>LNAP01000930.1_pt1 | contig 34801 bp, 26 predicted proteins | sample 602601 | NCBI WGS metagenome assembly LNAP01 (sample SAMN02440304, study PRJNA202911) | soil metagenome | biome: Subtropical and temperate rainforests or woodlands; isolation source: soil samples (1 kg each in a 20% v/v slurry with milli Q water) were... ...
GAAGACTGAATCACAGACCTAGAAAAAGGCATGGATTTAAATCCCCTCATGAGGTATTTTTAGAACTTACGGGCGTTGCACTTCAAACTTGAATCCGCCTTACTAAATATTAGTTATATTGGAATAATACCCCTGTAATGAGTTTGCAACCGAATCAACAGCAAGTTAACGATAGACCGTATCAGTGGTTTGATACCGCATCAGGTCGTTATTTGCAACTGCAAGAGCAGAATTTATATGACCAGGCCGTGGTTGATTTGTTTGGTTTTAATGCCTTGCAAATGGGTTATCCACAAATGGATCTGCTGCGTAACTCACGTATTCCACATCGTTATAAATCCTCAGATTTTCCTGACGCGTCAATAAAAACCGATTTGCAATGCTGTGATGACTTTTTGCCTTTTGCCGATAGCAGTTTAGATCTGCTGCTATTACCGCATCGCCTTGAGTTCAGTGAGCGTCCCCATCAGACCTTGCGTGAAGCAGAACGCGTCATGATGCCGGAAGGACATTTACTGATATCCGGTTTTAATCCTTTTAGCCTGTGGGGATTGACGCTGTTGTTTAAAAATTTATTTTCAGGCAGGTGCTGTAGTAAAACATTTCCATGGAATAGCCGCTTTATTGGGCTTGCCCGTTTAAAAGACTGGCTGACTTTATTGGGTTTTGAAGTGGTGTCAGTAGAAATCTGCTGCCATATTCCACCATTTGAGCAGGAGCAGTGGCAACGCCGTTTTAGTTTTATGGATAAAATTGGCAGCCGCTGGCTGTCATTTATGGGTGGCGTGTATTTTATCGTGGCTAAGAAGCGCGTGGTCGGGATGACACCGTTGAAGCCAAGCTGGAAAACGCCATCATTACAGTCTAGTTTGGTTCCAAGGCCTACACAGCGTAAGCCAAGCCAAAGTAGGGCGGTTAAACCGGATAATAAACATCATTGTGAGCAATAAACGATACTGGATAAACCTGTAAAGACTGCATGAATTAATATAGGACGCGATCAGGATTCGCTGTGTACTCCTTGAGTAACTTTAGCGCTTCAATTTCTAGAACCTGAATTTCAGGAATATTGCGCTCACTTGCCGGTTTGTTAAGCTCTTTAAAGATGAACGCGTCATCAAAATTTGCAGTTGCAGTTGCCTGAATGTTAAAGCCGTAAAATATACGATCCAGTCGCGCCAAGTAGATTGCGCTGAGGCACATCGGGCATGGTTCCCCGCTGGTATAAAGATCACAGCCGCTTAGGTTGTAGGATTGAATATTTTTGCAGGCATCACGGATTGCCGTGATTTCACCGTGTGCAGTTGGGTCATTTGATGAAAGTACCTGGTTCCAGCCTTCGCCTATAATTTTACCGTTTTTAACGACAATAGCACCGAATGGCCCACCGCTGAAGGCCTCCATGCCTTTGCGGCCAAGCTCAATGGCGTATCGCATGAATTTTTCAGCCTGCTCTTTATCGTAAAAGCTCATCACTGTTCTCCATCTTGCCAAGTAAGTAGCAAGCTCGAATTATGGCAGAAGATTGACCAAAGTATATTTTCACGGTTAAACGCTAAACCTGCATCAGCATTTTTCTGATTTCAAGTTCATCTAGCCCTTTGCCGATAATCACGATGCGTGAGCTTGGCTCGTCTTCAGTCCAGCCTTCAAGCAGCGTAGGCGGGTAGGGCGTAAAGTGTACAGCATGGATCGCCAGCGGTGATGGCTGGTCATCTGCATGAATAATGCCCTTTAAGCGCAGCAAGTTTTTACCATGCGTCTGGCATAACTTTAGAATCACTAGCTTCAGATCGCGCCATTTCAACGAGGTAGGCATGGTGACAGTGAAGCTTTTAATGTCATCATCATGCGATTTTTGCGGTAATGACCCTTTGGGTAGATTGCTTTTGAGGGGTGCCCGCAGCCAGCGCTGCGGTTCAGCCTGTTTGGTTTCAATATCAAATAAGCCGACATCAATAATACAGGCCGGGTCTATGTCACCATGCACAATTTTATGCTGGGTTGCGCCGGCATTAAGAGCGCTTAATTTTTGTTGCAGCGCATTGATCTGTTCTTCGCTAGCTAAGTCAGTTTTGGTCAGCAGTAATACGTCAGCAACAGCAGCCTGTTTCAGCGCTTCATTATTTGCTGTTAACTGTTCGAGGCCATAGATGCTGTCAATGGTTACTACGACAGCATCCAGCCTGTACACTGATTCAATCACTGGTTCATTCATCAGGTTAGCCAGTATCGGGCCAGGGTCAGCCATGCCGGTAGTTTCGATCACCAGGCGTTTAAACTGTGGAATCGCTTGCAGCGAGCGTTTGAAAAACAAGTCGCGCATGGTATCTGCCAGCTCATTCTTTAACGAGCAACATAAACAGCCGGAGCTCAGCAGCACGGTATTGTCAGCGATATGTTCGCTTTCAATATTTTGCGCCAGATTGCTGTTGGCAAAAACCTGATCAAGACCGGCATCGCCAAGTTCATTGATGATCACTGCAGTATCGTGCATAGCAGGATGGTGTAATAGTTTGTTAAGCAGCGTTGTTTTTCCGCTGCCTAAAAAACCGGTGAGCAGAGTGACGGGTATTCTGTTATCCATAATGATGTTTGGTTTTATTCAAAGTGAATCTACTAAAGGGCACTTCTATAAATTTAAATTCCGTCATGATACTGCGTTCCTCATAAAAAATTAGTCCTTCTATATCAATATATACCGGGTCCTAATTTTTTATTCGCGCCTTGTCTAATTTAGCAATTTGAATTTATAGAAGTGCCCTAAATACAAGGTAAAATGTCACAAATTTTAATTGATGGCACAGTATGAATGTATTTTTTGAAGAAGATGGCAGTTTTAAAGTTGCCTCTATCATGACCGAAACGCAGGGTTCTATGCAAATAGAATCTGCAAGCGGCGAATAATGTGCTGATGCGCTTTGAAGTGCCTCTGGCAGGTTTTTTAGAAGCTGCCAATACTGAAGCTGAGACACTGGATCTCGATTTTTTATGGGAATGCTGCGGTGAGCCGGAGTTTGGATTTGAAGAGTTTGCGGCCGAGTATTATGGACGCAAGCCCACACCGGTTGAAGCTGCTGCCATTGCCATCAAGCTGCACAGTGCGCCTGTGTATTTTAATCGCAAGGGTAAAGGCCGCTACAAGGCTGCACCTGCCGAGATATTAAAAGCCGCACTTGCCGGGCTAGAGAAAAAGCGTCTGCTTGCTGAAAAAATGGCGAATTATATCGAGCAGCTTAAAGCGCACACGATGCCTGAAGAGCTGATGCAGAAGCTTGATATGCTGATGTACGAGCCTGATAAAAACTCTTTTGAATATAAAACGCTGGATGCCGCTGCTGGCGCCTTGCATTTAAACCATATCAAGCTGCTGCATAGCTGCGGCGCAATTCCTTCTGTTCACGATTACCACTTAGGTGCATTTCTACGCGAGTATTTTGCCAAGGGTACCGCTTTTAATGCAGATGAAATTCCAACGCTACCTGATGACCTGCCGCTAGCAGAAGTTGAGGCATTCAGTATTGATGACAGCACAACGAATGAAATTGATGATGCGTTATCGGTACAGCACTTAGCAGACGGTATTACCAGGGTAGGTATTCATATTGCGGCACCGGCTTTAGGAATAGCGATTGACAGCGCACTAGATAAAGAGGCGATGTATCGTTTGTCTACAGTGTATATGCCCGGACACAAAATCACGATGCTGCCGGAATCAACGATCCGTCCTTTCAGTCTGGATCAAGGCGAAATAAAACCGGTACTGTCTTTATATCTCGATGTTGCTCCGGACTTAACCGTACAGCAGCGCAACAGTAAAGTTGAGCGCATTAAAATTGCGGATAACCTGCGTCATGATTCGCTGGAGCCTTTCTTCAATGAAACCACACTGGATGCTGATAGTGGTCATCCGTATTGGGCCAGATTACGCTTCTTATTTGATCTGGCGGAATCTTTGGAAAAAGCACGCGGTAAATATGATCCAACAAAACCGCCGCAGGTTGATTACAACTTTTATGTCACTGACGGCAAGGTCAGCATTATTAGCCGCCATCGCGGCTCACCTATGGATAAGGTCGTGGCAGAACTGATGATTGAGGCGAATAGCCAGTGGGGAGCGTTACTTGCGGCGCATGAGGTACCAGGGCTGTATCGTGCGCAGATGGGTGGCAAGGTTTATATGACAACGAAGGCTGAGCCGCATCAGGGCTTGGGTGTTGCCCAATATAGCTGGAGCACATCACCGCTGCGCCGTGCGGTGGATTTAATTAATCAGCGCCAGATTATCAGTGTGGTGCAGCATACAGAACCTGCGTATGCACACAATAGCGACGCTCTGACCACGCATATGCGCAACTTTGAGCTCACCTATAAAGCTTATAGCGAATTCCAGATTCGCATGGAGCGTTACTGGTGTCTGCAATATCTGGTGCAGGAAAATGTGCAGGAAATACATGCGACGGTATGGCGTGAAAATCTGGTGCGACTGGATAGCCTGCCGTATATGACTAAGGTTTACGGTATGCCTGAATTAAAGCCGGGTACCCGTGTGAGTTTACAGGTACAGGATGTGGACACGCTGATGATGGAACTGCGAACTAAATTCCTGCGCGTGCTGGAAGAGGAACCGGTGCAGCCTTTAGTGCTGGATGATGCTGAAGGTGAAATTCTGGATATTGAAGCCACTGAGGCTGTCACTGCTGATGCTGAAATTGTTACTACGGAAGCAGCAGGTGCTGATACAGAAAATAAGGGTGAGGCTGCGTAGTGTTTCGAGTTGCTAAACATCTGATACGTGGATTAACTCGCTCATCCGCGGCTGATGAAATTGTTGATGTGAGTGAGCTGGATGGCGTACGCGCCCTGCATTTGGGCTCTGCCACGATTCAGAGTGCAATGCGCATTCGTGATCCATTGGCGCTGGAGCTTACTTACACGCGCGGGATGATGTGTTTTCTGCTGTTTCATCATAGTGTCAGGCATATGCTCACTATCGGTTTAGGTGGTGGCTCTATTGCCAAGTACGTGCATGTATATTGCCCTGAAATTGAGAGTAAAGTGATTGAAATTAATCCTCGTATTATTCAGGTCGCGCGTAACCAGTTTTGTGTGCCGGAGAATGATGAGCGGCTGGAAGTGATTGAAGCTGATGGTTTGCAGTATCTGGCTGAGCATAAAGATGCCGCTGATGTACTGATGATTGATGCTTTTGATAGTAACGGCATTCCACCCGATTTCTGCAGTCAGGACTTTTTCGACCAATGCGCAGATAGCCTGAAATATGATGGTATTCTGGTGATTAATTTATGGGGCAGCGACAAAAACTTTGACGTTTATCTGAATAGAATAGAACAGAGTTTTTTTGGAAAAGCGCTAATCCTGCCTACAGGCAGGCCTGGCAATATCGCCGTGTTCGGCTTTAAACGTGAACCGGCAGATTTACGTATCAATAGCTTACGTGCGCGTGCAAAAGAGTTGGAAAAAACGCACAAGATAGAGTTTCTGCAGTTTGTAGAAAAACTGGCAGAACATAATGACAGTACCAGTAACCGAATTTTTATGAAAAGTGATAGATAACTTATGGCACAGCTTGCCCCTAATCGATACTTCGCAACTTGCCCACGAGGCTTGGAACAATTGCTGGCAGATGAACTGCAGCAGATTGGTGCCAAGTCCATCAAACCTACCGATGGAGGTGTGAGTTTTGATGGCGACTGGGCAGTGTGCTATGCCGCTAACTTACATTCCCGTATTGCCACGCGCATTATGTGGCAGGTGGGGCGTGGCAAGTATGCGAATGAAGAAGATTTATTCAATGCTGCCTACAAACTGAATTGGCCGCAATGGTTCGAAGTAAAACATGATTTTATGGTGAAAGTGACCGGCGTTAAATGTCCGCTAAAAAGTCTTGAATTTGCCACGTTGAAGATCAAGGACGCCGTGTGCGATAAATTCAGGCTCGCAGTTGGCAGCAGGCCTTATATCGATACCAAAACGCCAGCAGTGCGGATTCATGCTTATTTAACTGTTGATGAGTATCAGTTTTATCTGGATACATCAGGTGCCGCTTTGTATCAGCGCGGTAATCGCGGAGCGAGCATAGAGGCGCCGCTGCGTGAAAATCTGGCAGCAGGCATTTTGAAATTATCAGGCTGGCAGCCCGGACAAGCTTTGCTTGACCCTATGTGCGGCAGCGGAACATTTCTGCTGGAAGCTGCAATGCTGGCACTGGATATTGCACCTGGATTAAAACGCGATTTTGGTTTTGAAAAACTGAGAACTTTCGAGTCCGATAGTTGGAAAAAGATCAAAAATCAGGCCTTAAGCAAGGTAAAGAAAGTCTCGTTCCAGAAGATATATGGCTCAGACCTCGATTTACGTGCAGTGCGCGTAACCAAGCAGAATCTTGAAGCAGCAGGCTTGTTGGAAGCGGTGCAGATTGCACATGTTGATATGCTCAACGCTGTGCCACCTGCAGATGGCGGTGTGCTGGTGACGAATCCACCTTACGGAGTACGCATCGGAGAAGATGAAGAACTGGCTGAACTATATCCAAAAATGGGTGAGGCTCTGAAACGCAAATTTGCTGGTTGGAATACTTATTTCCTGACTAATGATTTGCGTATGCCCAAGCTCATGCGCCTCACGCCCAGCAAACGTACGCCGCTATTCAACGGACCTTTGGAATGTCGTTTGTTCGAGATTAAAATGGTGGCTGGCAGTAACCGTAAATAATGTAGCGTAAGGACAAGATATGGCTGACTCACTTCAGGAACTCAGAACACGTATTAATGACTTTGTGGCCGAGCGTGATTGGGCACAGTTTCATACCCCCAAAAACTTGGCGATGGCGATGATTGTGGAAGCAGCTGAGCTGGTAGAGCAGTTTCAATGGGATACGCCGCAGGAAAGCCAGCGCTTATCATCTGAGAAACGCGAGGCCGTGAGCCATGAGCTGGCCGACACTTTTGTTTATTTGCTGAGAATTGCAGAAGTGTTGGATATTGATCTGATTGAAGCGGCTAATCAGAAAATAGATTTGAATGCAAAAAAGTATCCTGCCGATAAAGCGCGTGGCAGTAACGCCAAATATACTGCTTATAGTGAAGATTAAATTAGACGTAAAAATCAAAAAATTGGCTAACAAAAAACCAGCTATAAGCTGGTTTTTTGTTGTTTGATCTAGCTAATTACAAAACAGCTAAAGCTGCGTCGTAGTTTGGTTCTTCTGTGATTTCAGATACCAATTCGCTATGTAACACTTTATTGTTTTCATCCAGCACCACTACTGCACGGCTAGTCAGGCCTGCCAGGCTGCTGGATTTGATTGCCACGCCGTAACTCTCAGCAAATGCTGCTGTATTGCGGAATGTTGAAAGTGTCTCAACGTTCTCAATGCCTTCTGCCGCGCAAAAGCGGTTTTGTGCAAAAGGCAAATCAGCAGAAATGCAAAGCACAACGGTATTGTTGAGTTTTGCTGCCTGTTGGTTAAAGGTGCGTACGGAAGTTGCGCAGGTTGGGGTGTCAATACTAGGGAAAATATTCAATACTTTACGTTTGCCGGCGAAATTAGCCAGAGTCACGTCTGTACGTGTTTTGTCGGCCAAGCTGAAGTCTGGTGCGGTTTGACCTGTTTGCGGAAAGCTTCCGCCGATGTCTACTGGGCCGCCTTTGAGGGTAACTGTGTTTGTCATGTGTTTATCCTTTTGCTGGTTGAGGTTGGAATTCAGGCTTTAAGCGCCTCGGATGCTCACATCATAAAACAAAAACGCCCAGTTTGCACTGAGCGTATGAGGTTTACTGACAAATATAACCCTTTGTTTTAGTAGGGTCTTTTTGTAGTTATGCGATCAGGTTTTCACTGAGGTAGCCAATAGTCATGGTTTGGTTATGCAGTACGCTGTCACTGGTGTCAGGACGTGGTGCAAACTCGCCGTATGAATAAAAGCCGGTAATCGCTGTTTGGTTGCCAAGAATCTGCTGTACCAGTTTTACTTCATCAGCAACCAGATCTGCCATTACGCCTTTACGGCCGACGCAGCTTACACAGACAGCTAAACCGGTCTGATTCATATTGGTATTGTCTTTTACCAGATGCGCGGCGTCACCGGCACCTTCTACCAGACGGTCATGAGTGGCCTGACAGAAACGTACGGTTTCACCTTCGTCTACGTTGCCGGCAAAAGTCAGGCTGTTGGTTTTAGGGTCAATGGCAAGTAGCGTGCGAATTTTTTCAATATCGCGTTTACCTTCTTCAATAATGGCAAACGGAAATTTCAGTCCGCTACCCGGTAAGTCTTTTGCAGAATGTGAACCAATGTACAGGTTGTAAAGTGGCAGTGCAGGCTTGCCATCCAGCTCCAGCACCACGTTTTTCTCGGATTTTGTTACTTTACGTGGCGGGCCATAAGGCTTCCAGCCTCTGCCAACACCGGTGGCAGCGATTAAGTGATTGCCATACAGACCAACAGCGATGACTAAACCATCGCCGATAGTTTCGTTGAATATCTGTACGGTTTTACTGAAATTAAAGCCATCACCAGCCATGCCGCCCATGATAGGGATTTCGCCAAGTACACTTTTAAAGCCTTCAAGTAACTCTGAACCGTTAACGTTCAGGCCGTCAGAATAGACAAGTACGGCTTTAAGGCTATCTGCTTTTAATTGTTTGGCCAGACCTGCTGCAGTTTCAAACGAGTTCTGCATGCCGGACATATTGGTGTGTGTAACGCGCTGTATGGTTTTTTCCCACAAAACAGCTGTGATTTGCAGGCTGTCATCAAATACGCCTGCAGCAGTAATTTCGCCGGAAGTTGAACAGCCGATAATTTGTGCGGTTGGATAACGTTCTTTTAATGTACTTTGTAACTTGGCTTCACCAAAACGTTTTACAGAACCAAATACCAAAACCAGATTTGCAGTAGGCAGTGGTGAAGTGGCTGGTAAATCTTTTAACGACATTTTTGCCGTTAATGACTCTTGTCTTACTATCATGCTGACCCCTTGGATTTCTGCTTATACATCAGAATTTTTATAATATTTTTAATGCACTTTATATCGCACAATTAAAATTGTAAATAAATGTTACACAAAATTGTAAATAAATGTAATATTTATTATAAATGACCCTTTCGAAGAAAAGGGAAAAAATATTATTTTTTTAATAAAATTTTAATTAGTATTGCTTATTAACTAAGACTATATATAAAATGGTTCCACAACATTGTGCAAATAACCAATATCTATAAATAGTTGCATATATTAAAAGGAGCTTACTGGTGACCCAGGAAAAGCCGAATCAAGAAAAATTGACACCAGATCAATTATCTACAATCAAGGTCATGGTCATTGATGACAGCAATACGATACGTCGTAGTGCTGAAATATTCCTTAAATCATCTGGCTGTCAGGTTATCCTCGCGGAGGATGGCTTCGATGCATTGGCAAAAATATCCAACGAGCATCCGGATTTGATTTTTGTCGACATCATGATGCCCAGGCTAGATGGTTATCAAACTTGCTCCCTTATTAAAAGAAATGCACGCTATAAAACAACGCCGGTCATTATGCTATCCAGCAAAGATGGCTTATTTGATCGCGCACGCGGACGTATGGTCGGTTCAGACCAATATCTCACCAAGCCCTTTACGCAGGAAACCTTATTGGAAGCTGTGCAGGTGTATGCTGCACAATCTAGAAATAATCAAGAAGAGGATTAAACATGGCAATACAAAATATTTTAGTAGTTGACGATTCTGCAACGGACCGTTTCTTTTTAACAGAGTTGCTGGAAACTTCCGGTTATAAGGTTACCGGCGCTGAGAGTGGTGAGGAGTGTCTGGCCAAGGTTGGCGAAGTGCGTCCTGATTTGATTTTGTGTGATGTTGTAATGCCAGGCTTAACTGGTTTTCAAGTGACTAGGACGCTGACTAAAAATCCTGATACCGCAAGTATTCCAGTTATTTTATGTACAGGTAAATCGCAGGCTACTGACTTAGCCTGGGCATTGAAAATGGGTGCTAAAGCTTGTGTTACCAAACCAGTGGTCGGTTCAGAGTTGCTGGCTTTGATTAAGACTTTAGAGTAATCGCAGTTAACACTCCATTTTGATTGGTTAATAAATCGTGGCAAAAACTTCAAATTTACGTGAGTTCCAAGAGGCTATTCTTGCAAAACTAAAAGATGCCGCAAATCAGGTCGGCACGGAGTCTTCATCTCGTTTAGGGGTGATAGTTGGCACAAAAAGGTTTTTAATCAATCTCAATGAAGTAAAAGAAGTATTGCCAGTACCGCCAATTCTGTCTGTGCCATTAACCAAGTCTTGGTTTCTGGGTACTACCAACGTTCGTGGTAATTTGTATAACGTGAGTGATCTGGCGCAGTTTTTAAATATGCCGCCGACAGCAAAGTCTGTTAATAATCGAATTATGCTGCTGAGTACAGAAACAACAGCGCAGGTTGCATTGCTGGTGGATGGCTTGGTGGGCTTGCGCAGTGTTCAGGAAATGCATACTGAGTCAGATAATGATGAATCCAAGCAGTTGTTCAGCAAGCAAAAACTCAGTGATGCAGATGCTAATGAATGGTATGAGCTTGATACTGAAAGCTTGGTTCAGGATAAAAACTTTATTCAGCCGGTCTAGGATTGCTCTGTTACAGGACTGCTTTGGCTTAATGTTGTGGCTGTAAATGGTTTAATTAACGCATTTTTATGCGGTTAATTTAGCAAGTGATTGGTAATAAAGTATTAAATAATTTTTATAAATGTTGGTTATGAGTAGTCAAGTTACAGGGCACGTATAATATTTTTTGGAATTGGGGTTCAAAATGGCATTAAATCTTGCAGCTTTTAAAAACCTGCCATCGCAGCTAGGAGCTTCGGTGAGTGGTTTCTTTCAGAATTTTAAAAATAAATTTTCCAGTAAGAAAAGCTCTTCTGATGCCGGCGCACTAGCTGCGGGTTACCGTCAGCTTATGCTGCAAATTGTTGCGTTTATATTATTTGCGTTATTGAGTTTCTGGGTTATTAACCAGGTGCGTGTAAATGGCCCAATTTCCAATATTTTGAATGAATACCAAAATCTGACTGCCGATACCAATCCGCCACCAATGTTCCCGTTGGATGCGTTTGCATCGTATAACGAGGCTTACGTTGCTTCTACCAACTTTAACAATGAAAAGCGCGACAAAGCGCTGGCTAACGCGGCTAAGAGCGAGGCCTTGTTTAAGGAGCGTTCAGAATATTGGCGTAAAAATCTTGATAACGAGAAGCTGCAAGCACAATTAGAGGCAGTTATTCAAGCCGGTTCTAACTTCTTTGAAGTAGCTAATAAACGATATATTCCTGCGTTGCCTCTGGGTACTGTTGCGGCTTCTGCACCTTTGCTGGATTTGACGGCAGCGTTTGAGGCCAGTAAGCAAGCAGGTAATGATTTTACGTTAGCCATTCAAAAAGAAAATAATACGTTGATTGAATCGCAAACCAGTTTTATTCAGTTTGTGTTGGCTGGTCTGCTGTTATTGGGTTTGGTGTTAGTGTTCCTGATGTTCTTCTACGGTAAAAAACAAACGGCCCAGTCTGTTGTTTTGACCAATCAGCTGGCTCAAGAAGGCCAGGATAACCAGGAGGCGGTTTTACAGCTACTGGATGAGATGGGTGACTTGGCGGATGGTGACTTAACTGTAAAAGCGGAAGTTCGTGACAATATTACCGGCGCGATTGCTGACTCTATTAACTACACAATTGATAGCTTGCGAGATCTGGTTACCGAGATTAACCATGCGACAGAGCAGGTGACGTCAGCGACTTCAGTTGCGCAAGATACTTCTGAGCAGCTGTTGAATGCTGCGGAAACACAGTCAGCACAGATTATTCAAACGACTGATGCGGTAAACGACATGACGCGTTCTATCTTGCAAGTATCCAGCAACGCGGCTCAGGCGGCACAGGTTGCGCAACGTTCATTGGAAGCTGCTGTTCAGGGTTCACAAGCGGTACAAAATACAATTTCAGGGATGAACGAGATTCGTACCCAGATTCAGGAAACCTCTAAACGTATTAAACGTCTGGGTGAAAGCTCACAAGAGATTAGTGAAATCGTGGAGTTGATTTCAGACATTACCGAACAAACCAACATTCTGGCGTTGAACGCTGCGATTCAGGCGGCATCTGCCGGTGAAGCAGGTCGAGGATTTACGGTGGTTGCGGAGGAGGTTCAGCGTCTTGCGGAACGTTCATCAGAAGCGACAAAACAGATTAGTGCGATTGTGAAGACGATTCAAACCGATACGCACGGCGCGGTTGCCGCGATGGAGAAGAGTACCGAGGGTGTAGTTGACGGTGCACGTGTTGCCGATGCTGCAGGACAGGCATTGAATGAAATTGAAACGGTTACTACCAACCTGGCGCAACTGATTCAGTCAATTTCTGTGGCTACGAATGCGCAGACCGACTCTGCCAAAACAGTTGCTAATAACATGCAGATGATTCAGGAAATTACGACACAAACAACACAGGGTACCAAGTTGACAGCTGAATCTGTAGGTCAGCTCAACGCGCTGGCTGAAGAACTACGCGACTCAGTAGCTGGCTTTAAACTGTAACCCAAGACGAGAGAGCATCAACGTCATTGCTACGTGTTTAATTTGTAACGTGAGATAAAAAGAACTCCATGAAAAAAACGTATATAGAAATGGGAGTACAAAATGCCTGAAGCATTTGATACCGGCCCATTGTCTTGGGTTAAAGACGAGATTGATCAGTCGCTGAAAAAAGTTCTGGCCAGCTTTAATGAAGTTAGCCAGAATCTAAGCAACGTTGCATCTCTGAGACTTACCCTGGCGCATCTTTATCAAGTTAACGGTGCGCTGGATATGGTTGGCTTGGAAGGATGCAAGCGCTATTGTGCCGAGATTGAAAAGCTTACTAGCAAAATAGCGCAGCAGACTGTGCCTGTTACGCAAGAGGTGGTTACGCAACTGATCCAAGCGGTAGAAACGTTATCGCAATATCTGCAAGACCTGATGAACGGGGCGCCTGATACGCCAATACGTTTGTATCCGACCCTGAAACCTCTTGTTGAGGCTCAAGGCGAGTCTATTGAAGAGAGCGAATTGTTCTTTCCGGATACTGATAACAGCGCGCCAAAAGACCTGCCGTCTAACCCGATTGAAGAATCTGCCATCCCTGTTTTTGTAGCGGAACAAAGAGCAGTTTTTCAGAGATCACTTTTGGATTGGCTGCGCACAAAAAATGCAGACGCATTGAATACAATGCGTGAAGCTGTTGTAAAAGTTCAGCAAGTTCAGGTTAAAAATGCGCCTAGAACACTGTGGTGGACTGCTTCAGCGTTCGCTGACTCCTTAGCTCAGGATAAAGTTGCCGCTAACAACGGCGCAAAAAAACTCTGTCGCAAGCTGGATCGTCAGTTAGGTAATCTGGCATCGGGAGATGCCAAGGCACCTTCTCAATTGTTGCGAGAATTGCTTTATTACGTTGCAATCAGTGACCGTGTTACAGATTTAATATCTCGTGTTAAAGACGTGTTTGAGCTTGATGAAGCTCTGCCTCAAGATGTTGCGTCTGCTGGTGAAGCGATGCCTTCAATTGCAGCCGAACATGCTGCGTTGGCACAATTAATTGCAGAACTACCTGGACTTAAAGAGCTGTGGTCTAGTATCAGCGCCAGTAATGTGGCTGCCTCAGCTGCTGATCTGTCAGTTTTTATTAATAAACTGGAGACTATTTCTGCAGCCGTTCAGCAGAATATTTCTAACAAAAGCGTTATTAAGCTAATTAACGCGACTCATGAGGCAGTGCAAGCATTAGCTGCTGATAAACAGAATTTAAATGAAATTTCATTTATTGAAATTGCCGCATGTCTAAATTTGCTTGAGTATTGTTGTGACCATTACCAGCATCTGGATACAGATGTAAAACAAAAAATTGCGACGCAAAGCGAGCGCCTGCAGGCTGTGGTTCAAGGCCTTGAACTTGCTCCAGCTGTTGACGCCTTTGCCACCAGTAAGCTTGATGCGAGTGTCGTACAGGCAGTTGCTAAACAGATTATCGATGCGCTGGCACTGGTAGAAAAAGCGCTGGATACATTCTTTAGAAAACCAGATGATGTCAGTGTGCTCAGTGCTGCTGATAAGCCATTGCAACAGGTAGTTGCTGCATTCGAAATGCTCGAAATGACTACGCCTAGGGCAATTGCCGAGTTGAGCGCTTTGTTTGTCGACATGTTCAAAAATAATGCCACAAACGCAGCCCTTGGTGAACCTTATAGCAACAGTTTTGAACTCGTCGCTGAGAGTTTAAGTATGCTGGGCTTGTATGCTGAAGAGTTGCCGCATGTGCGAGCAGAATCTGACCATGCTTTATCTGAAGCCTTGCATCGCTTGCAACATGGTGCGCGCGCACTGAATCTGAATACAGCAGAAATGCTTGAGTCTATTGAAGCTACAGAACCTGCAATTGAATTATCTGAAGTTACATTCGAAGAGGCTATTCCTGAATTTGTTACGCCTGCTACACAAGTGTTGCCAGTCAGCGAGTCTGTTACAGCAGCAGTCGAAGCGCCGCCGGCAAAAGTTGCTGACTCTGTGGCACAAGTTGTTGTAGATAAAGCGTTAGATCCTGAACTGCAGGATATATTCTTAACAGAAGCCGAAGAAGTATTGGCTACGCTGGCTCAGAACCTGCAAGCCTTGCGTGTTAATGCAACAGATAGCGCCGCTTTAACTGAAGTACGCCGTGCTTACCATACCCTAAAAGGCAGTGGTCGCACCGTCGGTCTGGATGCATTGGGTGAAGTTGCCTGGGCAGTAGAGGACTTATTAAATGTTATGCTGGAGCGCAAGGCATTTCCTACCGCACCTATATTAGCGTTTATTGAAAAAGTCACTGCCGGGTTTGCAACATGGGTAGCTGAATTGCTGGAAAAACAGAGTGTGAGCTTGAGCCCTGCACCATTTCAGCTGCAAGCCAAAGACCTTGTAGCTGAGTTTGAGCAAGCTTTGGTAGAGAAAGCGGTACCGCAAAAAGAAGAAGTGCTTATTGGCGGCACGCGTAAATTAAGCAAAGCCTTTTTTGATATTTTCCTTGCCGAAGCAGAGCAGCATTACAAAACGCTGGTGGATGCGCAGGATCTTATTATTATGGATTCAAGCGAAAGTTATCGTGCGGCCCATACACTTGGCAGTAATGCGCTAACTGCCGGATTTACACCGATTGGTGATTTGGCACGTGCGCTTGAACGTTGGCTTGATGAACATAATGGTAACTGGACTGAACAGCATATTGAGCTGTATGAAAATGTTGTAAAAGCCCTGGGTGAGGGGCTGGAAAGTGTTAAAGCACTGAATGAGCCTAAAACAACGCGTGCGCTGATTGCTGCCTTGAGCGAATCTACCACTGCTATGCAAACTGTTGCTGCACAACTGGCAGAAGCTGCTGTTCTTGAAGTGGAAGAGATTGAAAAATCAGCGAAAAAGACAAAACAAAAATCTAAAGTCGAAGCTGTAGCGAAAGAGGGTGCTGAAGCTCCAGCTACTGTTAATCTGGTAAATGAAATAGCGGTAACTGAGCCAATAGGTGAAGCTGTGAACATTTCAGCGGCGGCACCTGTAGTTGCTGATGTTATTCCGAAAATATCTGTTGCTGTGGACGCTGCCGAAACACAGGCACAGCAGCGTAAAGATAATGTGGTCAATGAAGAGCTACTGGCGCTATTCCTGGAAGAAGCGCGTGAATTAGTGCCGCAAATCGGTAAAGATCTTCGTGGCTGGCGTGCTAACCCACAGGATCATGAATATATTGATTCATTGCAACGCGTACTGCATACCCTTAAGGGCAGCGCGCGTATGGCGGGCTTGGTATTGATCGGTGACAGCGTGCATGGTATGGAAGACCATGTGATTCGCGCCTTGAATCATAAGATTACCGCTGATGATTTTGATAGCATGTTCCTGGAGTTTGATCAGATCAGCCTGATGCTTGATCAGGTTACGAGCGGTTCTTCTACTAAAGCAGCAGCTGAGGCAAGCCCTGATGCAGCTATAGAGGTGATACCAGCACGCAGATCAGTACGAAAAACGCAATTCTTGCGTATGCGTGCAGATGTGCTGGATAGGCTCATTAACGAAGCTGGTGAAGTTTCTATTATGCGTTCGCGTATGGATAGAGAAATGCAGAACTTCAAGCAATCATCTATTGACCTGACTGATAGTATTACCAGATTGCGTGCTTATCTGCGTGAGCTGGAAATTGAAGCTGAAACACAATTGCAATCTCGTATGAGCTTGCTGCAAGAGGCGAATGAGGCATTTGACCCGCTTGAGTTTGACCGTTTTACGCGTCTGCAGGAACTGACACGTATGATGGCGGAGAGCGTAAACGACGTTTCAACCATTCAGCATGGCTTGTTGCTCAATCTGGATCAGACTGATGCTGCGCTACAGCAGCAAAACCGCATGAACCGTGAGTTACAACAGGGCCTGATGCGTGTGCGTATGTTGCCGTTTGCAACGATTTCCGAGCGTTTACAGCGTATTGTGCGTCAAACCGCCCGCGAGCTGAATAAGCGCGTAGAGATGACGATTGACGGTGAAAATATCGAGCTGGATCGCGGCGTGCTGGATAAGCTGGGTGCTCCACTTGAGCATTTATTGCGTAATGCTGTTGCGCACGGCCTCGAAAGCACTGAAGATCGTATTAAATCCGGTAAGCCTGAAATCGGCCATATCAGACTAAAAGTCAGTATGGAAAATGATGAAATTACATTGATCATTACTGATGACGGTTCAGGCGTTAATTTAGCCAAAGTTAAACAAAAAGCGACTGAAAAAGGCATTCTGGCTGCTGGTCAGGAAGTAACTGAACAAGCATTGATGGCAGTTATTTTTGAGCCTGGCTTCTCGACAGCAGACTCCATTTCACAGATCGCAGGCCGTGGCGTAGGTCTGGATGCGGTGCGTAGTGATATCGCTGCACTGGGCGGTCGTATTGATGTAAGCAACGTATCTGGTTCAGGGGCTATGTTTAACATCTACCTGCCGGTTACATTGTCTGTTGCGCAAGTGGTATTGGTACGTGCCGGTCATAAGGTCTTTGCTATTCCAACCGTGATGATTGAACAGGTGCAAAAGCTCAAGCAAAAAGATCTGGACAGTGCTTATCAAGCTGGCAAGGTTGAATGGGCAGGGCGTGATTATCCGCTGCATTTCCTATCTAAACTGGTTGGCGATTCTGAGCATATCGCTTTGTCTCATATTTACACGCCAATTATCCTGATGCGTAGTGGTGCGTATCGTAACGCATTGCACGTTGATGAAATTATCGGTAACCAAGAGGTTGTGATGAAGCCTATGGGTACACAGCTGTCTCATGTGCCGGGTATGATCGGTGCATCAGTACTTGGTGACGGAGCGATTGTATTGGTCATTAATGCCGTGCAGCTGGCGAACCGTGAAGTATTTGCGGTAGGTGTAGCTAAGGTTGCAGAAATAGCACCGGTAGTTGAGAACTTAAGAAAAGTGGCGTTGGTGGTTGATGACTCACTCACGATGCGTAAAGTACTTTCACGTGTGCTAGAGCGTGAAGGCTTTGAAGTGGTAACGGCTAACGATGGCATGGATGCCATTGAGAAGCTGCAGGAAATTACACCGGATATTATTCTGACCGACATTGAAATGCCGCGTATGGATGGTTTCGAGTTCTCACGCTACGTTCGCGATAATCCTGCAACTATAAATACGCCATTGATTGTGATTAGCTCACGTACTGCAGATAAACACCGTAACGTTGCAACAGAAATCGGTGTAAATGCTTTCTTGGGTAAACCGGTACAGGATGAGACCTTGATTGAGCAGGTAAACGCCTTGCTCCCGAAGTAATCTAGTAATCTGCCTTAAATTTTGCACTAAAAGCGCTTATCACAGCGGCTTTTAGTGCAATTATCACAATATAACTATTTCCTTAAATAATCCGATGATGTAGCAATTCTGCTTAATCGACATACCAGCGAGATCACAGTGGTCTTCGCCGTAGAATATACCTGCTTTAGCAGGTATATTCTACGGCGATGCCAAGAACTGGTATGCGGAATGACTGATTATTTAGTACAATAACAATAATTTTTGCATAAACTACAATGGCTTAGTTTCTGTTTTTTGTGATTTAATAGGTATCAAGAGGCGAGCGTTAAGCTAACTTTGTCCCGAACCCTTAATCGCGTTACGCCATGCCACCACCTTGTTTTCAAATGACATACTGGCATGAGCAGGGCTAGTAGAAGGTAGTCTGATATATTTCACAGAAAAGTCCACAAGTAACGGTAATACACGTTTTCTAAAGATTTTTTCAGCAATGCCGCCATTAAAACAAATGACGTTAATCTCCGGATGTTTCTGAAGAAGCGCTTTAATGTCATTAACTTTCGCTGAAGTCATATCTATAGCCGCATCCATACTGCCGAGGCGTATGCAGCTTTCAAGTACATCCCACAATGCAATATTGGAGCGTTTTAGTGCTTCGATGCGTTCTTTGTAATCAGCAGTTGCAGGTATGCCCAATATCGCTTCCATGATTTTCCAGAAAGCGTTTTGTGGATGCGCATAGTACTGACCCGCAGTAAGCGATGCGATACCGGGCATCGAGCCAAGAATCAGCACACGTGCAAAATCTCCTTCAATTGGTGTAAAACTACTAACAGCAGTCATGATGTTTTCCGTCGGGTATTATTGATTCGGTACAAATTAAACATAAAAACCGTTCTTACTGAGCCTGTCGAAGCGCATGAATCCATTCACATTTCGACGGGCTCAATGCGAACGGATTCCCGGATAAGCAGTGTCGGATTAATAGAAACGTTTGCGCATGTACTACTTGAGAATGCAATGCTTCGTAAAATCTGCAGCTTCATTCATGCTCCAATCACCTTTTGGTTTTTCCTTAAGATTGGCACACCATTGATCGCTACCGATCTCTGGCGCACAGCCCCAAAGAGGAATTGCCAGAAGGGCGGTTAGGGCTAGTATGGTGAGACTTGTTTTGTTCATGATAAGAGTCTTTTGGTTAAGATTGCGCACATTAAGTATTATTGTACGGTTTTGTATGAAAGTTGATCTGTGATTTTTTGAAAGCAAAATCAAGTATTTTGAATTAATAGTCAGTGTTGTCATATAAATCTAATGTTTGACGAGAGGATAGTTTTAGAGCGTTCCGCTTGATGGATAGCTTAGCTATTAGCTTTGCTGTGATGGTAGTAGAGGTATGCCAAGCCAATAGGCGCTATAAAAATAGCAAAAGCCCAGCACATACTTATCGTTATCCATTTTATTAGTAGCATTAGAGGAATACTTGTAAAAAACATATTGTCACCCACAATGAAATTTATAACACTTTCGTAAACGAACCTTGAATAGGGATATAGAAGTGTGCTAAATGCCATGAATATTGTCATGGCTATCGGTACCTCGTGTTTACCCGTGCCCACAACTAAATATATAGTTACAGCCATACCCAAGCCGAAAAAAAGCTGACGAAAGTAGTATTGCGAGGTGAGACCGCCAAATTTTTTTAATATTATTGGATGCATGAAAATTTCCTTTTTAGAGTTGGTTAAGCCTTGAATTAAGTAGCGTAGCGCCTCATGACAGCGATCCGCTTGATGGATAGGTTGGAACTAATTGGTTGGGATGTTAGGAAGCACATTCAATTTTCCAATAATTGTTGTGCCGTATTTTGACCAATTTTCCTCCCACAATTCGATTGGGCTTTCAAACGTAAAAATGTGAACACTGTCTGTTACGTTATTAGCAAGGATGAATTTATGAACGATGATCGGTTTTAACCTAGCAGAGCATCTCTATATCGAAAGAAAGTGCGTTCAAAGTCTCCTTGAGTGCTTTGCTCAAGTATTAATATCTCTTCCTTCTTGTGACTATCAAGAAGAGGTTTTAGATAGATAAGAGCCCATCTTCTTTGCTTCGATTCCACTTATGCGTTGAGGGTTTCTGATTAGCTGAACCGTTAATCCAACCTCAAATTGCTTTGTGTCAGAATAATCTTCAGGGCTCGCTGCATATGTTGTGTATGGGATAGCCGACTATCTGATTATTTCTTTCGCGCTAATTTCATTTTTTACTACCTTCTTAGCAGGCTTCCACTGCATTAAGTAGACAACTTAAGATTTTTTCAGGAAGATTTCTTATCTCAATTGTCGTTCCAATAATTGCGACAAGAGCGCCATTTTCCTTTAAAAATGATTCTGCATTCTTGACTCTTAATTCTTTTTGATCATTTTTTATCATAATATTTGCCCTTGTCATGATGGAAAATTAATTTTTAACATAGTATATTTAATGGGAAATATTACCATTTTTAATGCGGCAATGTGATGTGTAGGTAAATCTTTTACGTTTCAATTTAAAAGTATTAAATGATTGAATGAGTGAGGAGGTTTATCTTTAATTTCAAACCCATTTAAAAATGCTCTTAAATGATGCTAAAAAAGCAGCTACAAATAAGGTAAAATTTGCCTTATGTCAGAGATCAGTCAAACACATCCAGCAGTACCAGCATTTGTCCATTTGCGTTGCCACAGTGAGTATTCCATTGTGGATGGCATTGTGCGGATTGATGACTATGTGAAGCGTGCAGCTGATGACCGCATGCCGGCATTGGCGCTCACAGATTTGAATAATCTGTTCGGGGCAATCAAGTTTTATAAGGCAGCACGCGGCAAGGGTGTTAAGCCTATTATCGGCTGCGATATATGGTTGGAAAATCCTGTTAACAGAGAGCAGCCGTCACGCGCTCTGCTACTGTGTCAGTCGCATGCCGGCTACCTTTTACTGTGCCAATTGTTAAGCCGCGCCTATTTATCTAACCAGTATCGTGGCCGCGCTGAGTTCAAACGAGAGTGGTTCGTTGAATATGGCACCAATGGCTTACTGATGCTTTCCGGCGCTATGGCTGGCGACATTGGCCAAGCCTGCGTACAGGGGAATTTTGATGCGGCAATCAAGCTTACCGGCGATTGGAAAGATTTATTTCCGGATCGTTTTTACCTTGAAGTACAGCGTATTGCCGTTGGCGCGCAAAAAACAGCAGAAGAGCAATACATTCAGAATGTACGTGCGATTGCGGCACAGCTTGAATTGCCAGTCGTGGCAACACACCCGATACAATTCACAACGCCGGATGACTACCGTGCACATGAAGCACGTACCTGTATTGCTGAAGGCTATGTGCTTGCCGACACACGCCGTCCGAAGAACTTTACTACTGAGCAATATTTTAAGACGCAGGCTGAAGTCAGTGCGCTATTTGCCGATATGCCTGAGGCGCTTGCTAACAGTGTGGAAATTGCCAAACGCTGTAATCTAAGTTTAACGCTGGGCAAAAACTACCTACCTAATTTTCCAACACCTAATGGTGAAAGTCTCAATGAATATTTAATAGCTGAGGCAAAACGCGGGCTGGTTAAACGTCTGGAAGTGTTATATCCGGATGAGACTGTGCGCACGACTAAGCAGCCAGCCTATGATGCGCGGCTGGATTTTGAAACCGGCGTGATTAATCAGATGGGTTTTGCCGGCTACTTTTTGATCGTGGCTGACTTTATCAACTGGGCGAAGAATAATGGTGTGCCGGTAGGGCCGGGTCGTGGTTCCGGCGCGGGTTCCGTGGTTGCGTATAGCCTGGGTATTACCGATCTCGATCCGCTTGAATACAACCTGCTGTTCGAGCGTTTCCTGAACCCGGACCGTGTTTCCATGCCTGACTTTGATATTGACTTCTGCCAGGAGGGCAGGGATCGCGTCATTGATTACGTGAAACAGAAGTACGGAATTGATGCGGTGTCGCAAATCGCCACCTTCGGTACCATGGCGGCAAAGGCCGTGATTCGAGATGTTGGGCGTGTGCTCGACTTGCCGTTTAACTTTGTGGATAGTATCGCCAAGCTGATTCCGTTAGAACTGGGCATTACGTTATCTGATGCGCTTGAAAAAGAGCCACAGTTAGCCGAGCGGCGCGAGAATGAAGAAGAAGTGCGTGAGCTACTTGAGCTGGCATTACGCTTGGAAGGCTTGACACGTAATATCGGCATGCACGCGGGCGGTGTGCTGATATCCCCGGGCAAGATATCTGATTTTTCACCGGTATATTGTCAGGCTGACGGCGCGAGTTTGGTGAGCCAGTTCGACAAAGATGACGTTGAAGCTGTGGGGCTGGTCAAGTTCGACTTTCTGGGTCTGCGCACGCTGACCATCCTCGATATGGCGTTGGAAAATGCTAATAAACAGCGTGCTGAGAGTAATCTGCCGCCGCTGTCATTCGAAAATCTGCCGATAGACGATAAACCTACGTTTCAGCTACTGAAAACTGCCAATACAACGGCGGTATTCCAGCTGGAATCCCGCGGCATGAAGGACATGCTCAAGCAGGCGATGCCGGACTGCTTTGAAGACATTATTGCGCTGGTGGCGCTGTACCGTCCGGGCCCGATGGATTTGATTCCGGATTTCTGCCGCCGTAAACACGGTAAGCAGCGCGTGGAATATCCACATCCGTTGACTGAGCCTATTCTGAAAGAAACTTACGGTATTGCGGTGTACCAAGAGCAGGTGATGCAGATTGCGCAGGTGGTGGCGGGTTACAGCCTTGGTGGTGCTGACTTGCTGCGCCGTGCGATGGGTAAAAAGAAAAAAGAAGAGATGGATGCCCAGCGTAAAATATTTACCGAGGGTGCCACCAAGAACAACATGACCGAGAAGCAGGCTAGCGAGTTGTTCGACTTGCTGGAAAAATTCGCCGGTTATGGTTTCAATAAGTCACACGCTGCGGCTTATGCGCTGGTCGCTTATCAAACTGCTTTTCTGAAGACGCATTACCCGGCGGCCTTCTTGGCGGCAACCATGTCTGCGGACATGAACAACACCGACAGTGTGCATATCTTTTATGACGATTGCGCAGCTAATAAGGTTGAGGTGCTGCCGCCGGATGTGAATGAAAGTGAATTCAAGTTCAAGCCTATCAGCAGAACGCAGGTGTTGTATGGCCTGGGGGCAGTAAAAGGCACAGGCTGGGCGGCGATTGAAGTGATATTGCAGGCGCGTAAAACTGACGGGCCGTTTAAAGACCTGTTCGATTTCTGCTGCCGTTTGGACCTGCGCAAAGTGAACCGCAGAGTAATTGAGTCATTAATTCGTGCCGGAGCGTTTGATAAGCTGGAACCAAACCGCAATGCTTTGCTGTCTGGCGTGGCTTTAGCAATAGGCGCGGCCGAGCAGACCAATGCGAACAGTAATCAAAACAGTTTGTTTGGTGAAGCTTCAGACCAGTCTGTGCATGTGCTGCCAAATGTCGCTCCGTGGACAGAACAGCAAAAACTGCAGGAAGAAAAAGCAGCACTAGGCTTTTATCTGAGTGGTCACCCTTATTGGGCATACCAGAAGGACTTGAGCAATTTTATAACGACAACATTGGCTAGTTTAGCGCCACGCGAGCAGCCACAGTTGCTGGCCGGCATTGTGTCTGGCATACGCGTGCGCATGACGGGACGCGGCAAGATGGCGATTGTCGGTATTGATGACGGTACCACGCGGATTGAGGTGGTAGTTGGTAATGAATTGCTGAATCAATCTCAGCAATTATTAAAAGATGACCAGTTGGTGATTGTAGAGGGACGCGTCAGCAATGATGATTTCTCAGGCGGAATTCGCGTCAATGCTCGAAAACTGTACGATTTGTCGACCTTGAGAAACAGCAAGGCGAGTTTCTTGAAAATTTCATGTAACGGCCAAGCCGATGCGATGAAGTTAAAGACATTGCTAAAGCCTTATTGCGTGAGCACTACAGATGAGCAGCGCGGCTGTGCGGTTAAAGTGGAGTACCATAATAAAACCAGCAAAGTCGAGCTGATGCTGGGAAGTGAATGGCGGGTTGATCTGCATGACGAACTGATTAATGGCTTGACGCAATGGTTGAGTCAAACTAATGTAAAAATCCTATATAATTAGCTATTCCGCGCTGCATTCGAATTAATACTGCGTTGTTGGGTCTTGCCGTACTGGTTGTACTGTCTGCGACCCGCCGCCTTGTCTTAATTCGAATGTAGCGCGGAACCGGATGTTTTTTAAAGTAAGCTTTAATAACCGAGTTGAATGCATGAAAATTACCTATTTAGATTTTGAACAGCCAATTGCTGAATTAGAAGCCAAGATTGAAAGTCTGCGTACATCACACGATGATCATGACAATCTGGATATCTCTAAAGAATTAGATGCGCTGGAAAAGAAAAACAAGAAACTCTCTGAAGACATCTACGGCAATTTGTCTGCCTGGCAGATTTCACAGCTGGCACGTCATCCGCAGCGCCCTTATACATTAGATTACATTCAGGCATTATTTACCGACTTTGAAGAGCTGCATGGTGACCGTGCGTTTGCAGACGATCCTGCCATTGTCGGCGGCTTAGCTCGATTTGAAGGTCAGCCGGTGATGGTCATTGGTCATCAAAAAGGCCGTGATATCAAAGAGCGTCAATACCGTAACTTTGGTATGCCGCGTCCTGAAGGCTATCGCAAAGCCTTGCGTTTATACCGTTTGGCTGAAAAATTCCATATTCCAGTCGTAACACTTATCGATACTCCGGGTGCTTATCCAGGTATTGGCGCTGAAGAGCGCGGTCAGTCAGAAGCGATTGCACGCAACCTGTATGTAATGGCAGAACTGAAAACACCTATTATCGGTGTCATTATCGGTGAAGGTGGCTCCGGCGGAGCGCTGGCATTGGGTGTAGTAGACCAGTTACTGATGCTGCAATATGGAACTTATTCTGTTATTTCCCCAGAGGGCTGTGCTTCTATTCTATATAAGAGTGCAGACAAAGCTTCAGTAGCTGCCGAGTCACTGGCGATTACTGCAGACCGCCTTAAAGCCATGGGTCTGGTTGACAGAATTGTGTCTGAACCACTAGGCGGTGCACATCGTTCACCTGAAGTGATCATGGAAACATTGCGTGGTGCGCTTAAAGAAGAACTTACACGCTTGAAAGCTAAATCAATTAAATCATTGTTAGTAACCCGTTACGAGCGTTTGATGAGTTATGGCAAATTCAAAGAAGTCGCTGAAAAATAGCGCTTTTTTGAGTCGGAAAGCTAACAGCAAAACCGAAACTTTCACGCATCCATTAAGCCTTCAGCTTAATGCGTTTCTTGTTAAGAATTTACAGGCCACTGACTCAAAACCAACATTGCTGTTGGCTTTGAGCGGCGGTCTTGATTCTATCGTTCTTTTGCATCTGCTGGCAGAAATCAGAACTACTATTCCGTTTGAATTACATGCCATGCATGTGCATCATGGTTTGAGTGTCAATGCAGATGTTTGGGCTGAGTTTTGTTCAGCGCAATGTCAGCAGTTGAATGTGCCATTGCAGATTGCGCACGTGAATGTTGCACAAAATCCCGATTATAAAAACAGCGAGCAGGGCATTGAGGCGGAGGCGCGCCAGTTGCGTTACAACGCTTTATTTACCTATGCTGTTGAGGGAAAGGCACCTGACTTTGTAGTCACAGCGCATCATCAGGATGATCAGGCTGAAACACTGCTATTGCAATTATTCAGAGGTGCCGGCGTTAAAGGTTTATCCAGCATGGCAGCAGTAGATACTGTAAGGCGACTATTGCGGCCATTATTGAATGTTTCACGTCAGTCGCTGCATGAATATGCAGTGCAGCACGATATTCAATGGTGTGATGACGAGAGTAACGACAACACACAATATGACCGCAACTTTGTGCGCCATGAGGTAATGCCGGTACTGGAATCTCGATTTACAAGCTTAAAAGCTGTGCTGGCAAGAACTGCCTCACATATGGCGGAGGCAAGCGAACTGCTTGAAGTATTGGCTGTTCAGGATGCAGAGAATATGCTGTCAGATAACAGCCTTTGCTTGCAAGTACTGAGCGAATTGAGTGTTGCGCGAGCTAAAAACGTGCTGCGCTGGTGGTTTGCACAAAATGGGTTGGCGATGCCTGCCGCCGAGTATTTAAACGAAATCGTAGAACAACTACTTAACGCCAGAAAAGATACTGATCTAAATATCAAATTGCAGCACCTGTATCTGCGTAAGTACCAGCAAAGAGCCTATTTGTGCGAAGATAAAACTACAGAACCATTTGATATGGTGTGGGATGGCGAAGCGGAATTAACGCTGCCAAGTGGTGGCAAGCTGCTATTTAAGCCTGTGGTCGGCGCAGGTTTGGCGTTAAAGCAGGGCGTCACTAAACTTAGAATCACCAATCGGGATGGCGGCGAGCGCTTTAAACCGGATGGGCTAAGGCCGACCAGAACGCTCAAGTACCTGTTGCAGGAGATTAATATGCCGCCCTGGCAGCGCATGTATATGCCGTTAATTTATTGGGAAGATAAACTGGCATGCGTGCCCGGCGTAGGTATTGCCTATGGCTTGCAGGCGCAAACCGATGAACCGGGGCTGGAAATTATCTGGCAGGACTCAGCGCATTAAGCTCAGATTAAGTTTCTAAGCTATTAACTGACTCGTTTTTTAAGCAAGCTTTGTAATTCAGGCCAGATATTTTTCAGGATTATCGGTTGTCCAAGCATATTAGGATGTAATCCGTCCTGTTGAATTAAATCCGGTTTGGCAGCCACATTTTCGAGCATAAACGGGACGACTCGGATTTTGTGTTGTTTGGCTAGTTTTATATAAGTCTGGCTGAATTCTTCTGTATATTTTGGGCCGTAGTTGGGTGGTATTCTCATGCCGATCAATAGTACTTTAGCGCCAGACTTTTTACTCAGTTGAATCATTGCATCAAGATTATCATGCATGTTTCTCACAGGTAAACCACGCAATCCGTCATTGGCCCCGAGTTCAATGATAATGATCTGCGGCTTTGTCTGTTCGAGCGTGCGTGCAAGGCGAGTCAGACCGCCGCTGGTTGTTTCGCCACTGATACTAGTGTTAACGACGTCAAAGTGTAGATTTTCCTGGTCAAGCTTTTTCTTTAATAAGAATGCCCAACCTTGCTGTTGCGGAATGCCATAAGCGGCAGATAAGCTGTCGCCGTAAATTAAAATTTTAGGATTTGCAGCAAATGTTGGTAGAGACCATGCAACGAAACTGATTAAACACAGACTAACTACTGAACTTTTTAATCTTGAATTTTTAAAGCTTAATTTTTTAAATCTTGAAAATAAACGGAATAACATTAATGCATCAACTCCCAATCATCCAAGCGAACGATCTTTATTATGAAATAATTAACCATGATAACCAAATTCGTATTTTACAAGGCTTAAATTTGAATATTTTGGCCGGTGAACAGGTTGCTATCATCGGCAGTTCGGGTTCCGGCAAGTCTACTTTATTAAGTTTGCTTGCAGGATTGGATGTGCCAACAAATGGAACAGTTCAAATCCAGAACAAAATGTTCAGTAATCTGGATGAAGATGGGCGTGCAGCAGTGCGCTCTGCCAGTATGGGTTTTGTCTTTCAGTCATTTCAGCTGCTACCGTCACTGACTGCATTAGAGAATGTGATGCTGCCTCTACAGTTAAAAAACCAGTCTAAGGCCAAGGAATTGGCGTTAGAAGCGTTGGAAAAAGTAGGCTTAAGTGCGCGTGTCACACATTACCCAAAACAATTATCCGGAGGTGAGCAGCAGCGTGTAGCAATAGCGCGCGCATTTGCTACACAACCAACTATATTATTTGCCGATGAGCCTACCGGTAACCTTGACCATGCTACCGGGCAGATGATTATTGAACTGCTATTTAAAATGAACGCCGAGGCTGGCACGACACTGGTCTTGGTAACACATGATATTCAACTGGCTAACCGTTGCCAGCGCCAGCTCAAGCTGGTGAATGGTGTGTTGGAAGAGTTGGCGCAGTAATGGGGATGCAGGGGATGTTTCTAAATTTTAAATTGGCCTGGTCACAAACCATGAGCTTGTGGCGAGCCGGTGCGTTGAGGGTGTTGGTATTTGCGCTGGTATTGGCAGTGTCTGCAATTACTGCAGTAGGGTTTTTTACTGAGCGCATAGAGTCTGCGTTAAGCCAGCAGGGGGCTTTACTATTGGGCGGTGATCTTGCTGTTTTGGCCGATCATGAGATTCCTGCTATTTTTTCACAGCAAGCGCAACAGCAGGGTTTTGTTGCGGTGAAAACTTATGAGTTTCCCAGTATGGTCGTTGCCGGCGATAACAGCCAGTTGGTTGAGATTAAGGCCGTTGGTGATAACTTTCCGTTGCGTGGTGACTTAACGCTGGGAGCAACGGTTTCTGATGCAGGGCGTGTCGTCAAGGCTGCACCTGCCAGTGGTGAAGCGTGGATAGAACCCAGATTAGCCAATGTGCTGGATTTGAAAGTAGGTGATCAGGTTACTGTAGGGGAGAAAAGTCTGCTTGTAGCAGCTATATTGCTGCGCGAACCTTCACGCGGCGGTGATATGTTCAGTTTTGCACCACGGTTGATGATGAATGCAGAAGATCTGGCAGATACAAAATTGATTCAATATGGTAGCCGCGTCAAGTACCAGCTTTTATTGTCCGGGGATCTCAAAAAAATACAGCAGTTTAATCAGCAAATGAAGCCTGAATTAGGACGCGGCGAGCGCATAGAAGACCTGCGTAATGCACGCCCGGAAATCAAGCTGGCGCTGGATAAAGCCGAGCAGTTTTTAGGTTTGTCTGCAATGGTAAGTGTGATTCTGGCCATGGTGGCGATGTTGCTATCAAGCATGCCTTACATCAAGCAGAGTTTGGACATGTTTGCCCTGATGCGCTGCTTTGGCGCTTTGCAGAATACAGTGTTGCAAGTGCTGGCGATACAAACGCTGCTAATTGCATTTTTTAGTGCACTGCTGGGTATTGCAATTGGCTATGTTGCACAAATTGGCTTGGCCAAGCTGGCCGGCAGCCTGTTTGTTGAAGCCTTGCCGGCAGCGTCTATGTTGCCTGTTGCTATTGGCCTTGTTGCAAGCCTGGCAATGATGATTGCCGTAGTAGTGCCGCATGCATGGCAGATGCGCAAACTCACTGCAATGAATATTCTACGGCGTGAAACACTGGTACAACCGATTTCAGCGCAGGCAAAATTCCTGCCGGCAGCCTTGGTGATGGCGGCTATGGTTTTCTGGCAGGCACAGGATGTCAAAATTGCTTTATCAACTATTCTGGCTATGCTTGGGCTTTGCCTGGTGGTGTTTGCTTTTGCCTATGGCTTGGTATATCTGGCCAGATTTTTAATCAAGTTGTCACCAGACAGCAAAACCTTTTCTACTATCACCGTTGGTGTGCAGGGCTTAAGAACTCGGCTGGCTTTATCTACGGTACAAACCATCGGCTTTAGTATGGGGCTAATGGTGTTAATGCTGCTGGCGCTGATTCGTGGTGACCTAATCCTTAATTGGCAGGCTTCACTGCCGGAAGATGCGCCAAATCGTTTTGTGATTAATATTCAGCCAGCGCAGATCAACGGTGTGAATCAGTTTTTTACTGAGCAGAGCATTAAAGACACGACAGTATTCCCTATGGTGCGAGGTCGCCTGGTCAGTAAAAATGGCGAGGCTGTTAAATCCACGCAATGGACGGAAGAGCGGGCCAGACGTCTTGCAGAGCGTGAGTTTAATCTGTCATGGGCTGCAGTCATGCAAAGTGACAATCAGCTGGTATCCGGTCGCTGGTGGACAGAAGCCGAGCATGGCAAACCATACTTGTCTTTAGAGCAGGATCTGGCAAACACCTTGGGTATCAAATTAGGTGACAAACTGACCTTCGATGTTGCAGGTAACCCGTTAACGCTGACGGTAAGCAGCCTGAGAAAAGTTGATTGGGATACGATGCGGGCTAATTTCTTTGCCGTGACGCCGCCCGGAGTGCTGGATAACTTTTCAGCAAACTACATCAGCAGCTTTCATTTGCCTTTAGGCGCAGATTTGTCATTAAATCAATTGGTTAAGCAGTACCCCAATCTTACGGTGATAGATATTGCCGCGTTGATGCAGCAGGTGCGTGGCATTATGCAAAAAATGAGCAGTACTGTTGAGTATGTATTTGCATTTAGCTTAATCACCGGTATTGCAGTACTTTACGCTGCATTGGTAGCTACCAGAGATGAACGCGTTGCTGAGGCCACGCTGATGCGCGTATTTGGTGCTTCACGCCGACAGGTAAGTATTGCCTATTTTACTGAATTTGCATTGATCGGCTTGATTGCCGCAGTGGTCGCGACTGTTGCGGCAAATATGCTGGCTTATTACATCAGCGCCAAAGTGCTGGATATACCATTTCAATTTAATCTGACGTTAGCAATTTCCGCCATGCTGATCGCGACAACGGCAATCCCTTTTGCTGCATGGTTGGGTTTACGCGGGTATTTGAATATTCCGCCTAGACAGTTACTGAATAGCATATAAATATTTGGTGGTTGTTTACAACCACCAAATTGGCTGTAAACAACCAGTATTTCAGATACAATCCCAATGTCAGTACAGTCAAAATCACGCTTAGTTGTTGATAAAACATAACTTTTATCATCTTGTAACAATTGGCAGTTTCAGGAATGTTTTTTGCTCTTTATATACCGGGAGAAATGCTCTTAAGTTTAAGAATACAAGGAATATCATGCAGAAAACATTACAACCAAAAATAATTTTAACAGCGATACTTGCCGCCTACGCCATGCAGCAGCATGCGGTTGCAGCAGAAAATGGCAAAATCACAACCAATAAGGTTGAGGTCATCAGTACAACCCCGCTGGCCGGTGTTGGCTTGCCACTTGAGCAAATTCCTTCAAACGTACAAGTTGTGAATGGTGAAAAGTTGCTGGAACAGCGCAGCTTGAATATCGCTGATTACATGAATAATAATTTGTTAGGCGTCAGTGTTAATGAAACGCAGAATAATCCATTCCAGCCGGATATACTGTTTCGTGGCTTTACTGCTTCACCTTTGTTAGGCACGCCACAGGGTTTATCAGTATTTCAGGATGGTGTGCGTGTGAACGAACCATTCGGTGATGCGGTGAACTGGGACTTGATTCCTGTGAATGCAATTGCCGGCATTAATCTGATGCCAGGCTCTAACCCGGTATTTGGTTTGAATACGCTAGGTGGTTCATTGTCCATCGTGACTAAGAATGGCCGTACCCATCAAGGCGGTGCTGTTGAAGCCAGCTTCGGTTCATGGGGCCGTAAAAATACAGCAGCTGAGTTTGGTGGTGTTTCTGCAGATGGCTCTATCGATTACTTTATTTCTGGCAATTATTTCGATGAAGATGGCTGGCGTGATTATTCACCAACTGAAGTTAAACAGCTTTTCGGTAAAGTGGGCTGGCAGAACGAAACTTCACGTCTGGAATTAAGTTACACCGGCGCTGACAACAATATGATCGGTAATGGCCTGATTCAGGAAGAACTGATGAGGCAGTTTGGTCGCGAAACCATCAATACCAGACCAGATCAGACCAAAAACACCATGTCATTCCTGAATTTGAACGGTAGCCACTGGTTCAATGATGATGTGCAGTTAACAGCCAACACTTATTACCGTCAGTCAAATCGTAAAACATTGAACGGTGATGTGAATGATGATTATGTTTTAGGTACAGACATTGATACAAATAATGCAGATTGTATTGCCAACACTGGTGGTGATGCTGATGAACATTGTAGTGGCGCGCTCAACAGAAGTAAAACTGACCAGACAGGCTATGGTTTTAATACGCAATTGGCATTCAATCAGCCATTCATGCAAAAACAGAATCAGCTAATTGTAGGCTTTGGCTATGACCATTCAAAGATCAAGTTTAATCAGTCTACTGAATTCGGAATTATTAACGCGACTCGCGGTGTTGATGGGCTAGGTCTAGAAAGTGATGAGGCTGCAGTTGATTTGCACGGAAAAACTAATACTTGGGGCATCTTTGCTACAGATACATTGTCTCTGAATGATTTTTGGCATTTGACTCTGTCCGGACGCTATAACCACATTAAGGTAGAAAACCGTGATAAGTTGATTCCAGACGTAAGTAATCCTGAAACACTCAGCGGCGATCACAGTTTCAATAGATTTAATCCTGCTGTTGGCCTGAGCTTTACACCGACTAAAGATTTGACCGTGTATGGTTCATATAACGAGGGTATGCGTGCTCCGACTTCTATGGAATTGGGCTGTGCTAATCCATTGTATCCTTGCAAGCTGCCAAATGCGATGGCTGGCGACCCACCTTTAGAAAAAGTTGTGTCTAAGACTTTTGAATTTGGTGCGCGCGGTAATTTAACATCAAATATCAAGTGGTCAGGCGCTGTATACAGAACTGAAAATCATGACGATATTCAGTTTATTTCCACAAATGCAGCAAATGGCATGGGTTATTTTGATAACGTAGGCAGAACTCGCCGCATGGGCCTGGATTTAGGTTTGAACGGTGATATTGGCAAGTTTAGCTGGAATGCTGGTTATAGCTATGTGAAAGCAACTTATGAAAGTGATTTATCGTTAGTCAATGAAGTTAACTCAACTTCTTATACAGACATTAATGGTAATGATGTGATTGATGTTAAGAAGGGTAGTCGCTTAGCTAATTTGCCAGATCATGCTCTGAAAATTCGCATGCAGTATCAAGTAACACCTAACTGGTCTGTAGGTACTAATATCAATACCTTTGCTGACGTTTATGCACGCGGTAACGAAAATAATAAACACAAAGCAAACTCAGGTGTTGGTTATCAGGGCGATGGTAAAGTAAGTGGTTATACCGTTGTGAATCTGGATACTCGTTACAAATTTGGCAATAGCGGTTGGCAGGTCTTTGCTAAAGCCATCAATATTTTTGATAAAGAGTATGCATCAGGTGGTTTGCTAGGTGAGAATTGGATTAGTCAAAATGGCGCCTTTGCCGGTGAAGATTCTCCTTCAAAACTGCTAATGCCAGGTGCGCCTCGTGCAGGTTGGCTGGGTGTACGTTATGATTTTGGTGCTAAAAAATCAGCGTATGATGTAAAAGCTGATTAAGTAAAGGAGACTCTTGTGCAATTAGCGCATCTTGGTTCGAGTGAAAGTTCTGCATCATTCAAGCAGCAATCAAAGGTATTGATTGTTGAGGATGAGGCGCTTTTCGCCCGTGCGGTGATGCGCAGGTTGCAAAAATCCAATTACGAATGCGCGCATGTTGAAAGTGTTCAGGATGCGCGCGATATTCTGAAACAGTTTGCCCCGGATATCGTTTTACTGGATATGCGCTTGCCTGATGGCAATGGCCTGGATTTATTGCCATTCTTTGTAGCCAAAAATGCGATGGTGATTGTAATGACAGCGCACGGTGAGATCAGCGATGCCGTGAATGCGATGAAGCAAGGTGCGGTTGATTACCTTAAAAAACCGATCGATCTTGAAGAGCTTCTGCTCTCTATTCAAAAAGCCGAAAATGCGGCTATTCAAAACAACAGTCTTGATTATTCCCGTCAACGTAATGCACATGCAATCGAGGGCGTTGAACTGCTGGGCGATAGCCCGGCCATGCAGAGTATCAAGTCTCAAATAAAACGTATCGCACAACTTGTATCCACAGACAGCGTGCCACCAACCGTATTGATCGGCGGTGAAACGGGTACCGGTAAAGATGTTGCAGCCCGCTTGCTGCATTTATCTAGCCAGGATATCAACAATGACAAACCTTTCGTGCATGTAGATTGTGCATCATTACCGGCAGAGCTGATTGAAAGCGAACTGTTCGGACATGAGAAGGGCGCATTTACCGGTGCCGTCAACACAAGGCCAGGTTTGATCGAAGCTGCTGAAGATGGCACGCTTTTTTTAGACGAGATTGGTGAATTGCCGCTGACGCTGCAGGCAAAGCTGTTGAATGTGTTGGAGCGCCGTGTCGTGCGGCGTATTGGTTCTACCAAAGAACGCGCTGTGCCGGCACGATTTATCGCTGCGACTAACCGAGACTTGCATGAAATGTCACAACAGGGTCGGTTCCGTCAGGACTTGTACTATCGGCTGAATGTCATGAGCATAGCCATGCCGCCATTGCGCGAGCGAGCAGGAGACATGATGTTGTTAGCCAGACATTTTGCGGCGCAGACTGCCAGACGTTATGGTCTGCAGATGCCGACATTTACGCCTGATGCCGTCAGTATGATTGAAAGTTACCCTTGGCCTGGCAATGTGCGCGAGCTCAAACATCAGGTCAGCAGGGCGGTATTACTCTGCCACAACAGTGTGGTGACGGATGTTGATCTGGCATTACCAATTTACCGCGCTACTGAATCCAGTCTGAAAATTGACGCGCAGCAGTCTGCGCTTGATGCGGCTGAAAAAACGATATTGCTGCAAGTACTGGCAGAAACCAGAAATAACGTTTCAGAAGCTGCACGTAAGCTGGGTATTACGCGCATGACTATGCGCTACCGTATGGATAAACATCAGATCAAGAATTAACCCGATAATTGTCAACAGTACCACCTTTTAAATTCGGTTTATTTACCGTTGATTTTACGCTGAATATTAGCTGTATTTTCATATTTTAGTTACATCTTCAAATTTCGTGAACTACCCCGCCGTAAACGACGGAGCTTCTAACTTCAACGGCGCGAGCAAGGCAGAGGACTTACGTCCTTTGGCTTGACTAACAGCGCCTCCATTAGCAGTAACGGCTATCCCAGCCGCTATCATGCGTTGTGCTTCGTTGCGAATATTGATGGCAGCATTAATGTCCCTGTCATGCCGGGTGCCGCATTGATCGCAAGTCCACGTTCTA
>LNAP01000798.1_pt1 | contig 34770 bp, 38 predicted proteins | sample 602601 | NCBI WGS metagenome assembly LNAP01 (sample SAMN02440304, study PRJNA202911) | soil metagenome | biome: Subtropical and temperate rainforests or woodlands; isolation source: soil samples (1 kg each in a 20% v/v slurry with milli Q water) were... ...
GGGCGCCCAGCAGCAGCGTCCAGAACCAGGTGATCTGGCGCGCGTAGGCGGCCACGCCCGGCTGCAGCAGCCGCTCGTCGCCCTCGATGGCGACGATGAAGCGCGCCACCAGCGGCTCGGACGTGCCCAGCGTGCGGCCGAACCAGCCCGCCAGCAGCGCATTGATCAGCACCGGCACCGCCTCCAGCAGCAAGTCGGCAAAGCCGTACCGCCACGTCCACAGCAAGCCGGCCAGCACGCCCGACCACCACAGCCACGGCGCGGCGCGGCGCGTCAGCAGATGCGGCAGCATCAGCACGGTCAGCAGCAGGGCCAGCGCCAGCAGTGCGAAGACCTGCCGATGCGTCACCGCGCCGGCGATTGCCAGCAGCGGATAGGCCGGCAGCAACAGCAGGCCGTAGCGCCGCGTCGTGCCGTCAGGTGGTGAAGAGGACGTCATGCCGGGTTCCGCGTTGGCTCCGTCGAAGCCGCCAGCCTGCCACCGGCGCCGGAACCTGGCGTGACAGAAGCGGCGTCGATGCGCTGAAGCGCCTGCTTCAACCGGCGCGGTTCTTCTCGACATGCGCGGACAGCGTGCGCAGGCTGGTGAAGATCTGCCGGTTGTCCGGGTTGTCCGAGCGCAGCTGGAAACCGTAGCGCTTGGACACGGCCAGGGCGATCTCCAGCGCGTCGATGGAATCCAGGCCCAGCTCGCCGCCGAACAGCGGCGCTTCCGGGTCGATCTGCTCCGGGGTCACGGTCTCGAGATTCAGGCATTCCACGACCAGGGTGGCCAATTCGTGCTGTGCCGCTGTCTGTTCCGCCATGCTCGATTCCGTACGCTGGATACATTGCCTCCCCCCGGTGGCAGTGGGCGCGGAGTGTAACATAGCGCCCTTGTCGCTCCTGGTTGTACGCAATGATGCAGGGCTGTGAAAACCCCCAGATCGACCCGCAGTCGCGCCGCGCGCCGCGGGTGTCCTACCGCACGGCCGAGGTCGCCGCGACCCTGGCCGAACCCGGCACGCTGGCGCTGTTCGGCTTCGGTGCCGGCACCCCGGCCAGCACCGACCCGCGCTACCTGCAGGTGGCGCTGGAAACCTTCGATGCGCCTGCGCCGCTGGAGCTGTGGCAGATCGACGCGCCGGTCAGCAGCGGCAGCGACGGCGCGCTGCGCTGGTCGGCCGGCGGCGGCTGGCTGTTCGTCTCGATCGAACTGGACGAGCGCGAACACGGCGGCACCATCGCCGCCGCCCGGCTGGCTTACGAGCAGTTGCACCGCTTCGTCGCCACGCGCGAGGCGCAGCATGTGCTGCGGGTCTGGAATTATCTCGGCGCGATCAACGACGGCGACGGCGACGCCGAGCGCTACAAGCATTTTTGCGACGGCCGCGCGGCCGGCATGGGCGACTTCTTCGCCGAAGGCTTCCCCGCCGCCACCGCCATCGGCCATCACGGCGACCCGCATCGGTTGCAGGTCTACCTGCTGGCCTGCGACCAGCCCGGCCAGCGGGTGGAAAACCCGCGCCAGGTCAGCGCCTGGCGCTACCCGCGCCAGTACGGCCGCACGCCACCCAGCTTCGCCCGCGCGATGGCGCTGCCGGCGCAGGACGTGCTGGCGATCTCCGGCACCGCCGCCGTGGTCGGCCACGCCTCGGCGCACCAGGACGACCTCGACGCCCAGCTGGAGGAGACCCTGACCAACCTCGAAGCGCTGCTGGCCAGCGCCGGCATGGCCGCCGGCTTCGATATCCGCTCGCCACTGAAGGCCTATGTGCGCCACGCCGCCGACGCCGCGCACGTGCGCGAGTTCCTGCAAACCCGCCTGCCCGGCGTGCCGGTGCTGCTGCTGCACGGCGACATCTGCCGCAGCGAGCTGCTGGTGGAGATCGACGGCTGGCGCTACGTGTAAGGAAGACGAGTTGTGAGGGAAAGGCCGCGCTTTCTCTAGCTAACCACTTACTTCTGCTTCACGGGCCGCTTCCAGCCCTCGAACGTCTGCTGCCTGCCGCGCGCCACGGTGAGCTCGCCTTCCGGCGCATCGTGCGTGATCACCGAACCGGCGCCGATGGTGGCCAGTGCGCCGATCGTCACCGGCGCGACCAGCGCGCTGTTGGAACCGATGAAGGCGCCGTCGCCGATGCGCGTGGTGAACTTGTTCACGCCGTCGTAGTTGCAGGTGATGGTGCCGGCGCCGATGTTGACGCCGCGACCCACCACGGTGTCGCCGAGATAGGTGAGGTGGTTCGCCTTGCTGCCTTCGCCGATGCGGGCCTTCTTGGTCTCGACGAAGTTGCCCACGTGCACGCCGCCATCGAGTTCGGTGCCGGGGCGCAGCCGCGCAAACGGGCCGATCGTGCAGGGGCCGTGGGTCACCACGCCGTCCAGGTCGCAATGCGACTGCACCACGCTGCCGGCCGCCAGCTGCACGTCTTTCAGCCGGGTGAACGCGCCGATGCGCACGTCGTCGCCGAGCACCACGCGGCCCTCCAGGATCACGTCGATATCCAGCTCGACATCGTGACCGGCCTCGACCGTGCCGCGCACGTCGGTGCGCAAGGGATCGGCCAGGCGCACGCCATCGGACATCAGCGCACGCGCGGCGCGCTGGCGATACGCCGCTTCCAGCTCGGCCAGCTGCAGCGGATTGTTCGCGCCGGCGGCCTCGATCGGGTCGACGCATTCGATGCTGAGCGCCGCCCGGTTTTCCGCAGCGGCCATGTGGAAGATGTCGGTGAGGTAGTACTCGCCCTGCGCGTTGTTGCGGTCGAGCCGGCCGATCCAGCCGCGCAAGGCCTGCGCCTCGGCGACCAGGATGCCGGTGTTGACCAGGTTCACCTCACGCTGGTCGGCATCGGCATCCTTCTCCTCGACCACCGCGCGCACGCGGCCGTCGCCGCCGCACAACACGCGGCCGTAGCCGTGCGGATCGGCGAGCCGGGTGGTCAGCAGGCTGAAGCCGCCTTCGGCCGCCACCAGCTGCTGCAGTGTTTCAACCCGGGTCAGCGGCACGTCGCCGTACAGCACCAGCGCGCGCACGCCATCGGGCATGCCGGCCAGCGCCTGCTCCACCGCGTGGCCGGTGCCCAGCCGCTCCGCCTGCAGCACCCAACGCAGAGCCTGCCCCGGACTTGATCCGGGGTCGGGCTGGTCGGCAAACGCGGCCTGCACCTGCTCGCCGCCATGGCCGTAGACGACGTGGATCGCCGCCGGATGCAGCGCGCGCGCCGCAGCGATCACGTGCGCCAGCAACGGCCGGCCGGCCAACGGCATCAGCACCTTCGGCCGGTTCGATTTCATCCGCGTGCCGGCGCCGGCGGCGAGGATGATGACGTGAAGGGGAGCGTGATTCATGGATATCGGCCTTGGCGCGTCGCGATCAAAAAGCATACCAGCCCGTTCTGCCCGTACGATGGCAGGCGAGGCTCAGGGCTTCGTGGCCGCGGCCGAAACCGTGGGCTTGCCGGCATGGCACGCGAAGCGGAACACATAGGCGAGACTGAATGGTCGCGTCTCGCTGTCCACCACATGGCTGTTGCCGTCGGCGTCGGCGGCCCAGCGGTCGATCTGCAGCGGGCTGAACCGCCATTGCAGCGCGGCCACACGCACCGCGGCGATGAACGTGCGCCGGCCGGTATCCGCCTGCGCCTCGTCCGTGACGCGTACTTCGCCGACCATGCCGTTCGCACCGACGATCAACAGTGCCGGCACTTCCTGCGGTGGTGGGCAACTGGCGAGCAGATTCGGTGGATATACCGGCGCCACGCGCTGGAACGGTGTGCCGCCGCTGGACACCTCACCCACCGCGAGTTTGTAACGCACCGTATCTTTCGGCTCCACCATGCGCCAGGTGGCGTCGCCTTTCGCCGGTGGCGGCGGAATCCGCTGCGTGGTGGCACAACCCGCGAGCACCAGTAGCAGGGCGCAGCATCCGTAGTTCAACTTCATTACGCGGCATGTCATCGGCATCATCCGTTGCTCGAAGCCGGCATCGTGCCCATGCAAAGACGCCGGCACAAGGCCGGCGTCCACCAGATCCAACCGCCAAACGAAACGACAGCTTTTACTGAGAGTGCAGCCAAGGAGGGCTGCTTTTTGATCTTGCTCTGCGCTCAGGGACGAGCGCACCCATCAATGCTTGAGGTTCTTGCGCAGCCGCTCCAGTGCCTGCAGCTGGGTCATCGCCTCGACCAGCTTGGCCTGGGCCTCGGCGATTTCCATCGCGTCGGTGCGGTTGGCCAGCGCGTCTTCGGCTTCCTTCTTGGCGCGCTGCGCGGAGGCCTCGTCCAGGTCGGCGGCGCGCGCGGCGGTGTCGGCCAGCACGGTAACCACCTGCGGCTGCACTTCCAGCATGCCGCCGGAAACCCAGAACTGCTGACGCTCGCCACTGGCCAGCACCACATCGACGTGGCCCGGCTTGAGACGGGTGATCAGCGGCGCGTGGCGCGGCGTGATGCCGAGCTCGCCGATTTCGCCGGTGGCAACGACCATCGTCGCGTCGCCGGAGAAGATCTCGGCTTCGGCACTGACGATGTCGACGCGAATGGTGTGGGTCATGATGCTCTCTCGCTACGCTCGGTCGAACGGGAATCGAGAGAGGGAAATCGGGAATCGTCAAAAGCGCGGTGATGCTGCTTTACCGATTCCCTATTCCCTATTCCCGATTCCCGACTAAAGGATCAGGCGGCCTTCTTGGCGCCCATCTCTTCCGCTTTCTTGATCGCCTCGTCGATGCCGCCGACCATGTAGAACGCCTGCTCGGGCAGGTGGTCGACGTCGCCGTCGACGATCATCTTGAAGCCGCGAATGGTTTCCTTCAGCGATACGTACTTGCCCGGCGAACCGGTGAACACCTCGGCCACGTGGAACGGCTGCGAGAAGAAGCGCTCGCACTTGCGCGCACGCGCCACGGCCTGCTTGTCCTCTTCGCTCAGCTCGTCCATGCCGAGGATCGCGATGATGTCCTTCAGCTCCTTGTAGCGCTGCAGCGTGCCCTGCACCTTGCGGGCGACGTCGTAGTGCTCCTGGCCGATCACGTTCGGATCGAGCTGGCGGCTGGTCGAATCGAGCGGATCCACCGCCGGGTAGATGCCCAGCGAGGCGATGTTGCGGGAGAGCACCACGGTCGCGTCCAGATGCGCGAAGGTGGTGGCCGGCGACGGATCGGTCAGGTCGTCCGCGGGCACGTAGACGGCCTGGATCGAGGTGATCGAGCCGGTCTTGGTCGAGGTGATGCGCTCCTGCAGCACGCCCATTTCCTCGGCCAGGGTCGGCTGGTAGCCCACCGCGGACGGCATGCGGCCGAGCAGCGCGGACACTTCGGTACCGGCCAGCGTGTAGCGGTAGATATTGTCGACGAAGAACAGCACGTCGCGGCCCTTGCCGTGCTCGTCCTTCTCGTCGCGGAAGTACTCGGCCATGGTCAGGCCGGTCAGCGCGACGCGCAGGCGGTTGCCCGGCGGCTCGTTCATCTGGCCGTAGACCATCGCGACCTTGTCGAGCACGTTGGAATCTTTCATCTCGTGGTAGAAGTCGTTGCCCTCGCGGGTACGCTCGCCCACGCCGGCGAACACTGACAGGCCTTCGTGCGCCTTGGCGATGTTGTTGATCAGCTCCATCATGTTGACGGTCTTGCCCACGCCGGCGCCACCGAACAGGCCGACCTTGCCGCCCTTGGCAAACGGGCAGACCAGGTCGATCACCTTGATGCCGGTTTCCAGCAGGTCGTTCGCAGCGGCCTGGTCGGCGTAGCTCGGCGCCTCGCGATGGATCACCCACTGATCCTGCTCGCCGATCGGGCCGGCTTCGTCGATCGGATTGCCGAGCACGTCCATGATGCGGCCAAGGGTCTGCTTGCCGACCGGCACCTTGATGCCTTCGCCGGTGTTGCGCGCCTCGAGGCCGCGCTTCAGGCCTTCGGTGGAACCGAGCGCGATCGTGCGCACGATGCCGTCGCCGAGCTGCTGCTGGACTTCCAGCGTGATCTCGGTGCCGTCGATTTTCAGTGCGTCATACACCTGCGGCACCTGGTCGCGCGGAAATTCCACGTCGACGACCGCACCGATGATCTGAACAACTTTGCCCTGGCTCATTGGGATAACTCCACCTGGTAACTTGAATGTTTGTTGGGGATTCGGGAGACGGGATTCGGGATTTGGAAGAGCCGGAGCGCGCTTGACGCTTCTACGAATCCCGAATCCCGTCTCCCGAATCCCGTCTGGATCAGACCGCCGCGGCGCCGCTGACGATTTCCGAAATTTCCTGGGTGATCGCGGCCTGACGCGCCTTGTTGTAGACCAGCGTCAGCTCGTCGATCACCTTGTTCGCGTTGTCCGACGCGCTCTTCATCGCGACCATGCGCGCGGCGTGCTCGCTGGCCAGGTTTTCCAGTGCCGCCTGGTACACCACCGACTCGATGTAGCGGGTCAGCACGTGCTCCAGCACGGTCTGCGCGTCCGGCTCGTAGATGTAGTCCCAGTCGTGGCTCGCTTCCAGCTTCACGCCGGCGTACGCCGACTCGCCCGCTTCCTGGTGCGCTTCCATCTCCGCGGCCACCAGCGGCAGCGGCAGCAGCGCGTCGATGGTCGGCTTCTGCGTCATGGTGTTGACGAAGTCGTTGTAGGCGAGGAACACGCGATCCAGGCCATTCGCCTGGTAGGCGTCCATCATCACCTTGATCACGCCGACCAGCTGCTCGAGCTTGGGCCTCTCGCCGAGATGGCTGACACTGCCGACCAGGTTGACGCCCTTGAGGCGACGGAAGAACGCCACGGCCTTCTGGCCGATCGCCACCACGTCGACCTGCACGCCCTGCTTCTGCCACTCGGCGATCGTCGGCAGCAGGCGGCGGAACAGGTTGGAGTTGAGGCCACCGCACAGGCCGCGATCGGTCGACACCACGATGTAGCCGACCCGCGCCACGTTGTCGCGCTGAACCATGAACGGATGGCTGAAGTCGGTGCTGGCCTGCGCCACGTGCGCGATCACCTTGCGCATCGAACGCGCATACGGACGCGAGGCCTTCATCAGATCCTGCGCCTTGCGGATCTTCGAGGCCGAGACCATCTCGAGCGCGCGCGTCACCTTGCGCATGTTCTGCGTGCTCTTGATCTTGGTTTTGATTTCGCGTCCGCTGGCCATTCTCTACTCGCTCGCTTTGCTCACTCGTGGGATTCGGGATGGGGGGATTAGGGATTCGGAAGAGCCTGAAGCCGCAGCTTTACGAATCCCGAATGCCGAATCCCGAATCCCGGCTCTCTTACCAGCTACCGGTCTTCTTGTACTCGTCCAGCGAGGCCTTGAAGACGGCCTCGATGTCCTTGTCCCAGTTGCCGGTGGCCACGATGGTCCTCATCAGGTCGGCATGGTTCTGGTGCATGAACGCGTGCAGGCCCTTCTCGAACGCCAGCACCTGGTTCACCGGCAGATCGTCGAGGTAGCCCTGCTCGGCGGCGTACACCGACAGCGCCAGTTCGGCGATCGACAGCGGCGAGTACTGCTTCTGCTTCATCAGCTCGGTGACGCGCTGACCGCGGTCCAGCTGGGCGCGGGTGGCCGGGTCCAGGTCCGAGGCGAACTGCGCGAACGCGGCCAACTCGCGGAACTGCGCCAAGGCCAGCTTCACGCCGCCGGACAGCTTCTTGACGATCTTGGTCTGCGCAGCACCGCCGACGCGGGACACCGAGATACCGGCGTTCACGGCCGGACGGATACCGGCGTTGAACAGGTCGGTTTCCAGGAATATCTGGCCGTCGGTGATCGAGATCACGTTGGTCGGCACGAACGCCGAGACGTCGCCGCCCTGGGTCTCGATGATCGGCAGTGCGGTCAGCGAACCGGTCTTGCCCTTCACGGCACCGTTGGTGAACTTCTCGACGTATTCCTCGGACACGCGCGATGCGCGCTCGAGCAGACGGCTGTGGAGATAGAACACGTCGCCCGGATACGCTTCACGGCCCGGCGGGCGCTTCAGCAGCAGCGAGATCTGGCGGTAGGCCACGGCCTGCTTGGACAGATCGTCGTACACGATCAGCGCGTCCTGGCCACGATCGCGGAAGTATTCGCCCATCGCGCAACCGGAGTACGGCGCGACGTACTGCAGCGCGGCCGACTCGGACGCCGAGGCGACCACGATGATGGTGTTGGCCAGCGCGCCGTTCTCGTCGAGCTTGCGCACCACGTTGGCGATCGACGAACGCTTCTGGCCGATCGCGACGTAGATGCACTTAATGCCGGAATCCTTCTGCGCAATGATCGCGTCGATCGCCAGCGCGGTCTTGCCGGTCTGGCGGTCGCCGATGATCAGCTCGCGCTGGCCGCGGCCGACCGGGATCATCGCGTCGACCGACTTGTAGCCGGTCTGCAGCGGCTGGTCGACCGACTTGCGCCAGATCACGCCCGGCGCGACCTTCTCGATCGGCGCGTTGAGCTTGGCGTTCAGCGGACCCTTGCCGTCGATCGGGTTGCCCAGCGCGTCGACGACGCGACCGAGCAGCTCGGGGCCGATCGGCACTTCGAGGATGCGGCCGGTGGTCTTGGCGGTGTCCCCTTCGCGCAGGTGCTGGTATTCACCGAGCACCACCGCACCGACCGAGTCGCGCTCGAGGTTCAGCGCCAGCGCAAACGAGTTGCCCGGCAGCTCGATCATTTCGCCCTGCATCACATCGGCCAGGCCATGGATGCGCACGATGCCGTCGGACACGCTGATGATCGTGCCCTCGTTGCGCGCTTCCGCGCCGAGCTTGAACTGCTCGATGCGGCTCTTGATCAGTTCGCTGATCTCGGACGGGTTCAGGGTGGTACTGGACATGGTCGTTATCCCAAAGATCTAGAAACGAGTTGAGAGGAGTGAGTAGTGAGCGAGAGCGGCGGTGTGGTCATTGGCTTTCCACTCGTCTCTCACTTCTCTCCACACTTTTATCTGCTTTCAGTGCGCCAGCGCGCCGGCCAGCTTCGCCAGGCGCCCACGGGCGGAACCGTCAATCACTTCGCTGCCGGTATCGATCACCACGCCGGCCAGCAGCGCGGCATCGACCCGGGTTTCCAGTTCGATCTCGCGCTTGAAGCGGCGCTTCAGCGATGCCTTGAGCTGCTCGGCCTGGGCCGCGTCCAGCGCCATCGCGCTGGTCACCTTGACCAGCAGCTGCGACTCGGACTCGCGCTTGAACGCCTCGAACAATTCGGCCACTTCCGGCAGCAACGCCAGCCGGCGCTGCTCGGCCATCTCGACGAGGAACTGCCCGAACGGGGCGTCGGCAGCAATGCCGGCCGGCAGATGCAGCGCCACCAGCTGCGCCGGCAATACCCGCGGGTCGTTGCCGAGGCCGGCCACGCGCGGGTCCTTCGCCACCGCGGCGGCGAACGCCAGCGCCTGCGACCATGCGTCCAGCGTGCCGGCCGCGTGCGCCACTTCGAAAGCGGCGCGGGCGTACGGGCGGGCGAGGGTGATTGCCTGGGCCATGGATCAGATCTCGGCCGCGAGCTGGTCGAGCAACGCCTTGTGCGTCGACGCATCGACCTCGCGCTGCACGATCTTGCTGGCGCCCTGCACGGCCAATGCGCCGACCTGCTCGCGCAACTGGTCACGCGCACGCTGCGCCATCGAGGCGATGTCGTCCTGCGCCGCCGCCTTCAGACGGTTGATCTCGACGACGGCTTCGCCGCGCGCCTTGTCGATGATCTGATTGGCCTGCTGCTGGGCCTTGTCGATAATCTCGGAAGCCTGCTGGCGGGCCTGCTTGATCTCGCCAGCCACCTTCACGTCCGCGCTCTTCAGCTCGGCATGGGCGCGCTCGGCGGCGTTCAGGCCTTCGGCGATCTTGATCTGGCGATCTTCGATGGCCTTGTTGATGTGCGGCCAGATGAAGTGGACGCTGAACCAGATCAGGATGGCGAACGAAATCATTTCGCCAATCAAGGTCGCGTTGAAATCCATCGCTGCGTTACCTGTAAATACGGAATGGAACAGACGCGGGTATCACGACACCCGCGCCGGATACGCGGTGGCGCCGCAACGGCGCCACCGGAGGATGCTGCTTACTGGCCTGCGCCGGCAGCGGACAGAACCTTGCCGAGCAGCGGGTTGGCCACCGCGAAGTACATCGCCAGCGCCACGCCGATCAGGAACGCCGCGTCGATCAGGCCGGCCAGCAGGAACATGCGGCCCTGCAGCAGTGGCACCAGCTCCGGCTGACGGGCAGCGGCTTCGAGGAACTTCGAGCCCATGATGCCGATACCGATACAGGCGCCGAGGGCGCCGAAACCGATGATCAGGCCGAGCGCGATGGCAGTGAAGCCCTGGATTTGTGCAAACTGAACGAGATGTTCCACGGTGATCTCCTGAAAAATTGAAGCTGAAAAGTTGATTTACAGAAACGGATGTCGCGAAAACTTCACTCAGTGATGGTCGTGCGCCATCGAGATGTACACGATCGTCAGCACCATGAAAATGAACGCCTGGATCGAAATGATCAGGATGTGGAAGATGCCCCACACCGTGTAACCGATGATGCCCGCGCCATACAGCGCCCAGCCAGCGAGGCCCGCACCGGCGCTGAACAGGCCGGCGATCAGCATGAACACCAGCTCGCCGGCGTACATGTTGCCGAACAGTCGCATCGCCAGGCTCACCGGCTTGGAGGCCAGCTCGACCAGGTTGAGCAGAAAATTCGGGATCCACAGCAGCGGATGCTTGCCGAACGGCGCGGTGAACAGCTCGTGCATGTAGCCGCCGGCGCCCTTGGCCTTGAAGCTGTAGAAGATGATCAGGATGAACACCGTCAGCGACATCGCAAACGTCATGTTGATGTCGGCGGTGGGCACGGCGCGGAAATGGCCGACGCCGAACTTCTCGGTGATCCACGGCAGCAGGTCGACCGGCAGCAGATCCATCGCATTCATCAGGAACACCCAGACGAACACGGTCAGTGCCAGCGGCCCGAGCACGCGGCGGTCGCCATGAAACACGTCCTTGACCTGGCCGTCGACGAACTCCAGCACGATCTCGACAAAGGCCTGGCCCTTGCCCGGCACGCCGGCCGTGGCCCTGCGCGCCTTCAGCCAGAACCACAGGCAGAACATCGCGCCCAGCACCAGCGACACGGTGACCGAGTCGACGTGCACCGCCCAGAAACCACCCTCGCTCGTGTGCGGGGTCAGATGCTGCAGATGGTGCTGGATGTATTCGGTAAGACCGCCCTGCGGCTCGCTTGCCATGGATCAACCCTTGAATCTGAACGCCAGCAGATAAACCGCGTAAGCCGCCGCCAACCCCGTGATGGCGGCCAGCGGTGGCAACTTGAATTGGAACAGGATCACGACCAGCCCCCCGACGATCACGATCCATTTCAGGAACATGCCCGTCAGCAGGCGGCTCAACGCCAGGCCCGCCCCGCCGAGGCCGCTGAAGAACCGCGCCGACATCAACGCGCTACCCAGCGCCACCAGCGCCGCACCGGCCGCTGCCGCCACCGCTTCGCGGCGCCCCAGCGCCAGGAAAACCAGGCCAGCCAGCAGCGCCACAGCAAGCTGCAGCAAAATGATGCGCAAGGCGAGGCGTCGACCAGAGGCAAGACTGTTGAGCACGTAGCGTCTCCGCGCGGCCTGCATCAGGCGGCACCGATACAGCTACGGGCCACGATCCAATCCGCAAAAGTATATCAGTGCGGCAATTGCGCGGACAAGCCGTGTGGCCTGCGGCATCGTGTCCGGCCGCCAGAATCTGCCCATACGGATCGTGCCTTCCGGCCTGTCACCACCGCATCTTCCTGCGACCGTACATACAAACAGGGCCGAACACTAGGTTCGGCCCTGTTTCATCGCGTGAACTGCGACGGTATGGCTGGATTACTTGGCGGCAGCCTTCTTGGCAGCGGCAACCGGCGCGGTGACGGCGTCATTGGCGGCCTGACGCTGCTCCTGCACGAGCGCATTGAGCGACTCGGCGGTCTTCTGGGTAATCGCGAGCACTTCCTGCGAAACCGCCACCGCACGCTCGGCGTTGTCGCGGCTCAGGCTGGTGCCCTTTTCCCACAGGCTGCGCAGGCCGTTGATGTCGCGGGTTTCCAGCGCTTCGGCGACGAATTCGGCGGAGACCTTGGCCTGCTCCTCAAGCGCCTTGAGCTGCAGCTCGGCGACCGTCTCGAGGCCCTTCAGAGCCAGCGACTGCGCCTTGAACGCGCTGTCGGTGAACTGCTTGGTGAAAGCGAAAAGCTGGTTGTTGAGTTGCTGCGTCATGACGTAGTCCTCGTTGAGGATGGGGGTAGTGGCATGCACTCTAGCAACACTTCTGTTGCAACGCAACATATATTTTCGCGTGCACATGTCCCAGTCAAGAAACATTCATGGAAAACTGTGACTTATGCTCGTTTTAAGCACTGCCGCGACGCGTCAAAAACTGTCGCGACTGCAGCTGGCCCCCGAGGTGCAGGTCTCGTGCACCACGACCTTATCCAACCCGGCCAGGCGCGGTTGCAGCCGTTGCCAGATCCAGCGCGCCAGCATCTCGCTGGTCGGGTTCTCCAGCCCTTCGATGTCGTTGAGATAGTGATGGTCGAGTTGCTCGTACAGCGGCGCAAAGGCCGCCTTCACGTCGGCGAAATCCATCACCCAGCCCAGTTGCGGGTCCGGCTCGCCCGTCACATGGATCTCGATACGGAACGAATGTCCGTGCAGCCGCGCGCACTTGTGCCCGGCCGGCACGTTCGGCAGCCGATGCGCCGCCTCGATCTGAAACACCTTGAAGATATGCATGGCGGACGCCTGCGAGCAAATGATGGGCCGGCGGCAGAAAACACGCACGACGCGTTTGGTGGCTATGGGTGCACTCGAACAATGGCCGGTACACCGTTATTTTAAGCCGTTCCTTGGAAATAACCTGTCGCACCTACCGTCAAAGTTACCGTCAGACTATGCGAGCTGCCTTTCCAACTAACCCGCGCAGTATAGCCGTTCAACACCTGCCGCCATCACCACCCCCAGGCATTCCACCAGCCGGTTTGACGGGATCACGGCAGGTAATTACTGTCCATCTCGGCCACGAGTCACTTCCTCCCTGGGCAATTGGAGCCCAACGGACTGAAGTCACTCGTGGCTTTTTTGTCCGTCTCGGTTCAGCCAGATCCAAGCCAATGCTCTATGCGCTGGCGATGCTCCGGCACGCATAAGTTGAATACGGGTATGCCGCGAGTTGCCGCAAGCCGGACAGCCAGCCCGGTTCCTCCAGATACGTTGATGATCTGATCTTCCCGCCATATTGATCCAAGCGCCCAACACAAAACGAAGGACACCGGGCTCTCCAGATCCGCACCAAGGACTTGGTGAACATTGCGCGTGATCAACCGGCGGCCTAGCGCATTTTGCCGGTGCCACCTGAGGTGTAAGGACTCAGCCAACTGCGCGGCGCGTTCGGCACACGGTAAGGCCGAGGCGTCAATGCCGATGATGCGGCTTGCGTAACCGAGCTCCGGCAGGAAGATTTCAGTCGGACCGCCTTGTTCAAGCGCTCCGCGCTCAAAAGCGGTGTCCGCCCCGCGCGCGCCACCGGAGCGCAAACCCCACCCATGGCACGCCAGTCGCTGTGCTATCCATACGATTAGCTCAAGCTCAGCGTCAGGTGTGTCGCTGGAGCCGATACCGGCATACCAACGGTTGTCCTCCGCTGTGATGTCTTCGATACCCAAAGCGCCTTTCTCTATGAGCAGCAACAGTGGCAGCATGCCATGAGTCCTTGTCTACCAGACATCTCGGATAGGCTTTCCATGCCGGAACCAACAAACGAATTGCCCGAGGGGCACCAGCTTTTCTACCCGCTTGCCGAGATGGCGATGCTCATTGCCCTGCGCACCCGGCCAGTCGGTGAGCCCTTGAGAACCACGATCGACAAGGTTCGAAAGCGGCTGGTCTACGCAACGAAGAACGGTGACCTACAGACTGCGCACGCCGGTCTGTACTTCGTGCCTCAGGCGATTGCGTGGTCGCAAAAAAAGTGGCCCGGCAAGTTCGATGGCCTCCCCGCCGAACACTCGGCCACTGCCACAGCGACTGCAGTGATCCGTGATGAGGTCTGGGGATTCGTGATCCCGGGCGATCTACCGGGTTGCCAAAAGGCCTTGGAGGATGCACAGCACGAGAACCAGCAACTCCTGACAGAGCTCAAAGCCGCACGGGCAGAGATCGAACGCCTGAGGCCCATCGCAGAGAAGTACGAGCAGATCCGCGAGAAAAACGCCCGATCGGCCAAACTGCCGCGGAAGGGCGCGGTGTAGAGAAAAGAGGGCCGCCGCGGCTTAGCGTTGCTGATCAAAATTCTCTACCCATAATGAGGGAGCCATGTTCCCAAACGCACCGAGGAGTGCACAACATGGCTCAGCAAATCCATCCCGTTCCATCGCGCCTTTCCATCCTCCGGCGGCGTGAAGTCGAGACCCGCACCGGGCTCTCGCGCAGCACCATCTACTTGCGGGTTGCCGAACGCAGCTTCCCCAGCCCCATCAGTCTCGGTGGGCGAGCTGTCGGCTGGGTTGAGGACGAAATCGAGGCCTGGCTCCAGCAGCAGCTCGCGGTGAGCCGCAAGGCCATCAAGTGACCCGCGTTCTGCACGACCTGTCAGCCCCGACCGTGTGCGTTGTCCGGGGGTGACCCATGGGCATTCGTAACCCCAACCATCGCCTGGTGAAAATCCACCGCACTTACACGGTGGACGAGATGGCCAAGTTGTTCGGCGTCCACGACAACACGGTACGCGACTGGTTTCGCAAAGGGCTCGCGACGATTGACCAGCGCCGACCATTGCTGGTCCACGGTCAGGTCCTTGTCGACTTCCTGAAGTCCCGGCGCGCAACCAACAAGCGCCCTTGCCGACCGGGTGAAATCTATTGCGTAGGGTGTCGCGAACCGCGATCCCCTACGGGCCACCATGCGATCTACCAGGCACTCACCCCCACCAGCGGCAGCCTGGTTGGCATCTGTCCAGCATGTGGCTCACGGATGTTTCGGCGCGTGAATTTGGCCAGGTTGGCCCACGTTGCAGGCCATTTGCATGTCGTGGCACCGGAAGCACAGCAACACATAGACGAGAGCCATAAGCCCTCCGTGAACTGTGACTTCAGATAGGACGTAGCAGACATGATCAAGCACAACGCAAACAACGAACGGATCAAGCGCCAGTACTTCGCCTTCCTGAAGGAAGCCAAACGCCATGGCGACGCCACCGTGGATGCTGCCGCAGCGGCACTGGCCCGGTTCGAAGAGCACGGCAAATACCGCGACTTCAAGGCATTCCACCGCGAGCAGGCGATCGCCTTCAAGAAGTATCTGGCTGACCAGAACAACGTGGTCACCCAGCGGAAACTGAGCAAGGCCACGCTGCACGGCACCCTCTCCCAGCTCAAGCGCTTCTTCCAGTGGCTGGCCGGGCAACCGGGCTACAAGTCCAGGCTCAACTACTCGGACGCCGAGTATTTCAACCTGTCCGACAAGGATTCCCGGATCGCCACCGCGCGCCGCTCGCGACCTGTTCCGACGCTTGAACAGGTCCGACAGGTGCTTTGCACCATGCCCGGCTCAAGCGAGATCGAGCAACGGGACCGCGCCGTCGTCGCGTTCGCGTTGCTCACCGGCGCTCGTGACGGCGCCATTGCCTCGATGAAGCTCAAGCACGTCGACCTGGCCGCGGGCAGCGTGTTCCAGGACGCGCGCGAGGTGAAAACCAAGTTCAGCAAGACATTCACCACTTATTTCTTTCCCGTCGGCGACGACGTGCGCGGCTTCCTCGCCGATTGGGTCAGCTACCTGCGGGAGGTGCGCCGCTGGGGCGACGAAGACCCCCTCTTTCCCGCCACCCACATGTTGCTGAACAGCGCGATGCAGTGGGAAGCTGACGGCGTGGAGCCCAGGCACTGGAGCAACGCCGACGCCATCCGGCGCATTTTCCGCGACGCCTTTGCCGCTGCCGGCTTTCCCTATTTCAACCCGCACAGCCTGCGCAACACGCTGGTACGGCTGGGCCAGACGATCTGCAAGAACCCGGAAGACTTCAAGGCATGGAGCCAGAACCTGGGTCACGAACATGTGCTGACCACCTTCACCAGCTATGGCGAGGTCGCGCCACAGCGCCAGGGTGAAATCATCCACGCGCTGCGCGCCGGCACCAGCGACGCGGGCGGAGGCAGCACGGATGCAGTGGCCGAGGCCTTGGTGAAGAAGATGCTGGCGATGGGATTGGTGCAGGCGAGCAAGTGAGCCCCACCCGTCACGTGCTGTGCCAAGCCTGCCGGTCTCACCTTATGGGGCGTCACCCCGTATCCTTGGGATCTTGCTTGACCCGGATCGCCCGTGACCGCGCACCTTGACCCTCTCGCTACACGCCTGCTGCAACTGCTTCCGTCTGACGGCAGCAGCCTGGGCAATGCCGCCGTGCGGCGGATGCTGGGCGAGGCGCTAGGACAACCGGTCGACCTGGAGGCGTTCACTGCTGCCCGCGACACGCTGCTGGCGGCCGGCACGGTGACCAAGGAGCGTGGCCGCGGCGGTTCCCTGCGCTTGTCCGATGGCATGCGCGAGGCGCTGGCCGACGCCCCAGCCGCGGTGCAGCCGGCAACCCGACCCACGCCAGCGCGTGCCGTGCACGCCACTTCCCAGGCCACACCCATCTCCAACTCATCTGGAAAAATCTCGCACATGCTCACCGGTGAACTACGCAGCAGGATCGACGCTATCTGGAACGCCTTCTGGTCGGGCGGCATCGCCAATCCGATCGAGGTAATCGAGCAGATCACCTACCTGCTGTTTCTGCGCCGGCTGGACGACCTGCAACTGCTGGCCGAGAACAAGGCCAACCGGCTGAACAAGCCGATCGAACGACGGGTCTTTCCCGAAGGCAAGGACGGCATTGGCAAGGGCGGCGGCCTCGCCTACGACGCACTGCGCTGGTCGCGCTTCAAGAACGCCGCGCCGGCCGAGATGTACACCGTGGTCAGCGAGCACGTGTTCCCGTTTCTGCGCACACTGGGTGGCGACGGCTCCACCTATGCCCACCACATGAAGGACGCGCGCTTCACCATCCCCACCCCGGCGCTGCTGGCCAAGGTGGTCGACCTGCTCGACCAGGTGCCGATGGAAGATCGCGACACCAAGGGCGACCTGTACGAGTACATGCTCGGCAAGATCGCCAGCGCCGGCCAGAACGGCCAGTTCCGCACCCCGCGCCACATCATCCAGTTGATGGTGGCGATGACCGCGCCGCAGCCCGACGATGTCATCTGCGATCCGGCCAGCGGCACCTGCGGTTTTCTGGTGGCTGCCGGCGAATACCTGCGCGACACCCACCCGCAACTGCTGCACGACGCGAAGCAGCGCGAGCACTTCCACCACCGCGCCTTCCACGGCTTCGACTTCGACAACACCATGCTGCGCATCGGCAGCATGAACATGCTGCTGCACGGGGTGGAAAGCCCGGACATCCGCTATCGCGACTCGCTGGCGCAGGAGAACGCCGCCGACGAGGAGGCCTACACCCTGGTGCTGGCCAACCCACCATTTGCCGGCAGCCTCGACTACGAGAACACCGCCAAGGACCTGCTCGATATCGTCAAGACGAAAAAGACCGAGCTGCTGTTTCTGGCGCTGTTTCTGCGCCTGCTGAAAACCGGCGGCCGCGCCGCGGTGATCGTGCCCGATGGCGTGCTGTTCGGCTCCAGCAAGGCGCACAAAGAGCTACGCCGGCGGCTGGTGGAAGAGCACAAGCTGGATGCGGTGATCTCGCTGCCCGGCGGCGTGTTCAAGCCCTACGCTGGCGTCTCCACCGCCATTTTGCTGTTCACCAAGACCAACGCCGGCGGTACCGACCGAGTGTGGTTCTACGACGTACAGGCCGACGGCTGGAGCTTGGACGACAAGCGCAACCCCCTGCTGGGTGACGACAGGCTGGGCGCCACGCCCGCCATCGCGTTGGCCGACGAGGATCACGCGAAAAACAACCTTCCCGACGTCCTTGCCCGCTGGTCACAACGCGGCGCCAGTGAACGCAAGCGCCCGCGCACCGCGCAGAGCTTCTGCGTTCCCCGCGCCGATATCGCCGCGCAGGGCTACGACCTCAGCCTCAACCGCTACAAGGAAGTGGTGCACGTGGAAGTGGCGCATCGCGCACCGCAGGAGATTCTGGCCGAGCTGGCGAAGCTGGAGGCGGAGATTGCGCAGGGGATGAAGGAGCTGGAGGGGATGCTCGGATGAGCACACCGCTTGTGCGAGTGGGCGATCTCGCAACGCAGATTCGGGGGGTCACATACGGAAAGTCAGATGCTTCGAAAAGCCCGTCGCCAGGAAACTTGCCCGTGCTCAGAGCTGGCAACATTACCGATGATGGCCTGACCTTCGACGATCTTGTTTATGTTCCATCTGAGCGAATTTCCAAGAAGCAGATGATCCGTAAACATGACGTGGTCATCGCTGCGTCCAGCGGAAGTCTAAGTGTTGTCGGCAAGGCCGCCGCTTCGCCTATTGACTTGGAAGGTGGCTTTGGTGCGTTCTGCAAGGTTCTCCGACCTTCTACGAAAGTCGATCCGACGTACTTTGCCCAGTTCTTTCAGACACCCGACTACCGCCGCCGGATATCTGCTCTCGCTGCCGGGGCAAATATCAATAACCTGCGCAGCGAACACTTGGACGAGCTGCAAATTCCGCTACCGCCGCTGCCTGAGCAGCGACGGATTGGGGAGGTGCTAGATCGGGCGGAGGCGCTACGCGCCAAGCGCCGCGCCGCACTCACCCAACTCGACAGCCTCACCCAATCCATCTTCCTCGACATGTTCGGCGATCCAGCGGCAAACCCGAAGAAATGGCCTATTAAATCGTTGGGCGAAGTCGCGCGCGAACCAGCTAACAACGGCATTTTTCGCAAAAATCATGAGTACGATGACGCCGGTGAAACCGGGATTCCCGTTGCCTGGGTAGCGGACCTATTTCGAGGCGATTCGATTGATGTCAGCGCCTCTCGACGGCTCGTGCCGACGAAGACCGAAATGTCGAAGTTTGGACTGAGCTACGGCGATCTATTGTTTTGCCGTTCATCGCTGAAACTCGATGGAATTGCGTTCAACAGTGTGTACCTCGGTGAAGCCGGCCAAGCGCTGTTCGAATGTCACATAATCCGTATACGGCCTGATATGAATGCCGTCTCGCCGATCTATCTAAATCGCTTGCTACGCCTGCCGCAAATGCGTGCCATCGCGAAGTCGAAGTCAAAGACTGCGACGATGACTACCATCGATCAAACATCACTGTGCTCGATTCCTGTGATAGTTCCACCGCTGATCCTCCAGCAAACCTTCGCCCACCGCATCACCGCCATCGAAACCCTCAAGACCACCCACCGCGCCGCGCTTGTCGAACTCGATACCCTGTTCGCTAGCCTGCAGCACCGCGCGTTCCGCGGTAAGCTGTGAGAGCGGGGGGATCAAGTCAGGTGAGTACTTAGAAAGGTGAAAGCGGACAGCGCCATCGTGGGCGGCAGCAACTCAAGAGGGACAGACTGGCATGGACCGGATCATCGTGGATGCCACCAAACCGGGCAGAATATTTCGCTTTTCGGAGAGAAAGTGGCTGCTCAGATCGCTGATGTACGACGAGTTCCGTTTGCGCCCTGCATCCGACTATGCCGACGTTGAGTCGGATGCTGCACGTTGTGACGATGAGAGATTGCGTGTCACAGAGCTGATCAATCCCGTCATCACCCACGCACGTACCGGTCAGCGAATCATGCCTCTGGGTCCTGTAACTCGGCGGAGGGAATTGGCAACTGACTACTATCTGGTTTGCTTTTCATCTATTTGTGACCCATACCTTTACGACGAATTTCCCGGCTCGGATGCGTGTCTCGCCATAACGGATGTAGCCGCTTTTTCGCAGAGACTCCATGACGCCGTTGAGCAAGCGTTGCCCGATTTTGCAGGCGTCGACGCAAAAGTCTCATACGGTGTGGACAACCCGCTTGGTGTAGCGTTTTCAAAACCAGACAGATTTGTCTTCCAGCATGAGTTCAGGTTTGCCTGGCTTCCATACAAAAAGCCGATTCCCAAGCTCGCCCCGGTCGTAGTTTCGATGGGAAATCTGGAAGGCATAGCGGAACTTGTGGAGCGCGAGTTGGAATAGCTGGCTGACCAAGCTGGGGCGGGCAAAGTCGACTGTTCCGTATTTTCGGTACATTTCCATAACTACCGAAACTATGGAACACTGCCGGCATGCTGCCCGCCCCCATCCATCGCCTGTTTGTCCGCGCCGGCACACTGCGCAGCCGCGAGCTGACCGCGCGCGGCGTGTCCCGGGTGCAACTGTCCCGCTGGCTTGCGGCCGGTGAACTGCAGCGGCTGGGTCACGGCATCTACGCACTACCGGACTATGCGCCGAACCAGCATGCCTCGCTGGTGGAGGTGGCGCGCCGCGCGCCGCAGGTGGTGTTCTGCCTGCTGACGGCGCTGCGCTTTCATGAGCTAACCACGCAGGCCCCGTTCGAGGTGTGGATCGCCATCGGCAACAAGGATCACCCGCCGCGGCTGGCGTATCCGAAACTGCGGGTGCAGCGCTTTTCGCCGGCCTCGCTGGACTATGGGGTGCTGGAACAACGCGTGGACGGTGCCACGCTGCGCGTGACCGATGTGGCTAAGACGGTGGCCGACTGCTTCAAGTTCCGCAACAAGGTGGGGCTGGATGTGGCGCTGGAGGCGCTGCGCGAGGCGGTGCAGGCTAGGCGCACCACAGTGGACGCCATCTGGGCCGCGGCCAAGGTGTGCCGCGTAGCCGCGGTGATGCGCCCTTACCTGGAGTCGCTGGCATGAGCGACCCGCGCGCGGACTCAGTGCGCGCCCGCCTGCTGCAACGGGCGCGGCAACACGGTGAGGATTTCAACCTGCTGCTGACGCGCTACGCGCTGGAGCGCTGGCTGTATCGACTCTCGGTATCGGACCAGCGTGCCGGCTTTGTGCTGAAGGGCGCACTACTGTTTTCGCTGTGGTTCGACGAGCCGCACCGGCCGACCCGCGACGCGGATTTCCTCGGCTTCGGCGCGGCCGATGCCGAGCTGCTGCGCGAGCGTCTGCAGGCGATCTGCCGGGTGGCGTGCGACGACGGCATGCGCTTCGACGCGGACTCGGTGACGGTGGCGCCCATCCGTGAGCAGGCCCGCTATGACGGGTTGCGGGCCGACCTGCTGGGCTGGCTGGGTACGGCACGCTGCAATGTGCAACTGGATGTGGGCTTTGGCGACGCGGTGACGCCGGCGGCGCAGGAGATGGATTACCCGACCCTGCTGGCGGACGTACCCGCACCGCACCTGCGCGTGTATCCACGCGAGACCGTGCTGGCGGAAAAGCTCGAAGCGATGATCGTGCTGGGTATGCGTAACAGTCGCATGAAGGACTATTTCGACGTGTGGGTGCTGCTGCGGCAGGGCGGGTTCGATCCGGCGGTGCTGGCGCAGGCGATCCACGCGACCTGCGCGCGACGCGAAACGGCGTTGCCCGAGGGTTGGCCGACCGGTCTGGCGGACGAATTTGCGGCCGATGCCGCGAAACGGGCGCAATGGCAGGCGTTTCTGAGCAAGAATCGGCTGGAGGCACCCGCACTGGCGGAGCTGATCGCGGAACTGCGGGCTGCGCTGGCGCACCCGCTCGACATGGCAAGGGGACTGTCGGCGTGAGTCAATTCGTGTTTCTCAACGGCGAGTGGCCGCAGGTGGCCTCCGCCGCGATGCGCGCCGAAGCGTCGGCCTACCCCGATCCGCGCACGGCCTGCTTCTATGCCCGGCGCGCGCTGGAGCTGGCCGTTGCATGGGCGTACAAGCACGATCCGGCGCTGAAGCTGCCCTATCAGGACAACCTCAGCGCGCTGCTGCACGAGCCCAGTTTCAAGACCGCCGCCGGCGAGGCGGTGTTCACCAAGGCACGGCTGATCGTGACCCTGGGCAACCAGGCGGTGCACAGCACGCGACCCATCCCGGCCAGCGACGCGGTGGCCGCGGTGCGCGAGCTGTTTCATGTGGCGTACTGGCTGGCGCGCACCTATGGCCGCAGCCAGCGACCCGAGCCGGGGCTGCGCTTTGATCCGGCAGCACTGCCAAAGACTGCCCCGTTGCCGGCGCAGACTGCGACGCAACTGCAGACACTGGAAAACCAGCTGCGCGAACGCGACGAGAAGCTGGCGACCCTGCTGGCCGACCGCTCGGCACTGGACGAGGCCTTGCAGCGCGCCCGCACCGAGGTGGCCGAAGCGCGCAAGGCAGCCACTGCGCAGCCGGACACGCACGACTATTCGGAAGCGCAGACCCGCGACACCTTCATCGACCTGCTGCTGCACGAAGCCGGCTGGGCGCTGGATCAGCCGCGCGACCGCGAGTTTGAAGTGGCCGGCATGCCCAATAACCAAGGCAACGGCTTCGTCGACTACGTGCTGTGGGGCGACGACGGCAAGCCGCTGGCGGTGGTGGAGGCCAAGCGCACCCGGCGTGACGCCCGCGTGGGTCAGCAACAGGCCAAGCTGTATGCCGACTGCCTGGAGCAACAATTCGGCCAGCGCCCGCTGATCTTCTATACCAACGGTTACCAGCACTGGCTGTGGGATGACACCCGCTATCCGCCGCGGCAGGTGCAGGGTTTCTATACCCAGGCCGAGCTGGCGCTGGCGATCCAGCGTCGCGACACGCGCCAGCCGCTGGCAGCGGCGGAGATCAGGCACGAGATTGTGGAGCGCTACTACCAGACCCGCGCGATCCGCCGGGTCGGCGAGGCGTTCGAGCGTGACCACGAGCGCAAGGCGCTGCTGGTGATGGCCACCGGCTCGGGCAAGACGCGCACGGTGATCGCGCTGGTGGACCTGCTGATGCGCTGCCACTGGGCCAAGCGCGTGCTGTTTCTGGCCGATCGCGTGGCGCTGGTGAACCAGGCGGTAGGCGCCTTCAAGACCTTCCTGCCCGATGCCGCGCCAGTGAACCTGGTGACCGAGAAGGACACCGAAGGGCGCGTGTACGTGTCGACCTACCCGACCATGATGGGGCTGATCGACGAACGCGACGACGGCCGCAAGCGCTTTGGGGTGGGGCACTTCGACCTGATCATCATCGACGAGGCGCACCGCTCGGTGTACCAGAAGTACGGCGCGATCTTCGACTACTTCGACGCGCTGCTGGTCGGCCTGACGGCCACCCCGCGCGACGAGGTAAGCCGCGACACCTATCGGCTGTTCGACTTGGAAAATGGTGTGCCGACCGATGCCTATTCGCTGGACGAGGCCGTGCGCGATGGCTTTCTGGTACCGCCCGAAGCGGTGTCGGTGCCACTGAAGTACCAGCGCGAAGGGATCCGCTACGACCAGCTCAGCGACGAGGAAAAGGACCAGTGGGACGCGCTGGAGTGGGATGAAGAAGAGGGCAGCCGACCGGACAGCGTGGGTGCCGAGGCGATCAACCGCTGGCTGTTCAACAAGGACACGGTGGACAAGGTACTGGCGCACCTGATGGCGCGCGGCCTCAAGGTGGCCGGTGGCGACCGGCTGGGCAAGACCATCCTGTTTGCCAAGAACCAGAAGCATGCCGACTTCATCGCCGAGCGCTTCAACGCCAACTACCCGCACTACAAAGGGGAGTTCGCCCGCGTCATCACGTTCAAGACCGAGTACGCGCAGAGCCTGATCGAAGCCTTCGGCAAGAAGGAACGGGCGCCGCATATCGCCATCTCGGTGGACATGCTCGATACCGGCATCGATGTGCCCGAGGTGGTGAACCTGGTGTTCTTCAAGCCCGTGCGCTCCAAGACCAAGTTCTGGCAGATGCTGGGGCGTGGCACGCGCCTGTGCCCGGATCTGTTCGCACCGGGCGAGCCAAAGCACTTCTTCTACGTGTTCGATTATTGCCAGAATCTGGAATTCTTCAGCCAGGACCTGCCATCGACCGAGGGCGGGCTGGGCGAGACTTTGGGGGCGCGCCTGTTCAAGCGCCGGCTGGAGCTGATCGGCGTGCTCGACGTAGCACTGGCCGGCGGCACGGGCGAACAACCGCCGCCGTATGCCTCGCCCTCACTGCCGGAACTGCGCCAGTCGCTGGGCCGCTTGCTGCATGACGAGGTCGCGGCCATGAACCTCGACAACTTCCTGGTGCGCCCGCAGCGGCGGCTGGTCGAAACCTACGCCAAGGCCGACGCCTGGCTGCGCCTCGATGCGGACGCCATGGGCGAGCTGGGTGCGCAGGTCGCCGGCCTGCCTTCCGAGCAGGACAGCGAACCCGAGGAAGCCCGACGCTTCGACCTGCTGCTGCTCAACCTCCAGCTGGCGCTGCTGCGCAAGGAGCCCGGCTTCGTGCGCATGCGCGACCAGGTTCGCGAGATCGCCGGCCTGCTGGAGGAAAAGTCCGCCATCCCGATGGTGCGCGAGCAGTTGCAGCTGATCCACGACGTGCAGGACGTGACCTGGTGGCAGGACGTGACCGTATCGATGCTGGAGGTGCTGCGGCTACGCCTGCGCCTGCTGGTGCGCCTGATCGACAAACGCGAACGCAAGACGCTGTACACCGATTTCGAGGATGCCCTGGGCGAGGAGACCGTGGTGGAATTGCCCGGCGTGTTCACCGACAGCGACCTCACCCGCTTCCGGCAAAAGGCACGGCACTTCCTGCGCGCGCACCAGGATCACCTGACGATCCACAAGCTGCGCACCAACAAGGCGCTCACCGCTGCCGACCTGGCCGAACTGGAACGCATGCTGGCAGAAAGCGGCATCGGCAACGCCGACGAGCTCAAGCGGGCGGAGCAGGAAGCCCACGGCCTGGGCCTGTTCGTGCGAATGCTGGTAGGCATGGACCGCGAGGCCGCCAAGCAGTCCCTTGGCGGCTTCCTGGAAGGCAAGACTCTCAACGCCAGCCAGATCGAGTTTCTCAACCTGATCGTCAACCACCTCACTGAGCACGGCGTGATGGAGGCGGCGCTGCTCTACGAGTCCCCCTTCGTCGACACTGCCCCGCAGGGGCCAGATAGCCTGTTCACGTCGGCACAGGTGGATGAACTAGTGGCCGTGCTTGCGCGAATTCGGGCGACGGCGATGGCGGCTTGAGTGCGCACACCGAAGCGGTCGCCCAAAAATGCGCACTAATCTGGGTTTCGATTACTCGGATTGTGACCCTGGGCTTTCAGCGAATTTCGGGTCCGGAGGCGGGCTCGAATTACCGATTTCTTCGTCACCGAAGCCCCTGTAGTGCCCCCTCTTGCATCACCCCGTGAGCACGGGAGGACAGAAGGACGAGATAACCGGAGTACCTGGAGCACACACTTCTTGATTAATAGTGATTTTAATCAGAATGTTATATGTAATTTTCGCGCGAAATCATGCGGACTCAAGATGTCAAACTGCGCCCAAAGCACGATATTAGGGCATCCATGGAGGCAACTTAGTAGTTTGAATCGCGTGGCGAAGGCGCGCGTATTCACTGGTTGATGGTTCGCGCACAGCCCCTCATGCTTCTCCCAACGCAACGTTCTGGAGGACGGCATGGCAAACGGGAAGCAGGCATCAGCAAAGCGCCTGAAGATGGCTGAACGGGCAAAGCAACAAAAAGACCTGCACTTCCCACAAGTAAGCGATGGTTGGCTTTGGCACCGCAAACAGAACGATGGCTTCATCACCATCCCTCGAACGATGCCCATAGTGTTGCAGGCAGTTGACGCCCTTACTAAGGGGCAGCCAGCTGGACTAACCCTCTTCGCACTTTGGTGCCGATCTCCTGACCACGGAATGATATCCATCGAAAGTCCCGCGATCCATGCGAGCGAGGCTGGATTTACTGGGGAGCGCGCTGTTGATACGTGGCGACGGCGCATGAAGAAGCTGGCGGAGCTAGGCTTCATCGTGCACAAAGCGGGTCCCTCAGGTGACTTCCACTACGTGCTTTTGCTGAACCCCAACTGGGCTGTAGAGCTCCGCCGACACAAATTCAAGGACATCCCAGAGAGCATATACAGCCAGTTCGTCGAACGGACCATGGACATCGGAGCGTACGGGGAAATCGAGGAGATTCGGGGGCACATCGCGCGATGGGATGAAGAAGCGAAGGCCAAGACAGCAGCGGAAGCCGCAGTGCCATCGCCCCCAGTCGATGCCGCACTTGAGCAAGCACCGTCATCTGACGCGAGCTCTGTACCGTCACAGTAAATACAAAAGCCCACGAACTACCAGAGGAGGGTCAAACATGTTCAAAAGGAGAAGACGCCGCGGCATCTCGTGCACGCACGCCCCCGAGATGCCCGCAAAAGAGAAGGTCTCCGTCCAGCTTAGTTTCTGAGGCTGGACTGGACAGAGACTGTGGCGTGCATGTTGAGAGCGCACCCTGAGCCGACTACGCAACATCAGCTCAGGGTGCGATATATATAGCGCCGAGGACGGCTGACAATCAAGCCAGCGGCCTTAATGCGAAATGCGGTGAACGGCCCCTCCCTCGGGCCTCGATCAGGCCGGAACATACATACGCTTCAAGGGAACCATCCGCTTGGTCTCAGTATCCGTGTCGTCGTAGTGCTCGACCAACGCTCGCACCAGGTTATCTAGCGTCCACAGAGTCAGACGTACCTGGGCGCGCTCTGCCTCGTAATAGGCGTCTTTGGTGAAGCCGCCGGTGCTCACGTATAGGCCACGATCATCCTTGTGTCGTCCGCCAAGAAAGCTGCGAATTGCCTGGCTGCCCATCTGCCCGGTGCGGTGCTTCACCTCCACAACAATGCGGGGGTTCTCGAAACCAAAGCCATCGGGGGACGCGATGATGTCTTTGCCGCGATCCGCGCCCGCTGGCGACACCTGCGTCTTGTATTTCATCGCTCGCAGGATGCCGGCCACCAACTCCTGCATTTCGTCCCACTCAAGCCCGCTGACCTTGTCCTTGATTTGCTCAAGGGCCAGCTCCTGAACGCCGGCCAGTGGATCAACCAGATCAGCAGCGACCTCTTCATCTTCCGCATGCTGGATAACAGACTTGCCGCTTGAGGCTGCCAGCAACTCCACTGTCGCCGTGTCAGACAGGCGGAAAACGGTGAGGGTCGAACCGAGGGTGTTCTTGCTCGTCGCACTCAGTCTGTCCCGATCAATGTCGCCGGGTTGCCACTGGACCGGTCGCGCCAGTGCCATGTGATCGTCACCCCATTCCGGCTTGTATTCCAGCGGCCCAGTGACCTTGCCAATCATGTATGTGCGGTTGGATGGGGAATACGTCACCACGTAATCTCCCAACGCGATTTCGTTGATGAAGCGCCATACCTGCGATGCGCCGGAGATCACTGTGCCCTGCTTGGCATTCGGCTCTGCGGCCCGGTAGAGCGCAATGAGCTCCTTACGGCTCATTCCTGGCTTGGCGTTTGGCGCCAACTGTTGCCATCCGATTCCAGCCGCCCCGCGCTCGCGAAAATCGTCGTACAGCCGCCCTGCGTCGCCACGAACCATCCACATCTGTGCCATTTGGATCTCTTAAAGGTCCCTAGCCACACTCAGTTCATTCGCCAATCTTCGCCGGTGCTACCAAAGGGCACCGATGTAGTTCATTGCACGCTTCACGGCCTGCGCTTCTACGAAGCCATCAGATCGGCTAACAGCGTCTTGAATCTTCTCTGTCAACATGATTAGCGCTTCCCAAGAGCCCATCGTCGTTAGGTCGTACTGGCTGTGTGCCAGCGAATTCCGGAGATGTTCGACGGCGCATAGAAATTTGCGGGAGGCTTGCTTGGACCCCAGTCCGAGTTGGTCTCTCAGGTCTGACGACTGGACGATCAGAGTCCTCTTGTCGCACAGTTGCAAGCACTGCAACAGATCAAGATTTTGCCCGCTACGTGCCCTCTCTTCTTGCACACCCTTGGCGGCATCAAGTCGTTGTTGAGTGAGCGTTGCCTGCCACGCATCGTCTTGGTAAGCGTGAGCGATCCAGAACCCCATATGGATCTCCAGCAGCGAGATCAACCCGAAAAGGTAGACCCGAACCATTGGCTTATTAAGATCAGCACGTGTGAGGATGGCGTTCGTTTCGCCATTGGTCCTGACACACACAAAGGGGCGCATCTTCAACGCACCCAAAAGTTCACGCACTGTCAGGTTCGCCTCGGCGGTGTCCGCGGCCTCAATCTCTGTTACGTGATCACGCACCATCCCCTCTGTCAGGGACACACGTCTGACAATTCCGATGACGGGGGAGTCTTTCCGTTCACGCACGCCCGCGATGTCAAAGTCGAGCTTCAGCAGTTCCGCAGCCATTTCAATCGCGGACGCCGCGGCAGGGCAGCACCGTAGTGGCTCGCAGATGTCCCTCGCCAGAATCCTGTCACCGAGGACGACGTTGAAATCTTCCAACCTTGTACCTTGCCGCCGATAACCGGTTGTTGGTGATGCCCACAGCTGATGTCCCATGTATCCCCCGTTGCGTCTTTGCCAGTCGTGCTGTTGGCCGCCGGCGTATGAATCCACTAAGGAACAGCGTTGCTTGCTGCAAGCATGGCGCATGCACCAGCGGGCCTACGCTATAAGTGGTCACGCTTTAGGAAACGCCTGAACCACGCACCAATAGGATTCACAGCGATGATTTCGTATCCCGCAGCATCGGAACTACGTTGCCGCCAGCGCGCAGGCCGTCCAGATAGTTCGCCCACTCCTGCATGATCTTCCGGCGTTCCGGTAGATGCTGAGCCTTGTTGTAGACACCGGACACCCCTGGCTCCTTGTGCGATAACTGGCGCTCCAGCGCCTCGGGGTTCCAGCCCAGTTCGCCCAACAGGGTGCGCGCCATGTGGCGGAAGCCGTGGCCAGTGATGATGCCCTTGTACCCTATGCGCGCGAGCGCGGCGTTCACCGCGCCGTCGGACATGTGGCGGCTGGGACTGCGGGCACCCGGGAACAGGTAGCGGCCGCGGCCCGTGAGCTGGTGCAGCTCGCGCAGGATCTCGACCGCCTGACGGGACAGCGGCACGATGTGGGGCTGGGTATTGGGGTTTTCCTTCTCCGCCTTGCGCAGCTTGCGGATGATCGGTGGCACCGTATAACTGGGCTGCTCGCCATCAAGATCAAATTGAGCCCACTCCGCCATGCGTATCTCGCCGGGGCGACAGAACCACAGCGGCGCCAGCTTCAACGCACAGTGCACCACGAACGTGCCAGTAAACCCATCCATGGCGCGCAGCAGCTCACCCACCTTCAGCGGATCGGTGATCGTGGGGTAATTCTTCGGCTGGCGCGCGGGCAAGGTGTCGCGCAGGTCTGCCGCGGGATCGCGACTGGCCCGCTCGGTGGCGACGGCGAAGCGGAATACCCTGCTTAGCTGGTGCCGCAGGCGATGCGCCTGCTCGATATGCCCGCGCTTCACCACATGCGCCAGCAACGGGCGAATCTCCGCCACACCCAGATCGGATACGGGCAGGTGGCCCAGCCAAGGGAATGCGTGATTCTCCAGCCGGTCGCGCTCCTTAGCGTACTGCCCAGGGGTCCACTCCCCCTGTTTGAGGGCCAGCCACTCGCGCGCCACCACTTCAAAGCTGTTCGCGGCGCGATCCTGCCCAGCAGCCTTCGCCGCCTTGCGTTGTGCACCGGGGTCTGAGCCCGCCGCCACCAGCTTGCGTGCCGCGTCACGCTTGTCACGCGCATCCTTCAGGCCGGTATCGGGGTAGGTCCCCATGCTCAGGGTCTTGCGCTTACCGTCAAACCGGTAGTCGAAGCGCCACCAGCGCGAGCCGTTCGGGTTCAGAAGCAGGTACAGACCGCCGCCATCTGCCAGCTTTTGCGGCTTGTCGCCGGGCTTGGCGTTCCGAATCGCGGTGTCGGTAAGTGACATGACGCAGCCTCTCGACGGTAACTTTTTTGACGGTAGGTAGTTACCGGAAAAACTACCGTCGCGCGACGGTAGATTGCAATGTACCTCATAGGAAGGCATAGGACATGAAAAAGGCCGGAACCCTTGCTGTTACTGGGTTTACCGGCCTTCTTGAGGTGTCTTTAAACAGGTTCTTGGTGGCTATGGGTGGACTCGAACCACCGACCCCAGCATTATGAGTGCTGTGCTCTAACCGGCTGAGCTACATAGCCTTGGGGAAACCCGCCGGACTGAATCGGAACGATCACGGGCGGGGCGCGGAAGTGTAGTGGGCCAGCCGTGCCGGTTCAAGTCTGCGGCTTGCTGTGGCTTCGCGGGCTGTGCTTGAATCGGGCCAGGGACTTTTCCCGGCGGCTTGGCGACAAGCCAGCAGCGCAGGGCGAGGAGGCGACATGATTGATGTAGATGGCTACCGTCCGAATGTCGGCATCGTGCTGCTGAATGCAGACGGCCGGCTGTTCTGGGCGCGCCGTATCAATCGCGACGGCTGGCAGTTCCCGCAGGGTGGCATGCGCTCGGACGAAACCCCGCTGGAGGCGATGTACCGGGAACTGGAAGAGGAGACCGGCCTCGCCGCGCACCACGTCGAGGTCATCAGCGCCACCCATGGCTGGCTGCGTTATCGCCTGCCGAACCGTTATGTACGCCATCACCAGCGGCCCACCTGCATCGGCCAGAAGCAGGTCTGGTTCCTGCTCAAGCTGGTCGGCGGCGAGGATGCGCTGAAGCTGGACGCCTGCGACAAGCCGGAGTTCGATCTGTGGCGCTGGGTCGACTTCTGGTACCCCGCCGCGCACGTCGTCAACTTCAAGCGGCAGGTATACGAACGGGCGTTGCGCCACTTCGCCCCGCTGGTGGAGGACCTGTTCAGCGTCCAGTTGGGTAACCTGCCGCCGCACGACAACGCCGACACTCCGCCGACCGGGCCACGCGACGGCCGCGCCGCCGCCTGAACGGATGGCCGCGACCCGTCGACTGCTTGTTGACAATCATTCGCATTCGCGTTCTTATACGCGCCATGTACATCTGCCTGTGCAATGCCGTCACCGACCACGACATCCGCCGCGAAGCGGCCGATGGGGTGCATACCTTTGCCGAACTGCAGGCCCGCACCGGCTGCTCGGACTGCTGCGGCGGCTGCGAACAGGAAGCCCGCGCCACGTTCGACCAGGCAGTATCGCAAGTGCGTTGCCAGCTGCCGCTCGCCGCCGCCTGAGCCCTCGCATTCTGCTCGCCATGCACGGATGCCCTCCCGCGCGCAGGCAAACCATTGCCATTCTCATTCCGTCGATCGCTGCGTGGAATTCGTATAGTCCACGTTGTCTATCGATCGGAGAACGACCATGAAAGGTGATGCCAAGGTCATCGAGTTTCTCAACAAGGTGCTCTACAACGAACTGACCGCGATCAACCAGTACTTCCTGCATTACCGCATGCTCAAGGACTGGGGCTACACCGAGCTGGCCGAGCACGAGTACAAGGAGTCGATCGAGGAGATGAAGCACGCCGATCACCTGATCGAGCGCATCCTGTTCCTCGATGGCCTGCCGAACCTGCAACACCTGGGCAAGCTGCGCATCGGCGAGAACGCGCTGGAATCGATGCAGGGCGACCTCGACCTGGAACTGGCCGCGGTGAAGGATCTGCGCGAGGCGATCGCGTACAGCGAAGGCATCGCCGACTACATCAGCCGCGATCTGTTCAAGAACATCCTGCACGACGAGGAAGAACACATCGACTGGCTGGAAACCCAGTTCAGCCTGGTCAAGGACATCGGCGCGGAGCGCTACCTGCAGAGCAAGATGCAGGGCTGAACCACGCCGGTTGCATCGAGGTCCGGCGCACCGAAGCGTGCACCCGTTCCTTGACGCTTTCATCACGCCGGGGCTATACCTTCGGTTTTCCCCGGAACGCGCCGCATGGCCTCACGACCACCACCGCGTTTTGTCGTGCGCCGGCACGACGACGCCAGCCACCGTCGACGCTGGCTGTGGCTGGGTCTCGCCTGGCTCGGCAGCCTGCTGGTGGTCGGCCTGGTCGTTGCTGCGCTGGGCCGGCAGGCGAACGCCCCCGCCGCCGTCGACAACCGCCAGCAGCGCGCCCTGCTCGGCCAGATCGACGACCTGAAGCAGCAGCTCGCGAACCTGCAGCGCGCGGCCCAGGTCAACGAAGTCGCCACCCGCTCGCTGCGTGGCACCCTGGCCCAGCGCGAGGAAGAGCTGAACGGCCTGCGCGCCGACCTGGGTTTCTACTCGCGACTGGTCGGCGGCGATGCCCAGCGGCAGGGACTGAAGCTGCAGGAAGTGAGGTTGCAGCCGATCGTCGGCTCGCGCGGCTGGAACCTCAGCCTCAGCCTGACCCAGAACGCCAAGCGCGGCGACGAGATTTCCGGCAACGCGCTGGTCAGCGTGGAAGGCCTGCGCGGCGACAAAGTGGCGCGGCTGGACTGGCCCGCGCTGGGCGATGCCGCGCAGAAGGACGGCCTGCCGTTCCGTTTCACCTATTTCCAGCAATTGCACGGCACCATCGTGCTGCCGGCGGATTTCCGTCCGACGCGATTGCGCATCAGCATTCAGCCCGCCAGCGGCGAGCCGGTCAACCGTGCCGTCGCATGGGGCGCCGCACTGAGCGGAAACATCACCAACGCCGAAGGGGATCGCGATGCTCAACCGTAGACGCAACGATCGCAATGATCGCAACACCAGCCATGAGACCAGCCTGATCGCCCGTGGCACGGTGATCCGCGGCGACCTGCGCTTCAGCGGCGCGCTGCACCTGGACGGCCGCATCGAGGGCAGCGTGCTGGGCGAGGGCGACGATGCCATGTTCACGCTCAGCGAGCACGGCCAGGTGCACGGCGAGATCCACGTGCCGCAGGCGGTGATCAATGGCCACGTGACCGGCGACGTCGTCGTCAGCGTGCGGCTGGAACTGGCGCCGCTGGCGCGCATCGACGGCGATCTGCGCTACCACACGCTGGAAATGGCCGCCGGCGCGCAGGTCAACGGGCGCATTTCGCGCCAGGTCGAGGAAGCGCAACGCGAATTGCCGGCACCGGACGCCGAACTCGACGAGGCCATGCCGGCCTGAAGCGGTATGCTTGGCTACAGTCCGCCACGCCCCCATCTAGATGACCATGGAAACTCTCGTCGCGATCCCCGATTACCGCAGCAGCGGCGCCCCGCTGGTGTTCACCGCCGCCGCCGCGCACAAGGTGCATGAGCTGATTGCCGAAGAGGGCAACCCGGCACTGAAGCTGCGCGTCTACATCTCCGGCGGCGGCTGCTCGGGTTTCCAGTACGGCTTCACCTTCGACGAGGCCCAGGCCGAGGACGACCTGGCGATCGAGCGCGAGGGCGTGACCCTGCTGTGCGATCCGCTGTCGCTGCAATACCTCACCGGCGCGCAGATCGACTACGCCGAGAACCTCAGCGGCGCGCAGTTCGTGATCAGCAACCCGAACGCGAAGACCACCTGCGGCTGCGGCTCCTCGTTCTCCGCCTGAGCACGCCGCCGATGGATCGGGCCAAACTGCCGTCGCCGAACACGTTCGCCGGGCTCAGCCTGGTGCTGAACCGCGTTGCCGAGTCGCGCGACGAATCGGTGTGGATCGTCGAGCAGGCACGCTCGCCGGAAGCGCGCTACCTGCTGCTGGACGCCACCGGCGAAGCCTTCCTGCGCCGCGACCGCGACGCGTTGCGCTGGCTCGACGTGAACGAACGCGAAGAGTGGCTGGGCGAGCTGCACGCCAGCCTGCTCGGCATCGCCTACGAACGCCCGCATTTCCTGCTGGTGGTGGACGACCCCGCACGCATCGGCGAACTCGAAAGCGCGCTGGACGCGCGCCGCATGAATCTGCGCAGCGCCGGCCTGCAGCTGGCGGCCGACGAGGCCAGCCTGTTCGCCTATGCCAAGGGCCTGTCGCACTGGCAGCGCGAGACACGCTTTTGCGCCCATTGCGGCGCACCGCTGCTGCTGGTCGCCGCCGGCCATCGCGCGCAATGCACCAACCCGGACTGCGCGCGCCTGCATTTCCCGCGCACCGACGCCGCCGTGATCATGCTGGTCGAGCACGACGGCGCCTGCCTGCTCGGCCGCCAGGCCGGCTGGCCACCCGGCCGCTATTCCACCCTGGCCGGCTTCATCGAGCCGGGCGAGGCGCTGGAGGACGCGGTGCGCCGCGAAGTGGCCGAGGAAGCCGGCGTGATCGTCGACGAAGTGCGCTACCACTCCTCGCAGCCGTGGCCGATGCCGGCTTCGCTGATGGTCGGCTTCATCGCCAGCGCGGTGTCGCGGCAGATCGTCATGCGCGACCACGAGCTGGAAGAGGCGCGCTGGTTCACCCCGCAGCAGATCGTCGACGGTATCGCCGACGGCAGCTTCCTGCCCTCCACGCGACTGTCGGTGTCCTATCAGTTGCTGGCGCACTGGCTGGAGCAGCGCGCGGGGCTGGATCTGGATGCGCTGGTCGCCGACGCCCCGCCACGCTGATCCGCTGGCGCGAACTTCGCGCCGATCCGTCGGTCCCAGCCGCATCCACCCCAAGGATCGGCCATGGCGCACGGAAGCACTCTGCCATACGCCCGCGAGCAATTGCGTGCCGCATTGCGCCGCGGCGTGATCCTCGGCAGCGTCACCGCGCTGCACCTGGTCACCGTGGCGCTGGTGCTGCGCCCCATGCCGCCGTACCGATCGGCGCGCACCGCCATCCACGACGATGACGAAGCCCTGCACCTCAGCTTCGTGGCACGCCCTGACGGACCGCGGCCGGCCAGCGCGCCGCCGATGTTCTCCGCCGTCCAGACATGGCCGCGCGTGATGCGCTGTGTCTGGCGGCCTATGTGGGTTGCAAAGAAGTCGCCCGGGTTCGGGATCTGGCTTTCGTGGCCCAGGTACAGCCAGCTGCCCTCGAAGATGTGTTTCAT
>LNAP01000807.1_pt1 | contig 34755 bp, 60 predicted proteins | sample 602601 | NCBI WGS metagenome assembly LNAP01 (sample SAMN02440304, study PRJNA202911) | soil metagenome | biome: Subtropical and temperate rainforests or woodlands; isolation source: soil samples (1 kg each in a 20% v/v slurry with milli Q water) were... ...
CGTGTCGCTCGACCACAGGAACACCGGCTTGCCGATCGCCTCGGCAAAGCCGATCTCCCACGCCGTGCCCGGGTCCATGTGCTTGCCGCGGAAGGGCGAAATGTCCGCCACCAGGGCGTCGGCGCTGCGGATCATGGCGGTGCAGTGCCGGCGGATGATGATGGGGTCGTGCGGCGGGTCGCCATCGAGCGGGTACAGGCCCTCGACCTCATAGGCCGCGCACATGCGCTTGAGCTCCTCGCCGCGCTCGGGTGCGTCGCGGCGGAAGATATCGGGGCCTGCGAGATAGATGCGGGGGCGGGTCATGACGGCCTCACATTGGAATGGCCCATGAGATCGGCTCGATGATCGTACATCGCGTTCTCGGCTGCGCCGCGAATGAGGCGCATCAGATTGTCCAGGTCGGGACGCTGGGCGTGGGCTGCCATCCTGCCGAAGAGCATGGCCATCGCCATCATAACGCTTGCCGTGTTGCGGCCCACACAGATGTCGTTGATCCGCTGCGCGATCTCTTCGGCCTCGGCTAGGCGGCAGTCCGCCGTTTCATCTGTCACCATGTCGGCCACCTCCGAACGGGATTTCATTGTCAACATCGGGCGCTCCGGCCGATGCGGGCACGGCATCGCGGAACAAAGAATCTCCCTGCGGTGGTAGGTACAATTGCGTACCTCGTCCGACTCCCAGTATGGAGGAGCCCTTCTCCGAGCGGCCGCTATGCCCCACGAAAAGACGCACATCTGCGAGAGCCTCTCCCGCCCCGTCGAGGTCGATGTCGGGTCGACGCATCTGACTCTGCACACGCTGCTGGAGGCGGCCGCGTTCCTGGAGAACAGCTATTCGGATCTCTCGCGTGACGGGCTTGTGCTGTCGGCGCTGATGTCGATCTCTGATGCCGCGAAGAGCGGTGACGAGGTGGACATTTCCGACGCGACGGACGACGTCGAGGCGGTCATCCGACTTCACAAATAGCTTGCCTGTGCGGTCAGCCATTGGCGTCACCCTCCCTGATCATGCCGTGCCAGCGGCGGAAGCCGTCGAACTTGTCGGCGACGCGGCCCATGATGGGCGCCACGCCGATGCGGCTTTTCGCCGTCTCGATGCAGGCCACGACATCCGACATCTCGCGTGCGAGTTCGTCGCGATTGGTCCGGCCGGTACCGGGATCGAGTTCATCCAACCCCTGGATGATGCAGCGCGCCGCGCGGCCAGCAAGCTCGTTGCACTCCTCGGCAAGCTTACCGAGCACGGCAAGCCGGATCCGGTCCTGCTCGGGAAGCCAAGGCGAAATGATGCTGTTGATGGGCTCGCTCATGCTGCCTCCATCTGGTCGACGTTCTGGTGATGAACGGTGAAGGTGTAGGCAGCGACAAACGGGTTTGCGTCCCAGCTGCCCGCGCCGTTGATGGCGTTCCAGAGGTCGCGATACATTTCATAGGCGTTGTGGCCAGCGCGCCATTTGCCGTCGGGGTGCTTCGGTGAAATGTAGGATCCTGACGCGCCGAAGGGACGGATGCCCTCGGCAACCGCGTCGGCCTCGCTGATGTCCTGAAGGCGTTCGACCTTCACTGCCGTGACGATGAGCGTGAGGCGCGATACCCAACGAGGCATGTGCATGGATGCTCGGAATCGGCCGAACCGTTCGACGTCATCATGGCTTCTTTTACCGTCGGCTTCATACCGCCATGAGGTCACCAACGGACCAAGGCCGGCCGGCGACCAACTGTCGTCGCCGATCTGAGTGCGCCACGCTTCCCGGACCCAAAGGCGGTCGCCTGCCGCATAACGAGCCGCGAAGTCCACGAGCGCGTCACGAAACTCCGCGTGGTCTACAGTTCCGTGAATACCCCCGTGACGGCCGTGGTAGCTGACCAGTCCCTTCGGGCATTCGGTCGGCTGCGGGTTGAGGGTGCGCCGCGTCTGCGTCTTGGTGCCGGCGAGCAAAGCGCGCACCATGGGTCCGGAGAATAAGATCGGGAGATCAGCCATGCCACTGCGCCCCACGGACGGCCGCGAGCCCGTCGACCAAATCGGACGTCAGGCGATCAAGTTCATGATGATGGTCGACGGCAGTGACGAAGCACCGGTGAGCTGCTTCGCGAGCTTTCCAGCCCTCCACAACATTGAGGGCGGGGAGGTTCCCGATAAGGTGGAGCGAATGAAGCGCTTCGAGCGCAACCGACTGCGGTTCGAAACTATTGCGAGTTCCAAGTTCGACGCTGGATCGATTGAACCCGATGCGAGCGTGATGGTGACTGCGGCCGATCTCGATAACGCGGACTTGGTTTGATCCTTGAAGGTCAGCCATTGGTACCTCGCATGGCGGCACGCCGCTCGATGACGGACCAAATCTTGGCGGCCGTCTCATCGTCAGCGCGAATGAAGAAGCGGTAGGGATCGAGACGGAAGGATTCCCAGGCGCCGAGGTCGTTCGGCCGGATCGCCCCGGCATCGACGAGCTCGTGCCGATCGATACCGGTCAAGATCCGGAGCCGGTTGTGGAAGTCGTGCAGGGCGGCCGTCATTCTGCGGCCTCCCGGAACACGACCGATTCCCGTTTCTTCGGCGCCGCATCGGCCATCAGTGCGCCGACGCAGGCTTTCATCTTGGACACCGAGACCGCGTTGCCGATCTGCTTGATCTTCTCGGTCTTGGTGCCGGCGAACTCGTAGGGCACGTCATCGGTCGAGAAGCCCATGGCGGCGGCGAGTTCGTGCGGCTCCAGCATCCGGAACAGAATGTCGTAGGTTTCGGTCCCCTCGATCAGGTCGACATGGCCGGTCGCGGCGATGGTCGGCGCCGGGTTGTCGATATCGTGGACGCGTGGCGCCTGGCCCAGCCGCTCGCCATGCTGCGCAGTGATGAACGCGAGTTCGCCGCGATTGGCGCCGGTCACCGTTGGCAGCGGGGCGAGCGCGGCATCGCGCGAGCGGTCGCTGCCGTCATGATGCGTCACCGCCATGACGATGGCGAACTCGCCGCCCTTGGCCGTGGTGAGCGTCGGGATCGGGTCCGCGACATCGCGCGCGGCATTGCCGCCCTGCGAATGGGTGACGGGCACGACGATGCCGAAGCGGTCTTTCACGGTAACGGTCGGAAGCGGATCGTCACCACCGGAGCAGCCGGCGCCGTTCTGGCTCGCCCCGTAATAGGATGTGATCAGCAGGTGAGAATGCTTCGCGACCTGTGTCGGTGTCGGCTCCTCGATGGAGAGCGCCGCGCCTTCGGCATGGCGTGACAGCACGAAAGGTTCCACCAGCATCGGCCGCGCGCAGCCCTGCCGCACTTCGGACGCGGCACCGCCAGTGGTGATCGTCGGCAAGGGATCGTCGGCCGACCGCGCGGCACCGCTATTGTGCTGCGAGAGCACCAACGGCTCAGCCAACCAGACGCCGCCTTTAGTGTCGAGCGTCGGAATAGGCTCCGATGACACGCCCTTGGCCTGATTGCCCTTGCGGCCGTTCATAATCACCGGCTCGGCGACGGCGAAGTTGCCTCCTCCGGCATGAACGGTGCCGATCGGCTCGTTAATGCTCTTCACGCGCCGGCTGTGAGGATCTTTGCCATCCGCGCCATGCGCCAGTGAGACGACGACCGGCTGAGCCAGCCCAATATGCTGCCCGCCGGCGGCAATGGTCGGCAGCGGGCCGTCCACGCTCTGGCCCGCCATGTGATTGCGCAGGATGACGAGGAACGGCTCGGGCCAGCCGAACTTCACCGCGCCGGCATAGATGCGCGACAGCGTCTTCGGCGCCAGATCCTTCTTGCGATCGAAGATCGAGCGGCCCTTGATGTTCCAGTCGATGATCTCGCGCGCCGGCTTCCACGGCTTCACCGTGGCGAACAGGGTGCCGTTGACGTTGTCGCGCTTCTGGTGCGTCGGCGTCGGCCATTTGATCCGCCGTCCGTCGGACCGGCCCATCAGGATGAAGCGTGATCGTGTGGTTGCGTCGCCATAATCGGCCGCGTTCAGCTTTCGCCATTCCACCTCGAACCCAAGGCGCTGGAGGGTGGCGATCCAGGCATTGAAATACTCGCCCTTTCGCGAGGCGATAGGCTTCCCGGTTTTCGGGTCGACTGGTCCCCAGCCGATGAACTCCCACACGTTCTCGATGACGATGCGCTTGACCTTGAGCTCGGTGATCCAGGTGATGATGTGCCACGGGTCGCTGCGCTGCTGATCTGAGGTAGGCTTGCCGCCGCGCGCGACCGAATGGTGCGTGCAGGTCGGCGAGGCCATCAGCAGGTCGAGATAGCCCTCCGGCACAAGCAGATGTGGGCGCACCGTGGCGATGTCCTGCACATAGTGCCGCGCCTCGGGGTGGTTGCGCTGATGGGTGTCGATGGCCGTCGGCCAATGGTTGACGCACACCAGATCCATGTCGAGCCCGAGCTCGGCGAGCGCGCGCTGGCAGCCGGTCGACGAACCGCCGGCGCCGCAGAGCAAATCGGCAACGAGAATCTTGCGAGTCATGCCGCTGTCCTCTCGACAACCGTAAGGCGAGCGGGCAGCTTCAGCGCATGGAAAATCGATCTGCGGAGCTTTGGCCGCTCGCCGTAATTTCGGTTTCGGCCGCTGTCGTCGCCGTAGCTGGAATTGCCGCACCGTCGTCCATCGCGACGACGGTGGGAGATTGGCTCGGCTTCGCAGGCTCGGCCATCGGCGGACTTTTCACTGTGCTTGCCGCTTATATAGCTTGGCGAAGTGTGAAGCCGCAGATTGACGAGGCGCGGAAGCAATCCGCCGCTGCGGCTATTGAAGCCCTCGCTAGAAGAGCGGAGCAAATCGAGGTTGAGTTCAATCAGGTTTCGGATGCCGGCGAACTGATCAGCAAGTTGCGGGATAGCCGGCGACGATTTGCGTCTGGGTACAATGGCGCAACCGAAGCCGCAGAATTTATGGTTGGCGTGGCGACCGACATCACTGAATTTGTATCGAAAATCGATGTGAATAGGATGCGCGACGCGGGATCTGAAGCGCTCGACAACTCGCGGCGGTTGTGCCGCGACAATGCGGCTTCGGCACTGGGTGACATTCAGCTCGTGATTGCCCTCACGCCGCAGTTCACGCCGGCAAACATTTTGTACGGTCCTGAGAAGATCAAACTCATAGATGCACAAGTGGAAAACTTGATCGCATCTACTGCTGCGTTCCAGACAGCACGACTGAAGCTTCGGGACATGTTGAAAAACCGTCTCATTGCACTCTCTTCGCGAATTTCCGTACTCGATGAGAAGGCTGTGGGCGTCACCTATCATGTTGTCCATTGAACGCTTGCGGCTTCGTCCGGTGGCCGGCGCGACGCGCATCTTGGCTTCGAGGAACTGGCGATAGGAGGAGGGCGCGTTCATGCCGACACCTCGGCGTGCGAGGCAGCAAGCGCCTTCGCCTCGTCCGGCGTGGCCGGCTCGAAATGGGGATGTGCTTTCCCGTCGCCGTCGATGACTTCTAGCGTATGGAGACGGAAAAGCCCGCCAAGCGTCCAATCGCAGCCGTGGCCAGCAGGCGACTTCGCCTTGAAGGGGCCCGCATCGGTCCATCGGCCGACGCAGCTGAGGCCGATGAATTTTTCAACGTCGTCTGTCGTCTTGCCGGCGCCGGCCGATACAAGGCTGCGCATCGACTGGACCGTGCCGCAGATTGGACAACGAAACGCGGCATCCTCCCGAGCAGCGACGCCCTGCGCCTTCAACTCGGCATGAAATTCGGGGATGGTGGTCCTGCGCGGGTCACCCATGACGGGCTTCCGCGATCGCGATCAGCGCATTGAGGGTGGCGACGACGAGGGCCTTGGCGGGCGTCGGCGCTTTGCCGCTCGCCTCGTCCAACCGGTCGCAGTGATCTGGATGCACGCGGTTGAGATGAGCCCAGCCGGGTTCCGCCGAGCCGTGGCCGCAGCGCCAGTACCAGCCGGGGAGCAGGGCCTCCTTGAAAGAGACAGCGCAGCCGAGCGCATAGTCCGGTGCTCCGAGGGTGGCGGCGTAAGCGGCATAGGATGCTGTCGGCCCAAGGGCTTCGACCGCGACCGGATCGTCCCCGCCGATGTAGCCGCCGGCGGCGGCGACATCGCGGAAGTGCCGGAGTGTGCTGACGTCAGCCATTGAGGGAATCCCCCGCAAGGCCGGCGCACACCCGGTTCACATGACGCATGCCCATGGCGAGCTCAGCGGCGCGGTCGCCGTGCATGGCTGCCTCCGCCGGGTCGTACCCGGCTTCAAGCAGCAGGAAGGTCACGGCCTCGGCATCGTCGAGGTCGACAGAGGATTGGGCGAGCGCGGTCGCCATGCCGTCGATGCGGGATGGTTCGGTCACGGGACATCCCTCTCGAAATGTTCGACCGGTTCGGAGGTCGGAATGCGGCTGGCCTTGCGGGCAATGAGAACGCCGGACAGCAGGCAGCCGAAGGCTATTACCGCGGCGAAAAGGCCGATGATCTGGAGCGGGCTCATTGGACGAGCCTCCCGATGAAGTCGCCGCCGAGCACGCCGGCCCAAACGCCGAGGGCGGAGACGAACAGACCGATAGCGGCGAGCGCCGCAGCTTCATGCAGCAGCGTTCGGAGCATCAGGGCTCTCCTTGCGGGCAACGTTGAGATCGGCCTTCAGCAGGCGCTCGCGCGCATCCTCGGCTTCATCGGTGGTGACGATGCCGGCCGGCCATCCGTCCAGGTCCAGACGGGCAGCGCCGGCGATCATCGCTCGGCGATAGGTTCGGCCGGTCGTGTAGTCCTGCAGCGCCCGATGGATTTTCCGGCTGCTGATGTCCGGCGCTGCACTGCGCAGGTCGTGATAGATGCCGATCTTGATCGGAACCTTCCTCGCACCCTTGGGCATGAAGCAGCGCGGGAAGCGCTCGACAAGGATGGCGCGGGTTGCTTCGGCGGCCTTCTTGCGTCGGCGCCATGCGGCGTGCGGGTTCACGTTCATTGCCGGACTCCCGACATGCGCTCGAAGGGACGATTGCGAAGCGCGCGCGCCTGGTCCTTGTGGCCGGCGATGACGCGACCGATGTCGGCTGCCTGCGCGAGCAGCTGCTGCTGAACCTTCTCCAGTTCGGAGATTGCCGTTTCCAGACCACGGGCGACTTCGCGCTCCGGCGTCTGCGCGAGGGAGGCAGCCTCGTAGGAGGCGGAGAGAGCAGGGCGGGTGACGATCATCGCGCCGCCCTCGCCTGATAGTGCGCGAGCACATGCATGCGGATCGCCGACGAGAGATTTCTGGTCTCACGCGCCGCGTCGATATCGCCAACCGTCTCGCTGAGTGTCGAGAGGTTGGCCGACACGATCGCTTTGAGCGCGGTCCAGAACGGCTCCTCGAGCGAGATGCTCGTCTTGTGGCCGTTGATCACGATGGAGCGCTTGATGACGGCACTGGCGGCGGGGGACACGACGGGCATAGCCGAAGCTCCTATGAGCGAAAGGAAAGAGGCCGGGCTGCAGTTGGGGAGGAGCGAGGAGCTCACAGCCCGGCCGGGCGCTGGGGAGCGCCGAGTTCGGTTCAGAAGGGAATTTCGACGTCGTCATCGACGCGAGGAAAGCTGATCGGCAGGAAAGCCGTTTCGACCTCGATCTTGATGCTCACGCTGATCGGGACGAGCACATAGAACGGGATTTCGGGGTTCAGCTTGGCGAGGCGCTTGGCCTCAGCCTGTGCTGACCGGAAGGACTTGTGCCGAACAGTCGGCTGCTTCTGGCCGAGGCCGTAGACCATCCAGAATTCGGTGTTTGTCTGCTGCAGCATCGCGGCCCCCATCGGGTTGATGAGGGAAGTATGCGATTATCTCATAAACGATGTCAATCGCGACTATGAGAAAATCGCATAAAAATATTGATGTCGGCAGAATCATTTTCCGACTCGACTCTCACCAGCATCCTTAACAAAATGAGAACATATAGAGAACATCAAAGGGACGTCGTCATGCCAGAAGGCCCATTCGCCGCCAGCTTTAAGCTCAAAGTCCGCTGCTTCAACTGCAAGGCGGACACCGTGCACCGGCTCGATGTGCCGGAGGTTGATGATGCTCCGACCTGCATAGATGACCTTATGGCGAGCCAGTTTCTCGCGGAGCAGCGCTTCAAATGTAAGGTCTGCGAGGTGCCGATCGGCATGGTCGTGGCTGCGGTCGATGTATCGGAGCACGTCCATGCGTGACGCTCCGAAGCTGAACCGCGACCATGCGGAATGGATCGCTATTGGCGTGCTGGGCAAGATCGCGAGCGATCCGCTGCGCCTCGAGCGCTTCCTAACGATTACGGGATTTCGGCCTGACACCATCCGATCGTGCGCAAAGGACAGCCGATTCCTGGCCGGTGTGGTCGACTACGTCGTCGATGATGAGGCGCTTCTGCAGGCGATCATCACCGAGCTCGCCTGTCACCCCAACGACATCGCGATGGCGCAGCACGCGCTCCGCGAACTGCCGGAACACAAACCGACGCCTAACGTGGTGAGGCTACCGCTGCCGCCGCGCCGCCTGAGAGAAGAGGAATTAGGTCAATGACCAAGAAGACGTTCTATGTCGTGCAGCCGTTTGAGGCTGGCAAGCGGGGCAGAGTGAAGGCGGGGGTTCCCATGGAAGTGCGCAGCGCAGCCGATGCCGAACGTGTCGCGAAGCGCATGAGCTTGGTGAAGCTCGGCGCTATCGCGTTCTCGACGGAGGTTGAGCCGGAGAGCGGCGATGCCGAGCCCCCGGTGCTCATAGCCTCATTCGGTGCTGTACCGGACGGTGTGCTGGAGCCGGCATAGGCTCCAGCAATGGATCACCACCTACGCCAATAACAGCTCCGGAACGGCCGTCCCCACCGGTCCCAACGGGTACGGCAGATCCGACGACCACGGCCGCCGCGCCAATTTCGCCCGCGGTAATACCGTCGGCGCCCGCGGCGCCAGTAGCGACGACGGCGCCGTCGCCAATATTGAACGTCTTCTACCTCTGTGCCGTCGGGAGTCTCGCCGATGGCATCGGCAAGCTCGTCCTCGGGAGGCAGCGGCAGATTTCGGAGTTGATTGAGGGGGGTGGCTTCGGCGTTTGGAATGAGGAGACCGGCGGTCGCCGCCGCTCCTGCTAGTCCCAACAGCCCGGTGAGGAATGAGCGCCTGTCCATATCCTATCCTCCGTACCGGGAAACCTGGGCCCGATGACGGAAGGAGTCGATACGTAAAAGCCCGCCGCTCAGGGGGAGGGCGGGCTAACGGCGTCATTCGGCGCGCGACCGGAGGGGGTGCTGGAGCCGGCGTGAGGCAACAAAAACCCGCCTCTCGGGGGAGGGCGGGTTTCGCTGGTCCGTGACGCCGACTTTAAAAGGCTACGCAGCTTTGCGAGCAGCTTTGGCCGCCGCCTGAAGCATGCGCAGAATTGCTAGCGGATCGCTGTCGATCAGCAGTAAGAAGGCGCGGTTAGCGCCGAGGGGGCGCGCGCGGTTCTGCTCCCACTGGCGGATTTGGTGGATGGAAAAGCCAAAGGTGGAGGCAAAGTCCTCCTGCGAAAGGTGCAGTTTGGCGCGGATAGAGCGAACACTGATTTCCGCCGGGACGAGGAGCCGGGCGGGCTCGATCTCTCCACGCGCAATAGCGACGGCCTCATTTAGGCCCTCCGCGATCTTATCAAATGCCTTTTTGCTCATGATCTAGCTCCAACGTCGACAACCCGATCGCAATATGCGTCGAGTAGCTTCTTGGTTATTTGGGCAAGCGCATTACGCTCAGCCTGGGATAAATTGGCCCGCTCCCCCTTGGAGAAAGCGGTTAGAAGGAAAACAGGAATGTGTTCTCCGCTGTAGAAAGTGATTGTGCGGTAGCCGCCGCTTTTGCCGCGGCCACGGCCGGCCCATCGCACCTTCCGGCACCCGCCGGTACCTTGGATCTCATCGCCCGCCATAGGGTTTGCGGCGAGATAGTCGACCAGAGATTCGACTTCCTCCTCGCTCATCCCGGCATCTGCGGCAGCCCGGACAAATGCTGGCGTTTGCGATACACAATGCATGGTCTTGACACTACGTGTTTTACGCAGTCAGTCAATGAATGTTCCGATATATGACCAAAATTTCATTGTGAAAGCCCGGTGCCGGCCCGGTTTCTTTGGCGTTTTCCCGGTTTTCCCGGAATTCCGAGGGTGGCATGGTTCGGTCATCCAAACCCCGCGGTCTTCGCCACGATTATCCCCATGCCTTCGGCAGATCGTTCGTCACGCGGGTGCGCGGCTCGGCGGATTTCCCGGCTCGTCGCGAATGCGAGCCCATTCCTCAGGAGGAAGAGCAACTTCCAGCACGGCGTCAACCTGGGGAAGGTATGACCGCCACGTCGACTTGCCCTCGAACTGGATGTTCTCAGGGTGACCGTCGAGACGGCAGAGGGCGCGGGCAGCTCGTTCACGAGGGCTCTGCATGGTCAAACCCTCAGCGCGAATTACTGCGGTTTGGTGGGGGCAATCGGCTCGCGCCCGTTTATCGCGTCGATTAGCCGATTTACCTCACCCGTCCACTGCGCTTGGAATTGATCGGCCCGCGTAGCGAGCGTCTTGATATGCTCACTGTTCTGCTTGCCCAATGAGAGCGCGTCATTAGCGGCCTGCACGCTAGCGCTTGAAACCTGAACGCCGCCATCGAAACGATCGCCGCCGAAGGCCATAACGCCGATAATTATGCCGATCGTTGCAACTGCCGCTGAAGCGGCAGTGCCCGCCATGGCCAGAGTGGACGGTAGGTGACTGAGGCGGGATTCCATGCGCGTGAGAGAGGCACCGATGCGATGCTCGGTCGCCTCCATGCGAGCCTCTGTCGCCTGCAGCTTTGCGTCCATCTCTTCGCGGGTCATTGTTGATATATAGGCCGGTGGTCGCTCAATGTCAGCCTCCTGCGTACGGCCGGACTCGGACTCATCTTTGGTTGCGAAAATCGCCGACAGCAGCTTTTCTTCTGGTGTCGACGCCTCATGCCAGATGGCACCCCTTAGAGGGGCATCGTCCATGAAGGCGTGTGGGGGCTCCAGAGCGGCCCCTCGGAAAGGGACAACGACAGCGCTGCTGTCGATTGTTCTACGATTTGGGGCCATTGATCACCGACGCGTTGTGCAGCCTTACAAAACCGCAATTGGTGCACGATAGAGAGACTGTCGCGAAGCTCGGAGCGGGCCCCAAAAAGGAGCGAGGATCCTTCATTAGAAATACCGGCGCGGCATCCTCAGCGGGCGAAAGCCCCCCACCTGTTTCTAGAAACCATTCGCTGTTCTTACAGAATGGGCATTCTGCGTCCGCCGTTTTTTCGATGACTAGTTGCGCCGCGACCTCAATTTTCAGTTCGGCTATTTGAGCCTTGAAGTCCTTCTTCTCCGGGGCGTCGCTCATCCGATCCTCGCAATCTTCGCCATAGTCATCCCCACGCCTTCGGTAGATCGTTCGTCACCAGATCAGCGCCGGCCCCATTTGGTCGGGTTGTTGACGTCGGTCACCAGGGCAATCACCTGAACGACTTTCCCGTCATCGGCATTGAAGTCGGTGTCGACGGAGAAGGGCTTATACCGAGGATCTGTCGAGCGCGGGTGGAACGTGTACCCGGTGTCGCGAACCTCGAGCTCCTTCACCGACCATTCCAGTAGCTGTCCATCGTTCAAGCTACGCTGGACGATGACGGGCATGCCGTTCTGGAAGGGTTCGTGGATATCCTCGAACACCGGCCCGCTCACCCGGGCGCCATCATTGATAGGCGGGTCGAAGGCGTTCATTGAATTGCCGCCGACGTCAAACACGACGATCCGTGCCTGCGGGTAGCGCGGGTCCCGAATGGCAAGCACCTCGTCCGGGTCCTGGTTCTCAAAATCGTCGACCTCTTGAAAGAGGCCAGCGCTGACTTTTCCTGAGACTGGTGTCGAGACGAGGTTTGCCTTGACCGGGCGGGCCTCGTCGAGGGGTACGCCATCGAGAGCGTGAAAGAACGCTTCTGCACGCTCCAGTTCCTCGGGCTGCACCCGCCGCGTACCTCTTGTGATGCGATTGATTTTGGACTGGTCGAGTCCAATGTGTCGCGCCAACTCCGACTGCGACACGCCTGTCGCCTCGAGTTGGTCTACAAACCATTGCTGATGCTTGGTCAGGGGCATATGCGATTTTCGCACTTCCGAGCGCGGTTTGTCCTATGTGATTATCTCACAGGCGCGTTGACAGGATTATGCGATTATCTCATAGTCGCGCGATGCAGTGTGAACCGGCGACTTCCCTCATCTCGCGTCTCGGTGGCCTGACGAAGGTCGCGGGCCTGTGTGGCGTCAACATCTCGACAGTCCAACGCTGGCGCATGGAGCGCGACAAAGGCGGTACCGGCGGGTTTATCCCGCACTGGCACGCGCGGCGCCTGCTGGAAGTTGCCGACGAGTCCGGCGTCACAATCACGGCGTCCGATTTTTTGCCCAGCAACTCCGCGACTGCCGAGCCCACAGGGCAGGGGAGCGCAGTGTGATGGACGGTATCCTCCATACGGCGGCTTTTTACGCGGCGTTGGGTTTGGGCATTTTCTGGCTCAGCTTTACTGCCGCTTTGGGTTGGCATGCCGGAAGACGGCAGGCTGCTAAGTGGTTCGGCCCAGTTCATGTCGCGCACACTCATAGAACGATCTTTCCTGAAAAGACCGTGGCCGAGCTACTCGGGTCGGTGCGGCCCGTCGTGCGTAAGAGGTTCGGCTTCTTTGACTTGCCGAGCACTCCCCCAGAGCAAGGGGAAGCTTCGTGATCAGCAGACCCATCTCCTCGCATCCGGAAGATCACGTCGAACACGACGACATGATCGGTCGGCTGGAGAAGTGGCAGCGGGAACGGTGGTGGCAACGGTTACCGCCCCTCCATCTGCCTCGACAGCAGACGAAGGTGAGCCACTTCAAACCGATGTTGATGGCTCGCCGCCTCTGCCAAGTAATTGTGAGGTCGCCGAAATGATATCGGTTACACGGATCATTGCGTGTTCGCGAATAGCTGGCATGTCGGCCTTCACTACACCAACAACCGGCATGATTTGCACAGCCGTGCATGCCGCCTCTTCCAGACGTCGCAGGAGCTCGTCCTGCTGGTCCCCTTTGGTGACGGTCTCGACGAGTATCTTCAGCATGTACACCAGCAGCGCGGACTGTGCTGCGTGTTCGGCAAGTATCCCGGTTTCGACTGGCGTCATGGTTCGCTCCGTGCGCGGCACTCGCGCGGGGTTGAAAGGGAATGGCTCGGTTGCTGCCGGCCATTCCCATCACGCTATCGAAACGACCGGGATTCGTCCCGGTGCCACCCATCAGACAAGCGGGAACATTTCCGACTTGGTCAGCGCGAGGATCGGGGCTCCCGCCGCCGCAAGGCGACCATATACCCGTCAATTCGACCGTCTCGCGCATCAACTTCTTCCTCGTTCGATGTCCCAATTTCCCACGCGCGCGCGATGGAAGATACTGAAATCATTGAATAATCTTTCACTTGACGCCGAGGGTGCCAGCTCATGAGCGAGAACATCCCCGGATCGGAATGGCGCTTTCGTCTCCAGGCGGCAACGCGCGATCTCATCAAGGCTTGCGGGGGCGTTGAACGCAGCGGCGTCATCGCTGGCTTCAGCAAAGCTCTCGTCAGCGCCTGGCAGAACGATGATCAGAAGATGATCCCGATCATGGCGGCGATGGCGCTCGAGGCCGACTGCGGCCGTGCCTACGTCACCAGCATCATGGCCGAATTCACCGGCCGAGAGTTGACGGCGCCTGAGGCATCTGATGCCACCCAACCCACGGCAAACCTGCCTCTGCTGCATGTCGATGCGATGCTGACCTTCGCCGAGGCGACCCGTGCCTTTGCGGAAGAGCAGGGCCGCGGCTTCACGCCGGCGGGCGCCGAGCTGGTCGACCGCGTCGCCGCGGCTCACGACCGTTCCTTCACTGCGTTCCGTGCTGGCCTGGCCGCTCACAAGGCTGGCCTCACTAAGGAGAGCGTCGTCCGCAAGCTTCATCCCTGACGCTGAGCCGACGCGCCTTCAAACTTTGCTTCGATCCCGCGCGCGCGTCGCGCCTCACAACCGCGCCTGGAGGGCGTCATGTCCGAAATCTCTTCCGACCAGCACAATGATGACTCCGTGGCAGGCTTTGCCAAGGAGCAACTGAAATCCTTCATCGAGCGCATCGAGCGCCTCGAAGAGGAAAAAAAGACCATCGCCGACGACATCAAGGACGTATTCGCCGAGGCCAAGGGCACCGGCTTCGACACGGCCGCCCTCCGGGAAATCCTCCGCATCCGGAAGCAGGACGCCGATCAGCGCCAAGAGCATGAGGCCATCGTCGACCTCTACATGCAGGCGCTCGGCATGCTGTCGCCGAGCTGAGCCACGTCTATGGCAAGTGCAGCGATGATCATGCGAGAGGTTCTCGAGGAAGCCGGGGTCCCGGATCCTCGGAACCTTGCGCACGATCTCATTGAAAAACTGGATGCCGAGCGGCTGATCATCGTCGCCCGGCCGATGCCGCTCGATTCCAGCATCACTCGCAACGAGCATGTCCCGGCCGGCATCAGCGAACAGCAGATGCTCCTGCTCGATGCGATCGAGGGCAACGTCTACGCCTGGGTTCAGGAGAGCCACATCATGTCGCGGACGGTCGTCCCCACAGAGCGCACCGGCGACATCAGTGCGCTCGAGGCTCACGGGCTGATCGAATGCCGGACCCACGGTGTCCGCGAGTGCCGGATGCGCGATAGCGGCTATGCCTGCCTCGCCGCTGCACGGAAGGCCGGCTGGGAAGGCCGCGCCAAGTTCGTGTTCCGGCGCCCCAACAAGGTCACTCCCCGATGAAGCGTACCGGTCGCACCGACGACGATTGGCATGGCGAAGCACACGCGCTGTTCGCTGAGGGCATGAAGCCGATCGTCATTGCTCGCCAGCTCGGCGTGTCGAAAGAGCGCGTGTGCCGCGTAATCGATCCCGGCTACGCCGCCCGCCGAAACGAACTCAAACGCAACAACCGCATCGGTCGCCCGCAGCGCCGATACACCAGGCCTCAGTCGCAGATCAGCGGGACCGATCGTTCCGTCGTGAAGGAGCTGTGCGACGGCTCCCGCATATCTTTGCCGCGCGTCGCTTGGCTCGAGCGCCCCATGCCGGGGGATGCACGATGAGGCCGACATCGCGACCGGGAACCGACTGGCATGATGAAGCGCGAGCACTCTGCGCCGCCGGCGAGAGCTATGCCTCAATCGCCCGTATACTCGGCGTTTCATCCAATCGGGTTCAGCGCATCTGTCAGGTAGGCTTCATCGAGCGTAGCCGTGCCGCGCGGGAGAAACACCGGCAGAAGGCAAAGGAAGTTCTCAAGCCCTCGCGATCCAAGACAGGTCTGCCGTGCGGCGGCGAGGCTCGCTGGCGCGGGCGCCTTCCAATTCCGGCCCATGCCCACCCTCTTGTCCGCCAGATGGTCGAGCACCTCAACGAGCAGAAAACCACCATCTCCGAAGTTGCGGACCGTGCCGGCTACAGGCGCTGCACCGTCTCAGACTGGCGTTACCGCTGCATACCCCGCGTCGACAATCTTGAGAACGTGTTGAACGTGCTCGGACTCGAACTGGTCATCAGGGAGATTCCCATTGATCGGTGATTGGCGCTTCGGCGAGCTCCGCATGTTCGGCTACGACGTGATCGCGATCGATCCGCCGTGGGACTTCAAGCTCTATTCGGACGCCGGCGCGAAGAAGTCGGCGAAGAAGCACTATGAGACGCTGACCCTCGAGCAAATCATGGCGTTCCCGGTCGGCCAACTGGCGCGGGGCGATTGCCTACTGCTGCTGTGGTGCTGTGAGTGGATTCCGCCGGCGGCGCGGCAGGCGGTGCTGGACGCTTGGGGCTTCACCTACAAGACGTCGATCGTCTGGCGGAAGATGACGGCCAGCGGGAAGGTCAGCATGGGCCCGGGCTACCGCGCCCGTACGATGCATGAGCCCCTCATCATCGCCACCATCGGCAATCCCGAGCACAGGCCTTTCCCGTCCGTCTTCACCGGCGTCGTTCGCGAGCACTCGCGCAAGCCGGAAGCATTTTACGAACTGGTCGAGAAGTGCGCCCCGCGCGGCACCTATGCCGACGTGTTCTCCCGACAGGTCCGCCCGGGCTGGGACGCCTTTGGCAACGAGACCGGAAAGTTCAGCGAGGTCGTTCAATGACTCGCGAACTGCTGCCGTCTCGCCGGGCCTGCGAGAACTTCGACTTCGTCATCGGGGGCGTCCGCTACACGGCCGGGCTCGGCTTCTATGACGACGGCCGTCTGGGCGAGATCTTCCTGACGGGCCCGAAGGCCGGCACGGGTGTCGAGATCATCGCCAAGGACGCTGCCGTGATGGTGTCGATTGCCCTGCAGTACGGCGCGAGCCCCGAGGTGCTGCGCCATGGCCTGCAGCGGGATTCCAAAGGCACGTCGCTGAGCCCGATTGGAACAGTGCTGGATCTTCTGGCCAGTCAAATGGAGGGCGCGGAATGATCTGCCGTCGTTCTCGCGATCAAGGTCGCCAAGTATTTGCCGTGGGCGCGGGCTTTGTCGGCCTCTTGGTAGAGCTCAAAAACAATCGTCCTATCAACTGGCTTGATGAAGCTGGTGCTGCCGTTTTCGGCCTCCAAAAAGGTTTTGATCCTCGTTTCGAGCGATGCGTGGGAAATTATGCAGGCGCGCGCTGCGGCAGTGATCTCGAAGTCGACATGCGCAAGGCAGGCCTCAGCGTCAGAGACGCTCGGTGTCATGGACGGATACCGGCCTTCAACTCCCAACTCCGACCAAAAACCAACTATGTCCTCCGGGGTCAGTTTGTCACCTTGGGTGAAAGGACGGCTATACGTTCGGATGGCGTCGCCGCGCTCCCCGACATACTCGGCATACCTCTTGAGAACGCGTTGGGCTCGCTCCTGCGGCCAACGAGCCTGGGCGATCTGCTGTCGAAAGCTGAGCCATGCCAACCCAGCTGCGAGCAGGGTCATGAGCCCGCCGGTCACACCGCCCCAAAAGCCGAGCCAATCCGATCTATGGTCGCTGGCTACCCACGCTACGGGGTTGTCCATGATGGTGGCGAGCAGGGACGCTCCGAGCGCACAGCCGAACACTGTGCAGGCAACGGCAACGGGCAATATCCGCGATGTGTTTCCCATAGCCTGACGCTGCCCGCTCGCCTTCCGGTTGTCGAGAGGATGGCGGCATGACTGCACCGTTTTCCCTCACCTCTCCCGAGCCCAAGAAGGCACCGCGCGTCCGCAAGGGCGGCTGGTCTTGGGGGCCGGTCGAAGGCGCCAAGCTGCGTGTGCTGTCGATGGGCGCTGGCGTCCAGTCGACGACGCTCGCCCTCATGATACTGCATGGCGAGATCGGCCCGCGCCCTGATGCGATGATCTTCGCCGACACCGGTGACGACAGCGGCTCGACGATGCGGCATCTGGACTGGCTGGAAGGCGAGGTCACAAAGCGGACCAACGGCCAGATGCGTGTGCTCCGCACCGGCGCGGGCGAGCGCCTATCGGACAGCATCCGCAGGCGCGCCAACGCTACGCCCGGTGAGGGAAAGCGCTTCGTCGCCGCTCCGTTCTTTACGGGGAATGGCGGACAGGGACGCCGCCAATGCACACGCGAGTTCAAGATCGAGCCTTTGACCCGCGCACAACGCGAATTGCTCGGCTATAAGCCGCGCCAGCGCATCCCCGCAGCTTCCGCTGAGGTGTGGATCGGCTTCTCGACCGACGAAGTCGTGCGCGCCGGCGCGGCCTTTGATCCGTGGGTGGTTCACCGCTTCCCGCTGCTTGAAATGCGTATGTCGCGAACCGACTGCGAGCGCTGGCTGACCGCCCACGGCTACCCCGTGCCGCCGAAAAGCGCGTGCGTGTTCTGTCCCTATCGCACCAATGCCGAGTGGCGCTGGATGCGGGATAACGATCCGGCCGCATGGGCCGATGCCGTCGCGATCGACGCGCTTATCCGCACCACGCCGGGCATGCGAAACGAAGAGTTTCTGCACCGCTCCCTGAAGCCTCTGGATCAGGTCGACCTTCGCACTGACGAGGAAGCCGGCCAGGGCATGCTCATGGTCTGCGAAGCGGGGTGCGGGCTATGAGCATCCAAGCCGTCGCATGGGCACTCGACCAGTACATCAAGGACGCAGCGACGAAGCTCGTGCTGATCTCCCTGGCGAACTATGCCGACAAGAAGACCGGCGAATGCTGGCCCACCGTGGCGAAGATCTGCGAGGAATCGTGCCAGTCCAAGAGCACGGTGCTGCGCCGCCTCGAATGGCTGATCGATCGCGGCCTTGTGGTGAAGATCGCCGTCAAGGAGGAGAGTGGACGGCAGCGGGCGAATATCTATCGCTTGGTGCTCTCGCGCATGCTCACACCAGATGATGAGATTGCCGGTGGCGAATGTTTGTCGCTTGTTCCGAGGGGAGGGTGTCTCACAGATACCCCGTTTGACACCCCCGAGGGTGTCACTGCGGACACCCCTATAGAACCGTTATATGAACCATCAATATCCCCCATAGCCCCCAAGGGGGCGGTGGGAGAGGCCGATATTGGTTTGGATAAAGGGTGGGAGGCTGATGCTGGCTATCAGCGCCTGCTCGAAGCCTATGCCCCATCGCTGGCATGGCCAAAGCAGCGGGGATACCGGCATTGGCGCAAGCTGAGTGACGATGATAGGGCAGCAGCAATCGCTGCCGTGCCGGCCTATCGCGAGTATTGCGCCAAGCAGCGCCGGAAGATGTCCGACCCGTCCGCCTACCTGACCGGCACTTTTCGGAACTTCAAACAGCAAACCGTCATTCGCTCGCCCATGAGTGCGGCCGAAGAGGCGCTGCGCGGCTCGATGGCGCCGGGCTTCTCTGGCGGCGTTTTGGTCGAGCAGGGAACGGATGCTTGGGCGGCGTGGCAGGCAGTGGCCGATATCGCCGGCCTGCCGCTGCGCGCCATCGTCTATCGCCGGAACCCGCTCGCCGGCCGGCACAGCAACGTCACGGGCAAGTACCTGCCGAGCAAATGGCCGCCGAGCCGGGACGGCCCGGACAGACGGCAGAGGGCGGCAGGCGAACGGTAAGATTGGGGAGATCGGGCACATGATCAAAAAGACAGCTCACCAGCGCGTACAGTTGGCCAGCAACGGCATCGAGAAGGCGAAGCGCCTCAATGCGACGGACGAGCGTGCCATAGCCCGGGCACAGGCTAAGGGCCGTGATGAGAAGGTGCCGGCGTTGTTGATCGCGATCGCCAAGCGCTCTCAACGCATCCGCGCGCTCGACCGCGTCGTCGCGAAGTACCGGCCGATCATGCAGATTTCCGACTATGCCGCCCGTCTTGAGGCGAGGCCCAAGCCGATCGTCGAAGTGCCTGTGAAGTTGAAGCGGAAGCCGAAGGATGCCGCCGCGCGCTCCGTTCTGCCCGGTGTGACCGATATTCCAGCGGAAATCGCCGACAAGCGGGAGATCGCGACCAAGACTGTACCGGACCCGATCAGCGGCCGTCCGCTTGTCGTGGCGATCAACATCCATGAGAGCCCGATCGAGTGCATGTTTTCGCGCAAGAGGATCGACGCGGCGGAATACGGCGCGGCGGAGCGTTTCCGCTCGCTATACGAGCGCGCCGGCATCGGTGGGCTCCGGGCAATCGATCCGCGCAAGGAGGCGGTTGACGGGCAAGGTGAGATGGTTGACCTGAACGTCAGCGCGATGGAAGCGCAGGCTGACCTGCGTGATGCTCACGATCGTCTCGGCTCCGTGCTGTACGGCTACATCGTGACCGTAGTCGGCGAGATGATACCGCTTTCGGAGATGGCGAAGCATTACGGGCGCCTCTCAGGCAAGCGCGCAGAGGGTTTCGTCGCGGGTCAGGTTATCGCGGGGCTTGGCTTGCTAGTCAGCCTCTGGGGCATGCGTGCCCGCCGCAATAATGATCCACATATCAGGTCATCGCGGACGCCGAGCACTGGTCCGGCGAAGGAGTGGGAGGTGAATGGCCGCGGCGAATTGCAGGAGGTGGAGAACGCCCTCGTTTCGACGGGTACGAAATGATTCAAGCCGCTGTGCACAGGCTCGCGTCTCCGCTAGCATCTAGGGAAAATGGGGTGGTTTAGATGCTCGTGGCTCAACGCATTAATGACTTCATCGCGACACATGCGCCCTCCAAGTATTGCGATGGTTGCCTTGGGGACGCTCTCGAATTGACCAATCGGGCTCATGTTGCGCAAAACACTGCCGCGTTGGGGACAACATCGGATTTCGTGCGCCGGAAGGAAAAGTGCTCGGTCTGCAAGAATGATTTGCAGGTCATTTGGGCGGTTGGCCACGGAATTAAGAAGGCTGGCGCTTGACAAGGGTCCGTCGAAACGGCCTACTTGGCCTAACGTGATTTGGTGCGCCCGGAAGCAGATTCCCGGGCGTTTTTCATTTTCTGACATGTAGATCGCCCGGAGCTGAAAAGCGGCCGGGCGTTTTGCTGATTGGCGCCTCGTGTTGTGAGGCCAACGGTCACTGACTCCGCGAACCGCTTCAGCACCAGGAGGGCTCCTTGAGCGAGATCCACCCCGCGCCGGCTGAGTTCAACGAAGCTCAGCTTTCGACTGATCCCATCCTTCGGTTCTTCCACTATTCGCACCTTCCTGCGAGCTTGAGGCCGGCGAGCCAGCCGTTCTGCGATCTGGCGCGGCATATCATCGAAACGTCGCCTCGCAATGCCGAGCGGACGGTCGCTCTGCGGAAGCTGCTCGAAGCCAAGGATGCTGCGGTCCGCGCGACGCTTCCCGATTTGAAATAACCCCCAGAAGGGGGCGGCAGACCGAGAACCCGGATAGGGATCGCCCTATCCTCCTGCCCCCGCTATTCGCCCGAACGGGCAACGCATGCCGGCGGGGAGCGCGGCGAGTGGACAAGCCGCATTGAGCGGAGAATGCCCCGTAGCCCCACCGATGGATTTCACCCGCAAGGGACCATCGGGAACAGCGGTAGCCCGTCAGTCCATCAGAGACATGTGCAGATCTTGGATGAGAGCGAGCATGGTTGGATCTCCGGTGCTCTTCACGCTCTCCATGTAGACGCACAGCATCTCCTGGTACTCGCCCCGCTCCAGAGCGCCGTTGCGCTGAAGACAAGACACCAGCACCTGGATCGCCGCCATTGCGCTGCCATGTGCACGGCGATGACCTCGTGCTCGGGCGACAGCAGCCATTTGGTGTTTTGCCGGTGCCGACCTGTCCATCCCATTGGGCCCGCGTGTGTGGCCAGAAAACTGGCCTCGAAACAATATCAACGACCAGTGGCGCCCGCCCGCGGGTGAGTTTGTGGGTTACTCCATACTCCTTCCGGGGAGTATTGGAGAGTGGTCGACTTGGTGTTGTTCACCTTCTGGTGGAATCGACAGAACTGGTGGGCCCCGTGCACGATCCCACCTGCGAGGTGGTCAACGCTAGCTGCGCGCGAACCCTTCGCATGAAGCCCCTGCCGAACCACACTCTTTGATGTGGAGGGCATGGGTACCGGTCGGCTACGGCGTCGGCCTGGCTTCCCTCGTTCTCTGGGTGATGTGATGGCCCACACTCGGTTGCAGGTCAGCATCCATTTCCGCTGGTGGTTTTGGCCCGTCGCTTGGCTGGCCTATCCCTACTTGCTTATGACCGGCCGCAACTCAGATCGCTTCATCGACTGGCTTACCCGCGTGTCCGTCGTGGCGAAGAGCAAGACCACCTGATGTCAGTTCGGTCGCCGCTTCGTCGTCCTGCCGGCAAGCCAGTGGGCGGCAGACCTGGAGCCAGAGAGCGCGGCTACGACACCAAGTGGGACAAGGAGCGGAAGAAGTACCTCGCCTCGAACCGTCACTGCGTGAAGTGCGCGCAGGCGGGCAAGGTCGTCGAGGCGAGCACCGTCGATCATATCGTGCCGCACCGCCTTGGTGCCGCGCGCACCCCCGATGAGATGGCGGCAGGGCGCAAGCTATTCTGGGATCGGAAGAACTGGCAGTCGTTGTGTACGACACACCATTCGAGCACCAAGCAGCGCGAAGAGAACGGCGGCGGCGTGCGCGGCACCTCGCTCGATGGCCGACCGACTGACCCCGCTCACCCGTGGAACCGATGGCCGTAGACGCCACGCGGGAGGGGGGTGTTCGATCTCTGGGGCCTTTTGCCTCGGGACCGGCGTTGTCCATGCGTTCGCACTGCGAGCAGTTTTGGAAAGGGGGGATGTCGGGTCACCCCCGTAGGGGGTGTAGGCGGCCAATAGAGGATTTGATATGGCGGACGCGAAGGGCTTCGGAGTGTCGCGGCCGGTACGGCGCCGCACGGTCACCCGGGCATTCGCTGGCGAGACCGCAAAGCATGCGCTCGAAGATGCGGGATGGGGTGCCGGCCGCGAGTGCTTCGGCTTCAACAAGGGGCAGTTCTCCTTCGTCGATCTGATCGAGGCAGCCTGCGCATTCACCGGGCCGGTGCATGCGACGATCGCAACCTGGACGGCCGCTGTCGCGGACATGTCGCGCATCGATGCATGGCTGAAACGTCAGGATCTGCTCTCGGTTCAATGGCTGGTCGACTATTCGTTTGAAACGCGGCAGCCGGCCTTCTGCACACAACTGCGCGAGACATTCGGCGACGAGTGCATTCGGACTACGGCCTCGCACGCCAAGTTTGTGCTCATGCGGAACGACGACTGGTCGGTCGTGATCCAGTCGAGCATGAACCTCAACCAGAACAAGCGGCTGGAGAACTTCTGGATTGCAGACGACGCCGAACTCTTCGCCGCGTTCGCCGGCCTGGTTGTGGAGGTCTTCGATATTCAGCCGCCGGGAACGGGCTTCGGCGACAAGCCGGCCGTCCGCCGCGCGGAGTTCGGCGCGCTCGGCGAGGGGCAGAAGTCATCCTTCTTCAACGTCACGAGCGGAGCGGACCTTCTTCGATGAGCGAGCTGGGTGATATCGGCAAGGCCAAGCTGGCCGAGGTGAGGAAGACCTGGGGCAAGGATGCCGAGGGTCCGGAACTGGATTCACTCGAGGAATATTGCCGGCTCTATGAGCGCAAGCACAAGGCCGACGGCCAAATCCGCGAGCATGGGGAATTGGTGAAGGGCGCGAACGGCTTCCCGGTCGAGAGCCCGTGGCTTGCGGTGTCGATGAAGGCCGGCAGCGAGATGCGGAAAATCGCGAAGGAGATCGGCGGGGGAACATGACCTCGATCGCCGGCGGCGACGGTGTTCCATCGGAGCCGGATTGGCGATCGCTCTATGCCGACGAACTCGACGTCGCCGAGGCACACGATCAGTGGGGCATCGTCACCCGCGAGATGTCGAGCGCGGGAACGCTCGTCGTCGCAAACGAGCATGCCATTCAGCGGCTGATCGAGTTCAGGGTGATCTATCAGCGTTCCTCGCGGCATGTCGCCGAACATGGCCCGATCCTGAAGGCCAAGCGCGCCAAGGTGGGGCAGTGGAATCCGCACTGGTCCGCCATGCGGCAGGCGAGCGCCGAAATCACCGTCCTCGAGGCTCGGCTCGGTCTGGATCCGGTGGCCCGGGGCAAGGCGACGAAGGTGCAGCGTGCCAAAAAAGCCCCGCGCGCCGCGGACGCCTACCTTAAGGCGGTCCCGAAATGATCCGACGACAGCTTGGGCGTTGGATGCCCTCGCCGGTCGGTTCATTGCCGGCGAGCTCGTCCTGCATGCGGCTGAACGCCATCTTCGCGATCTGAAGGACGGGTCGGCGAGGGGGCTTCACTGGCGCCCGGAGATCGCCGCGCGTGCTCTGGGTTTTCCGCCGGCGGTCCTGACGATCACGGCCGGCGCCGCCGAAGGACAGCCGTTCGATCTTCTGCCGTGGCATTGCTTCTGCACTGGCAGCCTCTTCGGCTGGCGGCTGGCAAGCGGTCGGATGCGCTTCCGGCATGGTTGGGTGGAAACTGGCAAAGGACAGGCCAAAAGCCCATGGATGGCCGCGATCGGCCTGTACATGATGGGCTATTACGGCATCGCTCGCTCCGAGGTCTATTCGATCGGGCAGGACAGGGCGACGGCGAACGTTCTGTTCAAGGATGCCGTGGCGATGTGCCGGGCGCCGATCCCGCCCGGTGATGACGACAGCGATACGCTTGAACAGCGCGGCGAGGTGCTGATCCGAGGTGAAGGCGACAACGCCTGGAAGATCGAGCATCCCGACACGAGCTCGAAGTTTCAGTCGCTGGCGAACGGCGAGGCCATCTCCGGTCCGCGCCCCACGCTCGTCGCGGCGGATGAAATTCACGAGTTCAAGAACGGGAATTCGATCGAGACCTGGAAGCGAGCAGTCGCGAAGATGCCAGGTGACGCGCTGATGCTGCTCGGCACGAACACGCCGGCGACAACGCAGATAGTCGGCTCCGCCTATTCGGACTTCTATCAGCGTGTTGCCAAGGGCGAGGTGACGGACGACGAGGCGTTCGCCTTCATCGCCCGCGTCGACAAGGCGGACCGTGAGAACGTCTTTGAGAACGAGGCGTGCTGGAGGAAGGCGCTGCCGGCGCTCGGCGTGACGTTCCCGATTGAGAACATTCGCGGTCAGGTGAATTCGGCCCGCGTGCTGCTCTCGACCGCTCTGTCGGTGAAGAGGCTCTATTTCGGGATTCCGATCGGCTCCAGCGAGTTCTGGATAGCGGAAGAGGCATGGGCAGACGTTCAGGGCGAGGTCAATCCGGACGACTTCACCGGCTGCGAGTGCTGGTTGGCGCTGGATCTATCGCAGAAGAATGATCTCACGGCGCTCACCGCCGTCTGGTTGAAGGGTGGCAAGCTTTACGCGAAGACCTGGTACTGGACGACGCGCCCCGGTCTCGCCGACCGCGCGAAGGCCGATCAGGCACCATATGAAGAATGGGTCGAGGCGGGGCATCTGACGGCCGTCGATGCCCCAGTGATCGACAAGACCTTCGTTGCGGCGCAGGTGGCAAAGATCTGCGCCGAACACGAAGTGCAATACTTGGCCTTTGACGTCGCCGGTATGGCCGATTTTGAGAAGGCCTGCGGTGATATTGGCTTTCCCGTGTGGCGCTGGGAGGGCCCTGACGGCCACGAGGACGTCGGGCTCAAACTCGTCTGCCATGCTCAAGGTACCAGGGTTGTCTTTGAGGATAAGCAACTCTGCATGCCGCGTTCGGTGGAGCGTCTTGAGGATAGGATCCTGACCAAGACGCTCACGGTCGATGCCTCGCCGGTGACCTATTCCTGCGCGGCGAACGCCTTCGTGACGTCCGACGGCCAGAAGAACCGAGCATTCGACAAAAAGAAATCGCGCGGCCGCATCGACGGCATTGTCACCCTCGCCATGGCAGTCGGGGCGGCAACGGCAGGCGACGCTCCTGCCGAGGACTTCCCGGAAGATTACGATACCCCGGTCTGGGGTTAGAAGGCGCGAGGACCGCAATATGGGCTTCTGGCGCCGGCTAATTTCAGGAGATTCCACTCCGCAGAATCGCTATAGCGATATCGCGGCCGATGATCTGGTCGGTGCCTTCGGCGGCATGATTTCCGGAACTGGTTTGCATGTCTCGACGGCCGACGCGTTGACGGTGCCCGGTGTCGCTGCATGCATCCAGGTGCTGACCGAGGATCTGTCGAAGGTCCCGCTGGAGTTGTTCCGCAAGACGAGTTCCGGCCGGCGCGAAAAGGCGACGGATCACGCGGCCTACGCTCTTTTGAAGGGGCATCCGGCGCCTTGGTTGTCGTCGTTCGCCTGGCGGCGCGCGCTGCTCCACAATGCACTCGCTCACGGCAACGGTTACAGCAGGGTCTGGCGGAGCGAGCGCGGCACCCTCGAGAGGATCACGCTCCTCAAACACGGCCAGACCGCCGTGCGCTGGGCAGCAGATGGTGAGCCGTTCTTTGACGTCCACACCGCCGGAAGGATCGAAAGCGGCCTGTCCTGGCAGGATGTCGTGCATATCCCCTATCGCGGGACAACGGACCGGGGGTCCAGCGGCGGCATTCTAGGCATCTCGCCGATCCAGCAGAACAAAGAGACGATCGCCCTGGCGATCGCTGCCGAGCGTTTCGCGGCGAAGTTTTTCTCCAACGGCGCGCGGCCCTCGTTCGTCCTGGAGTACGACAAAAAGCTGCCGAACGACGAGGTTGCGGCTCGCATGCGCGCCGGCATCGAGCGTGCTTATTCGGGTGTCGACAACGCCTTCAAAATTGCCATCTTGGAGCTTGGCATCAAGCTGAAAGAGTTCTCTTCGAACCCCTCGGACAGCCAACTGACCGAGACCCGGAAAGAACAGGCGGTCCAGTGCTGCACCATGTTCGGCGTCCCGCCCCACAAGATCGGCATCCTCGACCGGGCCACCAACAACAATATCGAGCACCAGGGCATCGACTACGTCACCGGGCCGGTTTCATCGCTGGCAGAGTGCATGCAGTCGGGGCTCGAAACAGCTTGCCTGACGCCCGACGAGCGCGAGACCTACTACATCGAGTTCAATCTCGACGGTCTGATGCGGGGCGACCTCGCGAGCCGCTATCGGGCTTATGCGATCGGTCGGCAGTGGGGCTGGCTTTCGGCTGACGACGTCCGTGGTCGCGAGAACATGGACGATCTGCCGGAAGGACAAGGCAAAACCTATCTGACGCCGCTGAACATGATCCCGGCTGACGACGTCCCCGACGAGGATAAGCCCGCGAAGAAGGCGATCCGGGAAGCCGACGCCTTCGAGGTGAAGCGCATCACCGGTCAGTGGCCCCAGGACGCCACGTCATCCGCCAACTGAGGAATTTGAACATGTCGCTCGCACTCCGGGCGCTCACGGCAGAGCCGTGGGCCATTGAACCGTCGTGGCTCCCGCTCCTCGCCGCGCTCGCGCAGCGCAACGCCTCCGCTCCTGAGGTTGAGGCGGCGAAGGAATATCAGAAGCGCGACTACGACCTGATGGCGGGCCCCGGCGCGCAGAAGTTGGCCGGGTCCTATCGGTCCTACGCGGTTGACGGCGTTGCCGTCATTCCGGTGACGGGCCCAATCTTCCCGCGGGCGAACATGATGACCGAGATGTCGGGCGCGACGTCGGTGACTATGCTGCAGAACGACTACCGTGCGGCGCTGAACAACGCCGACATCGGCGCCATCATGTTGCTGGTTGATAGCCCCGGCGGCGCGGTGTCCGGAATCAATGCTTTCGCCGATGCGGTGTTCGCCGGCTCGAAGAAGAAGCGTACCATCGCTTTCGTCGCTGGCCAGGCCTGCTCTGCGGCATATTGGATTGCGTCCTCCGCCTCGGAGATCGTGCTCGAGCGCACCGGCATCGTCGGCTCCATCGGTGTGGTGGTGGCCATGGCGAAGCAGAAGGAGACGGACGCGAACGGCTATCTCGATATCGAGATCGTGAGTTCGAACGCTCCAAACAAGCGGCCCGATCCGGAATCCGAAGAGGGCCGGGGGGAGATCGTGTCGATGCTCGATTCCATCGAGGCGCTCTTCATCGCCGATGTTGCGCGCGGCCGCGGCGTCTCGGCGACCAAGGTAAAATCGGATTTCAAGCAGGGCGGCGTCGAGATCGGCGCGGCGGCTGTAGCGCTCGGCATGGCCGACCGCGTTCAAAGTCAGGAGGCAACGCTCGGCGTCCTCCGGCGCAGCATCGCCAGTCAGCGAAAGTTGCAGTCCCTCAAGCAGTAATTCCACGGCGAAGGCCAAGGAAGACGGGCGCCTCACGGCGCCTTTTTTAATGGGCGAAAGGAGAACTCAATGCCCAAGGATATCGTCAGCCTTCGTCAGGACCGTGCGAAGGCCTATGAAGCCGCGACCGCCCTCGGCGCCGCGACGACCGACGAAGAGCACGCGGCGCTTGATGCCGCACTCGGCGAGGTTGAGACTCTCGATCGGCAGATTGCCTCTGCCGAACGCATGCAGCGCCTGCGCGGCAGCACCGCGCTCGGCGGTGAGGATGTCAACGGCAACGGGGCGACCTTCGGCTCGCTCGGTGAGCAACTGGTGGCAGTCGCCCGCGAGAAGATCTCCGGTCAGCGCGACCCGCGCCTCTCCTGGCAGACCTTCCAGGCTGCCGCTGGCCAGAACGAAGGCGCGGGTGCTGACGGCGGCTTCCTCGTCCAGCAGGAATTCTCCTCGGAACTGCTGAAGCTCGCCTTCGACGGCGCCATTCTGGCGCCGCGTACCCGCCGGGTGCCCATCGGCCCGAATGCCAATGGTCTGCGCATCAATGCGGTGAAGGAAACCAGCCGCGCGACCGGCTCGCGCTTCGGTGGCATCCGTGGCTACTGGACGGCGGAAGGCGGGGAGAAGACCGCTTCGGCGATGAAGTTCCGCCAGATGGACCTGAAGCTCCACAAGCTGGCGGGCCTCGCCTATGTCACGGATGAGCTCCTCGAGGATGCGACCGCGCTGGAGAATGTCCTCAAGCAGGCGTTTGCCGACGAGTTCGGCTTCCTCGTCGACGATGCCATCTTCGAGGGCACCGGCGCTGGGCAGCCGTTTGGCATCATGAACTCTGCCGCGCTGGTGACGGTGCCCAAGGAGTCCAGCCAGACGGCCGATACCGTCACGGTGGAGAACATCGTCAAGATGTGGTCGCGCATGTGGTCGCGCAGCCGTCGCAACGCGATCTGGACCATCAATCAGCAGATCGAGCCGCAACTCTTCACGATGAAGATCGGCGACACGCCGGTCTACCTGCCGGCGGGCGGTGTGTCGGCCGCCCCGTACGCGACCCTGATGGGCCGTCCCGTCGTGCCGACCGAGTTCAACTCGGCGCTGGGCGACAAGGGCGACATCGTCCTGATGGATCTCACTCAGTACCTGCTGATCGAGAAGGGCGGCCTCAAGTCCGACGTCTCGATGCACGTCCGGTTCGTCTACGACGAGATGACCTTCCGGTTTGTGCTGCGCGTCGATGGCCAGCCCATCTGGGATGCGCCGCTGACGCCGTTCAAGGGCACCGACACCCTGTCGCCCTTCGTCACGCTCGCCGAACGCGCCTGATAGACGGCGCATCTGCGTCGCCGTGCCTTCGCGCCGGGGGTCACCCGGGCGCGCTCATCATCCCCGCACTCCCACGATGGAGAATTCCCATGCAGAACGCTCTTCCGAGCGAACAGGTGGCGGTGGCCGGCCGGATCAAACCCGATGCGACCGCCGCCGGCACGCTCACCAGTGGCTGGATTTCGATGGCGACCTACGGTGCACTTCTCGCCATCATCTCGGCCGGCGATCTCGGCACCTCAGCCACGGTCGATGCCAAGCTTCAGCAGGCCAAGGATAGCTCCGGCACCGCCGCCAAGGACGTCACCGGCAAGGCTATCGTCCAGATGACGCAGGCCGGTACCGACAAGTCGAACAAGGACGCGCTGATCAACATCCGCGCGGAGGAACTCGACCGGAATGGTGGCTTCACCCACGTTCGCCTCTCGCTCACCGTGGCAACTGCTACCAGTGACGTCGGCGCCGTGATCCTCGGGCTGAACGCGCGCTTCTCGCCGGTTCCCCAGGGCGCCTCCGTCGACCAGGCTATCGCCTGATCGACGTCTCAATCCATAGGTGCTCTGCATAGCAGGGCGCCTTTCTCAGGAGGAGTGCCTGATGGACACGGTCAAGATCACCTTCACCGAAGATCGCATCGTCCAGGACGAGCATGTCGGTACCGAACAGGAAACCAAGTTCGTCGCCGGAAAGACCTATCCCTTGGAAGCGACGTCGGCTGATCGATGGATCAAGCGTGGCGTTGCCGTCCTTGCCGTAGGCAAGGACAAGGTTCCTCCTCCAAAGTTGCCGGATGGTGATGGAGAGGGCAATGGTGACGGCGCCGGGCAGGGCGGTGAGCCCATAGTCGTCGATATCCCCGCCGACTGGGACAAGCTGCACCACGCGACCAAGCGCAAGCTCGCGCGTGAGATCAGCGGCGAGGATCCTGCGGATCTGGCGGCGGCGGAAGCCGTCATTGCCGCCGAAGTCGCTCGCCGCGCTGCCGAGATCTGATCTTATGTCGGTCGAGGTCATCATTCCGCCGGCCGACATTGATCTGCTCGACGCAGCGAAGGATCACCTGCGCGTCACGTGGTCCGAAGACGATGATTATATCCGGCGGCTGCTGAAGGCAGCGGTTCGCTGGCTTGACGGACCGAGCGGCTACCTTGGCCGATGTGTGCTTGAGCAGACGCTTGAGGCGAGTTTTGACGGGTTTCGCGCTGATCCGATGATCTGGCTGCCCTATCCCCCGTTCATCAGCATCGTCTCGATCAAGTACGACGGCGCCGACGGCACGGAAGCGACACTCGATCCTGACCTCTATGGGCTGAAAAAAGAGCGCGGCGTTTATATGCGAGGCGGGCAGCGTTGGCTCGGCGCGCGCTGCGGCATCGGATCGGTCCGGATCCAATACGTCGCCGGTTATGCCGATGGCATTCCTGATCCCATCCAGCAGGCGATCATGATGCTCGTCGCGCATTGGTATGCCGTGCGCGAACCGGTCTCCGACAAGCCAATGTCCGAGGTTCCTCTCACCCTGGACGACCTGCTCTCGCAATACGTCGTCCCAACGATCTGAGAGCCCGAGCGCCGGCGACGGCACGCAATCGGAGAAGCCGTCATGGCGATCAACATCAGCTATTCTGTCGTGGTGCTCTGACATGGCGGGCGCTGGGCAGCTCCGCGGTCGGGCACACTTCCAGAAGCGGGAAGTGGTCGACGATGGAGCTGGCAACGAGGTGTCCGGCGAGTTCGTCACGCAGTTCACGGCCGCCGTCGGCTTCAAGGCAAAACTGGGCGGCGAAGAGGTGATGGCCGCGCGCCTGGACGGAATCCAGCCCTATGTCGTGACTGTCTACCAGTCGCCCCAGTCACGTCTTGTCGACCCCGAATGGCGCATCGTCGACGCCCGCGACCCTTCGCGGATATTCGCCATCACCGCGATCCATGATCCGGATCAGCGCGGGGCGATGTTCGAAATGCTGGTCAAGCAGGGCGAGCCGAGCTGATGGCGCGGAGCACGTCGATCCTTGGTCTGGCAAGGCTCGAACGGAAACTGAAACGGCTGCCGCAGGCGGTGCTCAACGAAATCCGCACGGCGATGGAGGCCTCCGCCGAAGAGGTGGTGCGTCTGGCGAAATCTCTCGTGCCGGAGGACAGCGGCGATCTGAAGGAGTCGATCGGCTGGACCTGGGGCGCGCCGCCTCGAGGTTCGATCACCTTGGGCAAGATCGCCCGCTCCGCGCTCGGCAAGCAACTCACGCTCACCATCTTCGCTGGCAATGATAAGGCCTACTATGCGCGGTGGGTCGAGTTCGGGACCGCGGCACACTCGACGGTCCAGACCGCCGATGCCAGTAGAGGCAAGCGGCAAGGCGGCACCTCGCAGCATCCCGGTTCGGCCGCACAGCCGTTCTTCTACCCGGCGTGGCGCGCGAACAAGAAGTCGGTTCGCAGCAACGTGCGGAAGGCCGTCCGGTCGGCGGCTCTTAAGGTCGCAAGGGGCGGCTGATCCATGATCGATCCGACGTATCCAATCCAGGTCGCTCTGGTGGCCCGGCTGAAGGCGCTCGCCACGGGCGCCGCCAACGCCGTCTACGACACCGTGCCGAAAACGGCCGGCTTCCCGCGCATCACGCTCGGCCCGTTTCAGACGGTGTTGATCGACGAAACCTGCTCCGATGGGTCCGAGGTGTCGGTCCAAGTCGACGTCTGGTCACGCAAGCCCGGCCTCCCTGAGTGCCAGCAAATCGTGGCGCAGATTCGTGCTGGTCTGGATGAGCAGAGCCTGATGATCGCCGGCCACCGGTGCGACCGCATGCATATCCGCGACATCTCCTTTTCCCGCGATCCTGACGGCCTAACGAGCCGAGCGCGGGTCGATCTCGTCGTCATCACCCAACCTGCATAGGAGGGCCGCATGGCCAAGACACAGAAGCTTCTCATAGAGTTTGGCGATGGTGAAAGTCCCGAAGAATTCGGCTTCAACTGCACCATCAATTCCAACCAGGAATTCAACCTGACCGCGACAACGGTCGAGGCGAACGAGCCGAACTGCGTCGATCCGAACGCTCCCTCGTGGATCGCTCGCGCGATCGATACGCTGTCGGCAGGCATTACCGGCGACGGCACCGCAGATCCTCTGAGCTATGGCGCGCTGCGCGATCGGTTCTTCGCCGCCGTGTCATTCAACATCCGCGTGACGCTGGACATTCCCGGCGCCGCCGGTGGCGGCTACTATGAGGGCAAATACATCCTAACGACCCTCGGCACGGCCAAGGAAGGCAAGGGCTTCGTCACCGCTTCCATCGAGCTCGCCAGCGATGGGCCGATCGTTTGGGTGGATGCCGCCTGATGAGTGGATCGGCGTCGATCACACTCACCTGGGGCGACGGCCCCCACGTCTTCAGGCTGACCATTGGCGAGCTCCGAGAGTTGCAGGACAAGTGCAATGCCGGCCCTGCGGAGATCCTCAACAGACTGGCCGGTGGGACGTGGCGGGTCGATGACATCCGCGAAACCCTCCGGCTCGGGTTGCTCGGCGGCGGCAAGACGCCGACCGATGCGCTGGTGCTGGTCGCGCGGTACGTCGACAACCGGCCCCTGATGGAAAACGTCACGCCGGCCCAAGCTATCCTGCTCGCCGCGCTGGTGGGTGACCCGGAGGACCAGGTGGGAAAACCGAAAGCCGAGACGATCAAGAAGAAGGCACGGGGCGCCTCGTCTTCTCGGCACTCTACGGAATCGGCGCCGCAATAGGCTTCACGCCACGCCAAGTCGACGCGATGAGCCTCTGGGAACTGTCGGCGTGCGTCGACGGCTTCGCGAAGGCGAACGGCGCTGAGGATAAGGCAGGGGCACCAGCTATCGACGAGCATCTCGCGATGGTGGCCAAGGTCAGAGCGCGGCGCCTCGGCCGATAACCGGCGATTTGCAGGGCCGAAAGGCAGATCTTCATGGCGACCGACCTCGAAAAACTCGTCGTTCAGATGAGCGCGGACATGCGCGGGTTTGAGCGCGAGTTGCAGCGCGGCAATGGCATCGCCAATAAGCAGGCGCGCGCGATTGAAGCGCGCTTCCGCTCGATGAACAAGAACCTCGATGGTATTGGGCGAGGCGCCGCGAATAGTTTGATCACGCCTCTGACTGGCATCGCGGCCGTCCTTTCGGCGAGGGAAGTTCTCCAGTATGCCGACGCATGGACGAAGGCCAAAAACAGCCTCGCTGTCGCCGGCGTCGTTGGTGCCGAACAGGCCGATGTATTGGATCGCATCTACCAGTCGGCACAGGCCAATGCCGCACCGTTGGGCGCGATGGCTGGGCTCTACGGTCGAGCGGCGCAGGCTTCCGACAATCTCGGCGCGACGCAGGCTGACCTTCTGAAGTTCACCGACGGTGTGGGCGTCTCCTTGAAGGTGGCCGGAACATCGGCGGAGGCCGCCAAAGGCGCCTTGGTTCAACTCGGCCAAGCGCTTGGTCAGTCCCGCGTTATGGCCGAAGAATTCAACAGCGTGAACGAAGGCGCGCGGCCGATCCTCATCGCGGTTGCGAACGGCCTTACTGCGGCCGGCGGCTCTGTAAACAGGCTTAAGCAGCTTGTGAACGACGGCAAGGTGTCCGGGCAGCAGTTCTTCCAGGCATTCTTGAAGGGCCTGCCGACCATTCAGTCCATGGCGGCAAACGCGATCCAGACGATCGAGCAGGGCGTCACCAAGGTCAACAATGCCTTCACCAAGTACATCGGCCAAACCGATGAGGGACTCGGAGCATCCCAGCGCCTGGTGCTCGGCCTGGCCACGGATGATGTCGACCACGTCATCGATGGTGATGCGGCCGATCAGGATGTTGTTGTCATCCACCACCGGCGCGGAGATCCAGTCATGGTCGGAGAACTGCCGGGCCACTTCCTGGTCGCTCTCGCCGACATCGATGGCAGGCTGCTCATCGTCGATCAGGCGGTTGATCGGGGTGGTGTCTTCGTGGGTCACCAGCGAGGCCAGCGACACGCGGCCCAGGTACTGGTGGCGGCGGCTGACCACGAACAGGTGATCGGTGTGGTCCGGCAGTTCGCCGCGCAGGCGCAGGTAGCGCAGCACCACATCGACGTTGACATCGGCGCGTACCGTCACCACGTCCGGGTTCATCAGGCGGCCGGCGCTGTCCTCGGGATAGGACAGCACCTGCTCCAGGCGCTCGCGGTTCTCGCGGTCCATCGACTTGAGGACTTCGTCGATGACCGTGTCCGGCAGGTCTTCGACCAGGTCGGCCAGATCGTCGATGTCGAGGTCTTCGACCGCGGCGATGATCTCGTCCGGGTCCATGTCCGCCAGCAGGCTTTCGCGCACGTCGTCGCCGACGTGGACCAGCACCTCGCCATCGTCTTCCGGATCGACCAGGCCCCAGACGATCTCGCGCTTGCCCGGCGGCAGCGATTCGAGCAGGTTGCCGATCTCGGCCGGCGCCAGGGTATTGACCAGACGGCGTACCGGGCCCAGCCGACCGCTGTCCAATGCATCGGACAGCATCCGCAGTTGGCGCGCAGTCTTGTCGTGGCGTACGGCCTCAGCCATCGCAGCTCCCGCGGGATAGGAAAAGCCGCGATCCCAGCAAGGATGCGGCAACAGGGGTGTTCAGCGCGTCATTATCGCAAGGGGATGTTTCAGCGCATACCCCGACGGCCTGCGGTCGCCGGGGTCCACGCATTCCACCTTATCCCTCGCCTGTCGGCGCGCCCCTTGAACAACAAGGGCTGTTGCTCCAGACCGAATCCGCCGGGCATGGCCCGGCGCTACCAAAGGTGACACGCGGCGGTAGCGCCGGGCCGTG
>LNAP01001338.1_pt1 | contig 34741 bp, 32 predicted proteins | sample 602601 | NCBI WGS metagenome assembly LNAP01 (sample SAMN02440304, study PRJNA202911) | soil metagenome | biome: Subtropical and temperate rainforests or woodlands; isolation source: soil samples (1 kg each in a 20% v/v slurry with milli Q water) were... ...
GCCGGTGGTGTCGGTGACCAAATTCAGTGACGAGGCACAGGTGCTGGGCTGGGCCAACGATTCCGACTACGGCCTGGCGTCCTCGGTGTGGACCGCCGATGTCGGCCGCGCGCATCGCCTGTCGGCGCGCTTGCAGTACGGCTGCACTTGGGTCAACACGCACTTCATGCTGGTCAGCGAAATGCCCCATGGCGGGCAGAAGTTGTCGGGGTATGGCAAGGACATGTCGATGTATGGGCTGGAGGATTACACCGTTGTGCGGCATGTGATGTTCAAGCATTAAAAATCAAACGCTTCGCGAGCAGGCTCGCTCCCACAGTTGATCGAATTTCCCCTGTGGGAGCGAGCCTGCTCGCGAATATCGCATCGCCAATCCCCAGCCATGCGTTACAAGGTTCTCTGGCTGTTGCCGATACCCTTGGCAATGTCAATTCCCCAGTCCATCGCTGCTTCCATGTCCAGCATATGGGGTTTTGGATCGTGGTTTTCGTCAATGACCGAGCCGTCCGGCCGGTAAACACCGATGAACATTCCCAATGAGCCGTCCTTCAGTATCTCGGCCTTGACCTTGATGCTGCATCCGTTCGAAAGCGTCTCCTTGTGCTCGATATGGCGCTCAGTCATTGCTGCTCCCCTCCCACGGTTGGTTTCGACCTATCGGCAATGCTAGCTCAGCCGCCTGCCAAGCGCTGATCGAGGCGACGGCCACCGCGCCCTGACAGCGGCGCAATGGCACCTATACTAGAGGCCACCTCCCCCCCAAGGGGCTGCACTCCCAACAACAAAAAAGCAGAGGTGGAACATGGTCTGGCAGCAAATCTACGATCCGTTCAACAACCCGGTGCTTTCGACCCTCATGGCAGCCGTGCCGGTGGTGGTGATGCTCGCAGCCCTGGCCTTCTTCCATGTCAAGGCACACCTGGCGGCACTGCTCGCCCTGGCCTCGGCCCTGGTGATCGCGATTTTCGCCTTCGGCATGCCCGCCGGCATGGCGGGGTCGGCCGCGTTGTACGGCGCCGCCAACGGTTTGTTGCCCATCGGCTGGATTGTGTTGAACATCATTTTCCTGCACCGGCTGACCACCGAGAACGGCTCGTTCAAAGTGCTGCAGGACTCCCTGGCGCGGATCACCGACGATCGCCGCCTGCAATTGCTGCTGATCGCCTTCTGTTTCGGCGCCTTTTTCGAAGGCGCAGCGGGGTTCGGTACGCCGGTGGCGGTGACCGGGGCGATCCTCATCGGCCTGGGCTTTTCACCACTGGCCGCTTCGGGCCTGGCGCTGATCGCCAATACCGCGCCCGTGGCCTTCGGGGCCCTGGGTACGCCGATCATCACCCTGGCCAAAGTCACCGGGCTCGATGAAATGGAGCTGTCGATGATGGTCGGACGGCAACTGCCGTTCTTCTCGGTAATCGTGCCTTTCTGGCTGATCTGGGCCTTCGCCGGCTGGCGCAAGATGCTGGAAATCTGGCCGGCGATCCTGGTGACCGGGGTCAGTTTTGCCGTGCCGCAGTTCATCGTGTCCAACTATCACGGGCCGATGCTGGTGGACGTGATCGCCGCGCTGATTTCCATGGCCTGCCTGACGGGTTTCCTCAAAGTGTGGAAACCGGCCACCGTGCCCTGTCCGGGCGCGTCGATAACTCGGCCATCGCCGAGGAGCATGACGAAAAGCCGATCGCCAGCGCAGCCTTTGCCAGCGATGCCAAGCCCGCGGTAATGCGCGCCTGGATGCCGTGGATCATCCTCACGGTCTTCGTTTTCGCCTGGGGTACCCAAGGCTTCAAGAACATGTTCGACACCCGCCCGGCGATCGATCCGGCCACCAGCGCGGCCAAACTGGATCCCCAGGGTAAACCGTTGCGCGAGGCAAATCCGATTTTCGCCCCGGTCCTGACTTTCACTACGATTCACCAGCAGATCGAAAAGATTCCGCCCGTAGTGCCTGCACCGAAAACCGAAGAAGCGATCTACAAGTTCACGTGGTTCACCAGCACTGGCACCGGCATTCTGCTGTCGGCGATTCTCGGCGGGCTGTTGATGGGCTACTCCATCCCGCAGCTGGTTCACCAGTACCTACGCACGCTGTGGGTGGTGCGCTACTCACTGGTCACCATTACCGCGATGCTCGCCCTGGGCTTCCTCACCCGCTACTCGGGGCTGGACGCGACCATGGGCCTGGCCTTTGCCGCGACAGGGATTTTCTATCCGATGTTCGGCACCCTGCTCGGCTGGCTCGGCGTGGCGCTGACCGGCTCGGACACCGCGTCCAACGTGCTGTTCGGCGGCTTGCAAAAAGTCACCGCCGAGCAACTGGGGCTCAGCCCGGTGTTGATGGCCGCCGCCAACAGTTCCGGCGGGGTCATGGGCAAGATGGTCGACGCCCAGTCGATCGTCGTTGCCTCCACCGCCACCCGCTGGTATGGCCATGAAGGGGAAATCCTGCGCTATGTGTTTTTCCACTCGATCGTCCTGGCGATCCTGGTCGGCGGCCTGGTGACGTTGCAGGCCTATGTCGCACCGTTCAGCAATATGGTGGTGGGCGGCCATTGATCGGACAACCCGGGCAATCACCCAAATGCTGTTCACTGTAGGAGCGAGCATGCTCGCGATGGACTCAAGTACGCTGCGTTTAGTCAGTAAACACGCGTTATCGTTGACGACGCTCCTACAGTGACCCAGCATTACGGCAATCGCCCGGGCTTTCATGAACGGAGTATCGTAAAACGACTATGAATATTCTCTACGATGAACGCGTTGATGGCGCTCTGCCAGAGGTCGACAAGGCCGCGCTGTTGCAGGCCTTGCGCACGCAGTTGCCCGACCTGGAAATCCTGCACCAGCAGGAAGAACTCAAGCCGTACGAATGCGACGGGCTGAGCGCCTACCGCACCACGCCGATGCTGGTGGTGCTGCCGCGGGACATCACCCAGGTCCAGGGCGTATTGCGCCTGTGTCACGCACGCCGGGTACCGGTCGTCGCCCGGGGTGCCGGTACCGGCCTGTCTGGCGGCGCCTTGCCCCTGGAAAAAGGCGTGCTGCTGGTGATGGCCCGCTTCAACCAGATTCTGCAGATCGACCCCGCCGCCCGTACCGCGAGGGTGCAGCCGGGAGTGCGCAACCTGGCGATCTCCCAGGCCGCCGCGCCGTTCGGCCTGTACTACGCGCCCGACCCGTCCTCGCAGATCGCCTGCTCGATTGGCGGCAACGTCGCCGAAAACGCCGGCGGCGTGCATTGCCTCAAGTACGGCCTGACCGTGCATAACCTGCTCAAGGTCGACATCCTCACCGTCGACGGCGAACAACTGACCCTGGGCTCCGACGCCCTGGATTCCCCCGGCCTTGACCTGCTGGCCTTGTTCACCGGCTCCGAAGGCATGCTTGGGGTGATCACCGAAGTCACGGTCAAGTTGCTGCCCAAGCCGCAGTCCGCGAAGGTGCTGCTGGCCGCGTTCGACTCCGTGGAGAAAGCCGGCCACGCCGTCGGCGACATCATTGCCGCCGGCATCATCCCGGGCGGCCTGGAGATGATGGACAACCTGGCCATCCGCGCTGCCGAAGACTTCATCCACGCCGGTTACCCGGTGGAGGCCGAGGCCATCCTGCTGTGCGAACTCGACGGCGTCGAAGCCGACGTGCGTGACGATTGCGACCGCGTGCGCCAGGTGCTCGAGCAGGCCGGCGCCACCGAAGTGCGCCAGGCCCGGGATGAGGCCGAACGCGTGCGCTTCTGGGCCGGACGCAAGAACGCCTTTCCGGCGGTGGGCCGCCTGTCGCCGGATTACTACTGCATGGACGGCACCATCCCGCGTCGTGAACTGCCGGGCGTGCTCAAGGCCATCGCCGAACTCTCGGCCGAATACGGCCTGCGAGTAGCCAACGTGTTCCATGCCGGCGACGGCAACATGCACCCGCTGATCCTGTTCGATGCCAATACACCGGGCGAACTGGATCGCGCCGAGGCCCTGGGCGGCAAGATCCTCGAGCTGTGCGTGAAAGTCGGCGGCAGCATTACCGGGGAACACGGCGTAGGCCGGGAAAAGATCAATCAGATGTGCGCGCAGTTCAACAGCGATGAGCTGACCCTGTTCCATGCGGTCAAGGCGGCCTTCGACCCCGGCGGACTGCTCAATCCCGGCAAGAACATACCGACCCTGCACCGCTGCGCCGAGTTTGGTGCCATGCATGTGCACGCAGGAAAACTGCCCTTCCCCGACCTGGAGCGTTTCTGATGCACCCACCTGCTGATCTCGATGACAGCACAGCGCTGCTGGAGCAGGTCAACCAGGCGTTGGCCAACGCCACGCCGCTACGGATTCAGGGCGCCAACAGCAAGGCGTTCCTGGGCCGCGTGACGGCGGGGGAAATACTCGATACACGATCGCACCGGGGCATTGTCCGCTATGACCCGACAGAACTGGTGATCACAGCGCGCTGTGGCACACCGCTGACGGAACTGGCAAGCGTGCTGGACGCCGCGCAGCAGATGTTGCCCTGCGAACCGCCGGCCTTCGGCGATGACGCCACCGTCGGCGGCATGATCGCTTGCGGGCTGTCCGGGCCGCGTCGGCCGTGGTCGGGGTCGGTGAGGGATTTCGTGCTGGGTACGCGGGTGATTACCGGGCTGGGCAAGCATTTGCGTTTCGGTGGCGAGGTCATGAAAAACGTCGCCGGTTACGACCTGTCGCGCCTGATGGCCGGCAGTTACGGCACCTTGGGCCTGATCACCGAGGTCTCGCTCAAGGTCCTGCCCAAGCCCCGGCAGGCCCTGAGCATCAGCCTGCAAATGAACGTCGAGCAAGCTTTGCTGCGCCTGGCGGAATGGGGCCAGCAACCGCTGCCGATCAGCGCCGCCTGTCATGACGGCGAGTGCCTGCACTTGCGGCTCGAGGGCGGCGAAGGCTCGGTGGCGGCGGCCCGCGATCGCCTGGGTGGCGAGGTGCTCGACGCTTCGTATTGGGCCGATCTCAACGAACAGCGCCTGGCGTTCTTCGATGAAGACCAGCCACTGTGGCGCCTGTCCGTGCCCAACAACACACCGCGCCTGTCCCTGCCCGGTCGGCAACTGATCGATTGGGGCGGCGCCCAGCGCTGGCTCAAGTCCGATGCCCGGGCAACGTTCATTCGCCAGGTCGTCGCCGAGGCTGGCGGGCACGTCACCTGCTATAGCCACGGGCTCACGGACACGCCCTTCCAGCCACTGCCCGACGCGCTGCTGCGTTACCACCAGAGCCTCAAGCAGCAACTCGACCCCCAGCGCATCTTCAACCCCGGACGCCTGTACGCGGAGTTATGAATCATGCAGACCACCTTGAGCGAACGCGCCCGCCGATTGCCCCGCGCCGAAGAAGCCGACAGCATCCTGCGCACCTGCGTGCACTGCGGTTTTTGCAACGCTACCTGCCCGACCTATCAGTTACTCGGCGATGAGCTCGATGGCCCGCGCGGGCGCATCTACCTGATCAAGCAGGTGCTGGAAGGCAACGAAGTCACGGCAAAGACCCAACTGCACCTGGATCGCTGTCTGTCGTGCCGCAACTGCGAGACCACCTGCCCTTCGGGGGTCGATTACCATAATTTGCTGGACATTGGTCGCGCCGTGGTCGATGCAGCGGTGCCGCGTCCGATTGGCCAGCGCCTGTTGCGCGAGGGACTGCGCAAGCTGGTGCCGCATCCGGACCTGTTCAAACACCTGGTCAACAGTGGCCAGACACTGCGCGCGCTGCTGCCCGGTACGCTGCAGGGCAAACTGCCGCGCAACCTCCCGGTGCCCAAGCAGCGTCCCGCCACCCGCCATGCCCGGCAGGTATTGATGCTCGAAGGTTGCGTGCAGCCCGCACTGTCGCCCAATACCAACGTGGCTGCCGCCAGGGTACTGGACCGGCTGGGCATCAGCGTCATGCCGGCCCGCGAGGCCGGGTGTTGCGGTGCCGTGGATTATCACCTGGACGCCCAGGCGGCTGGCCTCGATCGGGCCCGGCACAACATCGACGCCTGGTGGCCGGGTATTGAACAAGGCGCCGAGGCCATCGTGCAAACCGCCAGCGGTTGCGGTGCCTTTATCAAGGATTACGGGCACCTGCTCGAACGCGATCCAGCCTATGCCGACAAGGCGAAAAAGGTCAGCGCGCTGGCCCGGGACCTGGTGGAAGTATTGCGCGACGAACCGTTGGAACAACTGGGCATCCACAACGCCCACCGCGTGGCGTTCCATTGCCCCTGCACCTTGCAGCACGCGCAAAAACTCGGCGGCGCGGTGGAGAAGCTGCTGATCCGCCTGGGGTTCAACCTCACCACTGTTCCAGACAGCCATTTGTGCTGCGGTTCGGCGGGCACCTATTCGCTGACCCAACCGGAACTGGCCCGACAGCTGCGCGACAACAAGTTGAATGCCCTGGAAAGCGGCTACCCCGAAGTCATCGTCACCGCCAATATCGGTTGCCAGTCGCACCTCGACGGCGCGGGTCGCACCCCCGTTCGGCACTGGATCGAACTGGTCGAAGACGCCTTGTCCCAATAACGCCCACTGGAGAACGCCCATGAACCGCAAAGCCGTCCTGAGCCAGGTCGAAATCAGCCGGATCCTCGCTGCCGCGCGCACCGAAGCCCAGGCCAACCAATGGCCGGTGACCATTGTCGTGGTCGATGACGGAGGGCATCCCCTGGCCCTCGAACGCCTCGATGGCGCCTCGCCCATCAGCGCCTACATCGCACTCGAAAAAGCCCGCACTTCGGCCCTGGGGCGGCGTGAATCCAAAGGCTATGAAGAGATGGTCAATGGCGGGCGCACGGCCTTTCTGTCGGCCCCGCTGCTGACCTCCCTCGAAGGCGGGGTGCCGATCATGGTCGACGGCCAGGTGATCGGCGCGGTCGGGGTGTCCGGGGTCAAGGCCGAGCAGGATGCACAAGTGGCGAAAGCCGGGGCGCAGTGCCTCGGTTGACCACAGGGCATGTCGCTGCAAGAACCATCAATCCGCCGAAGAGGAAGCGCACCGATGCCCCGTCTCACTGCAAAAGACTTTTCCCCGCAACTGCTGGAACTCTACGACTACTACGCCCATGGCCTGATCAACCGGCGCGAATTTCTCGACCGCGCCGCGCTGTTCACCCTGGGTGGCTTGACCGCTGGTGCGCTGCTGGCGTCCCTGAGCCCGGATTACGCCCTTGCCGAACAGGTCGAATTCACCGACCCGGACATCATCGCCGAGTACGTCACCTACCCCTCTCCCAAGGGCAACGGGCAGGTGCGCGCCTATCTGGTGCGTCCGGCAAAAGCCGCCGGCAAGGTCGCGGCGGTGGTGGTCGTCCATGAAAACCGCGGGCTCAACCCTTATATCGAGGACGTCGCGCGGCGCCTGGCCAAGGCCGGTTTTATCGCCCTCGCCCCGGATGGCCTGAGTTCGGTCGGCGGTTACCCCGGCAACGACGACAAGGGCCGTGCACTTCAGGAAAAGGTCGACCCGCAAAAGCTCATGAATGACTTCTTCGCCGCCGTCGAGTGGATGATGAAGCATCCCGACGCCAGTGGAAAAGTCGGCATCACCGGGTTCTGTTATGGCGGTGGCGTCACCAATGCGGCAGCCGTGGCTTACCCGGAACTGGGCGCCGCCGTGTCGTTCTACGGCCGACAACCGGACGCCAAGGATGTGCCCCGGATCAAGGCGCCGGTGATGCTGCACTATGGTGAACTGGATACGCGCATCAACGAAGGCTGGCCCGCCTATGAGCAGGCGCTGAAGGCCGGCGGCAAGACCTATGAAGCCTATATCTATCCCGGCGCCAACCATGGCTTTCACAACGACTCCACGCCGCGTTATGACGAGGCGGCGGCGAAGCTGGCCTGGGAGCGGACGCTGGGGTGGTTTCGTAAATATCTGGTTTGATTGAATGTTTGGATTGGAGGTATATCCGTTGCTGCGGTAACGGCCACTTAGGGTTTCGCCCTTACGGCGAGTCACTTGGAGAAGCCCGTAGGAGCGAGCATGCTCCGGGCGGCGTTCCGACGATGGAGGTCAACGATGACGCGGGAAGCCTGACACCCCGTGGTGCTCTCAGGTTTTTCGCGAGCATGCTCGCTCCTACAGAGCCCGCCGTGATGGGGCAAGAAAATCAAAAGCCAAATCAACAGCCAAAGCGAGGCGGCCTTACAGCCGACCTGATCGCAGGTCTGTTCGCATTCCCCCTGTGGGAGCGAGCCTGCTCGCGATGGTCGTCAACGATAACGCGCCCTTTCTGGATGAACGCGTTGTCTGGACATTTTTCGCGAGCAGGCTCGCTCCCACAGTGGATTGGGGATATCTGGAAAAGTCAGGTCGGCTGTCAGGCCGCCTCGCTTTGCTTTGGATTTGGGTGCCCCGTTAACCACGCTGGCCGAACGCAGGCATTGCGCAGTGGGGAAACCGGCAGGACGCCGGTTTAGCCGCGCTGGGCCAGGGACGGCCCATCGCAATGCCGGAGTGAGGGCATGCCGAGCCTAAGCGAGGCACCGAGTGGTGGGGCAAAAGCCTTTTGCTTCCTTTTTGGCGTTTGAAAAAGGGAGTCGCTGTAAAAGCGAAACCATAGGTGGCCGTTACCGCAGCAATGGATATGTACTCCGACAACCAATTTCACACAGGGCTTCCTGTGACGCCCCGCATCACTGCTGCGCACGGCTCAATTAACGCGTCGTCAATGGAACGCAGAGCGTCCCTGGCGGCATTCCCACGCAGAGCGTGGGAACGATCAAATCGAACAGCATTCCCCTGCACACCGTCCCCGCAGGAGCGGTGTACAGGTCACCCACCAGGGCCTACTTGGGTTGCGGCACCACGCGCAAATACGGTTTCAGGGTCTTGAAGCCATCCGGATACTTCTTCCTCGCATCCTCATCGGAAACCGACGTCGGAATGATCACGTCTTCGCCCGGACGCCAGTTCACAGGCGTGGCGACGGTGTGCTTGGCGTTCAGTTGCAGTGAGTCGAGCAGGCGCAGCACTTCGTCGAAATTACGCCCGGCGCTCATCGGGTAGATCAGCATCGCCTTGACCTTCTTGTCCGGGCCGATGATGAACACCGAACGCACCGTGGCGTTGTCCACGGCGGTGCGCTGGCCGCCGCTGGCATTGGGGTGAATCATGTCGTAGAGCTTGGCCACCACCAGGTTGTCGTCACCGATCATCGGATAGTTCACCGCATGGCCCTGGGTTTCCTCGATGTCGCCGACCCAGGCGCGGTGGTCGCTGACCGGGTCGATGCTCAAGCCGACGATCTTGGTGTTGCGTTTGTCGAACTCGGGCTTCAGCCGGGCCATATAGCCAAGCTCGGTGGTGCAGACCGGCGTGAAGTCCTTGGGGTGCGAGAACAGGATGGCCCATTTGTCGCCGATCCATTCGTGGAAGTGGATCGGCCCCTCGGTACTGTCGGCGGTGAAATCCGGTGCCTCATCGCCAATGCGGATAGTCATGTTCGATCTCCTTGGTGTAATGGTCGGGGATGTCTTGCATGCTCAGGTTTTTCGGACCTCAATCAGTGTAGTCAGGAACACGCTTTTCAAAACCTTCCCTGGCGTCAATCCAGCAAAGCGATCAACTGATGACGCTGCGCATCGGTAAGCATCGGGCCGAAACCGGCGCTGGCGTTTTCCGTCATGTAGCGCGGGTTGCCAGTGCCGGGGATGACGCAGGTCACCGCCGAATGCGACAACAGGAACTTGAGTGCCAGGGGCGGCCAACTCTTGATCCCGACTTGCGCGGCCCAACCGGGCAACGGTTTGCCCTGCAACCGCGCGATCAATCCACCGCCGCCGAACGGCCGGTTGCAGATCACCGCGACACCCCGGTCGCGACACAGTGGCAGGAGGCGTTTTTCGACGCCGCGATCATCCAGCGCATAGTTGATCTGCAGGAAGTCCAGCGGCTCAGCCTTGAGCACGGCCTCCACTTCGTCATAGGCCGACGCGGTGTAATGGGTGATGCCGATGTAGCGAATGCGTCCTTCTTCCTTCCACTGGCGCAGGGTCGGCAGGTGGGTTTGCCAGTCCAGCAGGTTGTGGATCTGCATCAGGTCGATGCGGTCGGTCTGCAGCAGCTTGAACGATTGCTCCATCTGCGCAATGCCTTCCTCGCGGCCACGGGTCCACACCTTGGTCGCCAGGAACGCCGGCGACCGTGGCTCGTGAATCGAGAGCAACTCGCCGGTGGTCTGCTCGGCGCGACCGTACATCGGCGAACTGTCGATGACCTTGCCGCCCTTTTCAAACAACGCGTCAAGCACGGCTGGCAAGCTGCGGTACGCTGGATCCGAAGGCGCCACATCGAAGCCGCGATAGGTGCCAAGGCCGACAGCGGGCAATGGCTCTTTGCTGGAAGGAATGACGCGGGTCATCATGGTCTTGCCTCCTGTTCCCGCCGCTGGCGAGGTTTGCGCACCGCTCGGGCCGAACGTGAAGACCGCCGAAGCGGCGGCAGCCAGCGTGAGTATTTGCCTGCGGGTCAAACCTTGCGCATGGCTCATGACGATTCCCTCACCGGTGGCCCGGCTCCTGTGGTCCAGCTTCGGCCAATCGCGCCTGGCGCCTTGCCAGCCACAGGCACAACCCGCCCCACACTCCCGCCACCGGCACGACCGCCAGCGCGACCAGGCCGAAGCCTGCGCCCAGGGCCGTCAAACCGGCCGACAGCCAACCACTGGCAGCGTCGCCGCCACGATAGACCAGGGTTTCGATCACATTCTTGGCCTTGTATTTCTCTTCACGGCTGACCACCGTCCACAGCACCTCACGCGCCGGCCGGACCACGCCGAACTCCACCGCGCGGCGCAGTCCCTGGGCCAGTGCCACGCTGGCTGGCACCGGTGCCAGTGCCATGGCGCAAAACGCCACGACTGTCGCCAGGGGCAGCGCCAGCAACGCGCCACCAATGCCCACCAGGCGAATCAACGGCGCCGTCAGCAACAATTGACAGACCAGGGTCAGCGCCGACACCAGCAAATCGACCACGGCGAAAAATTGCGTCCTGCTGCCTACATCAGCGTAGCTGCCAGCGACGATCCGTCCCTGCTCGAAATACAACAAAGTCGCGGCGCTGGTGTGCAGAAGCATGAAGGCCACCAACCCCAAGAGATAAGGCGAGTGCAGGATCAGCGTGATCCCGGCGAGCATGCTGCCCCCCAGGCGCCGTTCGTCCAATATCCGGTTGGCCTGCTGCGATTGCGTCCTCGCCAGCAGCCCCCGATAGCAATGCACCGCCAGTTCCAGCAGCAGCGCCGCGCCGACGGTCAACGCCAGCGGGCCCAAACGAGTGGCCATGGTCGCCGCCAGCAAGGGCCCGATAAAGGTGCCCAGGGTGCCGCCGGCCGCGATGCAGCCGAACAGCCGTCGCCCCTGCTCGTTGGAGAAACGGTCGACTAGCACACTCCAGAAAATCGAGACGATGAACAGGTTGTAGAGGCTGATCCAGACAAAGAACACCCGCCCGACCGTCACCGGCGCGACGTGGTTGCCGATCAACAGGCCAAACACCAGCATCGACACGGCAATCACCCGGTAAATCAAGGGTACGAAGCGCGTGGCCGGCAACCGCGACGCCAGCGTGCCAAACACCGGCACCATCAGCAGCATCACCACGAAGGTGGCGGTGAACAGCCACTGCAACTTCTCGACACCGCCCTCAAGACCCAAGGCATCGCGCAACGGTCGTACCAGGTAATAACTGGCAAGCACGCAGAAATGGAACGCAAAACCCAAGGCCAGGGCCGCTCTTTCTGCAGGCAACACGTTGAGCCACTTGAGCGCCATGGGCATCGGTGCCCTCCTTTACCGCCAGCTACACTCTGACAGCACCCCGGAGCCGTCAATGTTGCCCACTAACGTTAGCCGAATGTCTCGTACCCTGGTGTTACTCGTCGTCATCGCCGCTGTGCTGTACCTGGCGCTCTGCGCGGCCCTGTTCGCGTTTCAGCGCGCACTGATCTACTACCCGCAGCCCCGCGCCGTCGACTCGCCCGAGACACTGCTGACGTTGCCCGTGGACGAGGCGCAGGTGCTGGTGTCGGTGCGGTCGCATGCCGGGCCCAAGGCGCTGATTTATTTCGGTGGCAATGCCGAGGACGTCTCGCGCAGCCTGCCGGAGTTCGACCGGGCCTTTCCCGAGCATGCCCTGTACCTGCTGCATTACCGTGGATACGGTGGCAGCAGCGGTTCACCGTCCGAAGAAACGATTGCTCGCGATGCCATGAGCTTGTTCGACAAGGTCTACGCCGACCACCCGCAGGTGGCGGTGGTCGGACGCAGCCTGGGCTCGGGGGTCGCGGTGCGCCTGGCCAGTTATCGGCCGGTGGCGAAACTGCTGCTGATCACGCCGTACAACAGCCTGGAGGAATTGGCTGAGCGCCAGTTCCGCTGGCTGCCGGTGCGGTGGCTGCTCAAGGATAAATTCGAATCCTGGCGCTACGCCGAGCACATCACTGTGCCGACGCGCCTGATCGCCGCTGAGCACGACGAGGTGATTCCAGGCGCAAGCACCCGGCGCCTCTACAGCCATTTCCGCCCGGGCGTGGCGACGCTGCAGGTGATTGCAGGCACCGGGCACAACTCGATCGGTAATAGCCCCGAATACCTCAAGGCGCTGAGGGATGGCTTGTAATCGCGTCATCGTTCTTCGCCCGTAGGAGCGAGGCTTGCCCGCGAACCAGACGCCGCGGTGTAGCTGTAAGACCCCTTGTAGGAGCAAGGCTGCCCGCCCTGGCTTTCATGAGAAACATCCTTATTGATCTTAAAGTTGGGTTTTACCGCGATCATCTGGAAAACGTTGCATAGAACAACGATTACGCCCCCATAGCGTTCAGTCAGATGAACCGACCAACTGGCTCTGGATCTTCTGCACCACGCCTTGCATCGCCGGCAGGTAACGTCGGGCCGCTTCCTCGACGGACATCGCTTTGGCAATGTAGACCAGATTCAGACACCCCATCAGCCTCGCCTCAAAGGTGATGGGTATCGCAATGGCCGCAATCTTGCGCTCCTGCCCCCAATGCGAGTTGTTTTCGCCATACCCCTTGGCGACGGTGTGCTGTACCAACCGGTCGACAAAACGGCGATCGGCAGCCAGCGGCGACTGTTCGTCGTCGCGGCTGATCATCAACTCGATCAACTCTTCGCGTTCGGCAGGCGGGCAGAACGCAAAGTAGGCACGCCCGGTGGCGGTCATCAACAATGGCAGGCGCCGGCCGACCATGGAGCGATGGAACGAAAGGCGGCTGAAGCGATGAGTGGTTTCGCGAATGACCATGGCGTCGCCATCCAGCGTACACAGGTCCGTCGGCCAAACCACCTCTTGCAGCAGTTCGCCGAGCAACGGCGCGGCGATCGAAGAAATCCATTGTTCATCGCGAAATCCCTCACTCAATTCGCGCACTTTGAGGGTCAGGCGATAGCTGTCATCCGACTCGCTGCGCCGCACATAACCCTCGGCCTGCAAGGTTTCCAGCAGCCGTCGGACCGTGGTCCGATGCAGCCCGCTGCGCTCGGCCAGTTGTGCGGTGCTGGCCCCGCCGTCGAAGCGATTCAAGCTGTTGATCAGGGCCAGGCCACGCATCAATCCCCGCACGGACTTGTATTCGGTCTCGCTCATTGATCTTTCCTTTTTTGTTGTAAATCAACGATGTGCACCCAGTGCACATTAACAAGGGTTGTCGTTGTCCACCAGTACCGCGATTCACATACTGCGCCCAACAAGAAATCCAAAAGCGCTGTATGGAGATACCCATGAGTCCTGCACCCTCGCCCTCCACGCTGGAACTGAGCACTGACGTCGCCATCGTCGGCGCCGGCCCGGTCGGATTGATGATCGCCAACTACCTGGGCCAATGCGGCGTGAACGTCACCCTGGTGGAAAAGCTCGACCGCCTGATCGATTATCCCCGTGCCATTGGCCTGGATGACGAAAGCCTGCGCACCTTCCAGGCAGTCGGCCTGGCCGAAAACGTTCTGCCGCACACCACCCCCTGGCACGCCATGCGCTTCCTCACGCCAAAGGGTCGCTGCTTTGCCGACATCCAGCCCCGGACCGACGAGTTCGGTTGGTCGCGGCGCAACGCGTTCATTCAGCCCCTGGCCGACCGGGTGCTGTACGAAGGCTTGCAGCGCTTTAAAAACGTCAAGGTGCTGTTCAGCCGCGAACTGCAAAGCTTTGCGCAAAACGACAGCGCCGTGGTGCTCGACCTCAAGGACCAGAACGGTCGCGATGAACGCCTGCATGCCCGTTACCTGATCGGCTGCGACGGCGGCAACAGCCTGGTGCGACGCAGCCTGGACATCAGCTTCGAAGGCAAGACCGCGCCCAACCAGTGGATCGTCGTCGACATCGCCAACGACCCGCTGGCCACGCCACACGTTTACCTGTGCTGCGACCCGGTGCGGCCCTATGTGTCAGCCGCCCTGCCCCACGGTGTGCGTCGTTTCGAATTCATGGTCATGCCCGGCGAAACCGAAGCCGAGTTGAGCAAGCCCGAGAACATGCGCAAGTTGCTCGCCAAAGTACTGCCCGACCCCGACCGCATCGAGCTGATTCGCAGCCGCGTCTATACCCACAACGCGCGCCTGGCCGGTCGATTCCGCCAGGGCCGGGTGCTGTTGGCCGGCGACGCCGCGCACATCATGCCGGTGTGGCAGGGCCAGGGTTACAACAGCGGCATGCGCGACGCCTCGAACCTGGCGTGGAAGCTGTCGCTGGTGATCAAGGGCCTGGCCGCCGACAGCCTGCTCGACAGCTACGAACAGGAGCGCCGCGACCACGCCAAGGCCATGATCGACCTGTCCGTGCTCGCCGGCCATGTCCTGGCGCCGCCCAAGCGCTGGCAAGGCACCCTGCGCGATGGCGTGTCCTGGCTGCTCAATTACGTGCCACCGGTCAAGCGCTACTTCCTGGAGATGCGCTTCAAGCCAATGCCGCAATACATCCGTGGCGCCTTGATCGCCCCCAACGACAAGTCCTCTGCCGTGGGCAAGATGTTCATCCAGCCGCGAGTGCTGACTGAAGCAGGCGATACCCTGTTGCTCGATGAAGTGATCGGTAGCAACTTCGCGATCATTGCCTGGGGTTGCGATCCGATCTGGGGCATGAGCCGCGCGCAAGTCGAGCAATGGAGCGCCTTGGGCACGCGGTTTATCCAGGTGTTGCCAGACGTCCAGCTAAAGGCCGCCAGTGATGTGAGCCCGGGCGTGATCCGCGTCGGCGACAGCACCGGTCGTCTCAAGGAATGGTTCGCCAGTGGGTCGGCGTCCATCGCCCTGGTACGCCCGGACCGGTTCCTCGCCGGGCTGGCCATTCCGCAAACCGTTGGCCAGGCCTGCGATCAATTGACCCTGGCGCTCAAGGCACTGCCGCAAACGCCCGCGACGACCGTCGCCAGCCAGGTGGCTTGAGATGAGCGCTTATCTGCACTGCCTGTCGCACACCCCGCTGGTGGGCCACGTCGACCCGACGCCGCAGGTGCTGGCCGAAGTCGACGCGATGACCGCCGAGGCCCGCGAGCGCATCGCCCGCTTTGCCCCGCAACTGATCGTGCTGTTCGGGCCGGACCACTACAACGGCTTTTTCTACGATGTGATGCCGGCGTTCTGCATCGGCATGGCGGCCGATGCCATTGGCGATTTCGACACGGCCGCCGGTCCCCTGGACGTGCCCAAGGCGCTCGCCGAAGCCTGCGCCCAATCGGTCCTGGATGCTGGCGTCGACATCGCCGTGTCCTACCGCATGCAGGTCGACCACGCATTCGCCCAGCCCCTGGAGCTGTTGCTCGGCGGCTTGCAGGGCTGCCCGGTGATTCCGGTGTTCATCAATTGCGTCGCCGTGCCCCTGCCCGGTTTCAAGCGCGCCCGGCTGCTCGGGGAAGCCATCGGCCAGTGGGCGAAGTCGCTGGACAAGCGCGTGTTGTTCCTCGCCTCCGGTGGCTTGTCCCACCAGCCACCGGTGCCGGAACTGGCCAAGGTCGATGCGCGCATGGCCGATCGCCTGATGGGCAGCGGTCGTCAGTTGCCAGTCGATGAACGCCAGGCGCGGCAGAACCGGGTCATTCAAGCCGCCCGGGACTTCGTCCAGGACCCACACAGCCTGCACCCGCTCAACCCGACATGGGATCAGGAATTTCTCGACACCCTCGAGCAGGGTCGAGTCAGTGACCTAGATGCCCTGGGCAATGACCAGTTGTCGGCCCTGGCCGGCAAGTCCACCCATGAAGTGAAGACCTGGGTCGCCGCCTTTGCCGCGCTGTCCGCGTTTGGCCCGTATCGCACCGAAGGTCGCTACTACCGCCCGATTCCCGAATGGATTGCAGGCTTTGCCGCCCTTGGCGCCCAGCCGCTGAACAACAACTACTGAATCCAAGGAACTGTCATGACTGCCACTGCGTTCACCGAAACCTCCACCAGTCGCTTTGCCCGTATCAAGGAAGGCGACCTGGATCTGCAACTGCATTACAACGACGTCGGCCAGGGTGCTGAAACCGTGGTCATGCTCCATGGCTCAGGCCCCGGAGCCAGCGGTTGGGCCAACTTCCACCGCAACATCGACCCCTTGGTGAACGCCGGCTACCGCGTGATCCTCATGGACTGCCCAGGCTGGAGCAAGAGCGATCCGATCGTTTGCGACGGCTCGCGCTCGGACCTCAATGCCCGTGCGCTCAAAGGCCTGCTCGACGTACTCGACCTGGACCGCGTGCACATCCTCGGCAACTCCATGGGCGGCCATAGTGCCGTGGCATTCGCCCTCGCCAACCCTGAGCGCATCGGCAAACTGGTGCTGATGGGCGGTGGTACCGGCGGCCCGAGCGCCTTCGTTCCACAGCCGACAGAAGGCATCAAGTTGATCGGCGCGCTGTACCGCGACCCGACTATCGAAAACCTGAAGAAGATGATGAACGTGTTCGTCTTCGACGCCAGCAGCATCTCCGACGATTTGTTCCAGACTCGTCTCGACAACCTCCTCGCCCGGCGCGATCACCTGGAGAATTTCGTCAAGAGCAGCACCCTCAATCCCAAGCAGTTCCCGGACTTCAGCCACCGCCTGCATGAAATCAAGGCGCAAACCCTGCTGGTCTGGGGTCGTGAAGATCGCTTCGTGCCCATGGACACCGGCCTGCGCCTGCTGGCCGGCCTGCCCGACGCGCAATTGCATGTGTTCAACCGCTGCGGCCACTGGGCCCAGTGGGAACACGCCGAGACGTTCAACCGCCTGGTCCTGGACTTCCTGACCCACTGATCACCGAGGTCGACATGAACCCAATTCAAGACACCCTGGAACAGCTCGCCGCCGACCTGCGCCAGGCTGAAACCCGCCACGAAGCCATTGCGCCACTGCGCGAGCAGATTGGTGAAGACAATGCCGAGGCGGCCTACACCATCCAGCGCCTCAATGTTGCCCACGGTGTGGCCAGCGGCCGGCGTGTGGTCGGGCGCAAGATCGGCCTGACCAATCCCAAGGTCCAGGCGCAACTGGGCGTCGATCAGCCGGACTTCGGCACCCTGTTCGCCGACATGTGCTATGGCGATAACCAAACCGTACCTGTTGCCCGCGTACTGCAACCGAAGATTGAAGCCGAAATCGCCCTGATCCTGCAGCACGACCTACCCCGTGCCGACACCACGTTTGCCGACCTCATGGCCGCCGTCGGCGGCGTGGTGCCTGCACTGGAAATCGTCGGCAGCCGGGTCCAGGGCTGGAACATCCGCTTCGTCGATACCGTGGCCGACAATGCCTCCAGCGGCTGCTTCGTGCTCGGCGGCCCGGTCCGTCGCCTCGATGGTCTGGACTTGCGCGAGGCCAGCATGCGCATGACCCGCAACGGCGAAGAAGTCTCCAGCGGCAGCGGCGCCGAATGCCTCGGTCATCCCCTCAACGCCGCCGTGTGGCTGGCTCGCACCATGGCAAGCCTGGGCGATCCGCTACGGGCCGGCGACATCATTCTGACCGGCGCACTCGGGCCGATGGTCGCGGTCGCTGCCGGCGACCGTTTTGAAGCCGAGATCGACGGTATCGGTCGTGTCTCGGTCGACTTTGCATAAGGGGCAACAACCATGAAAAAACTCAAAGTCGCCATCGTCGGCTCCGGCAACATCGGCACCGACCTGATGATCAAGATCCTGCGCAACGCCCAACACCTGGAAATGGCGGTGATGGTCGGCATCGATCCGGCCTCCGACGGCCTGGCCCGGGCCCAGCGCATGGGCGTGGCCGTCACCCACGAAGGCGTCGAAGGCCTGACCCGCATGGACGTGTTCAAGGACATCGACTTCGTCTTCGACGCCACGTCCGCTGGTGCCCATGTGAAGAACGACGCGTTCCTGCGTTCGATCAAACCCGGCATCCGCCTGATCGACCTAACGCCGGCGGCCATCGGCCCGTACTGCGTGCCGGTGGTCAACCTGGAGCAGAACCTCAGTCAGCTCAACGTCAACATGGTCACCTGCGGAGGCCAGGCGACGATCCCCATGGTCGCGGCGGTGTCGCGGGTGGCCAAGGTGCACTACGCAGAAATCGTCGCCTCGATCGCCAGCAAGTCCGCCGGCCCCGGCACCCGCGCCAACATCGACGAATTTACCGAAACCACCTCCAAGGCGATCGAAGTGATCGGTGGTGCGAGCAAGGGCAAGGCGATCATCGTGATGAACCCGGCCGAACCGCCGCTGATGATGCGCGACACGGTGTTCGTGTTGTCCGAGGCGGCGGACCCGGCGCTGGTCGAGGCCTCGATCGTCGAGATGGCCGCCGCCGTGCAGGCCTATGTGCCAGGTTATCGCCTGAAGCAAAAAGTGCAGTTCGACGTGATCCCGCAAGACGCGCCGCTGCACATCCCCGGCCTGGGCCAATTCTCCGGCCTGAAGACCTCGGTGTTCCTCGAAGTCGAAGGCGCCGCCCATTACCTGCCAGCCTACGCCGGCAACCTCGACATCATGACCTCCGCAGCCTTGGCCACCGCCGAGCGCATGGCGCAGTCGATGCTCAACGCCTGAGGAGCCTTTCATGAACGGCAAGAAACTCTACATCTCCGACGTGACCCTGCGCGATGGCAGCCACGCGGTGCGTCACCAGTATTCGCTGCAGAATGTGCAGGACATCGCCCGCGCACTGGACAAGGCCCGCGTCGACTCGATCGAAGTCGCTCACGGCGACGGCCTGCAAGGCTCGAGCTTCAACTATGGCTTTGCCGCGCACACCGACCTGGAGTGGATCGAAGCCGCCGCCGATGTCATCAGCCACGCCAAGATCACCACCTTGCTGTTGCCCGGGATCGGCACCGTGCATGACCTCAAGGCCGCCTACAACGCCGGGGCCCGGGTGGTGCGCATCGCCACCCATTGCACCGAGGCCGACGTGTCGAAACAGCACATCGAATACGCCCGCGAGCTGGGCATGGACACCGTCGGTTTCCTGATGATGAGCCACATGATCCCGGCCGAGCAGTTGGCCGTCCAGGCCAAGCTGATGGAAAGCTACGGCGCGACCTGCGTGTACATGGCCGACTCCGGCGGTGCGATGAACATGCAGGATGTGCGCGAGCGATTCCGCGCGTTCAAGGCGGTGCTCAAGCCGGAAACCGAGACTGGCATGCACGCCCATCACAACCTGTCGCTGGGCGTGGCCAACTCGATCACCGCGGTCGAGGAAGGTTGCGACCGCATCGACGCCAGCCTCGCGGGCATGGGTGCCGGTGCCGGCAACGCGCCGCTGGAAGTGTTCATCGCCGCCGCCGAGCGCCTGGGCTGGAACCACGGCACCGACCTGTACACGCTGATGGACGCCGCCGACGACATCGTCCGCCCGCTGCAGGACCGTGCGGTGCGGGTCGACCGCGAGACCCTGGCGTTGGGTTACGCGGGCGTCTATTCGAGCTTCCTGCGCCACGCCGAAATCGCCGCTGCCAAATATGGCCTGAAGACCCTCGACATCCTCGTCGAGTTGGGCAAGCGGCGCATGGTCGGCGGCCAGGAAGACATGATCGTCGACGTCGCGCTGGACCTGCTCAAGCGCTGACGTCACACAACCCTGTAGGAGCGAGCAGGCTCGCTCCTACAAGGTCGACCCTCTGTTTGCCATAACAACAATAAAACGGGTACATCCCCATGACATCGCTGAACGTGACAACCCCGCTCTACCTGGCGCGGACCATCGGTCTGTGCTTCCTCGTCGCCTTGATGGAAGGCCTCGACCTGCAAGCCTCGGGAATCGCCGCCCAAGGCATGGCGGCAGCCTTCCAACTGGACAAACTGCACATGGGCTGGGTCTTCAGCGCCGGGATCTTCGGTCTGCTGCCCGGTGCCTTCTTCGGCGGCCTGCTGGCCGATCGCATCGGGCGCAAACGCGTGCTGATGGCCTCGGTAGCCCTGTTCGGGCTGTTTTCGTTGCTCACAGCCATGGCTTGGGACTTCAACAGTTTGCTGATCGCCCGGTGCCTGACCGGCGTGGGCCTGGGTGCCGCCCTGCCCAACCTGATCGCCTTGAGCAGCGAAGTGGCGGGGCCACGCCTGCGCGGCACTGCCGTGAGCCTGATGTACTGTGGCGTACCGCTGGGTGCGGCAATGGCGGCCAGCATCGGTATCGCCGACCTGGCCGGCGGCTGGCAGGTGGTGTTCTACGTCGGTGGCGTGGTGCCCCTGTTGATCGTGCCGCTGCTTGGACTTTACCTGCCGGAGTCGGCGCAGTTTCTTGGGCGAGCACAGGACACCGCTCCACGCGGAGTAGTCCGCGGCCTGTTCCGGGAAGGCGCGGCGCTGCCGACCGCGATGATCTGGGTCAGCTATTTCTTTACGCTCATGGTGGTCTACATCCTGATCAACTGGCTGCCCAGCCTGTTGATTGGCCAAGGCTTCAGTGGTGCCCAGGCGAGCTGGGTGATGCTGGCGCTGCAGTTCGGCGCGGCAGCCGGCACCCTGTCGCTCGGCTGGGTGATGGACCGGCTGCCGGCCTGGGCGCTGTCCGCGTTGATCTATGTCGGCCTGCTCGCCTCACTGACTGCACTGGGCATGGCCAGCCAATTGCAAAGCATGTTGCTGGCCGGTTTCGTCGCCGGCTTTTTCGCCACTGGCGGGCAATGCGTGCTGTATGCCCTGGCACCGCATTTCTATCGTCCATCGGTACGCGCCACTGGCGTCGGCAGCGCCGTTGCCATCGGCCGTTTGGGTGCCATGAGCGGCCCCTTGGTGGCCGGCAAAATGCTCGCACTGGGTACCGGCACCGCCGGCGTGATGATGGCTTCGGCGCCGGGGATCGTCATCGCGGCATTGGCGATGTTTTACCTGTCGGTACGACGCAACGGCGCTCAAGCCGACTGATACCGCTCAACGCAATTCCCCGCGTCGCGACGGCGCGGGCACTCCAACAACAATAAAAGTGAACCCTGCCATGCTCAGTAACTCTCGAAGGGCGCTCAGCGCTTGCGCCTGCGTTTTGTCCGTTGGCCAGGCTTGCGCCGCGGGTTTTGTCGACGACAGCCACGCCGATCTGGTTGTGCGCAACTATTACTTCGACCGCAATTACGTGAACGCCACGCCCCAGGCGGCCGCTCGCGAATGGGCACAAGGTTTCATCCTCAACCTGCGTTCGGGCTACACCCAAGGGCCAGTCGGGTTCGGCCTTGACGCCCAGGGACTTTTGGGCGTGCGCCTGGACTCTGCACCGGACCGCACCGGTACCGGCTTGCTGCCCTTCGACCCCACCACCCGTACACCTGCCAGCGAGTACTCGGAGCTGGGCCTGACCGCCAAGGCCAGGGCTTCCAATAGCGAGTTGCAACTGGGCACCATCAGCACCTTCCTGCCGATCGCCTTCGCCAGCCCTACCCGGCTGCTGCCGCAGACATTCCGTGGCGCCTATCTCAAGTCCCGGGAAATAGACGACCTGACCGTGCACGCCGGCTGGCTGGATCGCATCAACCTGCGCGATTCCACCGACTACCAGAAGATGTCGGTAGCCTCACCCAACGGGCGCTTCAATGGCGCTGCCGAATCAGACCGCTTCACCTTCCTTGGCGGCGACTACGCCTGGTCGCCGCAACTGACCCTCAAGTACTACCATGCCGAACTCGCTGGCCTGTACCGCAAGGATTTCTATGGTCTGGTCGATAATCGCCCGATGGGGCCCGGCAGCCTGAAAACCGACGTGCGCCTGTTCGTCACCGGTGAAGATGGCGCCGCCAAGGCCGGCCCGGTGGACAACCGCAACGCTGCCTTGATGCTGACGTACAGCCTGGGGGCGCATAAATTCGGCGCTGGCTACATGCAACTGACCGGCAAGACCGCCATGCCCTACCTGTTCGGCACCGAGCCGTTGGTCATCACCGAAGGCACCTTGAGCTCGGAGTTCCTCAACCCCAAGGAGCGCAGTTGGCAGGTGCGCTACGACTACAACTTCGTGGGCATGGGCCTGCCGGGCCTCAATGGTGTGTTGCGCTACGTGCGCGGCGACAACATCGAGTTGCCCAAGTTGGGCGGCTCGGACCTGACGGAAAGTGAAAAGGATATCGAGTTGTCCTATGTGTTGCAGGGCACCCCGCTCAAGGGCCTGGCCGTGCGCGTGCGCAACGCCTGGTATCGCAACGACTTTGCCGCGCAGGCCAGCCACCGCGATGACAATGAACTGCGGGTGAACATCGACTACACGTGGAAGCTGTTTTAGGCGTTGGCTTGCTCCCACATTTAATCCCCGATGAACTCAAAAACCCGGCACGAAGCAGATCCTCTGTGGGAGCGGGCTTGCTCCGGGCGGCGCTCCGATGAAGAGGGCGGCACATTCAGCCTTGCTGTCGCCTGACACACCGCTTTCGCGAGCAAGCCCGCTCCCACAGGATTTATGTCATTCACAAATTAAGCGATCGGTACAAAAACCTGACGGAAAAGCATGACCGCTGATCCGGAGTTTCGGCGATATCCAATAAAAACATATTTATATGCTTTAATTGATATTGTCGATCCATCCCATTCAGAGGCTGCCGTCATGAATATCAAGACACTTGCATTGATCCTCCTGGTTTTCTGCGCGCCACCGGCCTGGAGCCAGACCGCGCCCGCTCCCGCGCCTGCTCCAACCGCCGATAGCGCCGCGCTGACAACGCGCCTGGCGCTACGGGATCTTTGGGTCGAACACATCTTCTGGATCAGGAACTACGCGCTCGCCAACCAGGCCGCCGACCGCCAGCAGGCAAAAGTGGCGACTGACCAGGTGGTCGACAACGCGACTAAAATCGCCAACAGCATCGCGCCGCTCTATGGCCAACCGGCCGCCGACCAACTGCTCAAGTTGCTTGCCGGTCACTGGGGCGCGGTGAAACACTACAGCGATGCCACGGTGGCCAAGGACAGCAAAGGCAAACAGGCCGCCGTTGCCGAGTTGACCAGCAATGCCAAGGCGATAGCGGCGTTCCTGGCCAGGGCCAACCCGAATCTGCCGGAAGCGACGCTGGTCAATCTGCTGTCGGCCCATGGCGGCCATCACGTCGCCCAGATCGATGAATTCGCCGCACACGATTACGCCGGCGAAGCACGTACCTGGTCGATGATGCGCACGCATATATTGGCGCTGGCGGACGCACTGACCGCGGCGCTGGTCAAGCAATTCCCCGACAAGTTCTGACACGGCGCGAGGGTACACCATGCTGCAAGGACTGGGTCGAACCCAGCAGGACCTGCTCAACGCGCTGCTGCATCAAGCCGGCGGCATGAGCATCGATGAGTTGGCCGAGCACCTGGCCGTCACGCGTACGGCGATTCGCCAACACCTGGCGGCGCTGGAGCGGGATGGCCTGGTGTTGCGCGGCGAAACCCGGCCGACGGGGCGTCGTCCTGAGCAGCTGTATCAACTCACCGACCACGCCAGGGAACAGTTCCCGCGCCAGTATCAACTGCTCGCCAGCGCGCTGATCGATGAAGTGGCCGACATCATCGGCCCCGAGGCGCTGGCGACGCTGATGCGCAACCTGGGCCGCAAACTGGCCCTGGACCGCGAACAGCAGGTGGTCGATGAAACGAAGATCGTGCAGCACATGAATCAGGCGGGCTATGAAGCCGAGGTGTTTTTCCGCTCATCCGGCGATCAGGAAATCGTCGCCCACAACTGCGTGTTCCACCGTCTCGCCGCCGCGCACCCGGTCGTTTGTGAACTGGACCTGGCGTTGATCGGGGCGCTGGGCGGCGCTGAAGTCGAGCACACCGAATGCATGGTGCGCGGCGGTAATGTCTGTCGTTTCAAACTACGGCCGACGGAACCACCGACCCATCACTGACCTGCCCGGGCATCTGCATCTGCGCCCGCAGGAACCCCCTCAACTCGGCCGCCGCCGGCGACAGGCTATGGCCCTTGCGACACAGGATGCCAATCTGGCGCTCCACCCGGGGCTCGGCCAATGGCAGAAACACCAGCTGTTCATTGCCCTTGGGAAACGCCAGGGACGGCAGCGTGGTGATGCCGATGCCTTCTTCGAGCATCGCGATCAGCGAAATCATGTTGGAGACGAACAGCAGGCTGTTGTCGAGCAAGCTTTCCGCCTCGGTTCCCGCCAGCAGGCGCGAGGTGCCATTGCGCACCAACGGGTACGCTTGCAGGCTGGACCAATGCAGCGCCGCGCCGTTGGCCACCAACGGATGATCATGCCGACAGACCACCCCCACCCGGTCGCTCAGGATCGGCACGAACTCGATGTTGTCATCCGCCACCCACACGCTGCTGATGGCAAAGTCCACCTGCCCCTGGACCAACAACTGCTGCACGCTGTCGGCGGTGCCGTCCTGGATGCTGATCTGCATTTTCGGGTGCTCGCTCACAAACCTCGCGAGCAGGTGCGGCAACAGGCGGCTGGCGACCGACGGCACCGTGGCAATGCTCACCTGGCCTATTTCGTGCCGCGCCAGCAGGCTCACTTCCCGGGCGATGCGATCGTGATGGGCGAGCAAATCCTGGAACAGCGGCAGACAGTGCGCGCCGAATGGCGTCAGCTCGGTTTTACCGCCCTTCTCGAACAGTGGCTGGCCGAGCTTCTGTTCGAGCTCGCGCACGGCCAACGACAACGCCGGTTGCGTGCGATACGCCTGCCGCGCCGCGCCGTGGAAGCTTTTGAGCTGGGCGACGAGCACGAAATAACGCAGTTGAGTGATCTTCAGCTCGGGTGGCACGGTTAGTTTTCCTTATCGTTTCATATTTATTATTAATTTTTATTTGCAGAGTAATACTCTCAAGATGGGACCAACGCAATCGGAGGTTCCCATGGCACTGCAACCCTGCAAAAACTACATTGGCGGCAACTGGTGTGAAGGCCAGGGCCTTGTCGCCAACCACAGCCCTTCGGATGTCGAAGACCTGATCGGGCATTACCACCAGGCAAGCGCCGAACAGACCCAGGACGCCATCGCGGCTGCCCGTGACGCCCAGCCGCAATGGGCCGCCACCGGCCTGGAACAACGCCAGCAAATCCTGATGGCCATCGGCGACGAGCTGATGTCGCGCAAGCTAGAGCTCGGCGAACTGCTCTCGCGCGAAGAGGGCAAGCCGCTGGCCGAGGGCATCGGTGAGGTCCATCGCAGCGCGCAATTCTTCCACTACTACGCCGCCGAAGTGTTGCGCCAGATGGGCGAGACGGCAGCCTCGGTACGCCCCGGGATCGAGATCGACGTCCAGCGCGAACCGGTAGGCGTGGTCGGCATCATCACCCCGTGGAATTTCCCGATGGCCACCGCCGCGTGGAAGATCGCCCCGGCCCTGGCCTTCGGTAACGCCGTGGTGTTCAAGCCGGCCAACCTGGTGCCTGCCAGCGCCTGGGCCCTGACCGAGATCATCAGCCGCCAGCCCTTGCCCGCAGGCACTTTTAACCTGGTGATGGGCAGCGGCAGCGTGGTCGGTGAAAGCCTGATCCAGTCGGCCGATATCGATGCGCTGACGTTCACCGGTTCCCTGCAGACCGGTCGCCGCGTCGCGGTTGCGACCGCCGGCAACCTGGTGCGCTGCCAACTGGAGATGGGCAGCAAGAACGCCCTGGTGGTGCTCGACGATGCCGACCTGGACATCGCCGTCGAATGCGCCTTGAACGGTGCCTTTTTCGGCACCGGGCAAAAGTGCACCGCCTCCTCGCGCCTGATCGTTTGCGATGGCATCCATGACCGGTTCGTCGAGGCGCTGGTCGCGCGCATGCGCCAGCTGAAAGTCGGCCATGCCCTTGAACAAGGAACACAGATTGGCCCCGTTGCCGAAGCTCGCCAACTGCAACAGAACCTTGATTACCTGCAGCTGGCCAAGGCAGACGGCGCGACCCTGGTCGAAGGCGGCGAATTGCTCGCCCTGGAACCAGCCGGGCACTACATGCGCCCCGCGCTGTTCACCCACACCACCAACCAGATGCGCATCAACCGTGAAGAAGTGTTCGGACCGATTGCCTGCGTGATCCGGGTGAGCGACTACGAGCAAGCCCTGGCCGTGTTGAACGACACCGAGTACGGCCTGACCGCCGGGATCATCACCCAATCGCTGCGTTATGCCAGTGACTTCAAGCGCCGCGCCCGCACCGGTTGCGTGATGGTCAACCTGCCCACCGCCGGCACCGATTACCACGTGCCGTTCGGTGGCCGCAAAAACTCGAGCTTCGGTCCGCGCGAGCAAGGGCAATACGCCCGCGAATTCTACACCGTGGTCAAGACCACCTACGTGCGACCTTGAACGGGAGATCACCATGCACGATTTATTGATGATCGATGGCCTGCAATATTCCAACTGGAGCGAAGACATCTTCCGCCAGATGCAGGAAGGTGGCCTGAGCGCAGTACACGCCACCATCGCCTACCACGAGAACGCCCGGGAAACACTGTCGCGCATCGGCGAGTGGAACCGCCGTTTCGAAACCTGGCCGCAGCTGATTCGCCCGGTGCGCGAGGCCTCGGACATTCGCCTGGCGCACGAGGAAGGCCGCGTCGGGATCTTCTTCGGCTTCCAGAACTGCTCGCCCATCGAAGACGACATCAGCCTGGTCGAAGTCTTCCGCCAGCTCGGCGTGTTGATCATGCAGCTGACCTATAACAACCAGAGCCTGCTGGCCAGCGGCTGTTATGAGAACGAAGACAACGGCATCAGCCGCTTTGGTCGCCAAGTCATCGCCGAGATGAACCGCGTCGGCATGCTCATTGATATGTCCCACAGCGCCGAGCGCAGCACCCTTGAAGCCATTGAGCTGTCGAGCCGGCCGGTGATCGTCTCCCACGCCAACCCGTCGAGCTTCCACGCCGCCAAACGCAACAAGTCCGACGCCGTGCTGCGCGCGATTGCCGAGTCTGGCGGCCTGCTCGGCTTCAGCACTTACCCGTTCCACCTCAAGGGAGCCTCGGGCTGCAGCCTGGAATCGTTCTGCGACATGGTCGCCAGCACGGCCGAACTGATGGGCGTGGAGCATATCGGCATCGGCACCGACCTGTGCCAGCAGCAACCTTTGCAAGTGCTCGAATGGATGCGCAACGGGCGCTGGAGCAAAGACAAGGACTACGGCGAAGGCTCCAAGGACAACGCCCACTGGCCGTCACCGCTGCAATGGTTCCGCGACAGCCGGGATTTCCCGGTCATCGCCCAGGGCCTGCGCGACCGTGGGTTCGCCGAGGACGAGGTACGCAACATCATGGGACTCAACTGGTTGCGCCTGCTGGAAAGCGCGACACCTGCAAAAAACTGACCCTTGATCCACTGACCCTGGTTTCACACCGTGAGGACAGCACAGCATGAAAAATAATAACAATAGCCTCCCGTTCATCCCCCAAAGCGGCGGTGCACAGCCCCAGGCGCGTATTTTGGAGGCATCATGAAAACATCCGACACCCTGCAGGGCGACGTCCAGCCACTGGACCTTGCGCCGCCGAAAACAAACATCGACTGGCCACTGTTCCTGATCAGTGGCGGCTTCCTCGGTGCCTTCCTGATCGCAGCCCTGGTCGACATCGACGGTGTGTCGCTACTGGTGAACACGTTGTTCGCCTGGTCAACGAAGTTCTTTGGCTTGTACTGGCAGATCCTGATGCTGGCGACCTTCGCCATGAGCCTGTTCATCTGCTTCAGCAAGTGCGGGCGCGTACGGCTCGGCGGCGTCGACCGACGTCCCGATACCAGTACTTTCAACTGGATCGCCGTGATCATGTGCGCCCTGCTCGCCGGTGGGGGTGCCTTCTGGGCGGCGGCGGAACCGATGATGCACTTCGCCAGTCCGCCACCGCTGTTCGCGGGCATGCAACCGCATACCGAAGCGGCAGGCCACACCGCGCTCGCGCAATCGTTCGTGCACTGGGGCTTCCTCGCTTGGGCGGTTTTGGGCAGCTTGCTGGCCATTGTGCTGATGCACTTGCACTACGACAAAGGCTTGCCACTGGCACCGCGAACCTTGCTCTATCCACTGTTCGGTGAACGTGCACTCAAGGGGCCGATTGGTACCCTGGCCGACGCCACGTCGATTATCGCCGTGGTCGCCGGCACCATCGGCCCGATCGGTTTCCTCGGCCTGCAGATCAGCAGCGCGTTGCACTCGGTGTGGGGCATTCCCAACGACCTGATGGTGCAGTCCATCACCATCGTGCTGGTCACGGTGATGTACACCATCTCCTGCCTGGTCGGGCTCGAGGGAATCCGCTTCGTCAGCGGGATCAACGTCTGGCTGATGATTGGCCTGGCGGTGTTCATGGTACTGCTGGGGCCCACTGCGTTCATCCTAGGCGGTTTCCCCACGGCGTTCGCCTTGCACATTGAACAGTTCATCCCGATGACCCTGTTCCGTGCCGACCCGAAATGGCTCGACTGGTGGACGGTGTTCTACTGGGGCTGGTTCATCGGTTACGCGCCGATGGTGGCGCTCTACGTGGCGAAGATCTCCCGGGGCCGGACCATCCGCGAAGTGATCATGACCCTGTCGATCATCGCCCCGCTGGTGACCATGTTCTGGTTCACCATTGTCGGTGGCGCCGGCATCGGCATGGAATTGCAGAACCCGGGCATCGTCACCGCCCACGGCGCGCAACCGGAAGACCTGCTGCTGGGCGTGACCCAGAACCTGCCCTTGGGCGGGCTGATCTCGGCGCTGTTCCTGTTCCTGAGCTTCATCTCGGTAGCCACCAATGGCGATGCCATGGCCTTCACCGTGGCGATGGCGATGTCCGCGAATGACAAGCCCAAGGCATGGCTGCGCGCCTTCTGGGCGATCGGCATGGGCCTGGCCGCCGTGGTGCTGATCACCATCGGCTCGGGTGGGGTCACGGCGCTGCAATCCTTTATCGTCATCACTGCCGTACCGGTTTCGCTGCTGATCCTGCCGTCGCTCTGGGATGCACTGCGCATCGCCCGGCAGATGGCTCGTGAACAGGCAGTCTGATAATGAACAGTCCAGGAATCGCAATGATGTCGCACACCGACACAGACACCTCTTCGGCCTTGCGCCCCGCCGCCCGGGTCATGGACCTGGAACGGCTGGGCAGTCACTTCCAGAGCCGCCTGAGTTTCGTGCGCAGCAGCATGCGCAAGATGATGAACGAGCAATGGCGTATCGAGCGCACTCGCTTCGATCTTGACGCCGAGGGCTTCGGCACGGCGATCTATCGGATCGACACCGCCAGTGCCCACTATCACTGCGTGATTTTCTCGATGTACCTGCCGCCGGAAAAACGCAGTGACCGGGTCATTGCCGATCAGTGGGACGTCAGCTTCGTGCTGTTGGCCGGCGATGTCGACGAGCCGCAACTGGCCGACTTGCGGCGCAACGTGCCGTTGCAGGAAGCCGGGCGTTTCGATGCGCGGGTGCTGGTGCTGTCACGGGCCAACCGCAGCCTGCGCAACTTCGAGCGCTTCCTCGGGGCGCTGGCGGAAGGTTGCCAGCCAGACCCACGGCAATTGGCCGAGGTCGGCTACCTGTATCGCACCACCGCCGTGTACGGCAACGGCAAGTTCGGCATCGCCGACTTCAGTTGCCTGCAAGGCAATGCCGACTTCACCCAACCGTTCAGCGCGCAGATGTTCACCGTGTACCTGCTGCGGCATTTCAGCATCGAGCAGATCGAGCACATGGCCCGGGCGCGCAATCCGCAACGGGCGGTCGGGCTGGACATCGAGCTGCAACGCTACCTGGGGGTTGGCAACTCCACGGGGCTGGGCATGGCGCCCTTCCTGATCAATCACCCACAACTGGTCAATCAGTGGGTGTGTGCCCGTGAAACCGCACTGGCGAAGGTGGTGGCTCAACCGGCCGACGTGCCCCGCGCGCAGCGTTTCCAGGCACTGCTGCAGCGGGCTCGGCAACACCTGCAACAAACCAGTACCGAGGATCAACGGCAAAGCGCGATCGATCGGCAGACCCTGGCCGATCTCGACCGCTTGAGCGAGTGGTTCGCCTGTCAGCCCGTCAGCGCCGAACTGTGGTCACGGCTGCAAGACTGGGTTGAGCTGAACACCGGCTTTGGCTGCCAGGAACTGCTGGTCAGCCTGCTGCTGGAGCTGTACCCCGAACAGGTCGATCCGCTGGCCGAGCAGATGTCGGTCAACGAGGGCTTTCGCCTGAACGCCGAGATGCCGCTGGACGCGCTGTGCAACCTGATCGAGACCCACTACCGCTGGGCGCTCGACTACGACCTTGAAGGGGCCGAGGCCAACCACTTCTTCTGGTATCGCTCGGCGGAAAAGGAAGAGCCACGCCTGGGCGAACGGGCCATGGAGCCTGGCGCGGAAAAGGAAATGCAGTTGGGCATCGCCCACAACCTCCAGCGTTGCCACCGTGCCTTGCTGGCCTACCGCGAACGCCATCCGCAGCAATTGACCGCGCATTTCCTGCTCGCCCAGCCGTCGTTCAAAGGCACCGTATGCCGGCTGCAGGGCATGGCCCGTTGCGCCTTCGGGGAAATCCGCGCCAACCTGATGGAACGCAACATGCTGCCGATCCACTTGCTGCGTTGCAAACTGGCGTTCTTCGGCGCTGGCAAGTTCGACCCCAAGTCCAGCCGCTGGGTGCGCATCACCTTGTTCCAGGGTGCGCCACTGGTCAGTGAGATTGGCCAGCCTTTCGCCGATGACTGGAATTTCGCCGTGATGCCGACACTGCCCACCGCTGCCGGAGAACACTGATATGCGCGTCTCGCTCAATGAAATCCAGGTGATCTGCCGCAAGGCCTTCGAGGGTATCGGCTTCGCCCCCGGTGACTGCGAAGACGCCGCCGAGATGATCGCGCGCCTGCAACTGCAAGGCCTCGATGGCATCGGCGCGTTGAAAAAGGCCTTGGCCTTTCTCCACGACGAAGTCGATCGCCCGATCGAAACCTGCTACGAAGATGCCGCGCAGTTGACCCTCGATGCCCACGGCCAAAGTGTCTTGCGCTGCGCCGCCCAGGCGGTGGAGCTGGGTGTCGGCAAGGCGTTGCGCGGCGGCAGTGCGTTGATCCGCATTCGCCATTGCCATAACCGCATCCTGCTGCTCGGCTACCTGGCGCGCTGTGCCCCGGAGGCGCTGAATTTTTGCGTGTACTGGCGTGATGCACGCCAGGAAATGGTTGCCACGTTCAGCGCCGGGCAAACCCGCCCGACCCTGCGGGTGTATGACCTGCCCCAACTGGCGCAGAGCGACGAACAAAGCATCAATGTGCTGATCTCCAGGCACTTCGCGCTGCTGCCGCGACTCAGTGCCGAGGATGCCCTGCCTGCCACCTACCCGCAGCCCGCAGAGGGGCTGGTCGTCGACGATGACGTCTGGACCCAACTGAAAAAACTGGGCGAACGGGTGCTGGTGGAAAGCACCGAGGAGTCGCGTCGGCGCGGTGCTGGCGAAAGCAGCGATGCCCGATAAAACCTTGCAATGTTCCAGGAATCAATCAATGAAACACGCGATCAAGACTGACCTTTTCGCCTCGCGCGCGCCACTGGAATGGGCGGTGGTCGGCAACGGCACGCTGTACACCGCACAGATCCCCATCGACCGCGAAGGCCAGGTCGTCAGCGGCGGCATCGAAGCGCAAACCCGGCAGAGCCTGGACAATCTGCGCCATACCCTGCAAGCCGCCGGCAGCGACCTGGACGCGGTTACCCAGGTGCTGATCTACGTCACCGACCGTAGCTACCTGGCGACGGTGAACGCGATCTATGGCGAGTATTTCCAGGCGCCCTACCCCAACCGGGCAGCCATTGTCGTGGCCGGGTTGGCTCGGGAGGAGATGTTGGTGGAACTGGTGGTGTACGCCTGTCTCTGACGGCCCACCAATTGCTGCCGCAACGGCCACTTAGGGTTTGATGAAAACCCTGTGGGAGCGAGCCTGCTCGCGATGGTCGTCAACGAAAACGCTGGCTGCCTGACACCCCGCGGTGCTTGCTCCTCCATCGCGAGCAGGCTCGCTCCCACAGAGTCGCCCCATACCCTTCGTCGGGTGCACGATCCGGCAAGCAAAACGCCTCCCCGCCGCCTTGAACCTTGTCCCAAGACGCCAGTCTTAGACGGGCATTTTTTCCTCCTACCCATCGTTGTCATCTCATCAGAGCTGTCCGCACCATGCGCCCAACCGCCCTCGCCTTGCGCTTCACTTCGCTGTGCCTGTTGACCTCGCTGCCCCTGATTTCCACCCCCGCCCACGCCGGTGCGGAGCGACAATTGGTGGACGCCATCAACGATTACCGAGCCCATCCGGAAGATTGCGCAAGGCGTCCCGCCCAACGCTTGTCGCCGCTGGCCCTGAAGTCGAGCCTGGCCTTGCCGGTCGGCTACGGCGGTGGCTTGCGCGACCGCTTGAAAGCTTCCGGGTACCAGGCCGTGGCGGTGCGCTCCATTCGCGTGGTGGGTGCCCAAGATGCCGAGGAGGCCTTTGAGATGCTGCAGAGTGATCATTGCGCCGCCTTGCTGGATAACCAGTATGCCGACATAGGCGTCAGTCGCAGTCGCGGTGAATGGCAAGTGGTGCTGGCGCGGCCTGTGCTGGACAGTCGGATGAGCGATCCGCGCAGCGTCGGCAAAACCTTGCTCGCCCAGGTCAATGCCGCCCGGGCCAAACCGCGCCTGTGCGGTCGCCAGCGCTTTGCCGCCGCGCGGCCCTTGGCCTGGAATGCCAGCCTCGGCGCGGCGGCGCAAGGGCACAGCAAAGCCATGGCCTACGGCAATTACTTCGCCCACCGCGACCCCGATGGCGACATGCCCGCCGACCGCGCGCGCGCCGCAGGTTTCCGTGGCCGACAGATTGGTGAAAACATCGCCGCCGGCCAAGGTTCACCGAACAAGGCCATGGCCGGCTGGCTGGCCAGCCCCGGGCATTGTGCCAACCTGATGAACCCGATATTCACGCAAGTGGGTGCCGCCTATGCGACGGACGCACGCAGTGATCAAGGCGTTTACTGGACGATGCTGTTCGGCGCGCAATGACCGCTGCACCGGGCATCATCGCGATGCCCGGTACTTCGGCAAGCGGTTACTTCACCAGCCGGGTTTCCCGAGACGGCCGGTAACCGAAATAGGCGCTGTAGCACTTGCTGAAGTGGCTCGGTGATACGAAACCGCAGGCCACCGAGACTTCAACGATGGTCAACGTGGTGTGCTGCAGCAATCGACGTGCCTCGGTGATACGCAGATCCATGTAGTAGCGCTGGGGTGTCGTGCCCAGTTGCTCCTTGAACAGACGCTCGATCTGCCGGCGAGATCGACCGGCATAAAGACAGAGCGCCTCCATCTCCAGCGGCTCTTCCAGATTGGCGTCCATCAGATTGACCACCTCCCTCAGCGGGCCACTGACGGACACATTCAAGGTGGGTTTGATGCGCCGGTAACGGGACGCTTCAAACGCCAGGATATCTTCGATACCGTCAGTCAACGCCTTGTCATGCAAACCCCTGATCCACTCCAGCGCCATGTAGAAAGTCCCCGTTGGACTGGACGCCGTCAGGCGGTCGCGATCCACCACGTAGGCTTCGCTGGTGACCTGGCTGAGCCTGGCGATTTCCGCCAGCGCCGGACGATGCTCCGGGTGTATGGCGCAGCGATAGCCGTCGAGCAATCCGGCTTGCCCGAGAAACCAGGCGCCGTTCCAGATGCCAGCCAGCGCAACCCCCTGTTCGGCGGCGTCGCGCAATAAGCCGGTCAAACTGTCGTCGGCCTTGAGGGCCGTGCGGTAGCCGCCACAGACAACCAACAGGTCCAGCGCTTGTATTTCGATCGGGTCCAGGCGCGCATCGGGTCGAATCACCAACCCCAGGTCGCTGACGACTTCCCCTTCGGACAACCCGAAGGTTTTCGTCGAAAACAGCTCGGGTCGCAGCAGGTTGGCGGTGACGATGGTGTCGAGCGCCTGGGTGAACGCCGGCAAGGAAAAATGTTCCAGCAACAGGAAGCCGGCCCGGGCCCGCACGGACTGGCCTTCATGGTCTTTGAGGTAGCGAAGGTTTTTACCCTTCATGGCACCGCTGAACTGACGTCGCTCTACCAACGTTCGCCTCGCCTTTCGTGTTGATCAAGATGAGATTGACCGAATTGCGTCGCTCGCGGCGGCGCAATGCGAGCTCTGTTTACGCCAGTTGCACCCCATGAGCAAGTACAGTGGGTTGTGATCGTTCCCACGCTCTGCGTGGGAATGCATCCTGTGACGCTCCGCGTCAGCATTGCGCATGGCTCACGTTCTGCGTCGTCAGCGGAACGCGGAGCGTCCCTGGCGGCATTCCCACGCAGAGCGTCACTAGTGTCCGGTAAACATGTTTCATAGCTGAAGGCTGCCTTGGGCAGCCTTCAGCTTTTCTCGCTCCTGCCTTCGTCG
>LNAP01003381.1_pt1 | contig 34726 bp, 27 predicted proteins | sample 602601 | NCBI WGS metagenome assembly LNAP01 (sample SAMN02440304, study PRJNA202911) | soil metagenome | biome: Subtropical and temperate rainforests or woodlands; isolation source: soil samples (1 kg each in a 20% v/v slurry with milli Q water) were... ...
GGTAGTGTGGGGTTTCCCCATGTGAGAGTAGGTCATCGTCAAGATTAAATTCCGAAACCCCTATCTGCTGACGCAGGTAGGGGTTTTGTTTTGCCCGCAATAAAATTGCGCCGAGGCTCGGAATAAATTTGCACAGTTATTTTCAAGCCAGCGCACTAGAATAGCCTCCACCTTAGTTGAGCCAGAGCTCTTTATGCCCGATCCGTTTGACGCCCCTCGGTTGTCAGATCTGCCGTTGGATGACTTGGTGGCGTGCCATGAGTGCGACCTGTTGATGCGCAAGCCCCAGCTGGCCCATGGCGAAAAAGCCGAATGCCCTCGCTGTGGGTATGAGCTCTACGCTCACCGACACAATGTGGTCGAACGCAGCCTTGCATTGGTCATTGCCGCTCTGCTGTTGTATGTGCCGGCGAACTTTTTACCCATCATGCAGCTCAATTTGCTCGGCCAATCCTCCCAGGACACCGTTTGGAGTGGTGTGGTCGGCCTGTTCAATACCGGCATGCAAGGTGTATCGGTGGTGGTTTTTCTGTGCAGCATGGGTATTCCGCTGCTTAAACTGCTTTGCCAATTGGCCGTGTTACTGACCATTCGCTGGAATATCGGCCGTAGCTACGGCTTATTGCTCTATCGCATTTATCACCATTTACGCGACTGGGGCATGCTGGAGGTTTACCTCATGGGTGTGCTGGTGGCCATCGTCAAGTTGGCAGACATGGCGGCCATTACCGTGGGGCTTGGTCTGGCGTGTTTTATCAGTTTGTTGCTCGTCCAGGTCTGGCTGGAGGTGGTGATGTCGCCGCATCAGATCTGGCAAGCGTTATCAGGAGAGGACGCTCATGCGGGCGATTGATGCGGGTATTTTGATCTGCACAGAATGCCACGAGCTAAACCGGCAGGAAGCTGACGTCGATACACAAACCTGTACCCGCTGCGGCGCCCTGGTTCATCCTCGTCGCCCAAACAGCTTGATGCGGACCTGGGCGTTATTGGTCACTGCCGCGATTCTCTACATTCCGGCCAACATGCTACCGATCATGACCATCAACTCGTTGGGGCAAGGGGCTCCGAGCACCATCATGGCCGGGGTCATCGAGCTGGTTCAGCACGGGATGATTCCGATTGCCGCCGTGGTGTTCATCGCCAGTATCGTCGTTCCGACTTTCAAGTTGGTAGGCATCGCCTTGCTGCTGTTTTCCGTGCAACGGCACCAGCCCATGTCTGCGCGGCAACGCATCCTTATGTACCGTTTTATCGAGTTCATTGGGCGCTGGTCGATGCTGGATATTTTTGTGATCGCCATATTGGTGGCGGTAGTGAATTTCGGTCGACTCGCCAGTGTCGAAGCCGGTCTTGGTGCAATTGCTTTTGCCAGCGTAGTGATTTTGACAATGATTGCCGCAGTAACCTTCGATCCCCGACTGATTTGGGATAACACGGAGTCGGATGACGACCATGACTGATTTGCCAACCCGACCGGCTTCGAACTGGTCCGCAATTTGGGTCTTGCCGCTGATTGCCTTGATTATCGGCGGCTGGCTCGGCTGGCGGGCCTATAACGAAACCGGCATCGAGATCAACGTGCGCTTTGAAAGCGGCGAGGGTATTCAGGTCAACAAGACTGAAGTCGTCTACAAGGGTATGCCGGTTGGCAAAGTGAAGTCCCTCAAGCTCGATGACGAAGGCAGCTCGAAAGGCGTGGTCGCGACCATTGAGATGAACAAGGACGTCGAGCAATACCTCAAGACCGGGACACGCTTCTGGTTGGTCAAGCCGAGCGTGACCCTGGCCGGCATCACCGGCCTGGAAACCCTGGTTTCCGGTAACTACGTGGCTATCAGCCCGGGGGAAGGGGAGCCGATCCGTAAATTCAAGGCCCTGGCCGAAGAGCCGCCGCTCTCGGACGCCAAGCCTGGTTTGCACCTGACCCTCAAGGCCGAGCGCCTGGGCTCGCTGAACCGTGGCAGCCCGGTGTTCTATAAACAGATTCAGGTCGGGCAGGTGAAAAGCTACCTGCTATCGGAGGATCAGAGCACGGTCGAAATCAAAATCTATATCGAACCGACTTATGCCGGCCTGGTGCGTAAACATACGCGTTTCTGGAATGCCAGCGGCATCAGCATCGATGCCAATCTGTCGGGCGTCAAAGTGCGCAGCGAATCCCTGGCGAGCATCGTGGCCGGTGGTATCGCGTTCGCCACGCCGGAGAGTCGCAAAGACAGTCCGCCCACAGACCCGAGCCTGCCGTTTCGTCTTTATGAAGACTTCGACGCTGCCGCTGCCGGCATCCGCGTGAAGGTCAAGCTCAGCGACTTCGAAGGGTTACAGTCCGGTCGTACTCCGGTGATGTACAAAGGCATTCAGGTCGGCAGCCTGAAGAACCTCAAGGTCGATCCGGATCTGTCCAGCGCTACCGCTGAATTGACCCTAGACCCACTGGCCGAAGATTACCTGGTGACCGGCACCCAGTTCTGGGTGGTCAAGCCGTCGATCTCGCTGGCGGGGATTACGGGCCTTGAGGCATTGGTCAAAGGTAACTACATCGCCATACGTCCCGGCGACAAGGGAGGCGCGCCGCAGCGCGAGTTTGAAGCCAGGCCGAAGGCGCCACCTCTGGACTTGCGTTCGCCCGGGCTGCACCTGGTCCTGCTCACTGAAAACCTGGGTTCGCTGGAGGTCGGCAGTCCGATTCTCTACAAACAGGTCAAGGTTGGATCGGTGCAGAGCTACCAGTTCTCCCGCAAGAAAAAGCAGTTGATCATTGGTGTGCACATCGAGAAAGAATACGAAGGTCTGGTCAACGGATCGACCCGGTTCTGGAATGCCAGCGGGATTACGCTCACGGGTGGTTTGACGGGGGGGATCCAGGTCAAGAGCGAATCCTTGCAAAGCCTGATGGCCGGCGGCATTTCTTTCGAGACGCCGGAACCCAATGTGCCGTTGAAAAGGCGCATCCCACGGTTCCGCCTGTATGCAGACCGCGAAGCCGCGCAACAGAAAGGCACAATAGTGACGATCAAGGTCGATCGCGCCGACGGTTTGCGTAGCGGCACGCCGATTCGTTTCAAAGGGCTGGATGTGGGCAAGATCGAAGACGTGGACCTCAGCGCCGACATGCAGTCGATCCTGCTCACCGCACGTATCACCGAAGTGCCGGAGCGTATTGCTCGGGTCGGCTCCCAGTTCTGGGTGGTCAAGCCCGAACTGGGGCTGATGAAGACCTCGAACCTGGAGACGCTGGTGACCGGGCAGTACATCGAAGTACAGCCACCGGTGAAGAACCTGGGGCCGCAGAAAAACTTCGTGGCCCTCGCCAGCCCACCGCAAAACGCCGTCCCTGAAGCCGGTCTGAGCCTGGTGTTGAGCGCCGCTCGCCGTGGTTCGTTGAAGACCGGCGTGCCGGTGACGTATCGCGAGATTACCGTGGGCAAGGTTACTGGCTACGAATTGGGCCAGACGGCGGACCGTGTGCTGGTTCATATCCTGATCGAGCCCAAGTACGCGCCATTGGTGCGCAGCGGCACGCGATTCTGGAATACCAGTGGCTTCGGCATGGACTTCGGGTTGTTCAAAGGCGCGACAGTGCGGACTGAGTCGCTGGAGACGCTGATTCAGGGCGGCATCGCTTTTGCCACTCCGGATGGCGAGCGGATGGGCAACCCGGCGCGACCGGAGCAGACCTTCCCGTTGTTCGATCAGTTTGAAGAGGAGTGGCTGACCTGGGCGCCGAAGATCAAGCTGGGTAAGTGATTGGGGGGCAATCAGTCTGTTCTGACGCCATCGCGAGCAGGCTCGCTCCCACGAAGTGTTATCTGATTGCGACGCTAAACCTGTGGGAGCGAGCCTGCTCGCGACAATCCTAAAAAGCCCAATGAAAAAGGCCGCGATCCATTGGATCGCGGCCTTTTTTGTGTCCGGCTATTTACCTCAAACCGGATCCAGCTCCGGCTCGTCGGCCTGCACGTTCACCGTGGCTTTCACCGCATCGTGACGGCGGATGTACTTCCAGTCCGCCTCGTCGATGTAGATGCCGTTGGGGCCGCTGCCGCCTTCCAGGTCGATGGCGACACTGGCGCAGACTTGCGGCTTCACACTGGCCAGGATCGGCACAAAACCCAGCTGCAAACTGGTTTCCAGCAGCGCGGCCTGGTTTTTCTCGTCGATGTCTGCCGCTTCGTCAAGGTAGTACGGCAGACGCACGCGACCGGCCTGTTCGCGGTCCATCAGGTGCAGCAACAAATACATGTTGGTCAGCGCCTTGATGGTCATCGTGGTGCCGTTGGACGCCGCGCCATCGATATCGGTGTGGATCACGGGCTGGCCGTTGACCTTGGTGATCTCGAAGGCCAGTTCGAACAGGTCCTTGAGGCCGAGCTGGTTGTGGTTGGCCGCCACCAGGCGGGCCAGGTATTCCTTGGCCTCTTCGTTCTTGTTGTCCTGCTCGGCGCTCTGGCTGAGGTCGAACACCGACAGGGTCTCGCCTTCCTCGTACTGGCCGGCGCTGTGGATGATCTGGTCGATGTGCTTGAGCGCTTCCTTGTTCGGCGCCAGGACGATCCGGAAGCTCTGCAGGTTGGACACCTGACGCTTGTTGATCTCGCGGTTGAACAGCGCCAGTTGATGCTCGAGGCTGTCGTAGTCGCTGCGGATGTTGCGCAGGGTCCGGGCAATGTCAGTCACCGCCGCACGCCGTGCCTTGCCCAGGGTCAGGGCTTCGTCGGTACGGTGGGCATAGGCATTGATCAACAGTTGCAGGCGGCGCTCCATGTCGTCTTCGCTGTCGAACTTGGCCACACCCTTGAGGCGCACCTGGGCGTACAGTGCTTCGATCTGGCCATCGACCCGCAACAGACCCTGCCAGCTGTCCTGGTAGTCATTGAGCAATGGCAGCAGGTTGTCCATGGAGTCGTCGACCGGGTCCATGAACGGTGTGCCGAACGGCAGGTCCGCTGGCAACAATTGACGACGGCGCAGGGCGTCGTCGAGGGTACGTTGCTTGGCTTCCATGTCGGCGATCTGCCGGCCCACCAGTTGCAACTTGGCGGACAACTGCTGGACACGTTCGGTGAAGGCATCGCTGGAGCGCTTGAGTTCGTCCTGGGCGGCTTCCATCTGCGCCAGTTGCTCAAGCTTTTCGCCTTCCTCGGCACTCAGGGTCTGGGTGCGGCGGAAGTCTTCCAGGGCTTTCTGCGCATCCAGAACCTGCTGGTACAGCGCCTCGGTCTGGGTCTTGCTCGCGGCGCGGTCGGCGGCCACAGCTTGCTGGGTCTTGAGCTGCTTGAGTTCTTTTTCCAGGCGTTCTTTCTGGTCCCGCAGTGCGGCGCGATCGGCCAGGGCTTGCAGGGCCGGCGGTTCGATGTGGGACAGGTCGATGGACAGGCCCGGTACTTCGAAACGCTCACCTTTGAAGCCGTCGAGGATCAGCTCCATGGATTTGACCCACTCGCCGTTCTCGTCCAGTGCAATGCCGTGCTCGCCCAGCGGCAGGCTGAACAGCGCACTGTTGAACAGGCGCATCAGGCGTTCAACGTCCTGTTGCGAGAATTCTTCCCGCAGGCGGGCGTAGCTGTTGTTGTCGGCATGATCGAGTTGCTGCTTGACCGACTTCAGGCGTTTTTCCAGATCCCGCAGGCGCTCATCCAGGTCTTCGGCGCTGAACTGCCGGGACTGGGCCAGGGCACCGGCCAGTTCGTCGTGGGCATCCTTGGCCGCGAGTAGTTGTTGCTCCAGGACCTTGACGTCATCCACCAGGGCAAAGCGGTTCTTGAGCACCGACAGTTCGCCAATCCAGCGCTGGATGCCGCTGATTTCCCGTTCCAGGCGCATCAACTCCTGAGTGCCGCCGCGCTGGTCGTTCTGCAGCGAATCCTGCTCGTTGCGGTAGTGTTCGGCCTGGATGGTCAGCTCTTCCTTGCGCGCACTGGCGTAGTCCGACCAAGTGCCGAGCAGCGAGTCGAGCAACGGTGACAGACGATGCAGTTTGCCGCGCAGTACATCGCGCTGCTTCACGCCATTGGCCAGGGCCTCCACCAGCGGACCGGCAGCCACCAGGGAGTTGTAGTCCTGCTCCATGCGTCGTACATCACGGAAGGCTTCTTCACACGCGGCGATGTAATCCACGCTACCGGAACGCAGGCTGTGCTCGAACGCGTCGAGGAACAGTTGCTTGAGCTTGGCCGCAGTAATTTCGCGCATGTGCAACAGGTTGATGAACAGCGCGCGGAAAGTCTTGAGGCTTTGCTCGCTGGTGGAGCGCAGCGGGATCAGCGTCAGGTCCAGCGGAATCGAGGTATGACCGCCCACCAGCAGGCGCCGCAGTTCATCAGGCTTGAGTTCGTAGGCTTTGAGGCCTTCGCGCTCCAGGTTGGTGAACAGCTCTTTCTGACGCAGGCAGGTGTCGTCTTTCTGATAATGGGCCAGGTCCAGCTTGCCGGCGTAGGCAAAGAACTGGTGGCCGAAACCGCCGCCGGGGCCGCGCCCGACCACGCCGATCACGTGCGGGCCATGGGGCAGGGCGACTTCCACCAGGATGTAGCTGGTGTCCGAGGCAAAGTAGAAACGCCGGGATTGCTCCAGGCTGTACTTGCCGAAACTCATGTCCGACATGCGCGCCAGGATCGGGAACTGCAAGGCGTTGATCGACGCGGATTTACCGAGGTTGTTTGCGCCGTACACCGACAGCGGTTCTTCCAGCGGGAACAGGCCCAGGCTGTAGCCGGCGGTGTTCAAAAGGGCAAAGCGGCGGATGCCGTAGCGTTCCTTGCTCATGCGTCGGTCTCCTGTTCTTCGGCAATGGCACGGGCCAGTGCGTCTTCTTCGCTTTCACCTTCGAATTCGCTCAGATCCAGCGGATCATCGGTTTGCAGCAACTTTTCGTCGCTGTCTTCGTCGATCAGTACCGGTGCAGGCAACGGCAGCACGCTGTGCAGGCTGGCGGCCAGGTCGCGGTCCTGCTGGACCGACAGGCAGACGTCGAGGAAACGGTGCATCGGTGGCAGGAAGCGGTAGACACCGTTCTCTTCGCCGGCAAAACCCAGTTGGGTCATGCGGCGCATGATTTTTTCTTCCAGCTCTTCCTGGGTCTGCACTTCGGCCTGAAGGAACAGGTCGCGGTACTTTTCCAGAAGCGAGGGCAGCTCATCGCGGCCCAGGCTACCACCGTCGAGCACGGCAATCGGGTCGCGGCCCTGGTCGGCCAGGTGCTCGACGAGGATGAAGGTGAACAGCGCCAGGCGTTGGGCGGTCTTGTTCACCGCAGCGGCGGCGAGGTCCGGCACGAAGTAGTAGAAACCACGGGTATCGCACACCAGTTCGAAACCCAGGGCCTTGAACAGCGTGCGGTACTGGTCCTGGAAGTTCGACAGTTGCGCGTACAGCTCCGGGTCGCGGCGGCTGACGTGGTAACCCTTGAACAGCGGCGCCAGTTGGGACAGTTCGGATAGATCAAGATGCATGGGGGATGCTCGCAGAATCCTCGGCGGCGGTGTCGCGGGCCGAGAGCAGGGCGAAGGAGCGCAGGCTGACCTGATGCTCGTGAGTGTGGTAGTCGCGGCGTTCCAGACGCTCGCGCTTGAAACGTTTTTCCCGCGACAGGCGCGAGAACCAGTACAGCAATTCGTCGGTGGCGCCGTCCGGCTCCTGCTCCAGCAACCAGGTCATCAGGTCCGGCATTGGCAGCGCGTCTTCGCAACGCTCGACCATCTCGCGTACGGTGCGCGGCGCGCGAGGAGCCTCGCCGCCCTTGTGGGTCTTGTGGGACTTGGGGAAGCGCGCCGGTTTCGGTTCGAAACGGGCCAGGGCGTATACGTAGGCTTCGACCTGACTGGCGCTGCCCAAGAAGGTGCTTTGCGGGCGGGTGAACAGCGGCATGGCGGCTTGGGGCACGGCATCGAGGCCTTTGCGCCGAATGGCGGCCAGGGCCAGGGCGGCGCCACGGGTCACCGCGTTGTGACGGCGGGCCTCTTCGCGTAGCGGCAGGAGCAATTCGCGGGCATGGCGCAGGGTTAACTGGGCGCTGGTCTGCATCTCGAGGATGCGCGCGTGGGTGCGCAGCAGCATGTCATCGTCCACCAGGTGGCCGAGGCGCTGCTGTTCGGTGAGCATGCGCAACAGCACATTCTCGACCTTGCGCACGCCTTGCTCGAACGCGCCGTCGGCGTTCACCAACTGGATCATCGGTTCGACGTATTCATCCCAGGTCGCCAGTACTTCGGCGTAGCGCTGGCGCAACGGAATCTGCCGGTCGCTGGTCTTGGCCCGTTCGGCCACCGCTACCAGGGCCTGTTCGTCGTTGGCGAGTTTCTTGAGTACGTCGCGCACGCGCATGTCCAGCAGACGCAACTGGCGGGCCAGATCGTTGCCGTCGCGAATGTCGAACGCGTCCTGGATATAACCGGCCAGGCGCTCGAGGTGGCGCAGGTAGGCTTCGATTTCCAGGCACAGGCCGAGGCGGTGTTCGCGGCGCAGGTAGGCGAGGAAGTCATGGATCTGGGCGTTGAGCTCGAAACGGTTCGGGCTTTTCGCCACCGGTACGAGGATGTCCAGGCGGATCCACACGTCCAGCAGGTTGGTGATGTCCTGGGGCGTGCTGTCCAGTTGTTGGGCGGCCAATTGTGAACGCAATTCGTTGAGGCTCAGGGTGCCCTGGTCGAAGTGCTCGCACAAAGGTTCCAGCAATGCCCAGTGTTCAGCGAGGGCGCGCAAGACGCGCTTGGGTTCGATCATCGCAATGGCCGTCGGGTTGGCAATTAAAAGGGGCGATTGTACTGCATCAGGCCGGTTGCGATTCACCCCTGAGACGGACTGTCGGTTGAATCGCTCAACTATTGATTCAACAGGGAAGCGATCTCTCTCGAAGGGCGGTAGAATCCCTTCCACTTTCAGTTATCCACAAGTGGCCGACCCTTGCTTATCGAGTCCCGCCGCCGCGCCTATCTGACCGCCATGCAGGTGGTCAACTGGCTGCCGCGTACCGAATTGCCGTTTGCCGCCCCGTCGCGGCCTGAGCTGCTGGAAACGCCCGAGCCGCTGGATGTCGAGCCGGTCGTGACCGCGCCCGTGGCCAGAGCGGTTGCCGAGCCAGCGGCGCCCGTGGTCGAGCGGCCGAAGATCGAGGTTCCGCGCCCGAGCCTGGCTTCGACCCGCACCAACGCCAAACCGGTAGAGGCCGCCGATGAGACCCCGGCCCCGGTCAAGGCACCTTACGTCGCACCACCGCGTTTCGCGCTGCAACTGCTGCGGGCCGGGCGTTGCCTGCTACTGGTGGAACTGCCCACGGGCGAACCGTTTCAAAGCCGCGATCCGGCGTATCTGTTGCTCAAGGACATGCTGCGCGCCGCCGGTCTGCCGGACAGCCCACAGATCATTGGCGAGCCGGTGCGCTGGCCGTTGTTGTCTCGCGGGACCATGGACCAGGGACCAGAAGCGGCGCGGGATTTTGTCCAGGGTTTTGTCTCGGCGCGTCTTGAGGATGAGCCCTGCGTGTGCCTGTGGCTGATAGGCCTGCCGGCGGTGAAATTTGCGGGTGAGGTGGATGCTCAAGCGTTCAATCGCGAACTGCAGGTCGAAGGCCTGGGCTCGGCCTGGGCGTTGCCCGGCCTGGAATTGTTAATGGAAACGCCACAGCGCAAGGCTGATGTCTGGCAAGCCATGCGCCGGCTGATGGCGCGTTGGAAAGAATCGAATGAGTGACGCTGTATCGTTCCGCCCGATGACCGAGGCGGACCTCGACGCTGTGCTGAAAATCGAATATGCGGCCTACAGCCACCCCTGGACCCGAGGGATCTTTCTCGATGGGCTGGGCAAGTACCAGATCTGGCTGATGTTCGAAGGCCAGCAGCAAGTGGGCCACGGCGTGGTGCAGATCATCCTGGATGAAGCGCACCTGCTCAACATCACCGTCAAACCGGAAAACCAGGGGCGCGGCTTGGGTTTGCGGCTGCTGGAGCATCTTATGTCCATTGCCTACAAGGCCGAGGCTCGGGAGTGCTTCCTGGAAGTGCGTGACAGCAACCGCACAGCGTTCCGGCTGTATGAGCGCTATGGCTTCAACGAGATTGGCCGGCGCCGGGATTACTACCCGGCGGTGGGTGGACGCGAAGATGCGGTGGTCATGGCGTGTACCTTGGTGGACTGAACTTGCCACATCGAGGTTAACCGCAACGCCGTCATCGCGAGCAAGCTCGCTCCCACAGAGAGCTTGGCGGTGTGCATCAAATTTGCGCTCGAACACAAAACCCTGTGGGAGCGAGCTTGCTCGCGATGACGGCGGCACATTCAACCCCAGTGCAAACTGATCCACCGCTATCGCGAGCAGGCTCGCTCCCACATTGGATCTGCATCGCTCAAGACATTGGGTTATGACGCAGAACCTGTGGGAGCGAGCCTGCTCGCGATGGCGTCAGCTCTATCGACACTTACCGCTTGCCATCCAACGGATCGATATCGGCCATTTCCGCTTCGTCGAGCCCGTCACCCCCGCCAATGTCATTTTCATCCACTACGCTCAGGTCCCAGTCCGCCCGTTTGTCGTCGCCGGCTTCGTGGGCATCCCGGGCGCCGTCTTCGCGGATGAGGGTTTCCGGACTCATGTCGTCGTCGGTGGGTTCGTGATCATCCGTTGAAGCCCCTGTCAGCCCGGCTTCACGCACGCGTTCACGCGGCATCAACTGTTCGCGTTCATTTTCCGGCAGTTCGTCGCCGATTTTCGCACTGGGCTCTTGTTCGTCGAATTCCAGTTCATGCATCGAGCCCATGCGGTCTTCGTTATCGTCGATGGGTTCCGGCTGGACCGCGTCGAAAGGACGTCGTGAATCATTCATGGCAATTCCTCATACTGTGGGGCTTACTGGGTGGACCCACAGCCGTGGCGAGAATTCCAACGGCATTCTGGACGTGACCTCGACGGGCGGTCGTCTGTCAAAGTTGCGCACTATTCTCGAGGGCTAGATAGCATGAACGAATTACAAGATCTGATTGATAACAACGCGCGCTGGGCCGATGCGATCAAGCAGGAAGATCCTGATTTCTTTTCCAAGCTGGCCCGTCAGCAAACCCCTGAGTATCTGTGGATCGGCTGTTCCGATGCGCGGGTGCCGGCCAACGAGATCGTCGGCATGCTGCCCGGCGATCTGTTTGTGCACCGTAACGTGGCCAACGTGGTGCTGCACACCGACCTCAACTGCCTGTCGGTGATCCAGTACGCGGTGGACGTGCTCAAGGTCAAACATATCCTGGTCACCGGGCATTACGGCTGTGGCGGCGTGCGTGCCTCGATGCAGGATCGTCAACTGGGTCTGATCGACGGCTGGCTGCGTTCGATTCGCGACCTGTACTACGAGCATCGCGAAACGTTGGCCCAATTGCCGACCGAAGAAGAGCGCGTGGATCGCTTGTGCGAGCTCAATGTGATCCAGCAGGTGGCCAATGTCGGCCACACCAGCATTGTGCAGAACGCTTGGCATCGCGGGCAGAAACTGTCGATTCACGGCTGTATCTACGGGATCAAGGACGGCCGCTGGAAAAGCCTGGACACGACGATCAGCGGTTTCGAGCAGTTGCCGCCGCAGTATCGGCTACGTCCGGTCGGCGCGCCCTGATTCGGCTCATTCAGTCGCGATGACAGCGGCGACGCCAGTGCCGTAGAAATTTCATCCCTCGCTCGTTGGGCGGTTCGTCATAGCCTGTGATCCAGCCATGACAGTTGGACGAACCGCACCGGCAGGCGAACTGTCGATACAATTTCTGTTCGGTACTGGCGTAATCCATCGTCAAGCAGTCACCTTCCTCGATGATGGTCAACGCCCATAACCACAGTTCGCTCATGTCCAGGAAAACGTTCGGGCTGCAGGAGTGCTGCAGCAATCCGGCGAAGCGCGGGTCATACATGTGGATGTCCGGCAGGATCTGCAGTGTATGCAGGCGTCGTCGGCTGACGATCAGTCCCGATACCCTGCACATCCTTTCCAACGGCGCAAACCGCTTGCGGGCGACGATGCCATTGCCGCGGCCGTTAGTCGTCTGGCGCACTTCGAAATCGCGCCTGGATGGATAACCCATGCGCGTGCTGAGTTGTTTCTCGGGGTAGATGCCGTCCCCGTTCGGTGAGGATGCGCTGTCTGCAAGGAAGGTGGTCATGACGGTCCCTGTCGCGTAGGACGCTCGGCCTTCTGGCGCTGGCGATCCTGCCAGCGATCATTGAAACCTGCCTAGCTTCGCGCAACCTTGAAACGACATCTACTGTCGACTCTGACAGGAGCCAAAGGCGCTTTCCCGCGTGAGCCCAGGCTTACGCAGGAAAGTCCTTGGGGTTTACACCGCGTCAGGCAGCGCTGGCATGGGGACTTTCAATTGTGGAAGTTGTGATTTGATTGCCGGCTCCGCGCATTTTTTCGCCGCTTCGTCCGCAGACAGCTTGCGGATCGAGGTATAGAACAGCTCACAGGTTTCTTCCTTTTGCGTGACCTGCCAGGTCTGTGTGCATTGATTCAATTGCGCACTCGGATCGGTGCCCGGTTTGCTGCCCATGCCGGCTTGCCAGCATGCAGCGCTGAGGTCCTGCCCCATGACTTTCAAACCTGCCGCATCCGCCTTGGCCTGATCACCGTTGTAGCTGTCAGGGTCGGCGGCATACCAGATGTAGCTCGGGTGGTTGGAGCCCAGGACCGGAACCTTGACACCCGCAGTCGGCGTAATGGTCGCCAGACCCAGCACGTCCACGGTCTGGCCGTACTGTGTCTTGATCCAGTTCCGCACGGGAGCACCGAAGGCCACCATCGGCAGGGCGTCGCCGCTGGCGTTCTGGCTGACTTGCTTGACCATGGTGGTCTGGTAGTCATTGAAATAGTCGTAGACCCCGCCCAGCGCCTGGCCGGCATTGGATGGCGCCGCAATCGGCGCGATGTCGACAATGGTCTGGAAGGCCGGGGTCTGTTCGGCGGCGATGCCGTTGGCGGTCAGCAGCGTGGCCCAGCGATCGGTGGTGGCCGATTCCAGGTAGTCCTGCGCCTGGGTCAGGGAGTAATCCGGCGGGAAGTGCAGCAACTCAATGCTCTTGCGGTTCTCCAGGGCCATGCCCAGCGGCAGGAACAGGTACCAGTCGTAGGCCCACTTGTTATCGCTGTTGAGTTTGGTGGCGCCCTTGTATGCCAGATCACCGGCATCCAGCAGCGCAGTCAACGGTTTGCCGTAGTCTTGCGGCACGCCGCTGATACTGGCGTAGACCTTATCGTTGTCGCTTTTGACGCTGACCTTGGCCGTGCTGTAGCCGTCACGCTGCACGCTTTGGGTCAGGTAATGCTCAACGGTCTGCTCCAGCGTCCAGTCGCGAAAACAAATGACGTTGCAGTTGTTGGGATAGGCGAAGAGACGGGTGACGCGTTCGGTACTGCCCAACTGAACATCGATGTCGGCATGGGCGGCGGCACTGAAGGCCAGGGTGGCAAGAGAAAGTACGGCGAGTTTGGACATGCTCAGATCCTTTTCAGCGTGTGGACCCCTCGAACAGGGTGTAGCCATACTGAAACAGACCGGAGCGAAGAAAAAGTGGGCCGACGAAAATATCGGCCCTTTTTTATGGCTTTATGGCATCACGGGCGGCAGATAAGACAATGTCGTCCCCAGCGCCCACAGCAGCACCAGCACCAATGGCGTGTGAACCAGTAATTGCACGAAGGAGAAACCGATCAGGTCCCGGGCCTTGAGCCCCAACACTCCCAGCAGCGGCAGCATGTAGAACGGATTGATCAGGTTTGGCAGCGCTTCGGCGGCGTTATAGATCTGCACCGCCCAACCCAGGTGATAGTTCAGATCATTGGCCACCTGCATGACATAGGGGGCTTCGATGATCCATTTGCCGCCTCCCGAAGGAATGAAAAAGCCCAGCACCGCCGAGTAGGCGCCCATCAACACGGCGTAGGTATCGTGGGACGCGATCTGTACGAAAAAGGTGGATATGTGATGGGCGAGCGTTTGGGTGTCGCTACCCTTGACCGTGGTCAGCAGCGCGGCAATCGAGCCGTACAGCGGGAACTGGATCAGCACGCCGGTGGTGGTCGGCACCGCGCGCGCCACGGCATCGAGAAAGCTGCGCGGCCGCCAGTGCAGCAACGCGCCAAGCATCAGGAACAGGAAGTTATAGGTGTTGAGCCCGGAGATGGCGCTTATCGCAGGTTTGGTCGAGAACTCGTGGAACAGCCAGCCGGCGGCCAGTAGCGCCAGGGCAATGGTCAGCAGCGGGCTATGTTCCAGCCATTCTCCCGGGCGGGTGCGAGGCTGCAATGCCGGCATGCTGAAGCTGGGATCAATCCCGCAGGCGGCGGCGTCACGGGCACTGTTCGGGCCGGGAGCGGTGGCATAGGCCACGATCAGCGAGATCACGATCAACGCCAGCAACATCACTCCCGATTGCCAGAGAAAAATGGTCTGGGTGAACGGAATGACCCCGGTGATCGACAGGATCGACGGTGGCAGGCTGGCCGGGTTGGCCTGCAATTGCGCCGCCGACGAAGACAAACCCAGTGCCCAAACCGCGCCCAGGCCCAGGTAAGCGGCGGCGCCCGCGGCGCGATAGTCCATTTTCAGATCGGTGCGACGGGCCAGGGCACGTACCAATAAACCGCCAAATACCAGGGAAAGCCCCCAGTTGAGCAGCGACGCGACCATGGAGATCAATGCGACCCAGGCCACCGCGGAGCGACCGTTTTTCGGGATGCGTGCCAGGCGATCGATCAGTTTGACGGCGGGCGGCGAGCTGGCGACCACGTAACCGCCGATCACCACGAAGGCCATCTGCATGGTGAACGGTATCAGGCTCCAGAAGCCATCGCCGAACGCCATGGCGGCGGCCGTGGGTTTGGCGCCGATGAACAGTGTCGCCACCGCGACTACCAATACTGCCAGGGCGGCAAATACCCAGGAGTCAGGGAACCAGCGCTCGGCAAAACTGGAACAGCGCAAGGCGAAGCGGGCGGAACGGCTGTCTTGTATGTCGGTGGTCACGGCAATTACCTCGATTTTTATGGTTATGGGTATTGGGTGCGGCAGGGTCTTGGCGTCAGGCGCCAACACTGGAACATTCCAGTGACCATGGGAGGCTAATCGGGGTTCGCGAGCGCGCAGGATTATTTTCAGAAGCTGCCCGGGGCGCTCTTTAGAAAAAAATCGGCGAGCCGATGGCAAGAGAACAGGCCACCTAACTCTCCTGCTCTCGGAGCATGCCATGTTCAATAAACGCTTGAAGCAGGAGCTTTCGGCTCTTCGCCAGGAACTGTCCAGCCTTGTGCAGGTGAAGGAGAGTTTGGACCGCGAGATGCTGGCCCTCACTCTGGATGCCGAAGGGCGGGTGCAGACGGTCAATCAGAATTTTCTCGACGAAATGCACTACAAGACCCAGGACCTCATCGGCCGGTCTGTCGAAGAGCTGGTGCCGGCTTACCTGAAATCCAATGAGTTCCAGTTGCGTTTCAAGACGGCGCTGACTAGAGGCGAGCATTTCTCCGGCGCCGTACGGCTGCTCCGGGGCAACGGTAAGGAAGCCTGGTTGCGTTCGATTCTCCAACCGGTTCGGGCGGCTGATGGCCGAATCCGCTATTTCTCGATGTATTCCAGCGACCTGACCCGTACCATCGAGGCGTCGCGTGAACATGAAAACCTCATTGGTGCGCTGGTGCGTTCAACGGCGGTGATCGAATTCGACCTGGGCGGTCACGTACTGTCAGCCAATGATCGCTTCCTCAATGCCATGGGTTACAGCCTGGCGCAGATCAAGGGCAAGCATCACCGCATGTTTTGCGAACCGGAGGAGTACAACAGCGCCACCTACCAGCAGTTCTGGCAGCGTCTCAATAGCGGCGAGTTCGTCGCCGGTCGCTTCAAACGCTTGGACAGCAACGGCCGTGAAGTCTGGCTGGAAGCCTCTTACAACCCGGTGCTTGATGCCAACGAGCGATTGTACAAAGTGGTCAAGTTCGCCACGAACATCACTGATCAGGTCAACCAGGAAAAAGCTGTCTCCGAGGCGGCCGGCATTGCCTACAGCACCTCGTTGCAAACCGACAGCAGCGCCCAGCGCGGCACCACCGTGGTGACCCAGGCCGTGGGCGTGATGCGTGACCTGGCCCGGCACATGCAAACCGCCGGCGAAGGCATCGAGGCCCTGAATGAGCAATCCCTGGTGATCGGCACCATCGTCAAGACCATCAGTGGCATTGCCGAACAGACCAACCTGCTGGCGCTCAACGCGGCCATCGAAGCCGCCCGGGCGGGTGAGCAGGGCCGGGGCTTTGCGGTGGTGGCCGATGAAGTGCGGCAACTGGCGTCGCGTACCAGTCAGGCCACTGATGAGATCGTCGGCGTGGTTCGCCAGAACCAGGACATGGCCCGCAACGCCGTGGCACTGATGACCGACGGCCAGCACCAGGCCGAACAGGGCCTGGCCCTGGCAGCGGAGGCGGGGACGGTGATCGTCGAGATTCAGGATGGCGCGAAGAAGGTGGTCGATGCCGTGAGCCAGTTTGCCAATCAGTTGTCGACTTGAGTTTGATGTTATCGTTTTTTACATATTAATTATTGTTATGCGATAATTTCGCCGCTATGGTTTGCGCTTCCTTTGTTCTGTGGAGCCTTCCATGTCCTCGAATCGTCTCGCCCTGTACAGCCAGCGCATGGCTGTCATCACACTTGTCTTCATTATCACGATGATGGTCCTCAACGCCGGGGTCTGGCTGTTTCCTGACGTTGCTTCAGAATACGGTCTGGGCTTTGCCCTGACCGAGCGACAGCTGTCGAGCTTGTCAGCAGAGGCTATGCGCTTGACTGGTTGGCAATGCCTTGGCGCAATGCTGTTGTCGAGCATACCGCTGCTGGCCCTGGCGTTCGGGCTGGGCCATTTGCGGCAGTTGTTCCAGCGATATGCCCAAGGCGAGTATTTTTCCAGCGAAGCAGCCGTTTGCCTGGGGAAGGTAGGTCGCGCTGTGGCGCTGTGGGTGCTGCTGGATTTCCTGTGTGAGCCGTTTCTCAGCCTGCTGGTGACGATCAACGCACCGGTCGGTCAGCGTCTGCTTACCCTCAGTGTTACCGCCCCGTCGTTTGTCGCGTTGTTTCTTGCAGCCTGCATTGCAATCATTGCCCGGATATTGTCCCGGGCCAGTGAAGTCGATTCAGAAAACCGAACTTTTGTTTGAGAGCCCTATGCCTATCGTTATTCAACTTGATGTGATGCTGGCGACGCGCAAGGTTAAATCCAAGGACCTTGCCGCCGCGATAGGCATTACGGAAGCCAACCTTTCCTTGTTGAAGCAAGGAAAGGTCAAGGGTATTCGCCTGGCTACCCTCGAAGCCATTTGCAGCCATCTGCAATGTCAGCCCGCCGATCTGCTGATTTACCAACCGCAGAGCGATCCCCCCAAGGCCTGACCCCTTGGGGGGAGCGAACCTGCTCGCGATGGCCGGCGACGCGACTTCGCAGACTGGCCAGATAGCCGCGACGCTCAATCCCCCAGCGCTTGACCCTCACGCCGCGGGTCCGCCCCACCGGCCAGTGAGATTTTGCCCTGGGCATCACGGACTCGGACGATCGCCTGGGTTCCACTGGTCATGTCGATTTCACTCACGGCATGGCCTTTGTTTTTCAACGCCTGGATCAGCGTCGGGCTGAACTGACCTTGTTCCAGTTCGGTGGGGCCGTTGCGGCTGCCGAAGTTGGGAAGATTGATTGCGGCTTGCGCGTCCAGGTCCCAGTCCAGCAGGCCGATCACTGACTTGGCGACGTATTCGATGATTTGGGAGCCTCCCGGTGAGCCGACAGCGGCCAGCAGTTCACCGCTCTGGCGATCGAAGATCAGGGTCGGCGCCATGGACGAGCGGGGGCGTTTGCCGGGTTCGACGCGGTTGGCGACCTTTTGCCCATTTTCTTCGGGGATGAACGAGAAGTCGGTCATCTGGTTGTTGAGCATGAAACCCCGGACCATCAGGTGTGAGCCGAACGCTGACTCCACCGTGGTGGTCATCGACACGGCGCCACCCTGGTCATCCACTGCCACCACTTGCGAGGTGGAGATGCGCAGGGGCGAACGGTCCGGGGCGTAGGCCACCTGGACGCCCGGTGGTGTGCCGGGTTTGGCGATGCCCATGCTGCGTGGACCGATCAGGCTCGCGCGGCTGGCCAGATAACCGGGATCGACCAGGCCTTTGACCGGTACGGGGACGAAGTCCGAGTCCGCGACATACAGGGCGCGGTCGGCGTAGGTCAGGCGTTCGGCTTCGGCGATCAGGTGCACTGCTTCGGGCGTCGGCTCAATGCCGGCGGGTTTATCGGTCTTGACGGGTTTCATGGGCGCGAGGGCCGTGCGGCGGTCGCGCTGTTCCAATGCCTGCAAGGTTCCGAGAATCTGTGCCACGGCGATCCCGCCCGAAGATGGGGGCGCCATGCCACAGACTTGCCAGCGCTTGTAGTCAGTGCAAAGCGGCGCACGTTCCCGGGCGGCGTAGCCCTGGAGGTCATTCAATGACAGGCTGCCGGGGTTGGCATGCTTCTGCACCTTGGCGACGATTTCTTCGGCAATCGGCCCTTTGTACAAGGCGTCGGGACCTTCGCGGGCGATGCGCTTGAGCACGTCGGCCAAAGCGGGGTTTTTCAGCAGCGTGCCGACCGCCTTCGGGCTGCCGTCGGCGTTCAGGAAATAGGCGGCCATGTCCGGCGACCCCGGCAGGGACGCATCGGCCGCAATCATCGAGTGCAACCTGGGCGAGATCGCAAAACCCTGTTCGGCCAACGCGATGGCCGGCTCGAACAGCGTGCCCCATTCAAGTCGGCCATGTTTGCGATGGGCCAGTTCCAGTGCCCGCAACACGCCCGGTGTGCCCACGGAACGGCCGCCTATCTGCGCGGCGGTAAACGGCATGGGTTTGCCATCTGCTTGCAGGAAAAGTCTCTCGGTGGCGCCGGCCGGTGCCGTTTCGCGACCATCGTAAGTACGTACTGCCTTGCCGTCCCACAACACGATGAATGCACCGCCACCGATCCCGGAGGACTGCGGCTCCACGAGGGTCAGCACCGCCTGCATGGCAATCGCCGCGTCGATGGCCGAGCCGCCGCGCCGCAACATCTGCCGCCCGGCTTCGGCCGCCAGCGGGTTGGCCGCTGCGGCCATGTGCTTGTCGGCGTGGCGGGTCTGCAAGTCGGTGCGATAGCCGGAGGCGATCTCCGGTGCGACGGGCAACGCTGGGGTTGTGGAGGAGGGCGGGGCCTTACAGGCAACGAGTGCCAGGGCGACAGCCAGCAGCGAAACGGCTGACAGGCGATGAAGATTCGGTTTCAGATCTGCAAGCATGTGTCGCTCCATCCGTGGGCCAGGGGATAGGGATCGACTGTAGCGATGCGAGGCGTCGGGCGCAAATCAGCGCGGACTTGGGGGACGGCTTTTATCGAGGCATAAAAAAACGGCTTATCTTTCGATAAGCCGTTTTTAGTACTTGGTGGCTACACAGGGACTTGAACCCCGGACCCCAGCATTATGAATGCTATGCTCTAACCAACTGAGCTATGTAGCCAAGTGGTAACGAAGATGTGTCAAGCTTAAATCTGAAATATTTCTCAGCGCTTTCAACCGCTTATCAATCCTCGCCGCAAATACCCGTCAACCGAGTTGAAATCTCCCTGTGTTGGCGCTCAGGGCCTGGCTGCCCTGGCTCAAAGTATCCGCCGCGAGGTTCACGGCGCGTGCCCCTTCAAGCAATCGCATGGCCGCCTGGTCGACCTGCTGGATATTGCCGCTGACCTCGTCGGCGGTGCTGGCTTGTTCGTCCACCGCGGTGGCGATTTGCGCCAGGGTATCGGTGACGCTCTGCACGGCGCTGGCAATTTCTCCCAGGCGCTCGCCAAGGCCGGTAACGGCTTGGGCGTCGGTCTGGGCCTGGCCGCATGCGGCTTCCATCAGGCTGACCGCTTCGTTGACCGTAGCGCGCAGGCTGTCGACGGTGCCAGCAATCTGTTGGGTGGAGGACTGGGTGCGTTGCGACAGGCTGCGTACCTCATCGGCCACCACCGCGAAACCACGGCCCTGTTCCCCAGCGCGAGCGGCTTCGATGGCGGCATTGAGGGCCAGCAGGTTGGTCTGCTCGGCCACGCCGCGGATGGTGTCGACCACCATCTGGATCTGTTGCCCCTGTTCGCTGACCCGGCCCAATGCGGCGGCGGTTTCGTTGAGGCGCTGGTTGAGTTGCTGGATGCTCGCCGTAGTGCGTTGACTGTCGCGGCTGCTGTCGGCGGCGATACGCCGGGTCTGCTGGGCGCTGTCGGAGGCCTGCTCACAGCTTCTGGCGACCCCTTGAGAGGTGGCGGCCAGTTGCGTGGCGGCCGCGGCGATCTGGCTGATCTGCATCTGTTGGGCTTCGACTTCGCCCAGGGCGCCGCTGGAGTGCGTGTTGAGGGTGCGAACGGCATTACTCAACTGCAATGTTTCGTGGTCCACGCCCAACAGGCTGTTGCGCAACTGCACCACTGCAACGTTGAGAGCGGTACTGATGGCCGCCAGTTCGTCGCGTCCTTGTACCGGCACTTGCAGACTGAGGTTGCCGTCACGCAGGGCTTCGGCCAGTAATGTGATGCCACTGGCGCTGCGGCGGATGGACGCTTGCAGGCAGATGAAGAGGTAAAGCGCGGCCAACAGCAGACAACCCAGCACCGTGGCCACCAGGGTGAATTGGCGGATGGCCGAGGAGTGGTAGTGGTCCAGTCGCGCATCCAGAGCCATCAGAGACTGCTGGCGCAAGGTCGCCAAGTCCGCCAGGAGCGCATCCATGTGTTTCTCGAATTCTTCCGGCTTGAGGCTGATGGAGCCGGCGAAGACCCCTTCATCCAGGACTTTCAGGCCGGAATCCAGATGCTTGAGGCTGTCTTGGAATTGTCCGGCCCAGGCTTGCAGTTCGTTCGGCAGGCGCGCTTGCAGTACTCCACCGGTTTTGACCAGTTGATCCCGGGCATCGCCGATCCGGCTGCGCAGGTCGCGCAATTGCAGGCGGCTTTGCAGGGTGAACTGACCCGACACAACGGAGGCCTGGCCAACGCTGGCCAGGCGACCGACCCGCTCGATCAGGTCCGGTGTCTGCTGGGTCGAGATCTGGATCAGCAGGTAGGTTTCCAGCCAGGAGGCGAGGGTCAGGCGATTGTCCATGACGATCTGCTCGCGCAAGGCTTGCAGGGCACTCAAGGCCGCAGTGAAGCGGTCATAACCGTCCGGCCACCAACCGACGGTGCCCAGGCTTTTCGAATCAAGACCATTGAGACTGGTTTGCAACGTTTGGAAGCGAGCCAGGGTGTCGGCTTCGGCACCTTCGGTTTGCAAGGTGCTGCCCAGATCATTGGCGGCCTGGTTGAGGGCCGGCTGCACGGCATCGAAAGCCGCCATCGCGGCAAGCGTTGCGGGTGTTGCCTGGCGATTGGTTTCCGTGGCTCGCCAACGGGCCGCGCGGTTGCGCTGGGCGGCGAGCAGGTTGTCCAGGTTATCCAGGGCCAGCAACTGGCGAACCCCGGCGCGTTCTTCGGAAATCAGGCTGAGTTTGTCGCGATAGTCCTGGCCGATGATCCACAGGCTGCCCATGAGTGGCAGGATGAAAAGCAGGAACAGCAACTGAAATTTGCGGGCAAAGCCGAAACGCCCCAGCAACCTGATTCCCGGTGATAGAAAAGCCTGCATGCCCATACTCCCCTGAACACCTTTGCACTATTTTTGTGCGTTTCGACACAGTGCCGAAACAGGTGCCCTTTTAAAAGGCCTCGAAAGTTTGTCCAGGCCCGCTCTGTAGGCTGGCTCTGTAGCGAAACTTCCCATTCTCGGTCCCCTTTGTAAGGGGCCGCGTTGTAGACCGTTAACAAGGCAAGATTCAGACCATGGCTTTGCGCTATTACCGAGCTCGCTGACAATATTTCAAGTCGATAGCAAGCTAAGGGGATAGCCTTGCTGCACCGAAAAATGGCACATTGATGAATCCGCTTCCTGTGCAAACCCCGTATGGAAACTCCCATGGCTATCAGCGATACCCAGGTCGATACCGCGTCTATCCCTGCCACACCTCAAAGCAGCCCTTTGGTCATGCGCATCATCGGTGCCGTGGCGTTGGCGCATTTGATCAACGACCTGATCCAGGCGGTACTACCGTCTATTTACCCGATGCTCAAGGCCAGTTATGGGCTGACCTTCACCCAGGTTGGCTTGATTACGCTGACCTTCCAGTTGACGGCATCGCTGCTGCAGCCCTGGGTGGGTTATCACACGGACCGGCACCCCAAGCCCTGGCTGCTGCCGGCCGGTACGGTCTGCACGCTGATCGGGATCGTGATGATGTCCATGGTTGGAAGTTTTGCCATGATCCTGCTGGCCGCCGGTCTGATCGGTATTGGCTCCTCGACCTTTCACCCTGAAGCATCGCGAGTCGCACGCCTGGCGTCGGGCGGGCGTTATGGGTTGGCGCAGTCGACGTTCCAGGTCGGCGGTAACGCCGGCTCTGCTTTCGGCCCGTTGCTGGCGGCGGCGATCATCGTTCCTTACGGGCAAGGTAATGTGGCCTGGTTCGGCCTGTTCGCACTGTTTGCGCTGTTCGTGCTGTACCGCATCAGCCGCTGGTACGCCAATCACCTGAACCTGTTCAAGCTCAAGCAAGGCCAGGCGGCTACTCACGGTCTGTCCAGGGGCCGGGTCTTGAGTGCATTGGCGGTGCTGGGTTTGCTGGTGTTCTCCAAGTATTTCTACATGGCCAGTTTCACCAGCTACTTCACCTTCTACCTGATCGAGAAGTTCGACCTGTCGGTGGCGTCGTCGCAGTTGTATCTGTTCCTGTTCCTCGGCGCTGTGGCGGCGGGGACCTTCTTTGGCGGTCCGATAGGCGACAGGATCGGACGTAAGGCGGTGATCTGGTTCTCGATCCTTGGCGTGGCACCGTTCACGCTGATCCTGCCTTACGTTGATCTGCTGTGGACCAGCATTCTCAGCGTGGTCATCGGCTTCATCCTGGCTTCGGCATTCTCGGCCATCGTGGTGTATGCCCAGGAACTGGTGCCGGGTAACGTCGGCATGATTGCCGGCGTGTTCTTTGGCTTGATGTTTGGCTTCGGCGGGATTGGCGCCGCGCTGCTGGGGCATCTGGCCGACATCCGCGGCATCGAGTATGTGTATTGGTTGTGCTCGTTTTTGCCGTTGTTTGGAGCCCTGGCGATTTTTCTGCCCAAAAGCAGAAAAAACTGACGTGTACTCAACCGGCGGAGGCGAGTGGGCCCCGCCGGTCGTTGCGAAACAACTGAATTTCAAAGCATTGAAAAATACCCGCCCACCAGAGCGATTTGATTAGTTGCTTGGAACCGCGACTAAAGTACCGTTTTGTATAAGTCTTAAGTTTGATTTTGTATAAAAGTCGGTCATGTTAATTTGCTGCTGTGGTTGATGGATTGAATGGACGCAGCGGCAATCTTCAAGGGAGTCCGCTGGGGTGACCGGAAAGCAGCTTTCCACATTCTTTCCACCCGCCGCTCTTATTGTCTTGGGACATAAGGCCTTCGGCTCTTGATCTGAATACCTTCACCCCTCGGGTGAGGTGACTCACGCCCCTACCTGCCACGCTTCAAATACTTATAAAGCAGTTGTATCGCCGCGTCCGTTCAAGGCGATTGCCTCGTGGACAGCGTAAACAGCCGTGAGCGATTGTTATTTGCCGTGTCGTGCACAAGTTTGAGGCTGTCGTCTTAAACGTTGGCAATAAAAATAATCAGGCAGGGGATGATATGAAGTTCAAGTCGTTGCAGGCACGCATTTGTGTCACGGCAGGCGTATGTCTGTTTGTTTCATCAATTAGCCTGGTTATTTACGGGCTCTTTACCGCCAGGGCTAATGAGCAATACGTGGCGACCGAAGTCTCGGCGTTGGTTGAAGAATCAACGATCCGGGAAATTCAGAACCTGGCCGAGTCCCGTGCCAATGCCATTCAGGCCAAGTTGCAAAATGCTCTGGATGCGGCCCGCACCATGGCCAATACCTTTGCCTCCAGCAAGGCTTCGCAGAGCCCTTTGGCGTTGGGACGTGAGCAGATCAACACGGTATTGCTCAGTGTTTTAAAAGATAACCCGGACTTCAATGGCACTTACTCCTGCTGGGAACCGGACGCGTTGGATGGTCAGGATCTTGTGTTGCGCAATGCTCAGGACGGCAGTAATCCGTTGACCGGGCGCTTCACGCCTTACTGGACGCGCAGCGCTGGCGGACATGTGGCAGTACAGCCATTGGTCGAGTATGACTCCCCGGATCGCCACCCGAACGGTGTACCCAAAGGGGGTTGGTACAGCGGCCCACGCGACACTCTGAAGGAAAGCGTGCTGGACCCCATTCCTTATGTGGTTCAGGGCAAAAACGTATGGCTGACCACTTTGTCGGTGCCGATCGTATCCGATGGCAAGTTCTACGGCGTGGTCGGCGCTGACTTCGATATCGACTTTATCCAGAAACTCAGCGAGCAGATGTCGGCCGATCTCTACGGTGGCAAAGGCACGGTATCGATTCTGAGTAACCAGGGGCTGGTGGTCGCGGACAGTCAGCGTACCGACCTGATTGGCCAGCCCATCAAGGCCTTGTTGCCTGACTCTTGGGAGAAAGTGCTGCGCGATATCCAGAGTGGTCGTGGTGACGGTCTGCTCAATCCGCACACCCAGCATATCGAAGTGCTGATGCCCATCGAGCTGGGGCGCACAGGTAAACCCTGGGCGGTGCTGATTCGCCTGCCAAAGGCAGTGGTCATGACTCAGGCCATTGCCCTGGAGCAGGAGCTACAGGCGCGCAGTATCAGCAACAGCATCTGGCAGGTGTCGGTTGGCCTGGGCGTTTCGCTGTTGGCGCTGGTCGCCCTGTGGTTTGCCGCCGCAAAAATCGTTGGGCCGATTCGCGAAGCCGCCGCCTTGGCAGCCAACATCAGCCTGGGGGATTTCTCGCGTCGCCTGGTGCAAAAAACCGAGGACGAAGTGGGCCAGTTGTCTGTCGCGCTCAACGATATGTCTGAAAGCCTGCAACGGCAGGTCAGGGTGGCCGAGCGCATTAGCGAAGGTGATCTGGACCTGGAGGTCCGGTTGTCTTCGCCCCACGATACCCTTGGCAGGTCACTGGAGAAGATGGTGGGTAATCTGAACCAACTGATTGGCGAAGTTCAGGCCAGCGCCACCCAGATCACCGGCAGCTCGGCGCAGGTTACCGACCTGAGCCAGTCATTGTCCGATGGGGCGTCCAATTCCGCGTCGTCCATCACTGAAATCAGCGCGGTGATGACACAAATGGCCGCACAGACCCGGGACAACGCCGCCAATGCCAAAAAGGCCGATGAGCAGTCCCAGGCATCACGGGCCGATGCCGGGGAAAGCGACAAATTGATGAGTGAGCTGATTGCCGCCATGGCCGAAATCGACAATTCGGGCAAAGACATTACCGCGATCATCACCACCATCGACAACATCGCCGCGCAAACCAACCTGTTGGCGTTGAACGCGGCTATCGAAGCCGCCAGGGCAGGTGAGTTGGGGCGTGGTTTTGCTGTGGTGGCGGATGAGGTGCGTAGCCTGGCCGCCCGCAGCGCCGAGGCCGCCCAGCAGACGGCTGCATTGATTGCTGACTCCTCGAGCAAAACGCAACGCGGCATGATCATCGCAGGCCGGACCGCCGAATCGCTGAAAAACATCGTCAGCGGAACCAGTGCTGTTTCCAACCTGGTTTCATTGATCTATCAAGCTTCCAGCGAGCAAGCCTCAGGCCTGCAACAGGCCAGCATCGGGTTGGAGCAGATCGATGAAGTGACGCAGAAAAACCAGTCCAACTCACAAGAGTGCGCGGTGGCGGCCAAGGATCTTTCGGAGCGAGCATCTTTGATGCAGCGCGTGCTGGGGCGCTTCAAAGTCAAAAGGGGGTAGTGGGTTTTCTGGCCACGCGTGACTCAAGATTTATTGTGCGAGGGACCAAGCTCCCTCGCCACAGTTCAATCCAGTTCTTGAATGAGCGCAATTGCATTGCGTTATCCAATAGGGTCTCGGTAACGCCCTTGAGGGTGTACTATCGATACTCGCCCATCGGATACCAGTTAGCCATGTCCACGCTAAGCGAAGAGAGCCGTCAGATCGTAGCTTCTCTGGCGCACCGCGTTGGCCCCAACGCTGACATTGCAAAGACCGCCCACGCGATCGTTTCCATCTTGCAGGATATAGAGGCGACCCTGACGCCCGTCATTGGTCAGCAAGGGGTTGTCGCGTTGTATCGCCGTAGCCTGCATCTGTGTGGCTCCGCTCATCCGCGCCTGACCAGCACCTGCAACAAGGTGCCGTCCGGCATGGTTCTGACCGCCCTGAATTCAGTGCTTGTTGAGCAAAGCGAAGCCGATGCGCGGTTTTTCGGTGAAATGTTGCTGACCACTTTCTATGAGTTGCTGACCACGCTGATCGGACCCTCGCTTACCGCACGTTTGCTTCGTGACGTGTGGGATTCTTCTTTGAGCGACACCCCTTCGCAGGAAAATTCGCCATGAGCAGCAAAGTGACTATCAACCGCTTGGCCACCGGCGTGCCAGGACTGGACGAGGTCTTGGGCGGAGGATTGCCGGAGTTTTCGTTCAATCTGATCGCCGGCCCACCCGGTTGCGGTAAGACCACCCTCGCGCACCAGATGATGTTTGCCCTGGCGACCCCCGCACGTCCGGCGCTGTTTTTTACCGTGCTGGGTGAGCCACCACTGAAGATGCTGCGCTATCAGCAGCAGTTCGATTTCTTCGACAGCGACGCGATCAATCATTCGATCCGCTACGTCAACCTGGCTGACGACACCCTGGCTGGGGATCTGGACGAAGTGCTGCGGCGCATTGTCAGCGAGGTGGAGGCGCACTCCCCGGCACTGGTGTTCGTTGACTCGTTCCGCTCGGTGGTGCTGGCCAGCCAGACCCAGGACAACCCGAATAACAACTTGCCGCAGTTCGTCCAGCAACTGGGCATGTTGATGACCACTTGGCAGGCCACGACTTTCCTGATTGGTGAGTACTTTACCGAAACCGATACCAACCCGATTTTCACTGTGGCCGACGGACTGATCTGGCTGCGCCAGAGCGTTCAGCGCAATTCCATGGTGCGCAAGATGGAAATCATGAAGATGCGTGGCCAGCCAACGCTGCCGGGTCTGCACACTTTCCGTATCGCCCCATCGGGAATCAAGGTATTTGCCCCTGCGCCCTACAATCCGATCGAAGCCCCGCTGGAGTTCCCCATCAAACGCTTGGGAATGGGTGTGCCACAGCTCGACGAAATGCTCGGTGGTGGCCTGCCGCGCGGTTACTCCCTGTTGGTTGCTGGCCCGTCGGGTTCTGGAAAAAGCATTCTCGCGGCATCGTTTCTCGCTGAAGGCGCGCGAAACGGTGAAAACGGCGTGATCGCCGTGTTCGAGCAGCGCCCGAATCACTCCCAGAACGCCACCCTCTCAAACTTGATTAAAAGCGGCAAAGTCGGGCTGGTGGATAGCCGTGCTCCAGATCTGTCCATCGACGAGATCGTGCAGTTGCTGTTGAGCGAGATTGCTCGCCTGAACGCCACGCGGGTGGTGATTGACTCGCTGTCGGGGTTCGAACTAGCCCTGGCGCCGACCTTTCGCGAAGACTTTCGCGAGTCGCTGTCGCGCATGGTCACCGCGTTGACCAGCGCCGGTGTCAGTGTATTGCTGACCTCGGAGTTGGAGGATCGCTACACGGATCTGCGATTCAGTCCTTACGGCACGGCTTTTCTCACCGATGCAATCATCGTTCAGCGCTACATTGAAGTGCAAAGCCGTTTATTGCGCATCATGGCCGTGGTCAAGGTGCGGGCCAGCGCTCACTCCGATGAGTTACGCCTTTACAGCATCGACGATAGCGGTTTGCAGATCGGTGACATGTTGCCGGATCAGGAAGGTCTGCTCGGAGGCCGGCCTACCCGGCAGCTGTCTGGCAAAGGTACTGGATGAGGCATCATCATGAATGAGGCCAATGGCGGGAATGAGCAGGCGAAGGCGATGGCCGCTCGCGAGCTGTTCCTGCTCGGCCAGAAAACCGTCGAGGCGCGTGCGGTGCTGGCCGCGCTGCGCAAGGAGCTGAACGACGCCAACACCCAACTTGCCGACAAGCAACATGTCGAGCAACTGATCGAGGCCAATCAGCAACTGGTCCTGGCGATCCTGTCGGCCCAGTCCGAGGCTGAAAAGCCACCTTCCACGCAGGCAGAACAACAACTGTATCGGCAGATGCGCGAGGCCAATGAGCAATTGGTCATTGCCGCCCTTAGCGCGCAGCATCTGCAAGACGCGGCCGAACGGGCGCTGGAGCGCCAGCGTAGCGTTCTCGCTTTGGTTGCCCACGAACTGCGTCATCCGCTGACGCCCATCAGCATGATTGCCGGCCGACTGGTGCGGGTGCCCAGTGAGGAGTTGCCGCGCATGCAGAAGCTGATCGAAGGTCAGGTCCGGCACATGTCTCGATTAGTGGAGGACTTGCTCGATGTCTCCCGCGTCAGCACCGGCAAGTTTCGCCTCGATTGCCAGATTGTCGATATGGTGCAGATCGTTCGCGAGGCCATCGATATCTGTAAACCGGCCATGGTCAGCGGCAATTTGCTGTTCAGCACCACACTGCCCGAGTGTGCCCTGCTGGTGTACGGCGATCCGGTACGGCTTGCTCAGATTCTCGGCAACCTGCTGGGTAATGCGGTCAAATACACCCCTGTGGGCGGCACCGTCGAATTGTCGGTTACCGTCGAAGGGAGTGTCTTGAAGGTCAGCATCCGTGATACCGGCATAGGTATTTCGGCCAAGGCGCTGCCGTTTATTTTTGAACCCTTTGTGCAGGATGTTCACGCCATCGGCTTCAACGGCGTTGGCCTGGGCATTGGTTTGACGGTGGTGCGCGAGTTGGTCGAAAGCCACGGTGGCACAGTGGTCGGCAAGAGTGAGGGGGATGGCAAGGGGAGCGAGTTCGTGGTGAGGTTGCCGTTGGCAAATCCATGAAGCTGCGCAGTCGTCCCATCTGCCGCCGCGTGCGGGGATGTCAGATTCTGTAATAATTCGATGCGTATGACGCGTTCGGAAACATTATAGGATCACCTCCCCAATTATTTTCAGGTCTATATGAACACCCTTCTGGAGCCTCCCAGTCGTTTTTTTCAATCCGCGCCCCCTACAAGTCCGCTCTGCGTTACCCAGCGTTTATCCGGTTTTTCTGGATCGCTGGCTATCCAAATCCCATCCGTAGGCTTCTCATCGATTTCTCCCAGTGAGACCAACGGTGTCGCCTCCCAAGTCATGCCTTGCTCTATCCGCTCGATAAAGCTTCTTTCCCTGGCACCTTTCGCCCCGACTCTACGAGAGGTTGAATAACCCTTATGGAATGGATTGCTGATCCGACGGCATGGCTTGGCCTGCTGACCCTGATCGTGCTGGAGCTGGTGCTCGGCATTGATAACCTTGTGTTTATTGCCATCCTGGCTGACAAGCTGCCGCCGGAGCAGCGCGATCGTGCCCGTATCATTGGCCTGTCGCTGGCATTGTTGATGCGCCTTGGCCTGCTGGCCAGCATCTCCTGGATGGTGACCCTGACCGAGCCGTTGTTCGAGGTCTTCGACAAGACGTTCTCGGGCCGGGACCTGATCATGCTGTTCGGTGGTGTATTCCTGTTGTTCAAGGCCACCATGGAGTTGCATGAACGACTTGAGGGGCATGTCACCGAGCGTACAGGTAACGCCGCCTATGCGATGTTCTGGCCTATCGTTGCGCAGATTGTGGTGCTGGACGCGGTCTTCTCCCTGGACGCCGTGATCACGGCCGTGGGCATGGTGGAACACCTGTCGGTCATGATGATCGCGGTGATTTTCTCCATCGGCCTGATGATCATCGCAAGTAAGCCCCTGACCCAGTTCGTCAACAGCCACCCAACCGTCATCATGCTCTGTCTGGGCTTTCTGATGATGATCGGCTTCAGCCTCACGGCTGAGGGCCTGGGCTTCCACATTCCGAAAGGCTACCTCTATGCCGCGATCGGTTTTTCGATCCTGATCGAATTGTTCAACCAGTTGGCTCGCTCTCGTCGCAAGAAGAGCATGCAAGGGCATCGCCCTATGCGCGAACGCACTGCCCATGCGGTCATGCGTTTGCTGGGTGGACACAAGTTGGGTGCTGATGAAGTCGGTGAAGAGATCGCTGACATGCTGTCAGGCGACGAAGCCGAACAGGTCTTCCACCGACGTGAGCGGGTCATGATCAGTGGTGTGCTGCAGTTGGCGGAGCGCCCAATACGCAGTGTCATGACGCATCGGGCGGAAATCGACCACCTCGACCTGGCCGATTCCCCAGACGAGATCCGCACCAGGCTGATGCACTCGTCGTATTCCAGGTTGCCGTTGATCCGCGAAGGCCGTGTGGATGAGCCTCTGGGGTTCATCCACAAGAAGGAGTTGCTCAAGGAGCTGTTGGCGGGCAACGAGCCGAATCTGGAAGCCATGGCTCGCAAGGCCATCAACCTGCTGGACAACTTCACGATTCTCAACGCGCTGGAACAGATGCGCAAAGAGTCGACCCACATCGCCTTCGTGGTGAACGAGTTCGGTGATTTCATTGGTCTTCTCACCATGACCGATATTCTCGAATCCATCGCGGGTGAACTGCCCGATGCCAGTGAAATAGAAGGTCCGAACATCGTGGCCCAGGATGACGGATTTCTGGTCAGCGGTGCGCTGAATCTCAGCCAGGTTCGCGAACACATCGGCTTCCAGGCAAAAGCGACGGATGACTATCAGACGCTCGCCGGGTTGGTCATGAGCTTGCTAGACCGCTTGCCCATCATCGGAGACAAACTCGATTGGCAAGAGTGGAGCATGACCGTTGTCGAGGTTGAAGAGCGTCGGGTGACGAGGGTGCTGTTGCGTAAAAGCTAACGTGGAAGAATTGGGGCCGCATCCGCGGCCTCGTTTGTTTGAAGCGTATGGCGAGTCTCTGTCACCGGTGGAAATCCCAAGACGAAAAAAATCCCCGTATCAGTCATGATTACGGGGATTTTTTCGTCCAGGGAAGTCCGTGGGATTCCACGGGCTCTCTTAAACGTTGAAGCGGAAGTGCATCACGTCGCCATCCTTGACGATGTATTCCTTGCCTTCCAGGCGCCATTTACCAGCTTCCTTGGCGCCGGCTTCACCTTTGTACTGGATGAAGTCTGCGTAGGCGATGACTTCGGCGCGGATGAAGCCTTTTTCGAAGTCGGTGTGGATCACGCCAGCGGCTTGCGGGGCAGTGGCGCCGACGCGTACGGTCCAGGCGCGGACCTCTTCGACACCGGCAGTGAAGTAAGTCTGCAGGTGGAGCATTTCGTAACCGGCGCGGATCACGCGGTTCAGGCCGGGCTCTTCCAGGCCCAGGGCCTCGAGGAACATGTCTTTCTCCTCACCATCGTCCAGCTCGGCGATTTCCGCTTCGATCTTGTTGCAGACCGGAACGACCATGGCGCCTTCTTCTTCGGCGATGGCCCGGACCACGTCCAGGTGCGGGTTGTTCTCGAAACCGTCTTCAGCGACGTTGGCGATGTACATGACCGGCTTGGTTGTCAGCAGGTGGAAGCCCTTGATCACCAGCTTCTCATCGGTGCTCATGTTCTTCATCAGGCTGCGCGCGGGCTTGCCTTCGGTGAAGTGGGCGATCAACTGCTCCAGCAGACCCTTCTGGACCACTGCGTCCTTGTCGCCACCCTTGGCGTTGCGAGCGACTTTCTGCAGTTGCTTCTCGCAGCTGTCGAGGTCGGCGAAGATCAGCTCAAGGTCGATGATCTCGATGTCACGCTTGGGGTCGACGCTGTTGGAGACGTGAATGACGTTCTCATCTTCAAAGCAGCGCACCACGTGGGCGATTGCATCGGTTTCACGGATGTTGGCCAGGAACTTGTTACCCAGGCCTTCACCTTTTGAGGCACCGGCGACGAGACCGGCGATGTCGACGAATTCCATGGTGGTCGGCAGGATGCGCTTGGGATTGACGATGGCCGCCAGCGCTTCCAGGCGTGGGTCGGGCATCGGCACGATGCCGCTGTTAGGCTCGATGGTGCAGAAGGGGAAGTTTTCGGCCGCGATACCGGACTTGGTCAGGGCGTTGAACAGGGTGGACTTGCCGACGTTAGGCAGGCCGACGATGCCGCAATTGAATCCCATGGTGTTTCCCCTCGGAGTAGAGTCAGGCCTTCTGGCTGTGCAGGTTTTTCATCGCGCGGTTCCATTCACCGGCGAGGATATCCGGCAGCACGCCGAGGGCAAAGTCGATGCTGGCATCAAGTTTTTCCTGTTCGGCGCGAGGCGCACGACCCAGGACAAAATTTGAAACCATGCTGGCAACGCCCGGGTGGCCGATGCCGAGCCGCAGGCGGTGAAAGGTATTCTGATTACCCAGTTGCGCGATGATGTCGCGCAACCCGTTGTGACCGCCATGGCCGCCGCCCTGCTTGAGCTTGGCGACGCCCGGAGGCAGGTCGAGTTCGTCGTGGGCCACCAGGATTTCTTCAGGTTTGATGCGAAAGAAACCGGCCAATGCCGCCACGGCCTGGCCGCTGCGGTTCATGTAGGTGGTGGGAATCAACAGACGAACATCCTGACCCTGGTGTGAAAAACGCCCGGTCAGGCCGAAATATTTGCGATCGGCCGCCAGGCTGACGCCTTGTGCGTGCGCGATGCGCTCAACAAAAAGGGCCCCTGCGTTATGCCGGGTCTGTTCGTATTCAGCGCCTGGATTTCCCAGGCCAACGATCAGTTTAATGGCAGTCACGATAGGGGCCCTTCCTGGAGTGTGGATAACAACGTCGCGCTCAAACGGTGTTGCGACAGTGAGACGAAAATGGCGGATCTACCGTTAAGTAAACTTCGCGTTCTCGCCCGCTGTCTCGCTACGTTCCAGTCCGCGATGTTTCCGGTCACTCCGGCGACAGAGTGAAATTACTCTGCAGCTTCTTCTTCAGTCGCTTCTGGAGCAACACGTGGAGCGTGGACGTTGGCAACAGCCTTGTCATCGCCGTGCGCCAGGGCAACAAACTCAACGCCTTTAGGGGCCTTGAGGTCGGACAGGTGAATGATCGTGCCGATTTCGGCGTCAGCCAGGTCGACTTCGATGAATTCAGGCAGGTCTTTCGGCAGGCAGGAAACTTCCAGCTCGGAAGTTACGTGCGAGATTTCGCCGCCTTTCTTGACCGGAGCAGCTTCGTTGATGAAGTGCACTGGAACAACAGCAGTCAGCTTCTGACCGGCAACAACGCGTACGAAGTCAGCGTGCATCACGTGGCCTTTGGCCGGGTGACGCTGCAGGGCTTTGATCACGACGTTTTGCTTGGTGCCGCCAACGTTCAGCTCGATGATGTGGCTGTAGGCCGCTTCGTTTTCGAGCAGTTTGGCAACTTCTTTGGCCAGCATGCTGATGGACTCAGGGGCTTTGTCGCCACCGTAGACTACAGCTGGAACCAGGCTTGCGAGACGACGCAGGCGGCGGCTCGCACCTTTCCCCAGGTCGGAACGCACTTCAGCATTCAGGGTAAATTCGTTCATGTTGTATCTCCAAAGTAACCACATTCACCCCAGCGCTTGCGACCAGCGCTAAAGGCGATATGGGCAAAAAAGCCCCGCCCCGGCAGGTAATGTCGGGGCGGGGCGCTTTTCGTCAACGAGATGTAATGGAAAGGGCAGGGCCCTTAACGGAACATCGCACTGATCGATTCTTCATTGCTGATGCGGCGAACCGCCTCGGCAACAACCGGTGCGATATCCAGTTGGCGGATACGCGCACAGGCTTGTGCTGCAGCGGACAGCGGGATGGTGTTAGTGACCACCAGCTCGTCCAGCACGGAATTTTCAATGTTTTCGATCGCTCGACCCGACAGCACAGGGTGTGTGCAGTAGGCAAAGACCTTGGCAGCGCCATGCTCTTTCAGGGCCTTGGCCGCGTGGCACAGGGTGCCGGCGGTATCGACCATGTCGTCGACCAGAATACAGGTACGCCCTTCGACGTCGCCGATGATATGCATCACTTCGGAGTGATTGGCTTTCTCACGGCGTTTGTCGATGATACCCAGATCAACGCCCAGGGATTTGGCAACGGCCCGTGCACGCACGACGCCGCCAATGTCCGGGGACACGATCATCAGGTTTTCGAAGCGCTGATCTTCAATGTCATCCACCAGAACCGGGGAGCCGTAGATGTTATCCACGGGAATATCGAAGAAGCCTTGAATCTGGTCAGCATGCAGATCGACCGTGAGCACACGATCGATGCCGACTACGGTAAGCATGTCAGCCACGACTTTCGCGCTGATTGCCACACGTGCGGAACGCGGACGGCGATCCTGACGGGCATAACCAAAGTAAGGAATAACAGCAGTAATACGAGTAGCCGAGGAGCGGCGGAAGGCATCAGCCATCACGACGAGTTCCATCAGGTTATCGTTGGTCGGAGCGCAAGTCGGCTGAATAATGAAGACGTCTTTACCGCGAACGTTTTCATTGATCTCGGCAGTGATTTCGCCGTCGGAGAACTTACCGACAGAAATGTCACCGAGAGGGATATGCAGCTGACGTACAACACGCCGAGCCAGATCGGGGTTAGCGTTCCCCGTAAAGACCATCATCTTGGACACGCGCAGTACCTAGAGGCTGAGGGTAACCTGGATGAGTATAGAAAATGGC
>LNAP01002795.1_pt2 | contig 34707 bp, 40 predicted proteins | sample 602601 | NCBI WGS metagenome assembly LNAP01 (sample SAMN02440304, study PRJNA202911) | soil metagenome | biome: Subtropical and temperate rainforests or woodlands; isolation source: soil samples (1 kg each in a 20% v/v slurry with milli Q water) were... ...
TCACTGCCACCTGCTTTTCCATATGGAAATGGGCATGTTCCGTGAAGTACGGGTTGATGAGTAAAGGAGACGATCTGTGAGCACATACCTAAATCGTAATTCCCTCGTGGATTGCCTCTTTGCCGCTGTCCTGCTGAGTGGACTCTCGTCCACGGTGCTGGCAGAGGAAAATGGCAGCGATCATTCAACCACTGTTCCTGCTACAGCAACGGACAAGCCAGCAGCGGCAAACGATTCGAAGCTAGATCACGGGTCAATGGACCATAGCAAGATGAGCCATGAGTCGATGGATCATGACCAAAAAACCAAAAAGGCAGATTGAGATCATGACCAGTAAGTTTTTACGCCCAACGCTGATGGCACTTGCAGTCTCCACCGGTCCAGCATTCTTTTTTATGGCTCAAGCCGCTGAAGAGATGGATCCGTCGATGGCGATGCCATCAAGTGCGGACGCAAAGCCATCAATTGCACAAAAATCCAAACCAGCCAAAGCGAAAGATGCCGCGATGGATCACTCCAAGATGGACCACGGCTCAATGGGAGCCATGGACCATAGCAAGATGGGGGCGATGGATCACAGCAAGATGAGCATGGATAACGGGCAAATGGACGGTATGGAAAGCATGGATGGAGGGGCGACTACCACAAGCCGAACCCCGATCCCCGTACTTACCGACGCTGACCGGGCCGCCGCTTTTCCAGACGTACCAGGCCATGGTGTGCACGATAAAAAAATTAACTCGTTCATCCTCCTGGATAAATTTGAGTACCAAGACGCTGACAACGGCAGTGCGCTGGCTTGGGATGCAAAAGGGTGGATCGGCGGTGACGTCGACCGCCTCTGGTTGCGTTCGGAAGGCGAACGTACAAATGGCGTAACCGAAAACGCTGAACTTCAGGCTCTGTGGGGACACGCCATCGGTCCATGGTGGGATGTCGTCACCGGTATTCGACAAGATTTCAAACCCGGGTCACCTCAAACCTGGGGAGCGCTCGGTATTCAGGGCATGGCCCTCTATAACTTTGAAGCTGAAGCGACTGCTTATATTGGTGAGAACGGTCAAACCGCTGCTCGATTTGAAGGCGATTACGACATCCTGTTGACCAATCGCCTGATCTTGCAGCCGACCGCCGAAGTAAACTTGTACGGAAAAAATGATCCTCAGCGCGGCATAGGATCTGGATTGGCCAACACCGAACTAGGCCTGCGGTTGCGCTACGAAATTACTCGTCAATTCGCCCCCTACATTGGTGTTAGCTGGAATCGCTCATACGGTAAGACGGCTGACCTGGCCAGCGATGATGGGGAAAAAACAAACGAGGCCCGATTTGTAGCTGGTATTCGGATGTGGTTCTAAGCGATTTGATCACTAGCCCTACGAATTCTAATGATCGGGGAGTTAGCTCCCCGACTCTAGAGTAGATCCTTCAATGTAACCTTTGCAGCGGCATGAACGCTTGAGTGGGGTTCTATTGCTTCGTAGAACATCTCGCCGTCTCCAAGGGAAAAGGAAATATTCATGACAGGTAGCTTCCGACTTTCAAGTCGATCTCTGCGTATCGCAACATTCGCCGCGCTGTTCATTGGCTCAACGGCTCAAGCGGCGCAGGCCCTCACCATCGATGTGCATCGTGATGCAAACTGCGGATGTTGCAAAAAATGGATTCAGCATCTTGAGGCCAATGGCTTCACCGTCATCGATCATGAAGAAACCAACATGAGTGCTCTCAAACAAGATCTGGGTGTCGCTCCACGACTCTCGTCTTGTCACACCGCGATGATCAACGGGAAGTTTGTTGAAGGCCACGTGCCAGCTGAGCAAATAATTGCGATGAGTAAACGCGACGACCTTCTCGGGATCGCTGCTCCCGGCATGCCACCTGGTTCTCCAGGAATGGAAGTCGACGGAGTGCATGAGGCCTACCAGATAATCGGCCTGACCAAAGCTGGCACAGATCAGGTCATTGCTGAGTACCCTCAAAACTAATCCCACCCCATCCCTCCCGTCACAGCATGGTCAGCGTTCATGACCATGCAGCGGGACATGCTCCTTCGATTTCATTCTCAAGCCATGGCTAAAGACGATCAACAGCCGTCGTAAAGGCATGCTTGTGCCTAATCAGACAACCCCGAACCGCAGTCCTCAATAACAATTTGAGATGACCCTATCCTCAGCATGCTGACAAGCACTGCGCAGCTGATCGCGATAGTGTTAAGTTCGGAGATGGCGTTGCCCCCCTCAGCTTGCCTTCCTGAATCAGGACATCTGTCTCGGCTGAAACAGTAGAAAACGTAAATGACGGTGGCTTAAGAGTTCTTTTTTTGAAGGCTCTTCAGACGCAGGGTCGCGCGTTGTACAGCGGCCATTTTTTCTGGACGCTTCATTCGTTTCCATTTTCTGATGTCTTCCTTGGTGCGACCGCAGCTAACGCACAGTTCGCTGTTCAGCTGGCAAACAGAAATACAGGGATTTTCGATGTCCTTGGCCATTGTTCAATTCCTCGTCGAACTTATGCGTGCTGCGGGTTCATTGCTAAGCCAGAACAGCGATCTGATCAGGTGAGTCAGCACCCAACTTCGTGCGGAACTCAACTGTCAGATGAGTGATCTCATGAACCGTCGCAAGCCGCTCTCGTATGTTTTCTGCATTGACTGCTGGGCTGCCCAGAACACTCACAATCGCGGCGCGGGCTTGCGGCCCCACCTGCCAGACATGAAGATCAATGATCGAAGCATCTCCCGGTCGCTCAACCAGTTCACGAATCTCTTCAGCGACATGATCATCTGTCTGGTCGAGCAATACACCCGAAGTCACCCTCATCAACGACCAAGCCCAGCGTGCAATCACAACGGCACCCACAATCCCCATTGCAGGGTCGAGCCATACCCAACCAAGGTATCGACCAGCAAGAAGGGCTGCGATGGCCAGAACCGAAGTCAGTGCATCTGCAATGACGTGAACGTATGCAGAGCGCAAATTATTGTCGTGACCATGCGCATGGTGAGACTCATCGTGGCCGTGGTCATGCCCATGGTGATGATCATGACCGCCAGACAGCAAAAGCGCGCTCACCACATTCACTGCTAGTCCGACAATTGCGATTAGAGTCGCTGTCCCGAATTGCACTTGAGTCGGTTGAAAGAGACGAAACAGCGACTCTCCAGCAATTCCCAAGGAAACCAGTCCCAAAATCAGAGCAGAAGCGAAGCCACCCAAGTCTCCCACCTTGCCAGTTCCAAAACTGTAGCGAGCACTTGAGGCATGTCTTTTCGCGTAAGCGTAAGCAGCTGCGGCTATGCCCAGTGCTCCTGCATGCGTTGCCATGTGAAAACCATCAGCAAGCAACGCCATTGAGCCAGTGAGATAACCTGCGGTGATTTCAGCAACCATCATTACGACGGTCAGGGCCACCACCCACAAGGTTCGCTTGGCGTTTTCTTCATGTGATTTCCCAAGGAACATATGGTCGTGGGAATACTCGGCGTACGAATTACTCATCTGGGCAAATCCTATTTGGAATAGCGGCGAATGGCTTCGAGCAGCTCGTCGACACCTTTCGCTCTTTCGTCGTTGCTGAGTGTCGGATTCGCGACGTGTTCACGAGCGTGGTCTTCGATAATTTCATCCATCAGCCCATTGATAGCGCCACGGGTAGAAGCGACCAAAAGCAGAGTTTTCGAGCAGTCATCATCAGAGTCGAGTGCTCGCTCAATCGCCTGGACTTGCCCAGCGATTCGCTTTACGCGCTTAAGAAGATTGTCTTTGCTTGATCTCATCCCCTACCTATTAGAACAATATAATCACACGTTCCAATTGGCCATACAACCCAGGGAGGGAATCCATCCGACCAGCAGCGTTGCAGCATTTGAATGCTGCATTCGAAACATTCAGCACGTCGCCTCGCCGCGCAGTACCAATACAAGCCGTATGGGCGGCCCGGCACTTCAATAATTCGATAGATGGCGTAGCGCCTATCTCTTGAGCTGCCTAGGTCAATGGTTTAGGATCGAACCACATCCCCCCTGGGAGGATGCAGCAATCAACAGAGACGAAACCAGCTGATTGCGTCTCTTCGTGGAAAGTTCGGTAACCACATGGTTACGCACTTCGCTATTTGAGATATTTCATGCTGAAAATCCTAGCCAACCGTACCTACCGTCACCTCTTCTTGGCTCAAGTGATTGCGCTCATTGGGACGGGTCTTGCCACTGTTGCATTAGGCCTATTAGCGTTCGACCTTGCAGGTGCCAATGCGGGCGCTGTGCTCGGTACGGCGTTGGCGATCAAAATGACGGCCTACATTGGCGTTGCGCCAATCGCAGCCGCTTTTGCAGAGCGTTTACCCCGTCGGGCAATGCTGGTCTCTCTGGATCTGGTGCGAGCACTGGTCGCACTGGCTCTTCCGTTTGTGACGGAAGTCTGGCAAATCTACGTGCTGATTTTCGTCCTTCAGTCCGCTTCGGCAGCGTTCACTCCGACGTTCCAGGCGACCATTCCAGACATACTGGTGGATGAAGACGACTACACCCGTGCCTTGTCGCTATCACGTCTGGCCTATGATCTTGAAAGTGTCGCGAGCCCGATGCTTGCCGCTGCACTGTTGACGGTGATCAGCTTCCATAGCCTGTTCGCCGGCACGGTCATTGGGTTCCTTGCCTCAGCGGCCCTAGTCGCCACAGTGCTGCTGCCTAAGGCGAAGCAGATACCACGACGCAGCATCTACGAACGAACCACCCGTGGCATGCGCATATTTCTGGCCACACCTCGCTTGCGAGGGCTGTTGGCTCTCAATCTTACGGTTGCGGCCGCCAGTGCTATGGTCATCGTCAATACGGTGGTGCTGGTGCAGTCGCGCTTCGCTCTGCCGCAGAGTTCTACGGCATTGGCGCTGGCCGCGTTTGGTGGCGGTTCCATGGTGGCGGCCCTGGTCTTGCCTCGACTGTTGAAAAATATCAAAGACCGAACGGCCATGTTGTTTGGTGGAGGAGTATTGCTCGCAGGCTTAGCAGTTGGCATCAACCTAACCACCTATAACTTCCTGCTACCGCTGTGGGTGGTGCTTGGGGTGGGCTACTCCTTGGCTCAAACCCCGAGCGGTCGACTGTTGCGTCGCTCGGCACATGCCGAAGATCGCCCAGCGTTGTTTGCCGCCCAATTTGCGCTATCCCATGCTTGCTGGTTGATTACCTACCCATTGGCGGGATGGTTGGGTGCGAACATCAGCCTCACTGCGTCGTTTGTTGGGCTCGCTGTCGTAGCAGGTAGTGCGCTGGTGGTCAGCATCGTGATCTGGCGTCCAGCTCATGACCAAGACTCTATCAAGCACACCCATGAGAATCTGCCGGGCGATCACACGCACGTCGACGGCCAGGAAGGTGCGGATCACGAACATCCATACGTGATCGATGATCAACATCGCCGATGGCCCAACAAATGATTGTAAGTTCCTAAGATTTGCTAAGGCTAGTTGTCGGACATTCAGACTAGGAGCCGTAGGGCTTGCAGAGCGGCAAGGTGCCCCGGATAGAACCAGTAGCCCCATTGCCCAACCGGCCAGATCTTGAAGGAGAAGGTCTGACGCAGAAGCCAAAGTCCGATCAACGGGGCCGCGAATGCGGTGCTCAAAGCCAGCATTGAATAGATTTCCAAGTCCAACGCCCTGGTTACGATGCTACTGCGGGTATTGCTCAACAGGCATAGAGCCGCTGGCAGCAACCAAAGAACGCCGGGGTTCTTTATTGCTACTAAGCCAGCCGCTGGAACAAGTGCACCGTAGAAGCCGTACATCAGAGGATCATCCAGCCCGTAGGCAACTGCGGCGGCCATCAACGCCATAGCGCTGCTTAACAGAGTGCGATGTTGCCACCCCCAGGCAATCACCAGCCCCAATGCCAGGGTAACCAACACATTGAATGATCCCGAGGTGCTGATGTAGCGATAAGGCACTTCTGAAATGGCGGCAAACAACAGCATCAGCGCAAGGTATCGACCATTCGCCACCGTCAGCAATTCGCCCGGTTTGGAGCGCGCTACGTTGGCCGCAATGGCGACACAGAACAGCGGAAAGGAAAGTCTCCCCGGAATGAACAGGTTGCTCATTTCCGGCCACACCAATCGTAAGTGGTCGATGACCATTGTGAGCATCGCCAGCCACTTGATCAGATCCAGGCTACTGCTTCGGCTCTTGAGTGGGGGGAGCGGGGTAGTATGAGCCGTCGTCATGCCCACCCCAGTGTGACGGCGGTCAGCACGAGATAACGCACGCCCTTGGCCAGGGTGACGATCAGAAGGAAACTCCAGAGTGGTTCGCGCAGGACTCCGGCGACTACCGTCAGCGGATCGCCAATGATGGGCACCCAGCTCAGCAACAGTGAACAGCGCCCGTAGCGCAGATAGGACTGCTGGGCTTTTTCTAACTTGCTCTCGCTCACTGGGAACCAGCCCTTATGACGGAATCGTTCAACAGAACGGCCCAGTACCCAGTTAAGTACAGAGCCAAGAACGTTGCCGAAAGTTGCGACCGCCAAAAGCGTTGAAGCAACGTATTGGTCGGAAAGCAACATCCCGACCAACACGGCTTCAGACTGCATGGGCAGTAACGTTGCGGCACCGAATGCCGCCAGGAACAGACCAACGTAGCTGGTGAGTTCAAACACTCGGACATCGCCTCATGCGTTCAGGCCGATCCAGCCATGAAAGCCGACGTACAGACCAACACCGATGATCAACACGCTGGACAGGTACGGTGCACGACGCGCAACGGTGCCCATCCAAGGCCAGCGATTGGAGGCCTGCTTGGCGCCAATAGCGGCGGCTGCACCGACGGTTACCAATGTGAGCGCCAGACCAATGCTGAAGCACAGGACGAGCACGCCACCCAAGGCGACTTCTTTGACCTGAAGGCAGAGCAGCAAAACGGTGATGGCCGCAGGGCAAGGAATGAGCCCCCCCGTCAACCCGAACATGATGATCTGTCCCGTGGTGACCTCACGGTTGGTAAAGCGCTTGCGGATATCGTTGGCATGGGCGCGCTCATGCGCATCCTGATAGCCATCAATCGACAACTCCAGGCCTTCCAGTTCGGAATGCGCGTGCCCGTGATCATGCTCTAGGTATTCCAGGTCATAATCATGGGAATGACCGGCATGGCCCAAGCTCAAGCGGGCACTGAATTCATGCGGTTCAGGGATATCGAGTGCCGACTCCAGGAAGTCTTCGCGCTCGACGAAAGAGAACGATTGAGTGCTGCCGTCCAGACGAGTAGTCATCAGGCGAACATCTGAGGCTGCCCAGGCGTGTCCGGTCAATGTCTTCAGGCGCCAGTGCGGTGGCACGCCTTCTTCGAAGATCGACAGCTCAACACGGCCATGGCCAGTATCAATTCGGTGGGTCTCATCATGATGACCATGGTCATGCTCGTCGTGGTGGTGATCATCACCTTGCTCGAACTTGAACATCTGCTCGCCACGCCAGGTACGCCACAGCATCCACAGCGCAATCACAATGATCAGGGCAGCAGACGCGAGTTGGAAATACGGCTCCGTGGTTTGAGCGTCCAAGCCTTTGCCCAGATACATGCCGCCAATGGCGACCAACCACACTACAGCGGTATGCGACAGCGTCGCGGCCAGGCCCAACAATACAGCCTGTTTTACCGAGCCACGAATGGCCACGATAAAGGCCGCCATCATGGTTTTTGAGTGGCCAGGTTCCAGGCCGTGCAAGGCTCCGAGCAGAATGGCACTCGGAAAGTATAGCCAGGCGTGAGAGCCACCCTGTTGCAAGAGTTCAGCGAAGTTGGGCATGTCAGACCTAGAGGTACTTGGTGATTTGTTTGAAAGCTTCTAGCGGTGCACGCTCGCCATTGCCCAACGCCGAAACAGTGTCTTCCAGGCAGTGATCGATGTGATCCTGAATGAGCGTGCGCTTGGCTTGGCACACCGCTTTTTCAACAGCATGTAACTGCTGAGCAATGTCCACGCACTCACGACCCTCTTCGATCATCGTGATGATGCCGCGTAAATGGCCGTCCGCCCGCTTGAGCCGCTTGATGATTGCTTCATGACTTTGGTGGGTATGCGCATGGCTGTGTTCGTGTTCTTGCTCACTCATGACTTGAGCCTCAGGCCTCAATGAATTACGCTGGCATCCTATCCCCCCTAGGGGGATGCGGTCAAACGCATCAAAGCCCCACAAAACGAGTTGAAACCCGAACACTATGTTCAGCAGAACACTGACAATGACGGTGGTAATCGCACTTGCTCTCGCCATGTTTGTGGCTTGGGCAGGGCATACCTATACGTTGTCGGTGACATCGAAACAGCCAGCCTGGGAGATTGCACAAGACGCCCATCACTCCCATGAGCAGCAGGCAGAGATGTCGCGTGCGAGCTACTCGGATCACTACCACTCACCGTTGACCCCTGACCATCAGCACGAAACACCTCAGCTCACGTCCGCGTTAAGTTTGGCTGCACAGCCGAAGCTGTCTATACGAGTTGATGCGCGCCGATATTCCGTTCCTCGTCCGCCGATTTTCTTGATCGAGCGTCCACCCCGTCCCCCGTTCGCATCCTGACCATGGCCGCTCTGCGGCCTTTGATCCCTGCAACGTAGGATTGATCTATGCATTCGCACTCGATGAGCGGCGTTGTCGCATTCACTGCGCCATCGCACCGCCCGCTACTGCTGTTGTTTTTACTTGTCGCTACACTTTTCGTCGGGATGCCCGAGGCGATGGCTCACGCCGTCGCGGAAGGTGACAAGGGCTTCATCCAAGAAAGTTCCGGCGTCATGTTGCTGCCCTTCATCTACATGGGCGCCAAGCACATGATGACGGGCTACGACCACCTGCTGTTTCTGTTCGGGGTGATCTTCTTCCTCTATCGCCTGAAAGACGTGGGGCTCTACGTCACGCTGTTCGCTGTAGGGCACTCGGTCACGCTGCTGCTTGGCGTACTTACAGAGGTCAGCATCAGCTCGTACATCATCGACGCCATCATCGGCTTCTCGGTGGTGTACAAGGCGCTTGATAACCTGGATGCATTCCAGCGCTGGTTCGGTTTCCAACCCAACACCAAGGTGGCCACGCTGATCTTCGGCCTGCTCCATGGATTCGGGCTGGCCACTAAGATCCAGGAGTACGAAATCTCGCCTGATGGCCTGATTCCGAACTTGATCGCCTTCAACGTCGGCGTCGAGATCGGCCAATTGCTGGCCCTTAGCGCGATTCTCATTTTGATGGGGTATTGGCGGCGCACCGGCAGTTTCTGGCGTCACGCCTATACCGCCAACGTTGCCATGATGAGTGCCGGTTTCCTGCTGATGGGTTACCAGATCACCGGCCTGTTTGTCTCCGCGTAAGGAATTCTGACCATGTTCAATACTCCGCTTCCCACTGTTAATGAATTGCCCAGCACTCGCAAACTGCTACGTTCGACTGTTCTTGCAATATTGGTTGCTGCGGGACTTCTGGTAACAGTCGTAATGCCCTCGGAATACGCCATTGATCCGACAGGTGTAGGCCGAACACTGGGCCTTACCCAGATGGGCGAATTGAAGATCATCCTTGCCCAAGAGGCTTTAGCGGACGCAGATCCGCCGCAAGCATCGGCTCCGGAGCCGGCTCCGCAAATTGCAGCAGTTAAACCCGAAGTGCAATCTGCGGTTCAACCTGTGGCGAAGTCCAATCTAGCCCTGAAAAAAGATCAACTAACCATCACGCTGAAGCCTGGTGAAGGGAAAGAAATCAAGCTGGAAGTGCTGAAAAACAGAACCGTCAACTATGAATGGACAACGGTTGGTGGGCCTGTGAACTACGACACCCATGGCGAGCCCTACAACGGTGAAAAGGGTTACTTCCACAGCTACAACAAGGGCAAGCAGGTCAAAAGTGATAAAGGTGAATTCATCGCTATTTTTGACGGCACCCATGGTTGGTTTTGGCGTAATCGCAGCAACAGCGACGTGACCATCTCACTGAGAACGGCCGGCGATTACTTGAGCATCAAACAGTAATCCGAAGCCGCGATGGCTGTTCTATTGCCGAAAATGCAGCGCTCAGCCTAGATAAAGACCATTTATCTCATCCATTTTTTGAAAAGTCATTCCATGAAAACCCCAGCAACGCTGATTCGTTCGATGCTCCTGATCTGCTTTCTTGGCCTGATGACCGCATGCGGTGGCGGTGAGAAAGGAACAACATCCGAGAGCGCTGAGCACGGACACTCACACGAGTAACACCCTGAATAAAACAAGGCCGCATTTGCGGCCTTGTTTGTTTCTATATCGCAACCTGCGTACCCAGTTCGATCAGTCGGTTCAGCGGCAAATTAAAGTATTTGAGGTTGCTGTTGACGTTCTTCAGTAAAAAAGTGAACAAGCTTTCTCGCCAACGAGCCATCCCCATACGCTTGATCGGGATAACCGTCACGCGGCTAAAGAAGTAGGTGGAATGCATCGTGCAGAAATCCAGCTCTTTCATGTGTCAGAGACTCAAGGCTGCGGCTACGTCACGCTCCTCGATAAAGCCAAAGTGCAGGCTAACCCGGCAAATCCTTTACCTTAAGCCTAGACCTCAAACCGCCGATCATCTGGCACGCGCGGCCGTCCTCAGACGCCACAGTTAGCAACACCACCTGCTCGTGCAGAACCTGTTTCTGCAATTGATTGTGCGAGAGCCCATGAGGGGCAGCATCAGATCTGGAATAATGGCCGGAACATACCAACAGTTATATCAATACACAAAAAAAGGCGCCACTCGGGCGCCTAAGCCGTCTCCAAAACCAAAGGAGAAACAAAGAGACGGGGGTGTATCTGGTAATGGGGCCTAATGCCGATGGCTAGCGCCCGTTAAAGGAGTTGCAGCGGGTATTCGACAATCAGTCGGACCTCGTCCAAATCAGATTCGAAATCCGTGGCTCGTGTCGTTGCCTGGCGAACACGTAGAGACATGTCCTTCAGAGAACCTGACTGGATGACGTACTTAGCCTCGATGTCTCGTTCCCAACGCTTTTGATCCTGCAGTGGGGCGCCATCCGCTCCACGACGCATGTACACGCTGTTCGCGTTGGAATAGTCCGCATCCCAACCCTTAGCGTAGCGGGTCATGAAGCTGAGACCGGGGATGCCGAAAGCCTGCATAGCTGCAAGGATTCCTCTTTCGGTGAGTTGAAATCGCTGTACTGAATAGAGTTATCCAAGAAAATTGAGTCGGATTGGCGAAGGTAGTCAAAGTCGTCGTTACCATTATTGCGCTGGTACCCAACGGTCACGGTGTGCGCTCCGAATTTGACCCCGGTCTTGCCGCTCCAGATGTTGTTATCGAAGCTTCCCAGAAGTTTTTTACCCTCATCAACCGCTCGGTAGTAATTAAAGCCACCGATTAGCGATACGCTGTCTGAGAGCGGATAGCTCAATGTGGTGCCTGCGTAATACTGGTTCCACACATCCTTGAATTGGCTGGTGTAAAGACTCACACCTACGTGCTCATTGACTGTGTAATCGCCCCCTAGATAAGCGATCCACGGAGCATCTACCGCACCAGCGTAGAAAGTCGAAAAGCCGTCACGCATGCCACTGGAATTGGGTTGGCTCATCGCATGCAGTCGACCACCCTGAAGGGTCAGGTCTTTGATGCTGGTATTGGTAAACGTTGCACCACGAAAACTCTCAGGGAGGAGTCGAGAATCGCCATAGGCCACGACAGGCGTCGATGGAAATACGTCCCCTACCTTGACGACTGTATCCAGGAAACGCACTTTTGCGGCCCCGCCTACTTTTGAGTAGGAGTCTTCAGGTTGGCCTTTGCTATTGTGCGGCAAGACATCGACTGAGCTACGAGCTCCCGAGCGACCATCACCTGAATCGAGCTTGAGGCCTTCCATTGCAAACGCGTCAATGCCGAAGCCTACGGTACCTTGAGTAAAGCCTGATTCGAACCGGCCAATGATGCCATGAGCCCATTCGGCTGAGTACCCATTTCCCGTGGGGCTTGACTGGCCCTTTCGATAATCACGATTGAGATAGAGATTCCGATTGAGAATACTAAAGGTGCTCCCCTCAATGAATCCTTCAGGTCTTTGCTCAACAGCCACTGCAACTTGCGCCATGCTCATGCTAAGGGCAATGAGAGAAAGACCATAAATGCTTTTATTGTTCATTTAACACTCCAGGCTTTAGCTTGGCAGAGTTTCTTTATGAAATTTTTTATAGTTATAAAAAGCCACCAGCACGTGAGGATTTCTCCTACGTGCCGGCAGACATAATTTCATACAATAGATAACTCCAGCGTGACCTGAAAATTACTTCTATGTCAGCGAACAGTAAGCAGGCTCAAAACATACCGAACAACTTGGCGCAGTTATGGCCAACGCTAACTAGCTTCCGTGAGGGCAGTTAGTACCCATAACCTTGTATTCCAGGGTGTTAAGCTTGCCCGCCGAATCTTCATAGGTCATGCGCGAAGGGGCTACGCCACAGCTTTTATTGGCTTGAGTGGTACTGATTACCTTCTGGACATCGAGGTTCATTCCATATTCATAATGGACGACTTCAGGTGTCGTCTTTCCGTTTTCTAAGGCGTACTGCTCCATCGCCTTCTGGTTCTCTTGCATCATTCGACCATAAACACGGTCACCACCTCCTTCAGCCATGGCCAAAGAAGACATCGTCAAGATGGAAACGGCAAAAAAAACTTTTAGTGATTTCATGATTTTCTCCTAGTGTTCACTTACTTCTGACTAGAGGATAACCAGTGATGCCTTTCAGAAAGCTGCCGCGAATATTACATATGCGTAAGGTGTTCCACAGTACACGTGAGCTCGACTATTAGAAATTTAACTTATTGGCGGAGTAGGCTGAATACGTCAGATAAGGCATTAGGGACCAACTCGAGCTCCTCATGAAGCACCCAAGATTTTTATTAAAGATACATCTCCTCTATATCATTGACAGCTGCTTGGACTGCTCCAGATGGATGAGTCGTTTGAGCGCAGTAAGATGAGACGAAGAACGTGTTAAAAAAGCCTCATGGGCTGAGAATATTAGGGGCTACGTTGAGTACCGAAAACACCATCGCTAGGATAGCCTTTAACAGCCATAAGAAATCGTCCCAGTATTTTATCGCGGCTAGCAGCAAAGCACCGACGATTGGAAGCAGGGACAACCCCTTCAGCAACCGAAAGGTCCTGGTGAGGGTTCGGCCTTGCTTGTCGACTTGATCGATGGTGATCCTGAGCAGCCCCTGAAGTTTAGGGGGATATGTTTTTATCTTGTCCTTGAAATCATCGAAAATGACATTGAAGCTGTGTAGGAGGCGCTCCGTTTGCAGCATTTGGTTGTGAAGGATTGCAAGCAGAACCACAGAAACCACTGCCAACCCAAGGACAAGGATAAAACCTTCGAATCTTGAGGTTGTTTTCTCCAGCACGACCAAACCCGCTAGCGATATCGGCAGGGCGAGCATCTTGCCGGCGATGTCGCCCAGCACCCCGCTAAGCTTGGTGCCATAGTCGATTTCAGCTTGGGCCACCTCGCGCCGGGCCCGCTCAAACGAGAAGCTATAGACGTAGGTTTGCAGATTCGCGCGGTATGTGGCGAGGACCTCCCGCCACTCCCGCACGATCACCAAGAACAGATTGGGCTCGCTCTCAAACTTCTCTATGACGCTAGCCACCGCCATCCGAATCATTAATTTTCGTTCGGAGAGGTGTGCCTTATTTTCGTTTTTTCGATTGAGTATTTCTTCCAACAAGCTCAGGTGATTGAGCTCATAGTCAAGTACCTTGGCGTCAACCTGAGTAGGCAACAGAAATGTTCTCGGCGGCTTAGCCCCATCAGGAGGCAAGGCAAAGAAAAGATTAAAACCATCTTGGCTGCTGTCTTTGTCGACACCGATCGCTAGCAGTGCAAGCAGCTCGATCAACCGACATACGCGCCTGAGCGCCTTAATCGTCGGAGGTTCGGTGTCATCACTATCTGCCCAACAGAGCTCAACAATGTACACGTTGCTCGGAAATTGGCCCTTGCCCAATGAGCCATTGCGAGCGACAAACTCGCCTAGGTTCGCGTAGAAACGGCCAGACTCGTTCGATGGCAAGCGAAACTCAATATCGAGAGAGTCTGCTTCTTCAGAGCAATGCTCGAACTTGCCATAGGCTGCGGGCAGGCCATCGCACATTCGCAACGTACCGATAATGTCGGGCGTTGGCATCCCCTCATAGCGGATGACTCCGTCCTCAATGGGGGGCGCTCCAATGGCGCGGTAGAGAGCTACCACATTAGAAAACATTCTTAGCCGACCCTGGCCAGCAGTTCTTTCTCGATCACACCAACCAGTTCGGCAGTCAGATTGGACAGTGTCAAATTTTTCCGTCCCTCATCATAATAAACGTCTGCGGCCGGATCCTTACCTAACGCTCCACGCTCGAATTGCAACGACCAGTTAGCCGCGTCCCCCTTGATACGGGTCTTTGTTGCCGCTCTTTCCATTCTTAGCGCTGGCTTGCCTACCCTAAAAAAGGGTTGGATTGCGATTAAGAACTTTACTCTGAACATTTATTTTCTGATGTCGCTGGCTGTCGTTGGTGCTCTCGTCATTGGTAAGTGGCCTGAAGCTGCGATGGTGGTTTTCCTCTTCGCTATTGCTGAAGCTATCGAAGCACTTTCTTTGGAGCGAGCGCGTAACGCGATCAAGTCGCTAACTGCGTTGGCGCCGGAAACCGCCGAAGTAATGATTGACGGTGCCTGGAAAGATCAGCCCGTGGCGAGTGTGTTACTCGGTAGTCGTATTCGGGTTCGTACAGGTTCGCGAGTACCGTTGGATGCCAGCGTCGAGTCTGGTCGCGCTGCGCTTGATCAGGCCCCAATTACTGGCGAAAGCCTTCCAGTTGATAAGCAGGTCGGTGACCCGCTTTACGCAGGCAGTATCGTTACCGACGGAGTGGTTGAAGCGACTGTGACGGCCGTAGCAGGAGAAAGCACTCTTGCTCGTATCGCTGCGGCCATACAAGACGCGCAAGCTCAACGAGCCCCTACTCAACGGTTTGTAGATCAGTTTGCACGTTATTACACCCCGGCTGTAGTGGTTCTTGCCCTGTTGGTTGCTGCGTTAGGCCCCGTTCTGTTCGCTGGTACCTGGGGCGATTGGCTCTATCAGGCGCTGGTCCTCCTAGTCATCGCCTGCCCGTGTGCTTTGGTAGTTTCAACGCCAATTACCGTTGTCAGTGGACTTGCCGCGGCTGCCAAACATGGCATTTTGATTAAGGGCGGTGCATACCTCGAAAGCGGGCGACTTCTTAAAGTTGTGGCACTCGACAAAACCGGAACTTTGACCCAAGGCAAGCCGGTACTGACTGATACCGAGCCGTTTGGTGATCTACCCATCGAAATGGCTTTGAAGATCGCTGCGAGTCTCGACGACCACAGCACGCACCCAGTGGCAAAGGCGTTGGTCAACGGCTGGAAATTACAGCAACCAGACGTCGCTCCCTTTTCGGTTGAGGACTTCGGTGTACTCAACGGTCGTGGTGTCAAAGGCGTTATTGATGGTCAATTATGGCACTTGGGCAACCACCGCTTGGTTGAGGAGTTAGGTCTGTGTTCGCCTGCGCTTGAAGCCCGATTGTCGTTGCTCGAAAACGCAGGAAAAACAGTAATCGTGCTTTGCGCCGCCAGAGGTCCGGTGGCGATTTTTGCTGTGGCGGACACAGTAAGACCTGAAAGCATTGCAGCCGTAACTGCTCTGAAAGCATTGAATGTCGTACCGGTGATGCTCACGGGCGACAATCCTGCAACGGCCAAGTCCATCGCCGCGCAGCTCGGTATACAGGATGCACGCGGAAACTTGATGCCGGAGGATAAACAAGTCGCCGTCGCGGAACTCAAACGCCGCTTTGGTACTGTTGGCATGGTGGGCGATGGTGTGAACGATGCTCCAGCATTGGCGCAAGCCGACATTGGTTTTGCGATGGGGGCCGCCCTTGAAACGGCTGATGTCGCCATCATGGATGACGACCCACGCAAGATTGCTGATTTTATTAGCCTGAGTCGTCGATGTGCCTCTGTTTTGAAGCAAAACATCGGACTGGCCTTGGGTATCAAAGTTGTATTTTTGGCGCTTGCATTGTCCGGCCACGCTACGTTGTGGATGGCTGTTTTCGCCGATATGGGAGCGAGCCTGCTGGTCGTATTCAACGGACTGCGGCTACTGCGTCGGTGATACGAAAGCTGCGACTTCGTCTTCAATTACATGCCCACACAAGGAAATCAAATCATGCAATGTCCGATCTGCAAAGATACTGCCCTCGTAATGACTGAGCGCCAAAGCATCGAAATTGATTATTGCCCTCAATGCCGTGGCGTTTGGCTCGACCGAGGTGAACTCGACAAGATCATCGAGCGCAGCCAACAACAGGAGGCCGTTAGGTTTCTTCCACAGAACCCAATTCCACCCGTACAGAATGCTCCTCCAGCAGTACAACCCGGTTACAGCCAGCATGGAGATAGCCAAGCTCATGGAGATCAGCGAGGAAGTCACGGTGGCGGTTGGAGAGAAGGTGGCCATCAGAGCAGTCATCAGAGCGGCCATCAAAGTCATGGTGGACATCAAAACCAGAGTGGGCATCAAAACCAGAGTGGGCATCAGGGGCAACAGTCGTACCGCAAAAAATCATTTTTGCAGGAGATGTTCGATTAAGGCTGCGATTTCGCGCTTTGATCGGGATATACCTCGAACCAGCACCAATTCTGAAATAGGGTGTTTCATGAGATGGAACCGTTTTGGGTATTAGCTGGTCTTTATATCCTGCAATCGACTCGTAGCAAGGGTGCTACCTGGGTGGTTGGAGTTTCAGCAAGCGGCGTTTGAGGAAAAGGTTATGAGTTCAGGACACAGTCACGGCCAAGTACGCGCCGGTCACGAAAAGTTGCTGTGGATCGCACTCACCCTGACGACAAGCTTTATGGTCGCGGAGGTCATTGGAGCTTTTGTCACCGGCAGCCTGGCCTTATTATCCGACGCGGCCCACATGCTGACGGACGTTGCGGCTTTGGCGATATCCTTGGTCGCTATTCATATAGCCAAGCGCTCTGCGGATAGGAAGCGGACCTTCGGGTACGCACGATTTGAAATACTTGCAGCCACCTTCAATGCGGTCTTGCTGTTTTTAGTCGCTATATACATCGTTTATGAAGCGTATCTGCGACTTAAAGTCCCGGCGGAAATCCAGTCGACTGGCATGTTGGTCATTGCGGTGTTCGGGCTCATCGTCAACCTTGTTTCAATGCGCCTACTGAGTGCTGCCAGTGGGGAAAGCCTCAATGTGAAGGGCGCTTATTTAGAGGTCTGGAGCGATATGGTGGGGTCTATTGGCGTCATCATCGCAGCTCTTTTGATCCGTTTCACCGGCTGGACTTGGGTTGATTCACTTGTCGCGGCTGGCATCGGGTTCTGGGTGCTGCCCAGGACTTGGTCATTGCTCAAGGAAAGCATGAACATATTGCTGCAAGGGGTTCCAGAGGGCATCGATATTGAAAAGGTAGAGGCAACGCTTTATGGCATTGAGGGGGTCAAGAATATCCACGATTTGCATATCTGGGCTTTGACCAGTGGTAAAAGTGTTATGAGCGTCCATCTTGTCGCTGACTCGGCTTCCCGCAGCGAGCAAGCTATCTTGGCTGAAGTAACCAGCCTTATGAGTGATAAGTTCCACATCAGCCATACTACCGTCCAAATGGAAGGATCTGATTTTCACGATCAACTGGCTGACGATCATGAGGGTATGGTCCACTAACTGAGTCGTGGTATTTATTTAAGCTGGATGAACGTTTATACGTCGCGATACAGATCAAAAGGGTCGATTAAAATGGTCAGAAATATTTTAAGTTATTCTGGGCTGGCTTTGTTTTTGGCTTTTGTTGCGCAGCCAGCTTTTTCAACACCTGCTAATCCAGAAAGGGTATACGGGTGGATTGAGGAAGGAATACTTTTGCCAGAAAATATTGCTGTGAAAGTAAAGTTAGATACAGGTGCTCTTACATCCTCGATGGATGCGAAAGACTTAGAACGATTCCGTAAAAATGGAGAGGAATGGGTTCGTTTCAACGTTAAAGTAAAAGACACAAAAACTAAGAAGGTGAGTAACGCACTCTTCGAGCGACGCGTCGAAAGAAATGTAAAGGTTCGAGGCGCCGGTGGCGCTGAACATCGTCCAGTAGTCATGATGACGATGTGCATAGGTGATAAAATTTATAAGGAAGAGTTTTCACTGAGGGATCGAGGCGACATGAACTACCCCGTATTGATTGGTCGCAAAACTTTGGGGGTCTTGGGGGCGGTCGATGTTTCACGCACATTCACTAACGAACCAAACTGTAATTAAACACCTGAGTTATACATTTTATCTATACGTGCAAGGTGAATGTATTGAGAAAATAGCTCGGCAGAATTTTGCAGCTTTTTTGATGCTTGATGTGGCCGACTAAATAGTCTTAAAAAAAGCTCACCCGGATGCTGATTTTTAGGAAGAGTTAGAAGTGGCGCCATGCAACGATTAGTAGTTGCATGGCTTCTAATCAAAGTATGCTCATACTATAGGGTCATTTTAGATCTTTCTCGCGCAGCTCCACTTATTTCGGTGTTTTCATTGATTGACGCTCAAATGTCTGCGCGAGCTTTAACGGTGTTGACGCTTTGGACTGACAGGTACTGAACAGATCAAGCTCGGGGCGATATGATGTAGTTTGAATACCCATCAACCCCAATATAGAATGGAATAAGTTATCATGGGACAGTGATACTCCGCGTTGTTCCTTCAGGCATTGAGGATCTAGGTTTTGACGCGACTGCATATCTTTGGAGATCCAGAGTACCATGGGGATACTAGTCTGCTCGCTGGGAGCCATGGCATAAGGAAGTCCATGCAAGTAAAGCCCATTCTCGCCGAGGGACTCACCGTGATCAGAGACATAAAGCATCGCCGTATCAAAACGTTCAGCGTTACGCTTTAGCAGGTCGATCGTTTGCCCAAGTACGTAGTCCGTATAACTGAGACTGTTATCATAGGCACTGACAATGCTTTCGCGCGTACAACGTTCGAGTTGGTTATTATTGCAAACGGGCCCGAATCGTTCGAACGCTGGTGGATAGCGTTTCGAGTAGGATGGGCCGTGACTGCCTTTCATGTGTAGCACCACGATTGAGTCCCGCTGCTGTTTATCCAAGTAGGCTTGTAAATCTTGCAATAAGACTTCGTCGTAACACTCGTCGGCTCTACATAATCCCAGCGTTTTTTGATTGTTCAATTTTTCATTTGGTACTCGGTCGCAAATGCCTTTGCAACCCGAGTTATTGTCTCTCCAAAGGACCGATACTCCGGCCCGCTGCAAAACGTCTAATAGTCCTTCTCTACGCAGCGCCATACCGTCTTTGTAGCCTTCTTTACCCACATCCAGGAACATGCAGGGTAAGGAAACGGCCGTAGCTGTTCCACATGAGCTGACATTGGTAAAACTTAAGACGCCACGCCTGGCCAATTCCGGATTGGTATCCCGGGTATAGCCATTGAGGGAGAAGTTAGCGGACCTAGCGGTTTCACCCACCATAAGTACCGTTAGCCGTGGTTTGCGTACACCAGCAGTAGCTTCTTCACGGCGGGCATCAGCACCAATGGTTTTTAATTCGGTGGGAACTGCTAGCTGGCGACGCGTATACCCATGGATTGCCGAAACCACATTCGACGGAACCAACATCAATCGGAGTTCGCGATGGTTAGGATTGATAAAGCGTAAATACGATGACCGCCAAGCAGGTGAGCGCTACCGCCACACCCATCAATCGATGAGCAAGTGCGCGGGACCACGATCGTTGGATCAAACGGACTCGGGTAATAATCAACCCCGGTATAACACCAAAGCCCAGCATCCACAGCAGTAGTTCCCAGTTCAGCAGGTCCGTGGCCTCGGACCTGTCCGTCTGCATCACATTCGTTAGCATGCTGTAATCAATTACTATGCCATAGCTATTCATAAAGTAACTCGTTGCTGCCGCAACCAGCAGCACGATAGCTAACACAGGTTTTATCAAGCGTCCCCAGGCCATCACGCTGAGCAATACGTATAGCCAAATCAACACGAACCAAGGCAGGCTAAGCACGAATATGGTGTTTCCGTCCTGTAGGCCTCCCACGCCTTGCCAGACAGCTCGCCAAAATGGCCAGTTACTAAACAATAGAAGCCAGGTTGAAACTGCAAGAATTAACTGATTACTACCGAGGGTGATTTCCCAACTGCGAATTGGTACTTTGTTATTCATGGGTACTCCGGAATATCTCGACGTATCCAGGCGCGAACTGCCACCGGAGTGTCACTACGTTTTAGGTAAGAAAAAATCGCCAATGGCGCGGTGCAACTCGTGGATGCACCAGTGACCCTGAACGTTCTCGTCAGCTAGTTGGCGATCTGCGACTAGCCAAACCGCCAGACACCCCAAACTGATGAAAATCTTTTTCATGAGGTGCCCCCCCAAGTAAGCGACGTGGCTGTAGATCTGCTCGATTCGTCCTTGAACACCAGTAGTTGTGCTGAAGCGAAATACTGGGTGCGGGGCCGCGTAGACTTTGTTGCTCTGTTGGCCGTCGAGCGCTTGTCTACAGCGAGGCGGATTTCGTACCGCAGGCGTAGCTTGGTGACGTTGTGCAGATCACGAGACTGATAGGTGCGGCTGGCCGCCGACGAAATACTTTTTAGTTTGCGGCCGAAGGACAAAATCGGTGTTGAAGCGTCCACCAGGGTCAACCGCTTCCGGATGCTGGTCATCCTCGTTCCGCCAGACATTGCGAACTCTGAACTGAAATCAGACCTTGCTGTGCACGCATGACGCACACTTTCGGCGTCCGACGGAGCTTTACGTTGGTGGTGTTCGAATTTTCGCGGAAGGCTTTGGCATCCATTAGTACTGGATTAGGGATCAAATCAGTCTGTTGGTGCCCCGTTTGGACAGTTTGGATATCCCACTGGACATCTACGGGGCTTGGGTTATTGAGTAATGCGGTTTGGGGTTTTGTCCTAGCCTCGACGTGGGCTTCCTGTCGCGACGCCGTCATCAACGACGAAACACGAGACAGTGGACCTGCCGCCCACAACATTTTTCTAATGCGAGATCGCATAACGAGATTTACGCCCCCAAAGCGCATTGTTTCTTTGTTCACTAATAAATATTTGATGGTCTAAAAAAACTGCGGGCATCGATTTCAGGTGTCTGGATTCGATCAGAAGTCGCCCCGTCCGCAGGATCCTATGACGCGTAGATTTTTTGCACACTCAATGTACTGTTGAGCAGTTATCAGAAGGATGACTGAAGAATTACAAATTTGTTATAAGCCCATCTGCTGCGGACAATTAGTCTAAGATCTATTTAGTGTGGAGGTTTGTATGTTTTACGTCGATTGCGTAGCGGAGCCTCGATAATGCGTGATAAATTCTTACTGACTAAAATCGATCAATGCAAATATGTTGGAATGGGTTGGTGAGTGAAGTTATCTGTGCGCGTATAAGGAAGTTTTATTATTTAGTATCGAGATTTTATGAAAAATGCGTATTTTGATAATAGAAGACGAGCTGAAAACCGCCCATTATTTACATCAGGGGCTGACTGAAAGCGGATTCGTCGTTGATTGCGTCGCCAGCGGAATCGATGGCTTACGCTTAGTATCCCAACAGGCTTATGATCTTGTAGTGCTCGACGCGAACCTACCGCAACGTGACGATTGGGGTCTACTTGTAAGCATTCGCAAGGTCATTATTGCGCCTATCATGATACTTACCGTTAAAGGTAGTCTGGAGGACAAAATCAAAGGGTTCGACCTAGGCGCCGACGATTACATGGTCAAACCAATTGAGTTTCCAGAACTGTTGGCCCGAGTACGTACTCTGATGCGTCGCACTGAATTGTCGGCATTGCCCGGCGACCTGGAACTCGATCTGGGCAGACACCGTACCTGTCGCGCCAAGCAGCGGATTGAACTGACCAACAAGGAGTTCGCCTTGCTACACCTCTTGATGCGCCAGACTGGTACGACGCTGTCACGCAAGCAAATCATGTCCTCTGTCTGGGGGCTGAATGCTGATTGCGACACCAATGTTGTTGAAGTAGCAATGAGAAGGCTTCGGGCTAAGATTGATGACCCTTTTGACAAGAAGCTAATCCATACCTTGCGTGGTGCTGGATATGTTCTCGAAACGCGTGATCAATGAGCCCTCTTAATCCTTCGAATTTTGAAATTGTGTGAAATAATCGACATTCAATTTAAATTCAGAATGCACAAATATTTGCTCTAATAGTCAGTTTTATAGGATTCCCCAATGGCTCCTGGGTGGGACGGTACTGCGCCTGGCTGATTTTGATACCTCACTAAGCTTTTGAGGCTAACGGGTGGAAATTACAAATAAGTAATTTTTCTAAAATGAGTCAGAAAGGTTTATCTCGTTAAACTTACGTAAGTTTAACAGCTTTGTAACCACTTCAAAGAGACTCTGCGATGAGCGCTTAAAATTAAGTGCTGTTGCGCTGACGCTATCATTGTCTTCGATAACATTCGCTGAAAGCCGTGGTGATCGCAACGACAACGCCATGGAAGCAAATCAGAAAAAAAAGGCAGCCTACGCAGCCCAAAAAGGCAAGACAGCTCCGGAAGTTCAGAAATATCGTGATGGAATGAAGCTTGATATCGCAAAAGTGGTGAGTACGACCCCACCAATTCGCTCTTGCAACATTGTACCTTTTCGAATGACCTATGAGGACTCAGCTGGAAAGCTTCACACTATTGAATACCAAATTATGGGTGTGTGTCGTAACACGCACGAATGAACGGATGACGTGAATAAGGGCTGTTTTTTCAATGGTTGGTGTCACCAGCTGGCTTGTCCATGGATGTTTGGAAAACCGAGCTTGAAGATCGTGATATTACCGGGGGAGCTTTTAGCCTCTGCCACTCCCTGATGCAGACTCATGATCGATTTCACAATGGCCAAACCAAGCCCGGTACTGCCTTCAGTGCGAGAATGATGGGTGTCGACTCGATAAAAGCGATCGAATAAGTGCGGCAGATGTTGAGGTTCAATACCTGCGCCTGGGTTGGCTACAAGTAGCGAGACTTCTGTGGCATGGACTTCGATGGTGATTGAGATGGCTTGGCCTGCTGGACAATGGCGTATTGCGTTGGACATCAGGTTGGAAATTGCCCGCTGAATCATCAGCCGATCACCAATGGTCGACCCACTGCCCGTAACGCTCAAGCTGACATGTTTCTCTTCCGCCGACAGGGAAAACAGATCGATGACCTTCGAGGCTTCATCCTCCAGCGCAATGGTCTCAAACGGGACCAGCGCAGCGGGATTACTGACCTGCGCTAGGAAAAGCATGTCCGAGACAATCCGGGTTACGCGCCCAAGCTCTTCGGTGGAGGACTCCAAGACTGCTTTGTACTCCTCAATAGGCCGCTCCCGGGACAGCGTCACCTGGGCCTTGCCCATCAGGTTGGCAATGGGCGATCGCAGTTCGTGGGCCAGGTCATCGGAGAACTGCGACAACTGCTGAACATCGCTGTCGAGTCGGTGCAGCATAAAGTTGATGCCACGGGCCAGTTCACTGAGCTCCTGTGGCATCTTGACCACCGAGAGTCGGTGACTGAGGTCCTGAGCAGAGATCATGGCGGCCACCTTGCGAAACTCCTGCAGCGGCGCGAGCTCCCGTTTTACCACTGCCCAGGCACTGATGCCGATAAGAAGCAGCAGCAGTGGCAACGCTATGATCGTCGAGCTTAGATATGTGCTGAGCAGCGCTTCATTGTTGACGCAATCAATCGACAGCAATACGGCGATATTCGTACCGTTCGGTAAGCGGATAAGTCTGGACGCAGTCAGGAAGTGCCGGCCCTGATCATCGATGCTTGGGGAGTACGACACATTGACGGTGGCAGACCCTGCCGCCTTCAACTCCACCCTGGGGTCCTTCAAGCCAGAGCCGGACTTTAAGAGCGGCGTCCTCATATTCTTCAGGTCATAAATGGTAAGGTTCAGGTTGTCATGCCCCATCACCTGATCCAGCAATACGTGCGGTTTGATTTTGATGTCGACAGGTTTTTCATACAGCGAAAGACTGTGCTCGATTTGCCGCATTTTCTCGCTCAGGCTGTCTTTTGACAGTTTATCTAACTCATGCGTTAGCGCGATGAATGCAAGAACCGCCAGAAATAACACCAACAATGCGCCCAGGATACTCACCGCTAAACCCAACCGCGTCGACAGGCTTGCCGACTTCATTCCCGGGCCTCCAGCACGTAGCCAACGCCGCGCAGGGTATGGATTAGCTTGTTGTCAAAAGGATCATCAATTTTGGCCCTCAGGCGGCGGATGGAAACCTCGACCACATTGGTGTCGCAGTCGAAGTTCATGTCCCAGACCAATGAAATGATCTGGGTACGGGAAAGCACCTCACCCGACTGACGCATCAACAGGTGCAGCAAGGCAAACTCCTTGGTCGTCAGGTCGATGCGCTGTTCGCCCCGGAAGGCCCGATGGCGGCCCTGGTCGAGTTCCAGGTCAGCGACCTTCAAGACCTGCGGGACGGGAACGTGTTCGCTGCGACGCATCAAGGTTCGTACCCGGGCCAGCAGTTCTGGAAACTCGAATGGCTTGACCAGATAGTCATCAGCCCCCAGGTCGAGGCCGCGGATCTTGTCCGCCAGGCGCCCGCGAGCGGTCAGCATCATGACCCGGGTGTTACTGCTTTGGCGCAGTTGCTCAAGTACACCCCAGCCATCAAGTTGTGGTAGATCGACGTCAAGTATTACCAAGTCGTAGGTTTGTTGACGCGCAAGGTGAAGTCCATCCGTGCCATTCACCGCCCGATCTACTATATAGCCGCTTTCAGTCAAACCCTGATGCAGGTATTCGGCAGTTTTAAGCTCATCCTCAACTACAAGCATTCGCATGGTAGTGCCGCCCTATTGAAATTTCGAAGTTTACTTAAATGCCCGACTAAGAAATGATGTAGAACTATTCGATCATAAAGATCTCAAAACCGCGCATTGCTCAAGTGTCCAGTATCAAGCCTGAAGCTGCTACAGGGTCAACAGGAGGAAGAGCTTTTACAATAAAAGTATTTGCGACCATATGTCGCAGGTGTGTTAAAGCGCGGTTCTCTTACATTTATTTCAGTCTGAAGCCAAGCTCCGCTCGGCTGATATCTATAGGCAATCGTTTCGAAGTGTTACGGTACAGGCAGTCAATTTAATGCCGCACGCGTTGGGGAGGAGTGGCAGGATGTACCAAGGGGAGTTGATCTCGCTTTGTTATGTGCAAATATCCCACCCTATCTATGCTCTAAGGATTTCGGAGTCGCACTCTTAGGTTGTTTTCTATTTGTTTTGATTTTAGTTAAAGTCTTACTAAAAACACTTCCCCGATTTGTGGTCTATTAGTTTACTTTACGCATTATATTTTGGAAATGTAAGTCGAAAGACTGTCGGATGACCCGACATACTTTTGACCTCTGCCGTTCCTTGGTGAAGACTCATGATGGATCGGACAATGGCCAACCCTAATCCAGTACCACCTTCAGCTCGTGAGCGACTGTTATCTACACGATAGAAACGATCGAAAATATGGAACAAGTGCTGGTGCTCAATTCCTACCCCAGGATTACTTATTGATAGTGAGACTTTTTCAGTTTGCGTTTCAATCGCTATAGCAATGGACTGCCCTGCTGGGCAGTGACGAATGGCATTTGATAAAAGATTGGAAATAGCCCGTTGAATCATGAGTCGATCACCTAAAACTTTGCCCCATCCGCTGACAGTTATACCAACGCTCTTTTCCTCAGCCGATAGAGAAAAAAGGTCGATGACTTTTAGCGCTTCATCCTCTAGTAAAATGCTTTCAAACGGCACGAGTGCAGCCGGATGACTTACTTGGGCCAAGAAAAGCATGTCTGAAACAATTCTGGTGATTCGTCCTAGTTCCTCGGTGCATGACTCTAAAACAGCCTTGTACTCTTTTGCCGGGCGTTCTCGAGAAAGTGTTACCTGAGCTTTCCCCATAAGGTTCGTAATCGGTGACCGCAGCTCATGCGCCAAGTCATCAGAAAATTGCGATAGTTGTTGAACTCCGCCGTCAAGACGGTGCAGCATGAAGTTTATACCGTGAGCAAGCTCACTGAGTTCTTGGGGCATCTTGACAACTGAGAGTCGATGACTTAAATCCTGGGCCGACACCATTGCTGCAACTTTCCGGAATTCCCGGAGGGGGGATAAGCCTCGTTGCACAATAGCCCAGGCGCTGAAACCAATCAGAATCAGCAACAGTGGAACCGCTACAATGGTCGAACTCAGGTAGGCGCTCAATAGCGTTTCATCATTCGAGCGATCAATAGACAGTAGGACCGATACGAACTCACCATCCTTTAATTTCATGAGCTTAGAGGCGGTGAGGATGTGGATTCCGGACTCTTCGGCTGGGGAGTAGTACGACAGCTTATTACTGGCGGCTGTTCCGGCTTGATTCGTAGATACTTCAGGTATATCTGCTCCAAAACTCAGCAGAGGTTCACTCATGTTGTCATCATCAAAGATGGTCAGGTTAAGATTGTCGTGTCCCAGCACTTGATCTAATAGCACGTGTGGTTTTAAACTCATGTCACGGGTACTGATATCCATCAGTAGACTGTGCTCAATCTGACTCATCTTCTTCTCTAAGCTATTTTTTGCGCGCGAATCAAGTTCGTGAGTAAGCGCTAAAAAAGCTAGTATCGCTAACAGCACTACTAGTACCGCTCCCATAATGCTAACTGTCAACCCCAGCCGCATCGATAGGCTGACCGGTTTCATTTCCTCGCCTCCAATACATAGCCTACGCCACGAAGGGTATGTATTAATTTTGTTTCAAATGGATCATCTATTTTTGCTCTCAATCTTCGTATCGAAACTTCGACAACGTTTGTGTCGCAGTCAAAGTTCATATCCCACACTAAAGAGATAATTTGAGTGCGAGATAACACCTCTCCTGATTGACGCATCAACAGATGAAGCAGCGCGAACTCCTTTGTCGTCAGATCTATGCGTTGCTTTCCGCGGAATGCGCGATGTCTGCCTTGATCAAGTTCAAGGTCAGCGACTTTTAATACCTCTGGAACTGGAACATGTTCGCTGCGACGCATTAAAGTGCGTACTCTTGCAAGCAACTCAGGGAATTCAAATGGCTTGACCAGGTAATCATCGGCTCCCAAATCCAATCCTTTGATTTTGTCTGCCAGACGCCCTCTTGCAGTCAGCATCATTACCCGAGTGCTACTAGTCTGCCGAATATTTTCAAGAACGTCCCAACCGTCAATTTCAGGTAGATTTACGTCTAGTATTACCAGATCATAAGCTTGCTGACGTGCTAGATGGAGTCCATCAGCCCCGGTCGATGCGCAGTCTACAATATAGCCACTTTCAGTCAGGCCTTGATGTAAGTACTCAGCAGTCTTCAGCTCGTCCTCTATCACAAGGATTCGCATAGGATTTCACCCTCTGGTAAATGTATCGGAATGATTGGATGCTCGTTAAACATGGTTTAAGGGCTTTATTAATCTGTATAAATGTTTCGATTCTGGCTACATCTTTAATTTTCTTCGCAATATGGTCTTTTTAAAGCTTTGCAAGGTTCGTCATGTTTCCTTGACCTCCTAAAGTACTAGGTTCGGCTCCCTTTTTTTGTTTCGGGTTGTTTCTTGGTGCGAGCACTTGTTGACTTCATCCTAATGCATTAATTGAGGTTTTTCCGCTGGATAACGTATTTGTAATTTTTCAGTCACCTTGTTGATAGGTGCGGAGAATTACATTTGCCTCATGGGAAATTCTTTTTGTTTTAAAGGTTTTAAGGAATGATGGAATTACTTCGGCGTAGAAAGTTTATTGCTCACCCAATCACGCATAAGACCATGCTAAGAGCAGGTCTCATTTCGATCCTTGCGCTTTTGACTAGTCCTTTGTTTGCGGCGACCGCTCAAATGCTAACAATGGATCAGGCGCTTGAAACCGCTTTTGCCAATAACCCTGATCTGGCGGCCGCTCAATGGGAGACTGGTATTGCTCAGGGAGAGCGACAGCAGGCAGGGTTGATCCCTAACCCTGAGGTTTCCTGGGAGGCTGAAGATACTCGGCGAAACTCGCGCCAACCAGCCGATCGAGCTTGGCGGTAAGCGCGGGGCTAGGATCGAGGTGGCCAGTCGAGCTCAAGACGCGGCCGGTATTGAATTGGACCGCAAACGCAATGTTCTGCGTGCCGATGTCATTCAGGCGTTTTACAGCTCCTCGACGGCTCAGCAAAGGCTGCTGTTATCACGTCAATCACTTGAGCTCGCCGAGCGCGGTTTGCGTGTAGCTCAAGGTCGCATCAAGAGTGGTAAATCCTCACCCGTTGAAGGTACTCGCGCAGAGGTTCAGCTATCAGAAGTGCGTCTGGAGCTGAGGCGGGCTGAGCGGGATGAGGCCAGTGCCTACCAGCGACTCGCTCAGGTCATGGGCGCGCCTTTGCCTGCATTCGTGTCTGTGGGTGATCCAGGCCGGTCGATGCCAACCGTACCGGATTCGTCACTGCTGCTTAATCGCATAGGTGAAACCGCGGAACTACGATTGGCAAAACTGCAAATAGATCAGCGGGAAGCCTCCCTTGGCCTGGAGAAGGCTCAGCGAATTCCCGACCTCACCGTGAGTATCGGGAGCCAATACGACGAGCGCGAGCGCGAGCGGGTGAATGTCGTGGGGCTGTCTATGCCCATCCCATTGTTTAACCGTAACCAGGGCAACGTACTAGCCGCTGCCCGCCGTACCGATCAAGCCCGCGACCTTCGTAACGCCAGTGAGTTACGCCTGCGCACAGAAATCCAGACCACCCTGGATCAGTGGATGACGGCTAACACTGAAGTCGCGTCGTTCAATCAAACCATCCTGCCTGCCGCGAAAAGTGCCGTCGACACCGCTACCCGAGGTTTCGAAATGGGCAAGTTTAACTTCCTCGACGTACTCGATGCTCAGCGCACCTTGATTAGCGCCCGCACGCAATACATCCAGGCTATCGCCGAGGCGACAGACGCCTGGGTGCGCATCGAGCGAATTTTCGGAGATGTCGCCCTTCTCACTCGCACTCCGTGAATTTCATATAACGCTTTTTTTACCGCTGCTCAGCATCGCAATACCACGGTAATCCGTGACTGCCGACTGGGCTGCGCAGGGAGTTTCCATGGATAAAAAACTAATTCTCGTCACTGCACTGACCTTGACGTTGGGTATAGGCATCGGCTCGTTGTGGATGGGCAGCCCATCGGTGCCCTCAGCCGAGGCTCAGGCTCAGGCTCAGGCTCAGGAGGGCAAAGGCCATGACGATCACGGCGATGAAACTACTGGCAAAAAATCAGCCGAGGGCGAACACGCCGAAGGCGAAGCGGAAGAAGGTCACTTGACTCTGAGCGAAGAGCAGATCAGCTCAGCCGGCATCCAGTTGGTCGAAGCCAAGGCGCAGAGTATTAGCCTTTCATTGCCCTTTCCTGGAGAAATCCGTTTTGATGAAGACCGCACTGCACATGTGGTGCCCCGTGTACCCGGTGTCGTCGAGTCGGTCCATGTCAATCTTGGTCAACCGGTGAAAAAAGGCCAGTTGCTGGCCGTGATCGCCAGCCAACAAATTTCTGATCAGCGTAGTGAACAAGCCGCGGCGCAACGTCGTCTTGAGTTGGCCCGTACTACCTACGAGCGAGAGCGACAGTTATGGCAGGACAAAATCTCTGCCGAACAGGATTTCCTGCAAGCCCGCCAGGCTTTGCAAGAAGCCGAAATCGCCCTCAGCAATGCTCGACAAAAAATCAGCGTACTCAGTGGCAGCTCGGTCACCAGCGGGGGTAACCGATATGAATTGCGTGCGCCGTTTGACGGGGTTGTCGTTGAGAAACACTTGGGCCTCGGTGAGGTTGTCAGCGAAACCACTAATGCCTTCACCCTCTCCGACTTGTCGCGTGTGTGGGTGACCTTTGGTGTCTCGCCAAAGGATTTAAACAAGGTACTGGTGGGCAAGTCGGTCACGGTCAGTGCGTCGGAACTGAATGCCGAAGTCACTGGAACCGTGGCCTATGTCGGCAGTTTGTTGGGCGAGCAAACTCGTACAGCCACGGTCCGCGTGACCTTGGCCAATCCACAAGGTGCATGGCGTCCCGGGCTATTCGTGACCGTGCAGGTTGACACTGATACTCGGCAAACAAAGGTCGCAGTACCAGAAGCGGCTATCCAGACGGTCGAGGACACGCAAACTGTTTTCGTTCGAACGGACGACGGGTTTAAAGCTCAGCCAGTGGAGACAGGTGGCCGTTCGGCGGGTCTGGTCGAGATCACGGAGGGCCTGGAGCCCGGTGTTCAAGTCGCCGCTGCCGGCAGTTTCATTCTGAAATCAGAACTGGGTAAAGCCTCGGCTGAACACGCCCACTGATCCGCCACTTCCACGAGAAGGTTCTCATGTTCGAACGCCTGATCCAATCGCATCATCGTGCTGCTCGCGGTTCTCCTCATGGCCGGCCTCGGTATAGCCAGCTACCAGAAGCTGCCGATCGACGCCGTTCCCGATATCACCAACGTCCAGGTGCAAATCAACACAGGGGCAGCAGGTTTTTCACCACTGGAAACCGAGCAGCGCATCACGTTTCCCATCGAAACTGCAATGGCTGGTTTGCCGGCTCTAGAACAAACTCGCTCGCTGTCACGCTCGGGTTTGTCGCAAGTCACAGTGATCTTCAAGGAAGGCACTGACCTGTTCTTCGCCCGACAATTGGTCAACGAACGGTTGCAGGTGGCCAAGGAGCAACTACCCGAGGGGGTGGAAGCCGTCATGGGGCCGATCTCAACCGGTCTGGGTGAAATTTTCCTGTGGACGGTCGAGGCTGAAGAAGGTGCCGTCAAGGAGGACGGCAGTCCCTATACGCCGACCGACCTGAGGGTGATCCAAGACTGGATCATCAAGCCTCAGCTGCGCAATGTTCCCGGGGTCGCCGAAATCAATACCATTGGCGGGTTCGCCAAGGAGTACCAGATTGCGCCCGATCCAAAACGCTTGGCGGCTTACAAGCTTACGCTGACTGACCTTGTTACAGCGCTGGAGCGCAACAACGCCAACGTCGGTGCCGGTTACATCGAGCACAGTGGCGAACAGTTACTGATTCGCGCACCTGGCCAAGTAGCGACCACCGAAGATATCGCCAATATCGTCATGGCCAACGTCGACGGTACGCCCATCCGTGTCAAGAACGTCGCAACCGTGGACATCGGCCGTGAATTGCGCACGGGGGCAGCGACCGAAAACGGTCGTGAAGTGGTGCTCGGCACAGTGTTCATGCTGATCGGTGAGAATAGCCGCACCGTGGCCCAAGCCGTTGCTAGCAAGCTTGAGCAAATCAACCGCTCACTGCCAAAAGGGGTGGTGGCAGTCACCGTCTATGACCGTACCAATTTGGTGGACAAGGCAATTGCCACCGTTAAGAAGAACTTGATTGAAGGTGCGATCCTGGTGATCGCGATTCTGTTCCTGTTCCTTGGCAACATTCGCGCGGCTCTGATTACTGCCATGGTGATCCCGCTCGCGATGCTATTCACATTCACTGGCATGTTTACCAACAAGGTCAGCGCCAACCTGATGAGCCTCGGAGCGTTGGACTTTGGCATCATCGTTGATGGCGCGGTGGTCATTGTCGAAAACGCCATCCGTCGTCTGGCCCATGCACAGCAACACCACGGACGCATCCTCACCCGCTCCGAACGCTTTCACGAAGTGTTCGCGGCGGCCAAGGAAGCACGCCGACCGCTGATTTTCGGCCAGTTGATCATCATGGTCGTGTACCTACCGATTTTTGCCCTCACCGGCGTCGAAGGAAAAATGTTTCATCCGATGGCGTTTACTGTGGTGATTGCCTTGCTCGGCGCGATGCTGTTGTCGGTGACCTTTGTCCCGGCGGCGATTGCGATGTTCGTCACCGGTAAGGTCAAGGAAGAAGAGAACATCATCATGCGTAGCGCCCGTCGGGTGTATGCGCCAGCGCTAGAATGGGTCATGGGCCATCGATCAATGGCATTCGCCATAGCACTAGCCGTTATCGCGGTGTGCGGTGTGGTCGCCAGTCGAATGGGCAGCGAGTTTGTGCCGAGCCTCAGTGAAGGGGATTTCGCGTTGCAAGCACTGCGTGTACCAGGTACCAGCCTGACGCAATCGGTAGAAATGCAGCAACGTCTGGAAAGACTTGTGTTAGCAAAGGTACCGGAGGTCAAGCGGATGTTTGCTCGTACTGGTACAGCAGAAATTGCCTCAGACCCAATGCCACCAAACATCTCTGACAGCTACGTGATGCTCAAGCCGAAGAATCAATGGCCTGATCCGAATAAATCCAGGGAGGCGTTGATAGCCGATATCCAAAAAGCTACAGCCGCCATGCCCGGAAGCAACTATGAGCTTTCTCAGCCTATTCAATTGCGTTTTAACGAGCTGATTTCAGGCGTACGCAGTGATGTGGCAGTGAAGGTCTTCGGTGATGACATGGCGGTGCTTAACAGCACCGCTGCAAAAATTGCCGCGTCCATGCAGAAGATCAATGGTGCCTCCGAGGTCAAAGTCGAGCAAACGTCGGGACTGCCGGTACTGACCATCAACATCGACCGTGACAAAGCCGCCCGTTACGGACTGAACGTTGGCGACGTACAAGACACCATTGCGGTGGCGGTCGGTGGTCGTCAAGCCGGTACGATGTATGAGGGAGACCGCCGATTCGACATGGTGGTGCGTTTATCCGACGCCATGCGTAAGGATCTCGAGGGATTGTCCACACTGCTAATCCCGGTACCGGCGCTGCTTAACACCAATGCCGATCAGATCGGGTTTATTGCTCTTTCAGAGGTGGCTAGCCTCGATCTAGTGTTGGGACCTAACCAGGTCAGTCGTGAAAACGGCAAACGTCTGGTGATCGTCAGCGCCAACGTGCGTGGGCGTGATATCGGCTCATTTGTACAGGAGGCCAGTAGCGCCATTGATAAAGAAGTGCAGATCCCGGCCGGTTACTGGACCAACTGGGGAGGACAGTTCGAGCAGCTCCAATCCGCTGCCAAGCGACTACAGATTGTAGTCCCGGTGGCCCTGCTCTTGGTGTTCGCACTCTTGTTCATGATGTTCAACAACCTCAAGGATGGCCTATTGGTGTTCACCGGTATTCCATTCGCGTTGACGGGGGGAGTCATGGCTTTATGGCTCCGAGACATCCCGCTGTCGATCTCGGCAGGTGTTGGTTTCATCGCGTTGTCGGGCGTGGCGGTGCTGAATGGTCTGGTGATGATTGCGTTCATCCGCAATCTTCGGGAGGAAGGACATTCGTTGAGTTCCGCAATCAATGAAGGGGCTCTTACCCGGTTGCGCCCAGTGTTGATGACAGCTCTGGTGGCCTCTCTTGGCTTTATTCCGATGGCACTGGCCACCGGAACGGGGGCAGAGGTCCAGAGACCCCTGGCTACCGTGGTGATCGGGGGCATCCTATCCTCAACTGCGTTGACCCTGCTGATATTGCCTGCGCTTTATCAATGGGCGCACCGCCGAGACGAGGAAGAAGCCGAAGACGAAGACGATAAAATAGAAGCCGTATAATTCTTTAGTTTTAAAAGCCCACTATCGAGATTCGATAGTGGGCTTTTTTATGTGAGCTACATAACGAATCTGTAATCTTGGCGCCACCGTGTTGATAGGTTCGAATTGATACCCTACTAGCGTTAACTATATGAGGTGTCAGTATGAAAATTGCTCAAATCTGCGCTCTTGCGGGTGCTTTAATCCTTTCTTCAGTTGCTTTAGCCGAAGGTGGGGGGGACAGAACCTTCGAAAAAATGATGGCGGCGCGAGATGTGGCAATGGAGGCATATGTTGCTAGAGAAGGGAAGAGCGTTCCCGTGGTTTCAAGTGATGCTAAAGATGAGACAGGTAAAATGTAGTAGTACTGCGTATAAAAAACCGCTTCCGGTTTCCGGCGGCGGTTTTTTTTACGGCTTTATTACACATTCGTAACCTAGCCGCCACGCCATCGCAATGTTCGAATTGATATCCTTGTAACAGTTAATATATGAGGTACTAAATATGAAGTTCATGAGTATTATTACTTTCGCTGGAGCTCTGACGTTATCCTCTCTCGTACTGGCGGAAGGGGGAGGAGACAAAGCCTTTGAAAAGATGATGGTGGCGAATGCTAAAGCCATGGAGCAGTATGCAATTAGCCAGGGGAAAAGCGCCCCTGTGTCGAAAGAATACGAGTACGGGATGAAGGTGGATGTTGTGAAGGTTATCAGTGTGGTGCGGCCTGCAAAAGTCTGCGCAGTGGTGCCCGCCGCAATGACCTATGAAGATTCAAAAGGACAGCTAAATACAATTAGGTACACTGTGGCTGGAGAGTGTCGTAAACGAGGCGGCTAGCAGCTATGCTGCTGTCAGAGGGATTTATAACGCTCGATTAACCTCAACACTTAGAGGTATCGGGCGTTTTTTATATGCTCGTGTTTTAACGGATCGAGTAGGAGGCGGATTTACATCCGCCGTCCTCTCACACCACCGTACGTACGGATCCGTATACGGCGGTTCAAGCTATGCGGCTAAGCCGGTTTAT
>LNAP01005909.1_pt1 | contig 34701 bp, 26 predicted proteins | sample 602601 | NCBI WGS metagenome assembly LNAP01 (sample SAMN02440304, study PRJNA202911) | soil metagenome | biome: Subtropical and temperate rainforests or woodlands; isolation source: soil samples (1 kg each in a 20% v/v slurry with milli Q water) were... ...
ATTTGCCGATGCAGAAGCGGCATTTATCCCGCATGTCGTTGATTTTCAAGGAATTCATGGCGGTTACGAAACGCGCTTGGACCTATTCTTGGACCCAAATACCAAGCGTGTCCCTTGGTGGCGGCGGATGGCTCTCCTTGTACGCTCCCCGCGCTCTCGTCGCCGGTGCAGCGCGCCAGTAAGCGGTCTGATCAAGGACGGCGAACATGGCCATCGGCGTTCAGCAACGTCCAATGACCGTAGCGAAGGCTCATTTTCCCACCTCCTGATCCGGAACACCAAGGATGTTGCGCTCTGCTTCAACTCGAAAAAACGGGAGGAGCGCAGTTCGGATTGATGGCTGCGGCAGCGGTGATGCCGGGGTGAGATGACGGCTCCTTTGGCCAGTTGGCCGATACCGATAGGAGCCTCACCATGTCACACCAAACCTCGGACATCATCACCCCGAAAGCCCTGTTGCTCGATGAGCGGCTGACACCACTGGAGCGCAACGCCTGGCTGACTTTCCGTGCGCTGGCCGGCAGCGACAGCACCGTGGTTCTCAGTTACGACGCGCTGCGCGGGTACCTGCCGAGCGCGCCGGGCAGCAAGCGGGCTGCCCTTGAAACCGTCTCCAGGGCCGTGCTGTGCCTGCGGCTGTCCACGTGGATTGCGCTGGTCGAGTACCGCCGCAACCCGATGACCGGCTTCTCGATGGCCAGCCGCTACGCGGTGCGGAATCAGCCCCTCGCGTTCGACGACGCCTGCATGGAGGACGAGGACTACCTGCCCTTGCTGGAACGGGCGCTCGGCCATGCCAGTGCGACGATTCGCCAACTGGCACAGTCCATTCTCGACGAGGCTATGCGCCATCCAGACAGGTTGGGAAAGCTGCCCGCAACAATGCAAGTGCGGATCAGGCGCTTGCAACACCGGGGCGATGACCATGATCCGGGCAGTCCTGGTGGTCCTACTTCGCCTGATGCTCGCGTGCCCGAAGCCAGCAGCGACATTCCGAAACCCGTACCGGCGTCTGCGACAGCAGTACGTACTGTAAAAGAAGTATTAAAAGAAGTACGTACGTACCGCTCACCAACCGAAGAGCAGGTATCCAGGTCAGATGTGCCAGCCCGCTTCCGGCAACTGCCGCAGGATCAGCAACGGGTTCTCACCGCGCGTCTCAGGGGCTTGCCTCCGGAGCAACGCCTGGCAGTGCTGGCCGAGTGGAACGTGCGCTGCGAATCAGGTAGCGTGCACAACGCCATCGCCTACCTCTACGGGTTGATCAAGAAGGCCGTGGAAGGCGTGTTCAAGCTCTGGGCGGCGCGCAAATCCACTCCACAGCAGACACCCATGCAGGCCATCAGCAACAGCCAGCATGGCTCGCCGCCGGCCCCTTCTCCAGCGTCCAGCAACCAAGCCGCAAAACCTGCGTCGCGCGAAGTGGCGCAACGGCATCTGGAGCAGATCCGGCGCATGCTGAAGACGCCATCGCTGCCCATCGGGCAGATCATCGGATGCATGGCTGACAGCGGAACGCTGCCAACAGGCCCAGGGAACACGCATGCTGCTGCAAGGCTCGATCCGCTGGGTGCGACGTAAGGCCGATAGGGCCGTCACTGCACGCCGCAGTGACGGCCCGGCAAACTGCAGCAGCAATGCGGGTTGGCGCAGCATCGCATTGATGGCTGCGCACATGACGATGCCCCGACACACTGGCCCAGCAACGACCTGCCGGTGGGTATGAACACCGGAACCCTGGCGCAGGTTCCTGCAAGCGCCGACCCGGTTCGCCGGACGGAACCAACCAGGCACACCCAGGCTCGCTCTGTGTGCCGCCCTACCCATGGGCAGAGCTTTTCTCATTCTCGGCGTGGTTCGTCCCGCCATCGTCGCAACACACATCCCCGTTCTAGGCGCTCATCGCTGGTCGCCCGACCTTGCGCAGCCAGCCGGCACCTTTTCCTCACTGCACCACAGGAGGTACCCATCCCAGCACATCGTGTTGTCGTCTCTCGCAATTCCTCCGCTCGGCCTTCCCACAGGAAGCAAGGCGGACGTCTCATTCGAGGCCACAGGTGAACTGAGCACCTGGCCCTTGCCCTTCGGGGATCTCGCCTTGGCGAGTTGGCAAAAACACTGACCCTTGTATCTCAGCCCCAAAGCCGATGGAGGTCCACACCAATGGACGACCTGACCTATACCCTGCGCCAGCTCTGCCTACGCAACCGCGACGGCAGCCACGCCACCCAGGCGGATCGGCAACGGTCGCTGACCCTGGCCGCCCGTCAACTGCGCGAAGCAGGCTTCCGCCAGATGCAAGCCACCTCGCTCAAGGGCAAGCATGTCGAAGCCTTGTTGCAGCGCTGGCAAGCCGAAGGTCTGTCGGCCGGCACGCTGAAGAATCGTATGGCGCACCTGCGCTGGTGGGCCGAAAAGGTCGGCAAGGCAGGCATCCTGCCAGCGGACAACACCAAGCTGGGTATCCCTGAACGACGCTATGTGACCGGCGAAAGCAAGGCCAAGGAACTCGATGACAGGCTGGACCGGATCACCGATCCGCACGTCCGCATGAGCCTGCGCCTGCAAGCGGCCTTCGGCCTGCGCCGCGAAGAGTCCATCAAGTTCCAACCCCGCTATGCCGACCGTAGCGACCACATCGCCATCAAGGGGTCATGGGCCAAGGGTGGACGCGACCGGACGGTGCCGATCACGACACCGGAGCAGCGTGCCGTGCTGGATGAGGCCCATCGCTTGGCAGGCCTGGGATCATTGATTCCATCACACAAGACCTACATCCAACAGCGCCATGCCTACGACGGTCAGTGCAAGGCAGCAGGGCTGAGCAACATGCACGGGCTGCGGCATCGGTATGCGCAGATGCGGTATGAGGTGCTGACGGGATGGAAGGCGCCGGCGGCGGGTGGCCCTGATAAAGCTCAGCTCAGTAGCAGTCAGAGAATGAGTGACCAACACGCCCGACAGCAGATCAGCCATGAACTCGGGCATGAAAGGCTGAAAGTGACGTCTATCTATCTGGGAACCTGAGGCTTATCCGCCATCTCTGGTGTTTGACTCACCGGCCGTCAGTTTTTTCACTGCTTTGTCGAAATCGCTTTCAAACAGGCGATCCTGCACAATTCTGTACTTCTCAAATTCGCTTTCCGCATGTGTCTGGGCAAGTTTCGCAGAAATCTTGCCGCTGCTCTGTAGCACTTCCCGTTCATCAAATTCTAGGAAGGCGTCCAGCCGCTTGGACCAGTCTTCCATACTCATGGGAATCTTGCGGCGAGCACGATCCTCGGCCAACTCCAGATAGGCGTTGACGATACGACCCAATGAATCCAACTCGTCCTTGGTCAAGTAGTTCTTGGCCACGGCTACGTCGGTTTTCAGGATCTTGCCTTCGGGCGCGCTCGCCCAGGAAGTCAGCCCCATATGTGGCTTGCTGCTATCGGCCCGTTTGCGGATCAACTCTGCCGCGGTATGGCCGTGGATGGCGTAATGCAATTTGTTCTGTACTTTGGCGAAGAATGCCTTGGTAGTTGGTGCGTCCTTGTTGTAATCCACGCTGGTGGCGTAGATGTCGGTGATCTTCTGGTAGAAGCGTCGCTCGCTGAGGCGGATCTCGCGGATTTCCGCCAGCAGCCGCTCGAAGTAGTCCTCGCCCAGGAAGCTGCCGTTTTCCATGCGCTGACGATCCAGCACATACCCCTTGATGGCGAACTCACGCAGGACGCCGGTCGCCCACTGGCGGAACTGCGTTGCGCGTAGGGAGTTGACCCGATAGCCGACGGAAATGATGGCATCGAGGTTGTAGAAGTCCACCGCGCGGGACACCTCCCGCTGGCCCTCCTGCTGAACTATCCGGAATTTCCGGATAGTTGCCTCAGGCGCGAGCTCATGACTGGCAAAGATGTTCTTCAGGTGCTCGCTGACGGTGCGCACGTCCACCCCGAACAACTCGGCCATCAGCTTCTGCGACAGCCACAGGGTTTCGTCCTCGTAGCGGGCCTCGATGCTCTGTTCGCCGGCCTGGCCAGTGAAGATCAGAAACTCGGCTGTGCTGTTGCGGATCAATTTTTTGCCATTCATACCAAGTATCTCAACGTGGTCTGTACGTCGACCAGGCACGCTTTAACGCCAGTGCGATAACTCTGGCCGGTTACACCTGCCCACCTACCCCTTTGAATTTTTCGACGAACGCGGCGATCTTCTGGAAGACGCTTTGCTTTTTTGTCAGGTACTCCGGATTGAGCGGGCTCATCTTGGGCAGCAGGGCATTGAGTTCGGTGCCGTTCTCGCTGGCGAACTCGCGTCTCAGTGAGGTGCTGATGTACCGTCTGGCCGCCTCTGCATTCAGCGTCTCGTCGTTGATCAACTCCTGAGCCTCGCGCTGCTGCTCGGCCTGGGCAAAGCTAAAGAATGCCTCGATCACGCTGGCCTTGTCGCCCAGCCCATCCAGGTCGGTCTGGTTGATGAAGTCCACCACCAGGCTTTCCTTGGCGCGATTACCCAGGCTGGCGCGGATCACCCGACGCACGTCCTCGATCAGAGCCACCTTGTCCTTGGTCTTCTTGTTCTTCTCGAAGATCAATTCCAGGATGTAGTCCAGGTTGATTTCCTGCGACTTGAGCAGATCTACCTCGAACACCACATCATCCCAGTCGATGCTGGATTTTTCTTTTTCCGCCGAGGCTTTCTCCCGGCGCAGCCAGTCGCGGATGTCGTTGTAGGTGGAGCGGTAATCCTGGATTTTCCGATCGGCGGGCATGTGTATCGCCTGCAATACGGCCAAATCTTCGTCGCTTAGGTAGTGTTTCGTCTTGAAGTCCTCCACCGCCTGCGGGTCGCTCGTGTCAATGTCCTGCAAGGCTTTCAGGCTGGCGAATTCATCGTAGTTCTGCAGCACGTTTTCCACGCGCAGGTATTCGCCGAACAGTTTGGCAAAGGCTTTCTTGTCGGATTCCTTGACGATGTTGGTGGGGTCGGGAAAGCGCTGCTCCAACTCACCCACCACATCCTTGAAGCCACGTCGCGCCTCGCCCGTGACGACATCGGTGAAGCCCTCCATGTACTCGGCGTAGCTTTTCTCCAGCACCACGTTCCGGGTGTTCTTGTCACCAAACAAGGTGATGGCAGCAACGGTCGCCTGTTCCAGATCGCGGAAGGTGACGACGTTACCGAAGGTCTTGGTGGCGTCAAAAATACGGTTGGTGCGCGAATAGGCCTGGATCAGGCCGTGGTAGCGCAGGTTCTTGTCCACGAACAAGGTGTTCAGCGTGGGCGCATCGAAGCCGGTCAGAAACATCCCGACCACGATCAGCAAATCGACATCCTGCTCTTTGACTCTCTTGGCCAAGTCGCGGTAGTAATTCTGGAAGCCCTTGCTGTCCACGCTGAAGCTGGTCTTGAACAGTGCGTTGTAATCGGCAACGGCCGCTTCCAGGAACTCCTTGGCACTGCTGTCCATGGCCGAAACTTCAAAGCCTTCGTCCGCGATGTCGCCTACTGCGTCCTGTTCCTCGTTGGCGGCGTAGGAGAAAATGGTGGCGACCCTCAAAGGCTTGTCGCTGTCCTTCTGCAGGGTCTTGAAGGCTTGGTAGTAGAGCTTGGCCGCATCCACGCTGCTCACGGCAAACATGGCATTGAAGCCCTTGGCACCCGCTTGCAGGCGGTGGGTCTTCTGCCGGAAGTTGTTCAGGATGTACTGGGTGATTTCGCGGATGCGATCCGGGTGCAGCAAGGCCTGCCGGTTTTCCGCCGCGCTGAGCTTCTTCTCGTCCTGCTCGCTTTCGATGGCCTTGAACTGCGGGCGAACGTCGTTGTAGTCCACTTTGAACTTGAGCACCTTTTCGTCGCGGATGGCATCGGTGATGACGTAGGAGTGCAGTTCCCGGCCGAACACGCTGGCGGTGGTGTCCGCGCCCAGCGCGTTTTGCGGGAAGATCGGCGTACCGGTAAAACCGAACTGGTAGAACCTCTTGAACTTCTTCTTCAGGTTCTTCTGTGCCTCTCCAAATTGGCTGCGGTGGCACTCGTCGAAGATGAAGACCACCTGCTTACCGTAGATCGGCAAGTCGTTTTCGCTCTTCATCAGGTTATTGAGCTTCTGGATAGTGGTGACAATGATCTTGTTGTCGTCTTTGTCCAGATTACGCTTTAAGCCCGCAGTGCTGTCCGAGCCGTTCACGCTGTCTGGCGAAAAGCGCTGATATTCCTTCATGGTCTGGTAGTCCAGATCCTTGCGGTCTACCACGAAGAATACTTTGTCTATGAACTCCAGTTCCGTCGCTAGGCGCGCAGCCTTGAAGCTGGTCAGGGTCTTGCCCGAACCCGTCGTGTGCCAGACATAGCCGCCGCCTTCGGTGCTGTTCCAGTGCTTGGCCTGATAGGCGCTCTTGATCTTCCACAAGATGCGCTCGGTCGCAGCAATCTGGTAGGGCCGCATCACCAACAGAGTATTGCCGACGTCGAACACCGAATAGGTCAGCAGCACATTGAGCAAGGTATGCCTCTGAAAGAAGGTCGCGGTGAAGTCCTTCAAGTCCTTGATCGGGCTGTTGTCGGCCTGCGCCCAATTCATGGTGAAGTCGAAGCTGTTCTTGTTGCGCTGCGTGGTGTTGGCGAAGTAGCGCGTGTCGGTGCCGTTGGAGATGACGAACAGCTGCAAATACCTGAACAGGGAATGCTCGCTGTTGAAGCTCTCCTTGCTGTAGCGATGCACCTGGTTGAAGGCTTCACGGATAGCCACACCGCGCTTTTTCAGCTCTACCTGCACCAGCGGCAGGCCGTTGACCAGCAAGGTCACGTCATAGCGGTTGGCATGGCTGCCGGTTTGCTCGAACTGCTTGATCACCTGCACCTTGTTGCGGGCAATGTTCTTCTTGTCGAGCAGGTAGATGTTCTGGATACGGCCATCGTCGAACACGAAGTCATGGATGTAATCGTCATGAATCTTGCGGGTTCTTTCGACGATGCCATCGCTTAGCTTGTCCAGCCAGGTTTCCACGAAGCGCGCCCATTCACCGTCCGAGAATCGGACGCCGTTCAGGGTTTGCAATTGTTCACGGACGTTGGCCAGCAAGCCTTGCTGTGTTTTCAGGTCGGGCAGATATTCATAACCCTGATTTACCAGATCTTGGATGAACTCGCGTTCCAGGTCGCCTTCGCTTTGGTAGCTTTCGGCAACCTTCCAATCCTTGACGTACCTGTCGAGCACGATGAAGTTGTTCGACTCGGCGATGGGCTTGATGTACTCAACCATTCTGCATTTCCTGTTGCTGCCAATAGCCATAGTTGTTGATCAGATTGTCCAGCAGGAATTTGACCGTTTGCTTTTCTTGCGGCGTTGGCTCGGCTACCGCTTCATTGGACAGGGTGCTATGGCTGGTGAATTGGATGATGCGATTCAAATAGGCCTGCTTGTCGTCGGGCAGGAGTTCCGACCATTGCGGGTAGCCCAGAAAGCTGGCGGTTTTCTCGTAGAGGTTGCGCAGCAGTGTGAAGTGATAACGCTCGACCTGATTGGCGGCAATCGCTTGCTCAAGGGTTTTTCTTAGATGCAGGTGATAGGAAAAACTCTTGTTGGAATCTCCCTTCTTTTCCAAGAGGGCGAAGGTGCCATCCTCGAGCCGCTCCAGTAAATAGCAGGTCTTGGCGTTGAGTTCGTTGTAGAGCACGTTGTAGAACAACGGGCTGTGGGTGGTGATGACGAATTTCAGGCCGGGCGGACTGGTCTTGATCAACCCCGCCAGATTGACGGCCAACTCGATCAGGTGGTTTTCATCCAGTGAGCTCACCGGGTCGTCGATGAATACATATTCTAGTTGGTCGAATTGCCGGGTTTCGCGATTTTCCGGTTCGGCGACATTGAGCGTGCTGATGGCTTGGTCCAGCAGTGTGTAGAAAACACTCCAAATGAAGTTGCTCTCTTCGCCTTTCGAGATTTTGAGGCTGCCGGAGCTTTCATCGTCGCCACGCTCCAGCGAGAAGGTGACTTCGGAGAAGTCTTCGCTGAAATGGGGGGTCAATTTGTCGTTGGCATAGTGCTGGAAGTATCTGACGATATTTCCATCCTGCCCCAGATCCCTGAGCAGCGTGAGCAACCAGTCCGTGAATGAATTAGGTTGAATTCGCAACTTGTACTCAACATCTTGAGTCAGATCGTTATCCCAATAAAACAGGTCCTCGGTGAAGGCGCTGTAATACAGGATTTTATTGCGCGGCGACTCGGATTGATCAGCAGCCAATCCTTCAGTGTCTCCATTCTTAGGGGCGACTAGCTGCTTGAACTCACGGGAAAGACGCGTCTTGCCCGAACCGTTGAAGGCGTAGATCAGCAGCACCTTTTTTTCGGTCTCTCCGAGTTGTTTGGCGACTTCCCCGAGCGTCTTGCCCATGTTATGCGGCTTCCTCCAACTCCACGAAATTCAATAGCTTGTCGCGGTAATGCGTGTACTGCTTGCGTCGCAGTTCGATTTCATGCGGCAAGCCTTCGCTGATGGAGTTCGTCAAGGTATTGAATTTATCGAGGATGGCGACGATGCGGTCCTGCTCTTCCCGTGGCGGCACTGGAATACGGATTTTTGAGAAACCATCAAGCAACAGTCTTTTGACCTTGGTGCGTGCCACATACTTCGCTTTTTCCGAAATGAAGGAAGTTGTCTGCATGCAGTAGGAAACGAACTTCGGATTCATATCATGGCGAAAGGCATAACAGTCGTCGTGGATGGCTACTTCTTTATCGCCAATCCATGCCGTCGCCTTTCCGACATCGTCGACGGTTTCTCCGATACCGGTAATGACGACATCGCCAGGTTGGGCATAGCGCAGGGTGCTTGCCATGTCCGACCTGACTTGCGAAATAGCCTTGTCCGTCCATACACCGTACTGCGTATAGATTTCGCCGTAGTGGATGACATTGATGCCATTTTCCACATAGTCAGCTTTGGTAAATCGACGGCCGCGGATGAATTTTCCTATTTCATTCAGCATCATCCACCTTATAATTGCTTGCTTGCTTGCTTGCTTGCTTGCTTGCTTGCTTGCTTGCTTGCTTGCTTGCTTGCTTGCTTGCTTGCTTGCTTGCTTGCTTGCTTGCTTGCGCTTATATTGCCGCCGACGCGCTTCCAGCTCCGCTTCCAGCTCCGCTTCCAGCTCCGCTTCCAGCTCCGTGAAAGTGTCAAGAATTTTCACGATTTCGTACTGTACTTCGAGCGGTGGAACAGGAATGCGAATCTTCGCAAGGCTCTTCGCTGATACATCAATAACCTTCGTTCCAGTCGCGTACTTTCTCTTCTGATCGAAAAACTCCGGGGTGCAGAAGTAATATGACAGGTACTTTGGGTCTTGTTGATGTTTGATAACAGTCGCGTGACCACCCGTCACGATTTGCGAATCACCAAGCCATGCGACCGCTTTGCACACGTCCTCAATATTTTCGCTCGTGTTGGTTATTATTATGTCGCCAGTGTCAACCTTGGCGAGCGGCATGGCTGTTTCCGGAGCGACGAAGGAAATGGTTTTTGTCGCCCAAATTCCGTAGTACGTGTAAATTTGACCGTAGTGGATGCAGCCAATACCAGATTCCGCAAATACGGATTTGGGCAGGCCATTGCCTCGCACGAGTTCGGAGATATCCCCAAGTGCTTTGAACTCCACCCCATCTGGGCAGAGTTCCGAAATTAATTGTGCAATTCGACTCATGCTTTAACTTCCCCATCTTCAATCTCGGCCACGATCGCATCAATCTCCGCCCGCAGCTTGTCGATCCGGGCTACAGTGGTTTTCAGAGCGGCATTGACCTGAGCAATGTCCACCACCTCGCGGTTGTCCTTGGCTTCAACATAGCTGCTCACCGACAGGTTGTAGTCGTTGGCAGCGATCGCGTCGTAATCCACCGCTTTGGCAAAGTGCTCAATGTCGGCCTTGCTGTCGAATACCTGCATGATCTGTTCGATGTGTTTATCGGACAGTTCGTTGTTGTTGGTTTTCTTGTCGAACAGGCCACTGGCATTGATGAACTGGATTTTGGTGTCGGTCTTGTGTTTCGACAGCACTAGGATGTTTACCGCAATAGTGGTGCCGAAGAACAGGTTGGGCGCAAGCGAAATCACCGTTTCCACATAGTTGTTGTCCACCAGGTATTGGCGGATTTTTTGCTCCGCTCCGCCACGGTAGAAGATACCGGGGAAGCAGACGATGGCGGCGCGACCTTTGGCCGAAAGGTAGTGCAGCGCGTGCAGCACGAAGGCGAAGTCGGCTTTGGACTTGGGTGCCAGCACGCCGGCTGGGGCAAAGCGATCGTCGTTGATGAGGGTTGGGTCGTCGCCGCCGATCCACTTCACCGAGTACGGCGGGTTGGATACGATGGCATCAAAGGGTTTCTCGTCGCCGAAATGCGGGTTCCGCAGCGTGTCGCCCAACTGGATGTTGAATTTGTCGTAGTTGATGTTGTGCAGGAACATGTTCATCCGCGCCAGGTTGTACGTGGTGTGGTTGAGTTCCTGGCCGTAGAACCCGTCTTCGATGATATGGGCATCGAAGTGCTTTTTGGCCTGCAGCAGCAGTGAGCCGGAACCGCAGGCAGGGTCGTAGATCTTGTTGACGCTGGCCTGCTTGTGCATGGCCAGCTGCGCAATCAGCTTGGAGACGTTCTGAGGGGTGAAGAACTCGCCGCCGGACTTGCCGGCGTTGGCCGCATAGTTGGAGATAAGGAACTCGTAGGCGTCGCCGAACAGGTCTATGTGGCTGGCGTCGAAGCCGCCGAAGTCGAGTTCGGCCACACGCCTGAGCACGGCGGCAAGACGGGCGTTCTTTTCCTTGACGGTGTTGCCGAGGCGGTTGCTGGTGGTGTCGAAATCAGCGAACAGACCCTTGATGTCGAGCTCGGACGGGTAGCCGCTGGCCGAGCTTTCGATGGCGGCGAAGATGCGAGCTAGATCGGTATTCAGAGTTTCGTTGGCGTTGGCACCGGCGGCTACGTTGGCGAACAGCTGGCTGGGATAGATGAAGTAGCCTTTGGTCTTGATGGCATCATCTTTGATGTCCGCAGTGATGACGCCGTCAGGCAGTCGGGCATAGTCAATGCTGTCATCACCGCCCTCAATGTAGCTGGCGAAGTTCTCGCTAATGAAGCGGTAGAACAAGGTGCCGAGCACGTATTGCTTGAAATCCCAGCCGTCGACCGCGCCGCGTACGTCATTGGCTATCTGCCAAATCTGTCGTTGCAAGGCGGCGCGTTGTTGGGTGCTGGTCATAGGGTTGTTCCTGTTTCAATTTATCTGGTTTGGCGCAAGCACGAAGCGTGTGCCGAAAATGGGGCAGTTTCTTGTCGAGCAGTTGTTCTGCCTGGTTTATCAGCAAGCTATCCTCATGTCCGCTCCCATTAATCCAGCACCACCAGGAACTCAGTCGCCAGTGCGGTCGGCTGAACATCCCGAACATTGCGCTGCAGCGATACCAGGCCGTAATCGGCCATCATTCTCAGAGTGCGTGACAGGTTCGGTACCTTGCGGCCGCTGAGCTCGGCCAGCTCAGTCAGAGACTTGGGTTGTTGGTCATGGATCAGGCGCAGCAGGCGGCGGTTGTCGTCCGACAGCACTGCGGCCAGTGATGCCAGAGACGGAAACCAAATACTGGGCGTTTCGCTTCCCTTCGGTGGCGGACCTTCTGGCTGTCGGATACCCACAATGCAGCGCTTCATGATCGCGAATCCAATGACACGTTGATTCAAAATTGTATCAGTATCTGATAATCATCGTCGATCACAAATGCTTGCCAAAAAGGAAAAGGCAGAGGCAAGGGAATGGCAACCCAGGGGTAACGGCCCTACCCAAAAAAGGGAAAAGGCCACCAACGCCTCGGCCGGACTCACACCACCAAATTGGCCGACGGTGCCAGCCCGTCGATATAGTCCGCCCATGCCTGCAACATCTCCCGCCGCTGCTCGGCATACTCCGCCCGGTTGTAGACGCCACGCACGCCGCCGATGGTGTGGTTCAGCGCTTTTTCCACCACATCCGAAACCCAGCCCTGTTCGTGCAGCAGCGTCGATGCGGTACGTCGCAGGTCATGGATCGTGAAGGCGGGGATCTCCTGCCCCTGCAATGACACCTTCAGCGCCTGGTTCAGCGCATTGTTGGCGAAGGGCTTGGCCAGGGTGCCACGTCCCGGCAATACCCAGTCACTACTGCTGGCCAGCGGCTTGAGTTCCTTGAACAGTGTCTGCGCCTGGGTGGACAGGTAGACGATGTGCGGCTTGCCGGTCTTGGAGTTCTCAACCGGAATGTGCCATTCGCCTTCGTCCAGATGCACGTCCTTCCACTGCGCCAGCATCAGTTCGGACTTGCGCACCAGGGTCATCAGGATCAACTGGAAGGCGATCTTGAACTGGCGACGGATGTTGGAAGCCTGCATGGCGCGCAGGAACTGCCGGATTTCGTCCGGCGTCAGCGCCCGTTCGCGGGCGGCGGCGCGGTAGACGTGCCGCATCGGCAGGGCCATGACCGGGTTGGCCTGGATCAGGCCGCAGGTCAGCGCGTAATCGAACATGCGCTTGAGCAGGCCGCGCACCTGGCCGGCGGCGGCATCGAAGCCTTGTTCCTTCTTGCGCCAGATGGCGCTGCGCACATCCTCGGCGGTAATGTCCCGGACCGGCTTGCTGCCGATGTGCGGCAGGATGTCCTTCTCCAGGTAGCGGCGAGGCATGGTCACATCCTTGCGGTCGCGCGACTGGATGTCCTTGAAGAAGCGTTCGGCGAAGTCGGCCACGGTGGCATCTTCTGCGCCGGCCACTTTCTCCTGTTGCTTTTTCTGTGCTGGAGACTGGCCCAGCGCCACCAGATGTGCCGCCTCATCCCGCTTCAGGCGGGCGTTCTTCAGGGTAAGGGCGGGGTACTTGCCGAGTGTGAGCTTTTCCCGTTTGCCATCCAGCCGATAGCGGTAACGCCAGACGATGCTGCCACTCGGCAGCACTTCTACGTACAGCCCGCGATCGTCACTGACGATGTACGAGGCATCCTTCGGCTTGAGCGCCTTGAGTGCGGTGTCTGTGAGAGACATGGACCCTCCTTTGGGTCCATGAAAGTCAATAGTCAGGCTATTCGGTGAGCTTGGACCCATATATGGACCCGAATAGCGATGGCTTTGACTGTATCACCGAATCACTCAATAGACAAAAATCCCTTTATTTATGCGGCTCACAGGCACATCAGCAGACTTCGGTGGACCTCCATGGACCCCACATCACTTCCCGATGCAGAACGTCCGAGCAGGTCGTCTGAGCTGAACGCGCCTGTGATCTCACCGAGTGCCTGTTGTGCCAGGCGCAGATCCTCTGCCAGCAGCTCACCGGCGCCGGCCAGCGTCAGTTGGGCATGGCCATGCTCCAGGTGCTGGTCAGCCAGACGCAGTGCGTCCAGATGGCGACGTCGAGCGCTGAAGCTGCTTTCAGCGGTTTGCTCGTAGCCCATGCAGTGCTTGAGGTGTTCGCGCAGCAACTCGATACCTTCGCCGGATCGTGCGCACAGGCTCAGTGTTGCCTGTCCGTTGTCGTCGAAGTGAATCGAGATCGCCTCACCGCTCAGGTCAGCCTTGTTCCGAATCAGCGTCACGCGGTTCGGCGCAGGGTTGGATTCGAGAAACTCCGGCCAGAGGGCTAGTGAGTCCTGCGCCTCAGGCGCACTGGCATCGACCATCAGGAGTACCCTGTCCGCTTCGCCGATGGCGCTGAGCGCGCGCTGCACACCGATCCGCTCGACCTGATCTTCGGTATCGCGTAGGCCCGCGGTATCGACGACATGCAGCGGCATGCCATCGATCAGGATGTGTTCGCGCAGGACATCGCGGGTGGTGCCGGCAATATCGGTGACAATGGCGGCCTCACGGCCCGCCAGTGCGTTGAGCAGACTGGACTTGCCGGCGTTGGGGCGCCCTGCGATCACCACGGTCATTCCGTCGCGCAGCAAGGCGCCCTGCCCGGCTTCGCGCAGCACTGTGGATAACTCGGCTTTCACGGCATCCAATTGTGCCAGGACATGCCCATCGGCGAGGAAGTCGATCTCTTCTTCGGGAAAATCGATCGCCGCTTCGACATAGATACGCAGCTGAATCAATCTTTCGGTCAACTGATGCACGCGGCGAGAGAATTCGCCCTGTAGCGAACGCACCGCATTGCGCGCGGCCTGCGCCGAACTCGCTTCGATAAGGTCGGCGATCGCCTCGGCCTGGGCCAGATCGAGCTTGTCGTTAAGGAATGCGCGTTCACTGAATTCGCCTGGCCGAGCCAGACGAACGCCGAGCTCGACGCAGCGCTGCAGCAGCATATCCATGACAACCGGGCCGCCATGTCCCTGCAGTTCGAGTACGTCCTCACCGGTGAACGAATGCGGTCCCGGAAAGAACAGTAGCAGGCCTTCGTCAATCACCTCGCCGTCGTCTGCGTGAAATGCACCGTAATGTGCATGCCGCGGCGTTGGCTCACGGCCGGTCAGAGTAATGGCGATAGCCTTGGACCGTGGCCCTGATACCCGAACGATGCCTACCCCTCCGCGCCCCGGCGCGGTAGCGACGGCGGCAATGGTGTCGCGAACTGGATTCATGCGGCCTCCTTTCTGGACGGCAGATAGCAGAACGCCCCAATCAAGGGGCGTTCTGCATTGGCGGTTGAGGCGTCAGGCGGGCTTCGCCGCGGCCTCGATCTTGCGGGTAATGTACCACTGCTGGGCGATGGACAGGACGTTGTTGACCACCCAGTACAGCACCAGACCGGCAGGGAACCAGAGGAAGAAGAAGGTGAAGATCACCGGCAGCAGCTTCATCACTCGTGCCTGCATCGGATCAGGCGGCGTCGGGTTCAGCTGCTGCTGGATGAACATGGTCACGCCCATGATGATCGGCAGGATGAAGAACGGGTCTTTGATCGAAAGGTCGGTGATCCAGAACATCCAGGGCGCCTGGCGCATCTCGACGCTTTCCAGCAGGACCCAGTACAGGGCCAGGAATACCGGCATCTGCACCAGGATCGGCAGGCAGCCGCCCAGGGGATTGATCTTTTCCTTCTTGTACAGCTCCATCATCGCCTGGGACATCTTCTGGCGGTCGTCGCCATGCTGTTCCTTCAGCGCCTGCATTTTCGGCGACACCGCACGCATGCGCGCCATCGACCTGTAGCTGGCCGCGGAGAGCGGGAAGAAGGCGAGCTTGATGACGATGGTCAGAACGATGATCGACCAGCCCCAGTTGCCCAGCAGAGCGTGGATGTTTTCCAGCAGCCAGAAGATCGGCTGAGCGATGAACCAGAGGATGCCGTAGTCGACGGTCAGACGCAGACCGGGGGACAGTTCTTCCAACTTGTCCTGGCTCTTCGGGCCGGCATACAGCGTGGCGCCTGTCTCGCCCTGCGCGCCGGCAGGTACGGTAACGGCGGGACCGGTGAAGCCAATGATGTAGTTGCCCTGGCTATCCTTGCGCGTCTGCACCTGGTTGGTATCGCCCGGCTGAGGAATCCAGGCGGTGACGAAATAATGTTGCAGCCAGGCGATCCAGCCACCCTGCACGCTTTCACGCAGGTTGCTTTCATCCATGTCGCCCATGGAGACCTTACGATACGGCTCGTCCTTGGTCCACAGCGCAGCGCCAAGGTAGGTGGCGGTGCCAGTGGCGGTGCTTGAGGAGGGATCGCCGCTGTTGTCGCGCTTGAGCTGACCGAACAGGTAACCGGTCCAGGGTTGACCGCTCTGGTTGTCGATCAGGTAGTTCACCTTCAGCGCATAGTTACCGCGCTCGAGGGTGAAACGCTTGATGTAGTTGACGCCATCAGCATTGTATTTCAGATCGACGACCACCTGATCCTGACCTTCGGCCAGTTGGTACTCGCTTTTCTCACTGCTGTACTGAGGACGCCCGCTGGCCTTGTCCGGGCCGTCGCCGATCAGGCCGCTTTGTGCTTCATAGACTCGCTCACCACTACGCTCGAACAGTTGGAACGGCACATCGGGACGATCCTGACGACGCGGGTACTGCGGCAGATGCAGTTCGACGATGTCGCCACCGCGCGGATCGATGGCCACGTCAAGCACGTCGCTGCGCACACGAATCAGCTGGCTGCTCGGCGCATTAGCCGGCAGGGCGCTGGCCTGTTGCTGGCCGGCAACCGCGGGCACATCGCCAGCGGTGCCTTCGCTGTTGGCGGCGGGGCTATCCTGAAGAGCCGGTACGCCCGGCTGGCTTTGCGCGGTTTCGGTCGGCAGGGCTGCCTGACCGTAGTCCTGATTCCATTGAAGAACCATCAGGTAGGCAACGACTGCTAGAGCGACGAGCAGTATCGAGCGTTTGATATCCATGGTTACTCGGCCATCGGAGATGAATTGGAAGTGTTATGAGAAGGCACGGGATCGTAGCCACCGGGATTCCACGGATGGCAGCGCCCCAACCTGCGCAGGCTCAGCCAGCCGCCACGCAACAAGCCATGAGTTTCGATGGCCTCGAGTGCATAGCAGGAGCAGCTTGGATAGAAACGGCAGTGACTGGCCATCATCGGACTGATGGCGTACTGGTAGACCCTGATCGAAGCGATGGCCAATTTACGCATGGGTGCTGTTGGCGGCTCCAGGTTCGACGGCGGTCTTGGATGGGCTGCGTGACAGTCGCTTCCAGAGCTTGGCGAATTGCTTCGCCAGTTCGGGATTGTCCAGATCAGCCAATCCCTTGCGGGCGATGATCACGATGTCCCAGCCCACCAGATCCGATTGGTGATGGCGGAAGGTCTCACGTATCTGCCGCTTGATGCGGTTACGTTCGACCGAGAGCTTGACGCTTTTCTTGCCGATCACCAGCCCAAGGCGGGGGTGTTGCAGATCGTTCTCGCGTGCCAACAGCAGGACGTTCCTGCCAGGCACCTTACCGGAAGGGGAGTCGAAGACTGCCTTGAATTGGCGGGGAGTCAGCAGACGCTTGTCCCGGCCGAAGCCCCGACTCACTACCTGTTCCGATATCAGACGGTCAGACGCTTACGGCCTTTGGCGCGACGACGCGACAGAACCTGACGACCGTTCTTGGTGGCCATACGTGCACGGAAACCGTGAGTACGAGCGCGCTTGATGGTGCTGGGCTGGAAAGTGCGTTTCATGGTGCGTTTACCTGGTGATCCATTGCGGGCCGGAATGGCCCCCTTTTAAGAGACCGGCGATTGTAGAGAAGCTATCGAGCCAGGTCAATTTCCAACCAGCTCTGCATGGATGAAAAAATAAGAGGAAAAGAAATATAAGCTCTTAAGATGTAATGCTTATATATGTGCAGCACCTTTTCTGTGGATAGATGGCTTCAGACCTTAGGAGACGGGCACTCCCGCGAATGCAAACTTGGTGCGAAAGCGGTGCTCACCCCGTGCAGAGGCTCTGCGCAAGCTGGGGATTAAAACCTGAGATATCCACAGGCGGTGTTAATCAGTGCTTTTGAACAGGCTTGACCACTGCCCTCAGGGGTATTTATCAACAGACTTGGCGACAATGCTTTTCCATGCATTGAGTGGGTGACCAGACCTAGGGTATTCCGTCCTGCGCTTCAGGTTTGTTGTGGATAACCTGAGGGCGCGCCGTTACAATGGCCGCCGTCTTACCTCGACTGAGTCGATAGGAGCTTCCGTGTCGGTGGAACTTTGGCAGCAGTGTGTTGAGCTTTTGCGCGATGAACTGCCTGCTCAGCAATTCAACACATGGATTCGTCCACTACAGGTGGAAGGCGATGGTGATGAGCTGCGCGTCTATGCGCCCAATCGCTTCGTGCTCGACTGGGTCAACGAAAAGTACCTTTCCCGATTGTTGGAACTGCTGTCGGAGCGTTCAAGCGGAATCGCTCCGGCGCTTTCTCTCCTTATAGGCAGTAAACGGACGTCATCCGCCGCTCTTCCTTCGGCTGCTGCTGCACGTGCTCAGCCACAGCAAATGGCAGTAAGCGCGCCTGCGCCGGCCATGCAGGCGCCACGCTTCGAGCCGTTGTCGGCTGACACCAGTGAACCCGAGCAGCCGCGTGTCGAGCGTACCGTGCAGGTCGAGGGTGGGCTCAAGCACACCAGCTACCTGAACCGGACCTTTACCTTCGAAAATTTCGTCGAGGGCAAATCCAACCAGTTGGCGCGAGCCGCTGCCTGGCAGGTTGCCGACAATCCCAAGCATGGCTACAACCCGCTTTTTCTGTACGGCGGTGTTGGCCTGGGTAAGACTCACCTGATGCATGCAGTGGGTAATCACCTGCTGAAGAAGAACCCCAACGCCAAAGTGGTTTACCTGCACTCCGAGCGCTTCGTGGCCGATATGGTCAAGGCACTGCAGCTCAATGCCATCAACGAGTTCAAGCGCTTCTATCGCTCGGTCGATGCGCTGCTGATCGACGATATCCAGTTCTTCGCCAAAAAAGAGCGTTCGCAAGAAGAGTTCTTTCACACCTTCAACGCGCTGCTCGAAGGTGGCCAGCAGGTCATCCTCACCAGTGACCGCTATCCCAAGGAAATCGACGGCCTTGAGGAACGTCTGAAATCGCGTTTTGGCTGGGGGCTGACCGTTGCCGTCGAGCCGCCCGAGCTTGAGACTCGTGTAGCGATCCTGATGAAGAAGGCGGACCAGGCGAAGGTGGACCTGCCCCACGACGCGGCTTTCTTCATTGCCCAGCGGATCCGTTCGAACGTCCGTGAACTCGAAGGAGCGCTGAAGCGGGTCATCGCCCATGCTCACTTCATGGGGCGCGATATCACGATCGAACTGATTCGCGAATCGCTGAAGGACTTGCTGGCGTTGCAGGATAAACTGGTCAGCGTCGACAATATCCAGCGCACCGTGGCCGAATACTACAAGATCAAGATCTCCGACTTGCTGTCGAAGCGGCGATCGCGATCGGTCGCCCGACCGCGGCAGGTGGCCATGGCCCTGTCCAAGGAGCTGACCAACCACAGCCTCCCTGAGATTGGCGACGCGTTCGGTGGGCGGGATCACACCACGGTTCTGCATGCTTGCCGTAAGATCGCCGAACTACGGGAAACTGACGCGGATATACGCGAAGATTACAAGAATTTGCTGCGAACTTTGACAACCTGAGTGCGACCTAATCTATAGGCAAGGGACCAGACCATGCATTTCTCCATTCAGCGCGAAGCCCTGTTGAAACCCCTGCAGCTGGTTGCTGGCGTCGTTGAGCGCCGTCAGACCTTGCCGGTGCTGTCCAACGTACTGCTTGTGGTGCAAGGACAGCAATTGTCGCTGACCGGTACCGATCTCGAAGTCGAACTGGTCGGCCGTGTTGCCCTTGAAGAGGCCGCCGAGCCAGGCGAGATCACCGTTCCGGCGCGCAAACTCATGGACATTTGCAAGAGCCTGCCGAGCGATGCGCTGATCAATATCCGTCTCGATGATCAGAAGGTTGTTATCAAGTCCGGGCGCAGCCGCTTTACCCTTTCAACTTTGCCGGCCAATGACTTCCCTACGGTTGAAGAAGGCCCAGGTTCACTTTCCTTCACCGTCGAACAGGGCAAGCTGCGCAAGCTGATCGAGCGCAGCAGCTTTGCCATGGCGCAGCAGGACGTTCGCTACTACCTCAACGGTATGCTCATCGAAGTTTCAAGCGGAATGCTGCGCGCCGTAGCGACGGACGGCCACCGCCTGGCGATGTGCTCGATGCAGGCGAGGTTCGAGCAACCCGATCGGCATCAGGTCATCGTGCCGCGTAAGGGTATCCTCGAGCTCGCGCGGCTGCTCAATGATCAGGACGCCGAGGTCAGCATCGTTCTGGGCCAGCACCATATTCGCGCCACCACTGGCGAGTTCACCTTCACCTCCAAGCTGGTGGACGGCAAGTTCCCGGACTATGAGCGCGTGCTGCCGCGTGGTGGTGACAAGCTTGTGGTGGGAGATCGTCAGTTGCTGCGTGAAGCGTTCAGTCGCACGGCGATTCTCTCCAACGAAAAGTACCGCGGCATTCGTCTGCAGCTGGAAAGTGGGCTGTTGAAGATTCAGGCGAACAACCCCGAACAGGAAGAAGCTGAGGAAGAGGTTGCGGTCGACTACAACGGCAGTTCGTTGGAGATCGGTTTCAATGTCAGCTATCTGCTCGATGTGCTGGGCGTGATGACCACCGAACAGGTGCGTCTGATTCTGTCTGACGCGAACAGCAGTGCTCTGGTTCAGGAATTCGATAACGACGATTCCGCATATGTCGTGATGCCGATGCGTCTGTAAACCAGCTTCATGTCCCTCAGTCGCCTTTCCGTCACCGGGGTCCGCAATCTGCACCCGGTGACGCTATCTCCCTCCTCTCGAATCAACATCCTCTTCGGCGATAACGGTAGCGGAAAAACCAGCCTGCTCGAAGCCATTCACCTGCTGGGGCTGGCGCGCTCGTTTCGTAGCATTCGGCTGAACCCCGTCATCACCTATGAACAATCAGCGTGCACCGTTTTTGGTCAAGTTGATCTGCCAGATCAGCACAGTCGTGCGTTGGGGGTTTCCCGGGATCGTAGCGGTGACGTCCGGATCCGTATCGATGGACAGGGGGTCAGGTCAGCCGCGGAGCTTGCCGATACGCTGCCTATGCAACTGATCAATCCAGATAGTTTCCGCCTTCTCGAAGGCGCACCGAAATTACGTAGGCAGTTTCTTGATTGGGGCGTGTTCCACGTGGAACATCGGTTCATGCCAGCCTGGCTACGCATGCAGCAGGCGCTCCGGCAACGGAACTCGTGGCTGCGGCATGGTACACTGGACGGCGCTTCGGATGCGGCCTGGAGCCGGGAACTGACGCTGGCAAGTGATGAAATTGACGGATATCGACGGGCCTATATTCAGGCACTTAAACCAGCATTTGAATCGACCCTCGCGGCCTTGCTCGACTTGGACGGCCTGAAGCTGAGTTATTACAGGGGGTGGGATAAAGACCGCTCCTTGGCTGATGTGCTGGCGTCTTCGCTGGAACGGGATAGGTCATTAGGGCACACCCAATCCGGGCCGCAGCGTGCGGATCTGCGATTGAAGGTTGGCAATCACAACGCGGCTGAAGTGCTGTCGCGCGGCCAGCAGAAATTGGTGGTGTGTGCATTGCGTATTGCTCAGGGCCATCTGGTTAGCGAAACCAAACGCGGTCAGTGCATCTATCTTGTCGACGATCTGCCGTCCGAATTGGACGCGCAACATAGGTTGGCGCTGTGCAAGTTGCTTGAGCAACTTAACTGTCAGGTGTTTATCACCTGCGTAGATTCATCCATTTTGCAAGAAGGCTGGCATGAACAGACGCCAGTCTCAATGTTTCACGTGGAACATGGGCAAATTACCCAGATCCACGGCCCCTCGGGAGTGAAGGCATGAGCGAAAACCACACGTACGATTCGTCGAGCATCAAGGTACTCAAAGGCCTTGATGCAGTGCGCAAGCGCCCTGGCATGTACATCGGCGATACCGACGACGGCACCGGTTTGCATCACATGGTCTTCGAGGTCGTCGATAACTCGATCGACGAAGCGCTGGCCGGGCATTGCAGCGATATCTCCATCACCATCCATACCGATGAATCCATCACCGTTCGCGACAACGGTCGCGGCATCCCGGTGGATATCCATGAGGAAGGTGTTTCGGCGGCAGAGGTCATCATGACCGTGCTGCACGCCGGCGGTAAGTTCGATGACAACTCCTACAAGGTATCCGGTGGACTCCACGGCGTAGGTGTTTCGGTGGTCAATGCGCTGTCCGAGGAGTTGATGCTGACCATCCGCCGGGAGGGCAAGGTCTGGGAACAGCTCTACCGTCATGGCGTGCCCCAGGCACCTCTGGCTCCGGTAGGTGAAACTGATACCTCGGGTACACAGATTCACTTCAAGCCGTCGTCCGAGACCTTCCAGAACATCCATTTCAGCTGGGATATTCTGGCCAAGCGTCTGCGCGAACTGTCATTCCTGAACTCGGGGGTCGGTATTGTCCTGCGGGACGAGCGTACCGCCAAGGAAGAGCTGTTCAAGTACGAGGGCGGTCTGAGCGCGTTCGTTGCTTACCTGAACACAAACAAAACCCCCGTCAACGAGGTGTTCCACTTCAACGTTCAGCGTGACGACGGCGTTGGTGTCGAGGTGGCGCTGCAGTGGAACGACAGCTTTAACGAGAACATTCTCTGCTTTACCAACAATATTCCTCAGCGTGACGGTGGTACCCACCTGGCCGGCTTCCGCTCAGCGCTGACGCGAAACCTGAATTCCTACATCGAGCAGGAAGGTCTGGCCAAGAAGCACAAGATCGCCACTACCGGCGACGATGCCCGCGAAGGCCTGACCGCGATCATTTCGGTGAAGGTTCCGGATCCTAAGTTCAGCTCGCAGACCAAGGACAAACTGGTTTCCTCGGAAGTGAAAACGGCCGTGGAACAGGAGATGGGCAAGTACTTCGGTGATTTCCTCCTCGAGCATCCGGGCGAGGCCAAGGCCGTTGTCGGCAAGATGATTGATGCCGCCCGTGCTCGCGAGGCTGCGCGCAAGGCTCGGGAAATGACCCGTCGTAAAGGCGCTCTGGATATCGCCGGCCTGCCGGGCAAACTTGCTGACTGCCAGGAAAAGGATCCCGCGCTTTCCGAACTCTACATAGTGGAGGGTGATTCCGCGGGTGGCTCGGCCAAGCAAGGTCGTAACCGCAAGACTCAAGCAATTTTGCCGCTCAAGGGCAAGATCCTTAACGTCGAGAAGGCACGTTTCGACAAGATGATCTCATCCCAGGAAGTGGGTACCCTGATTACCGCTCTGGGCTGTGGTATCGGGCGTGAAGAGTACAACATCGACAAGCTGCGCTATCACAACATCATCATCATGACCGACGCCGACGTCGACGGTTCGCACATCCGGACGCTGTTGTTGACCTTCTTCTTCCGTCAGCTGCCTGAGCTGATTGAGCGCGGCTATGTATATATCGCCCAGCCGCCGCTCTATAAGGTCAAGCGTGGCAAGCAGGAGCAGTACATCAAGGACGATGAGGCGATGGAGGAATACCTCACTCAGTCGGCCCTGGAAGACGCCAGCCTGCACGTCAATGAGCATGCCCCAGGCCTTTCTGGTGGAGCGCTGGAGAAGCTGGTCAACGATTACCGTACGGTGATGAAAACTCTGCAGCGCCTATCGCGTCTGTATCCACTGGAGTTGACTGAGCACTTCATCTACCTGCCGCGTGTTTCAGTAGAGCAGTTGGCCGATCACACCGCGATGCAGGCCTGGCTGGAGCAGTACAGCGCGCAACTCAAGGTCGGTGAACGCTCCGGTTTGATCTACAACGTCAGCTTGCGTGAAGACAAAGAGCGCCACCTGTGGCTGCCGGAAGTCGAGATCAGCTCCCACGGCCTGGCCAGCTACATCACCTTCAACCGCGATTTCTTCGCCAGCAACGATTACCGGACCGTAACCGCTCTCGGTGAGAAGCTGAACAGCCTGCTCGAAGAGGGAGCCTATGTTCAGCGCGGCGAGCGCAAAAAGCAGGTATCCACTTTCAAGCAAGCGCTGGAATGGTTGATGACCGAAGGCACGCGCCGCCACAGCGTTCAGCGATACAAGGGACTGGGCGAGATGAACCCGGATCAATTGTGGGAAACCACCATGGATCCAAACGTACGGCGCATGTTGAAAGTGACGATCGAAGATGCCATTGGTGCAGATCAGATCTTCAATACCCTGATGGGCGATGCAGTTGAACCGCGTCGCGACTTCATCGAAACCAACGCTCTGGCAGTGTCTAATCTGGACTTCTGATTCGTTCTGTCGATGGGCAGATTAATTGGCATGGTTTTGCGAGTTATTGGCATGCCAAAATCAGAAACTACCCCGGCCTAGCGCCGGGGTTTTTCTTTGTAGATCACAGTCCCGGATAGGTGTGCTGTGTAGTGAAGCTACAAGGAAGAGGCGAAAAATATCGTTTTGGCGTGGACGAATTCTGGGAGATTCGGCGGGGTGGATGGATCGCCTCAATTCATGCCAATCAAAATAGCATCGCCCATCAGCAGTCAATCTGACGGGCAGTGCGATGCGACACGCTTGCGGCTTCATTAAAACGAACCGCATGCTGATGTACCTGCCACCTGCCACCTGCCACCTGCCACCCGCCACCTGCCACCTGCCACCTGCCATGTAGGTGGACAAAGTTATTTGCCCATTCGGACAAAGTTAGGGGGTTAGGCCAAAGTTAATGGCCCACTCCCCTCCTGCTGGTAAACCTCGGTTGACTGAAAGGTCTGCCGGGGTTTTGTCATTCAGGGACATTTGATTTTTCGGGCTTCAAGTGGCGTCGACTTGTAGAATCGAGCCACATTTTTCTGATGCGCTCAGGAGTCATGGCAGCAATCGCCAGGTACTGGGCGTCGTGCTTTGTATAGGAATTGATTTACCCATGGCTGACAAGCTGTCACTCGAAACGCTGGAGTCCTGGCTCTGGGAATCCGCCAACATTCTGCGCGGTTCCATCGACTCCTCCGACTTCAAGAACTACATCTTCGGCCTGCTCTTCCTTGTTCGACGAGCGTGTCGCAAAGCTGATGAAGGATGAAAGCCTGAACTATAGCGATGCCCAGGAAGAAATCGAGGACAAATGGGGCAAATTTCCGATCAGTGCCCGTTGGTTCGATCTAATCTCACGCACCGAAAATATTGGCGAGGCCCTGGACAAGGCGTTCGCGACCATCGAGGCCAACAACCCTGAGCTGCAACACGTACTGACCGCTACGCAATACGGTGACAAGCGTGTGCTGTCAGATGCCACCTTGCAGCGCCTGCTGCGTCACTTTAACCAGTACAAGCTAGGCAATGACGACCTTTACAAGGCCGACATGCTGGGTGATGCCTACGAGTATCTGATTAAGCAGTTTGCCGATGATGCAGGCAAAAAAGGCGGTGAGTTCTATACGCCCAAGGCTGTGGTGCAACTGGTTGTTGAGTTAATAGACCCGCAGCCAGGCCACAGCGTGTATGACCCCACCTGTGGCAGCGGCGGCATGCTGGTTGAGAGCGCTCACCATGTATCCGGTCTGCCAAATGGCACTCTGATGGGTAAACCCAATGTGTTGCTGTATGGGCAGGAAAGGAACCTAGGCACCTGGGCTATCGCCAAGCTCAATCTTTACCTGCACAACATGCACGCATCCATTGAGCGCGGAGACACCTTGGTCGAGCCCAGGCACCTCGACGGCGATTATCTGAAGACTTTCGACCGGGTAATTGCCAATCCACCCTTCTCAGCCAAGGCTTGGTGGACTCCGCTAGAGCTCAGTAACGAAAACGAGCAAGACAGCGGTAGAAAGCCCAAGGCGCCTAACTACAAGCAGGTTAGCGACCCGTATGGTCGCTTGGTCTATGGCATCCCGCCACGGGGCTATGCTGATCTTGCCTTTGCCCAGCATATGCTGGCTAGTCTAAAGGCCGATGGGCGCATGGGCATTATCCTGCCGCACGGTGTGCTGTTCCGTAGCGGCGAAGAAGGCAGGATTCGTGAGGGGCTGCTATTCGGCACTGATACGGCGAATGGTAGCCAGCCGGGTGATTTGATTGAAGCCATCATCGGGCTGCCCTCGGCTTTGTTCTACAACACCGGAATCCCGGCTTGCGTGCTGATTCTCAACAAGCAGAAACCCGCTGCCCTCAAGGGCAACGTCATCATCATTGATGCCAGCCGTGACTACCTAGAAGGCAAGGCGCAAAACAGCCTGAGCGCTGAACACATTACCCGCATCGTCAGCACCCACAAGGCTGCATTCGAGCTGCAAGCTGAGGTCGAAACCTATTGTCGGCTGGTGACTCTTGACGAGATCCGCAGCAACGACGGCAATCTTAATATTGCTCGCTATATCGATAACGGTGAGACAGAAGAGGTTGTGGACATAGCCGAGCGATTTATTTCCTTCATACGGTCGCGTTACCAGCCGGGCAGGCATGGTCATCCGACGCAGTGGCCAAAAGATGAGCTCGCCAGCATGTCTAAATGCGGAGGCCGCTGATGCGCGTCATCCTGAGTCGAAAAGGTTTTGATTCCACGGCAGGGGGGTGTCCAAGCCCGATTTTTCCGGATGGGCGCATGCTTTCATTTCCTATTCCGGATAAAGGCTCGCCCATTGCCTATCAAGACCTGTCGTTTGGGGATATGAACGTTGGTGATCTGATTGTAGAGCTCACAGGCGATGCCAAGCGGAGTCGCCATTTCGCTCACTTGGATCCAGATCTGCGCGCTGATTCCCTACCACGGTCGCCTGGTTGGAAACCTTTATTGGGACAGATGGGTAGTGCCCAAGGGCACCTTCGCAAGCAGGGCGTTCAAGCCGGTGATGTTTTTCTGTTCTTTGGATCGTTCAGACCTGTTGAGCAGACGGCAGAAGGCTGGCGCTTCAAAAGAGCGGAACGGGCACGCCATATCATCTGGGGTTGGATGCAGATTGGGCGGATTCACAAGGTTGATGAACTCCCAAGTGATGAAATGCATTGGGCGCGCTATCACCCGCATTTCGCATACTCCCCAGATGCATCCAATACCCTGTATGAGTCAACAGATCAGCTAGTTGTTGGCGGTGCTCACACCCATGCTCTAGGTTCAGGTGTATTCACAAATTTTGATGAGAGATTGGTGCTGACAGCCCCCGAGAGTAATGCCCAAACTAGCTGGAGGCTGCCAAGCTTTTTGGCTCCAGTAGATGGACGCTCACAGCTGAGTTATCACGGTGATGCACGTCGATGGCGCATAGTTGGTGATGAGTGTTTGCTCAACAGTGTGGCCAGAGGGCAAGAGTTCGTCTTTGACACGCAGGGGCAGGACGCTCCTATTCAGTGGATTCTGTCCCTGCTCGAGTCGATTCCATCCAGCAACTGAGGTGGAGACCAAGAACGCCGGGACAGTTCGACTTTCCGGTTTTCCCCTGCTTCGAAGAAACTTTTTCTGCACTCCGTGTATTTATCCCAGGCCTTTGCGCGGGCCGGATCTTCAGATGCCTGGTGATCAGCGACTGGGGATTGCTACGTTTGAACATAGGCAGGAAGTATGGCCCGCTTCCGAAATGCGGCTCAGCGATAAAATTCAATCACCCGATGACGGCGATAGCTCAAAAAATGCTCAATTATTGCTGAGCCATAATTTCTTAAAATCTGGACGATATTCGTTTGTGGCTTGTGCGTGGATTCTTCAGAACAATCTGACAGTGGCGCCATGCTCGACTTTGCGACAGATTGCTAGCTAGAATCTGTCGCAGGCGCCCGCCCAACTTGCACACGAGTTAAAAAAGGCTTTTTGTTTTGCCCTCCTCTTGTTGATATCTGAAACCTTCAAAGCCTAGTCGTCTGGGGCTTAAACGTGTGCCACGTGCTCCTAACGGTTGGGCTATGAGGATGGTTTCATGGCTATCAAAGAACTCGCGTTTTCCGCGAAGCAGCATCTAAATTCCGCAACCGGTCAGCAATTCAAGCAGAGCCATGTCTATGAGCTTTTAGCTGCATGCAATGGATTTAAGTCCAGTGCTTCGCTGAATTCCCATCATGTATTTGCCACGCTGGATGACGAGCCTGAAATCTCCAGCGAGCGTTTGCTGCTTCTGCATCAGCGTCTGATTGACCTGGGCTATGCAGACGTTGCAGAGGCAGCAGGCTCTGCAATATTGCACTTCGTCAGTCTGCATCGATTTGCAGCTGTGCCCCTCTCGTTCGTGCTTGCCTCTGTAAGGAGCGGCGATATCGGGGAACGCTATCTCGATGACTATTACGATGATCCTGACGACGATGGTGATGATGGTTTCGAGGTTGCTCACTCTCGAAAAGAGCTTTGGTTGGACGAGGATCGGCTAGATCTTCTTTTCGATGGGCTGGATGCTGCGGCAGGCCGAGGGAATGCCTTGGCTCATTACGCACTTGCGCTTATTTACGGGCGAGGTGGGATTTTGGATGAGCATGATCCCAGTCCTGGTGACGACTATTGGCTCAAGCAGTGGGAGCTTGGAAAAGAGCTTAAGGGCGTCGAGCTGGAGTGGGCGCAAGCCGCCCTGGCAGATCGTGAGCGGATATCGAAATCTGATTTTCATCTCGAACAAGCAGCTTTATTGGGTTTCGATGAAGCGGTTGTCGATCTTGCAGAAAAAACCGGAGATCAAGCGCTACTCAGTCGGGTTTTTGCTCTTTCTTCCTTCAGTGAACCGATGCGGATTGCTGATTTAGCGGCGCAGTGTGGTCAGCCCGCGATGTCAAAGCATTGGTGCATCCAAGCGGCTAGACAGGGTGACCTGCAAGCCATGCGTCACCTGATCGATCACATCGATTCGGAAAATATATTCCAAGGCTGGGTCTGGGTTTTCTTATCAGAGATGCTCGGTCGCGATCTCCGGAATAGCTCGATGAGGGCATACCACGACGGTGGCATGTATGCCGATCAAGAGTACGACGATGATCAAGGTGGCCCGCTCTATGTCGCTGGGGATGAGGGCGTAGAACTGGAGCCCATCAGTTCTGCTGAAGAGGCTGAGGCCAAGAGGCAGGCGGCTGAACTGTTCCGCAGTATTGGTAGTAAGGGCGCTTTCGGCATGATGGATTCAACTACAGGGAGTTTCGTATGAGTGCTCAGCCGCAAAACCTGAATGTCGCCATGTTCATTGATGCTGACAATGCGCCAAGCCGCAAGATAGGGGACGTTCTCGCTGAACTCGCTTCCTACGGTTCGGTGTCCATTCGCCGAGCCTATGGCAACTGGAAGAACCCATGCCTGGATCCATGGGGCAAAGTGCTGCATGAGCATGCAATTCAGCCGATTCAGCAGTTCGATCTGGTTAAAGGTAAGAACGCGACGGACATGGCCATGGCTGTTGATGCCATGGATGTGCTGTTCAATAAGCCCGTCGATGTCTTCTGTTTGGTTTCGTCCGACTGCGATTTCACCCCACTAGTCATGCGACTGCGGGCCGAAGGCAAGCAAGTCGTGGGTTTTGGTGAACGCAAAACGCCTGAGCCTTTCGTGAATGCGTGCTCACGATTTCTGTATGTTGATCAACCAGAGCTGACGGATGACCAGGTTGGTGCTCTGATCACGCATCTGGAAAAAAGCTTGGCAGTTGAAGACTCAGGGCTCGTGCCTGCTCCTGAGAGAAAAACCTGCAAGGAACTCAAAGGTGATACCAAGCTAATGAATCTGCTTCGCAACGCGGTCGCATATGCAGAGAGCGAAGATGGCTGGGCCTCTTTGGCAACGGTGGGTAGTCGGATCGGTAATCAGGCTTCGTTCGATGCCCGGAACTACGGTTATCCACGGTTGGTAGACCTTTTTGCGGCCATCGATCTTTTCGAGATGAAGCGAGTTAACAATCACCCTCAGATTAGGTACAAGAGGCGATCTGCTACTTCAGTGGCCTAACCTTTTCGCTGAGACCACATAGAGCTGCTATAGCGAATGGCTTACATGGCCTGACGGTGTTGGCCGCTTCCTGCATGGCCTTGTGGGCACTAATCTAGCTCCATCCACTGAGCAACGGATGTGCTCGGCATCAAGGATGATTGGCCATTGCTAGGACGCATCGACAGGATGTTGGATGGTCAGGAAAGAACCCGCTTCGGCGGGTTTTTTGTTGCCTGAAAAAAGGGGGCGGGCATGTGGCCACTCCCCTGCAAGCCTGAGGCGCTGGCCGCTGCGTCTACGGGTTTTGTGCGGGGTGGAGCAGGCGTGCTACTCGATTCATGTATTAACAAATACGTTAATAGATTCCCGAGCTGTGGGGTGCGCATAACGGGCGCTATGTTCAATAGTGCCCCGCTGCGGACAGGGTGCTGGCGACCACTTCAGCATTATGTGGCTACCGAGCACCTGGGGTGTGGTGCCGCAGTCAGGAGGCACTTGGTCGGTGTGTTACTGGCGGGGGTGCCAACCCGCTTGCCAAACGACGGCTACCCTGTCACTGTAAATACGAATGTCATTACAGTGAGGGCCGCACCATGGCGTCCATCAATATCCGCATCGACGACGAGCTTAAGGCGCGTGCTTACCAGGAGCTGGAAAAGCTCGGCGTCACCCCCTCTGAACTGATGCGCCAGGCTTTGCAGTATGTGGCCGAGCGCGGACAGCTGCCATTTCGCCCGGTGCTGATGACCGAGGAAGATGAAGCGTTAATCGCTACGGTTCGTGAACGCCTGGCCGCTCCGCAGCGCGTGAAGGTTGCGTTGGATGATCTATAGCCTTGAGTTTGATGCGCGGGCACTGAAGGAATGGCAAAAACTGGGTGATACCGTTCGCCAGCAGCTGAAGAAAAAGCTCGCTGAGGTGTTGCTGAATCCGCGCATTGAAGCCAATCGGCTCCATTCGCTGCCGGACTGCTACAAGATCAAGCTGCGCAGCAGTGGTTATCGCCTGGTGTACCAGGTGCTTGACCACGAGGTGGTGGTGTTTGTGGTCGCGGTTGATCGCCGTGAGCGTGAGCAGGCCTATCGCAAGGCAGCCGAGCGTCTTAAATAGTGGGCTCAGCTGTTCCCCTATGACTGAAAGGTGGTCTCGGCACGATGAGTGGTGATGATCTGCTTGAGCATCTACGGGCCGAAAATGCGCGGTTGATCGCGCTGTTGGACGCGCATGGTGTTGAGTGGCGCTTGCCTGACGAGCCGCCGCTAGTTGAACCGACTAGCCCGCCTCCACTGATAAGTTCGAGTCTCGACACGGATGCCAAGTTGGCGTTGTTCAGGCGACTGTTTCGGGGCCGTGCCGATGTGTTTCCCGTGCGCTGGGAAAGCAAGGCCGGTAAATCGGGCTACTCACCGGCGTGCGCCAATGAATGGCGTCCAGGCGTGTGTGAGAAGCCACGGATCAAGTGCGGAGATTGCTCGTTCCGCCAACTCCTGCCGCTGACTGATCAGGTGCTCTACAAGCATCTGGCGGGAGAGATTGTTATCGGCGCTTACCCGTTGCTGCCAGACGACACCTGCTACTTCCTGGCAGTGGATTTTGACGAGGCCGATTGGCGCGCGGATGTCATGGCGTTCGCTCAGTCTTGCCGCGAGTTGGGTGTGCCGGTGGCCCTGGAGATTTCCCGCTCCGGTAACGGGGCGCATGCCTGGATTTTCTTCGAGCGTAATGTCCCCGCCTATGAGGCGCGCCTGCTCGGCTCCGCGATCATCAGTCATACCTGCGAGCGCACCCGGCAACTGACGCTGAGCTCGTATGACCGACTGTTTCCAAATCAGGACAGCATGCCCAAAGGCGGCTTTGGTAACTTGATTGCCTTGCCCTTGCAGAAGCGAGCTCGCGCGCTCAACGGCAGTGTTTTTGCCGATGAGACGTTGGTGGCCTATCCCGACCAATGGGCATTTCTGGCCAGCATTCAGCCTATGCCCGTGCAGGATATTGCGCCGAAAACCCTGCTGGCCACTGGAGGTCGGCATCCGTTGGATGTCACCGCAGTAGCGGATGACGAGGAGTCGAAACCCTGGCAGCGCACAGCGGAAAAGACTCAGAAGTTGGCTTGTCCGTTACCCGAGTCAGTGAACGTTACCCTGGCCAACCAGATCTATTTCGACAAGTCCGAACTGCCCCAGCCATTGGTCAACAAGCTCATCCGCTTGGCGGCCTTTCAGAACCCCGAATTCTACAAGGCACAGGCCATGCGTCTGCCTGTGTGGAACAAGCCCCGGATCATTGGTTGCGCGGAAAACTTTCCCCAGCATATTGCCTTGCCCCGTGGCTGCCTGGATGACGTGCGGGCATTGCTGCATGACAACGGGATTGAGCTGGTGCTGCACGATGAGCGCTTCGCTGGAGAGCCCATCGATGTCCACTTTGCGGGCACGCTACGCCCGGATCAAGAGGCTGCTCTCGAAGGCATGTTGGCGCACGACACCGGCGTCCTCTGTGCGCCCACTGCTTTTGGAAAAACCGTCACGGCTGCCGCGCTGATTGCCCGGCGTGGTGTGAACACGCTGGTGCTGGTGCACCGGACGGAGTTGCTCCAGCAGTGGAAGGAGCGGTTGCAGGCGTTTCTGGGTGCAGACAAAACGAAAGTCGGCACCATCGGCGGTGGTAAGACCAAGCCGACAGGCATCATCGATATTGCAGTAATGCAGTCCTTGTCGCGGCAGGGCGAAGTCAGCGAGCAGGTGAAAAACTACGGGCTAATCATCGTAGATGAGTGCCACCACCTGTCAGCCTTTTCGTTCGAGGCCCTCCTCAAGGCTACTGGGGCTAAATATGTGGTGGGGCTGACTGCTACACCCATACGTCGTGATGGTAAGCAGCCGATTATCTTCATGCAGTGCGGGCCCATTCGGCATACCGCGAGCCGGCCCGAGAGTGCTCCTACTGATTTGGCCGTGACTCCTCAGTGGTTGTCACGACCAATCGTCATGCCTGAAGGAGCAGGCATCCAGGATGTTTTCTTGCAGGTGTGCAACGACACGGAGCGAACAGCCAAGGTTGTTGTCGAGGTCGGAGAGGCTTTTGACCAAGGCCGGAAGATCCTGGTGCTGACAGAGCGAACGGATCACCTCAGTGCCATTGAGGAGCAGCTGGTTGGCCGGGTCGAGAATCTATTTACGCTGCATGGGCGGTTGTCCAAGAAGCAGCGCACTGCCCTAATCGGCGAGTTGCAAGCACTGCCACCCGATGCACCACGGGTGATCCTGGCGACTGGGAAACTGGTCGGAGAGGGGTTCGACCATCCGGCATTGGATACTTTGGTATTGGCCATGCCGGTTTCCTGGAAGGGCACTCTCCAGCAGTATGCGGGCCGCCTGCACCGGGAACATGCGAGTAAGGCTGATGTGCGCATCATCGACTTCATTGATGCCGGACATCCTGCTTTGCTGCGTATGTGGAGCAAGCGCCAAGCGGGTTACAAGGCGATGGGCTATCGATTTGCTGATTCGTCCAGCTCAATGGAGCTGTTGGCAAAGGGCTAATGAGCCCTTAAACCGCCACCAAGCTTTCCGTCCGTCGGAGGTGGAAAGTGGCTGTTTCCTATGCGGTGGATTCACCGTAATCTGGGTTCCATTGACAGGTTGTCAATCCAGGGCGTGGCTTGAGGCCTTCCTCCAGCACGTCCGCTGTCTTACCGAAATGTAGTGCTGCGACCGGCTCGTTTCAGGGGCTTACGGAAAATGCCATTTATTCCGGTCATTTCGACGAAAAATGCCACTTTATCTGGCTCAATCATGCCAATAATCGTGCCCGTTTCGCGCGTAAGTCATTGATTTTACTATGATGGTGGATGACAGGTTTGTTGCCCGTCGACACGTTCGCCGCCGTTCCAGACCAAGGCAACAAAAACAGAACCCCGACTCACAAGGTCGGGGTTTTTGTTTTTGGGATAGGCTGTCTAAATCGAACTGACTGTTTTAATCAATTTCGAAATAGTCCCTTTCCGGCGTAAGGTTGCTTCATTCGAGATTCATCACCTTACCGAGCCCTCCGGGCCACCATAGTTCACGAGGACAGTTGCCAATGTTGGACACCAATCTCAAGACCCAGTTGAAAGCCTACCTGGAGAAGGTCACCCAGCCCTTCGAGATCGTCGCGTCCCTCGATGACGGCGAGAGAGCCTGCTGCAGGACATCGCCGGCCTCAGCGACAAGATCACCCTCAAGACCGACGGTGACGATGCACGCAAGCCGTCGTTCTCGCTCAATCGCATCGGCGGCAACATCAGCCTGCGCTTCGCCGGCATCCCCATGGGCCACGAGTTCACCTCGCTGGTGCTGGCCCTGCTGCAGGTCGGTGGCCATCCGTCGAAGACCGCGCCCGAGGTGATCGAGCAGATCAAGGCGCTGGAGGGCGACTACAGCTTCGAGACCTACTTCTCGCTGTCCTGCCAGAACTGCCCGGACGTGGTGCAGGCGCTGAACCTCATGGCGGTGCTGAATCCGAACATCAAGCACGTGGCCATCGACGGCGCGCTGTTCCAGGACGAAGTCGAGGCGCGCCAGATCATGTCGGTGCCGAGCATCTACCTCAACGGCGAGCTGTTCACCCAGGGTCGCATGAGTGAGGAAGAGATCCTCGCCAAGCTCGATACCGGCTCCAGCGCCCGTGACGCCGAGAAGCTCAAGGCCAAGGACGCCTTCGACGTGTTGGTGGTCGGCGGTGGCCCGGCCGGCGCCGCAGCGGCCATCTACGCGGCGCGCAAGGGCATCCGCACCGGTGTCGCCGCCGAGCGCTTCGGCGGTCAGGTGCTCGACACCATGGCCATCGAGAACTTCATCTCGGTGAAGGAAACCGAAGGCCCGAAACTGGCCCGCGCGCTGGAAGAGCATGTGCGCGAGTACGACGTCGACATCATGAACCTGCAGCGCGCCGGCCAGCTGATTCCGGCCGGTGCCGACGGCCTGCACCGCGTGCAGTTCGAGAACGGCGGCGAGCTCAAGGCCAAGACCCTGATCCTCGCCACCGGCGCCCGCTGGCGTGAAATGAACGTGCCCGGCGAGCAGGAATACCGCGGCCGTGGCGTGGCCTACTGCCCGCACTGCGACGGCCCGCTGTTCAAGGGCAAGCGTGTGGCGGTGATCGGCGGCGGCAACTCCGGCGTGGAAGCGGCCATCGACCTGGCCGGCATCGTCGCCCACGTAACCCTGCTGGAATTCGGTGAGGAACTGCGTGCCGACGCGGTGCTGCAGCGCAAGCTGTTCAGCCTGCCCAACGTCACCGTGCTGAAGATGGCGCAGACCACCGAGGTCAAGGGCGACGGCCAGAAGGTCACCGGCCTGGTCTACAAGGACCGCACCAGCGA
>LNAP01002428.1_pt1 | contig 34700 bp, 30 predicted proteins | sample 602601 | NCBI WGS metagenome assembly LNAP01 (sample SAMN02440304, study PRJNA202911) | soil metagenome | biome: Subtropical and temperate rainforests or woodlands; isolation source: soil samples (1 kg each in a 20% v/v slurry with milli Q water) were... ...
ACTCGACCCGCAAGCCCTGCAACAGGAAGAAAACTCCCTGATCGCCCTGCGCAAGGAAAAGCTTGCTGCCGAGCGCGCCAAGGGCAATGCCTTCCCCAATGACTTCCGCCGCGACAATTACTGCGAAGATTTGCAGAAACAGTACGCGGACAAGACCAAGGAAGAGCTGGCAGAGGCTGCAATCCCGGTCAAGGTGGCGGGTCGCATCATGCTCAACCGTGGCTCGTTCATGGTGATCCAGGACATGACCGGTCGCATTCAGGTTTACGTCAACCGTAAAACCCTGTCCGAAGACACCCTGGCCGCAGTGAAAACCTGGGACATGGGCGACATCATTGCCGCCGAAGGCACCCTGGCGCGTTCCGGCAAGGGCGACCTGTACGTCGAAATGACCAGCGTGCGCCTGCTGACCAAATCCCTGCGTCCGCTGCCGGACAAGCATCACGGCCTGACCGACACCGAACAGCGCTACCGTCAGCGTTACGTTGACCTGATCGTCAACGAAGAGGTGCGCCAGACCTTCCGCGTTCGCTCGCAAGTGATTGCGCACATTCGCAGCTTCCTGATGAAGCGTGACTTCCTGGAAGTGGAAACGCCGATGCTGCAAACCATTCCAGGCGGCGCGGCGGCCAAGCCGTTCGAGACTCACCACAACGCGCTGGACATGGAAATGTTCCTGCGTATCGCGCCTGAGCTGTACCTCAAGCGCCTCGTGGTCGGCGGCTTCGAAAAAGTGTTCGAGATCAACCGCAACTTCCGTAACGAAGGCGTTTCGACTCGTCACAACCCTGAATTCACCATGTTGGAGTTCTACCAGGCTTACGCCGACTACGAAGACAACATGGACCTGACCGAAGAGCTGTTCCGCGAACTGGCTCAGCTGGTTCTGGGCAGCACCGACGTGCCTTACGGCGACAAGGTGTTCCACTTCGGCGAGCCGTTCGTGCGTCTGTCGGTGTTCGACTCGATCCTCAAGTACAACCCTGAGCTGACCGCTGACGACCTGACTGACCTCGACAAGGCCCGCGCCATCGCCAAGAAGGCCGGCGCCAAGGTGCTGGGCTTCGAAGGTCTGGGCAAGCTGCAGGTAATGATTTTCGAAGAGCTGGTCGAGCACAAGCTGGAACAGCCACACTTCATCACCCAGTACCCGTTCGAAGTGTCGCCGCTGGCCCGTCGTAACGACGAGAACCCGAACGTCACCGACCGTTTCGAACTGTTTATCGGTGGCCGTGAAATCGCCAACGCCTACTCCGAGTTGAACGACGCGGAAGACCAGGCCGAGCGTTTCATGGCACAGGTGGCCGACAAGGACGCCGGCGACGACGAAGCCATGCACTACGACGCCGACTTCGTTCGCGCGCTGGAGTACGGCATGCCGCCAACGGCGGGTGAAGGGATCGGCATCGACCGTCTGGTGATGTTGCTGACCAACTCACCGTCCATCCGCGACGTGATTCTGTTCCCGCACATGCGGCCACAAGCGTAAGTGTTTCAATTAAAAAGCCGCCTATAACAGGCGGCTTTTTATTGCCTGTCTGGTACAAACGTATCAATTGGTTACTTTTGACGTTTAGAGAGGAATACCTGTCGTGAATCGTGCAATGGCTCAAGAAGGTGCAGCGGGTATCGCCACTGCGGTCGCTGAAAGTGTTCAGTACCAGGGCCGCAAGGCCAGCCGACAGGGCAGCGAACAGCGTCGACAGGACATTCTCGACGCAGCGATGCGCATTGTCGTGCGTGACGGCGTGCGGGCCGTACGGCACCGTGCGGTGGCCGCTGAAGCGGGGGTGCCGCTGTCGGCCACGACCTACTATTTCAAAGACATCGATGACCTGCTCACCGATACCTTCGCCCAATACGTGGAACGCAGCGCGGCGTTCATGGCCCGGTTGTGGGCCAGCAACGAAGGCCTGTTGCGCGAGATGGTTGTCAGCGGCGATGGCACCCCCGAGTCCCGCTCACAGCTGGCGGACGATATCGCCCGGCTGATGGCTGACTATGTTCATCGGCAATTGATCAATCGCCGCGAGCACTTGATGGCCGAGCAAGCCTTCCGCCAGGAAGCCTTGCTCAACCCGCGTCTGGCGTTGTTGGTGCGCTCCCATCAGCAAATTCTCCTGCAGGGCACCTGCCAGCTTTTCGAAGTATTGGGTTCCCGTGAGCCACAACAGGATGCCAAAGTGTTGACTGCTATTATCGGACGGATGGAATATCAGGGCCTGCTCAACGACGCCGAGCCTGTGGCCGAAGAGGAAATGCTCGGCATCCTCAACCGCTACATGCATTTGGTGCTGGCGTCGGTGTAAATCCCGCAGGACAACTCGACCCTGTAGGAGCGAGGCTTGCCCGCGAAGGCGGTATAACATTCAACATATGTGTTGACTGACACAACGCCTTCGCGGGCAAGCCTCGCTCCTACAGGTTCGGTGACCTTTCGGGGCGGTGCGTTCATAGGGAGTGTTGAATGAAAGCCTGGCGCGTCATTGTGATCGCCTTGTCGATCCTGCTGCTCAGTGGCTGTCTGGTGACCTTCAAGGAGCCGCTGCCCGCCAGCGAGCCCGCGCCCAAAGGATTGCTCGGCAAGTGGACCAGCACCAATGCCTGGGGCGAGCCGATGAACCTGGAGCTGACACGCATCGGCGACAATCGCTATCAGGCGGTCAGCTACTTCAAGGCCAAGCCCCATGAGCGTGAAGCCTATCCCTTCACTGTGTCGCGCCATGGCAATCGCTGGTACTTGTCGGCGAAGGTGCCGGCGCAGTTCGGCGGGAACTTCACCATCACCGGTTTCGAGCTCAACGATAAGCACGAACTGGTGGTCTACAACCTCGACCTCGAGCAGATCAAACAGGCCATGGGCCAAGAAGCCCTCAGTGGCCAAGTCTTCCAGACCGACGACGGCGACGGGGTGTTGATCAACAACAGCCTGGATCAGGTGTTCGCCTACCTCGATGACCCGGCCAATTCCGATGTTTTCGTCGAAGCGGTGCGTTATCAGCGCCTGGCCAAAACCAAATAAATCCAGCACGTAACGGTTTTACTACAGGAGTTTCGGGTGGACGAATACCAGCAGACGATACGCATTTTGTCCGATCGCATAGTGCTGGCGCAGACGCCGATTCGCGTTCTGGATGCGGTCAAGTGGGACGACAGCATTCGCAAGGGGTTCTTCAAAGGCAAGGGCAAGGAAATGCCGGCCGTGGACCGCGACTACTACCTCAATCGACCGCTGGCATTTGACTCCAGCAAAGTGAAGCTGGAATTCCAGAACATCGAGCGCGACATCACCCGCCAGCTCGGCCAGTTCAACCCGGTCGGCCAGATCATGCGCCGCATGTGCAAGGAGTACCGGATGGTGGTGCGCATGCTTGAAGCGCGCGGCACCGAGGATTTCGGGCTGATTTCCCAGGAATTGTATGGCGCGGCGTCCGATGCGTTTCACGCTGGCGACCCGACCCTGGCCGACCTGGGGCTGATGCTCTCCGATTACCTGAACAACATCGCTGGCCGTGGCGACCTCAAGGATGAACCGAAAGTCCTCACCGCCAAGGAAGCCGTCGACCTGCTGCAACACCGGCTGAACCGGGTGTTTGGCGAGAACGAAGAAACCATTCGGGTGTTCGAGTCCGACGGGATCGTCGCCGATGCGGCGGCCGGCGCCGACTACATCAAGATCCGCGCCGACGCGATGTTCAACGACCGCGACGTGCGTGCGCTGGAAGTCCACGAAGGGCTGGTGCATGTGGGCACCACGCTCAACGGCCTGAATCAGCCGATCTGCACCTTCCTGTCCAAAGGCCCGCCGTCGTCCACCGTGACCCAGGAAGGCCTGGCGATCCTGATGGAAATCATCACCTTCGCCTCCTACCCGAGCCGCCTGCGCAAACTGACCAACCGCACCCGCGCCATTCATATGGTGGAGGAGGGCGCGGACTTCTTGCAGATCTACGATTTCTTCTGTGAGCAAGGCTTCGAAATGGCCGAAAGCTACGGCAACGCCAGTCGGGTTTTCCGCGGCTCGGTGCCGACCGGTCTGCCGTTTACCAAAGACTTGTCCTACCTCAAGGGCTTTATCATGGTTTACAACTACATTCAGTTGGCCGTGCGTAAAGGCAAGCTGGAGCAGATACCGCTATTGTTTTGCGGCAAGACCACGCTGGAAGACATGCGGACCTTGCGCCAATTGGTGGACGAAGGCCTGGTGGTGCCGCCCAAGTACCTGCCCGACCAATTCCGCGACATGAACGCGCTATCGGCCTGGATGTGCTTCTCCAACTTCCTCAACCACCTGAGCCTGGACCGGATCGAAGCGGATTATTCCAATATCCTCTAACGATGACGCAGTCCAAATGTGGGAGCGGGCTTGCTCGCGAAAGCGGTGTGTCAGTCGACATCAATGTTGGATGGAAAACCGCTTTCGCGAGCAAGCCCGCTCCCACATTGGATCGTTTCCAACCCTATTTTCGCGAGGCTTCACCGGATGAGAATCCTCGGCATCTTTTGCCTGCTCCTGGCCCTCGGCGGTTGCAGCTCTTTGCTGTTCTACCCCGAGCCCGGCCAGCCGTTCACCCCGGAAAAAGCCAAACTCGAATTCCGCGACGTCACCCTGACCACCGCCGACGGCCTCAAGCTGCATGGCTGGTGGTTGCCGGCGAAAAAAGGTCTCGAGGTCAAAGGCACGGTGTTGCATCTGCACGGCAACGGCGGCAACCTGGCGTGGCATTTGGGGGGGAGCTGGTGGTTGCCGGAGCAGGGCTATCAAGTGTTGCTGGTGGACTATCGCGGGTACGGTTGGTCCGAAGGTAAACCGGCGTTGCCGGCGATCTATCAGGACATCGATGCCGCGTTCAAATGGCTCGACCAGGCCCCGGAGGTCAAGGGCAAGCCGCTGATCCTTCTCGGTCAGAGCCTTGGCGGTTCAATGGCCGTGCATTTCCTGGCCCAGCATCCCGAGCGCCAGCGGCAACTCAAGGCGTTTGTGCTCGATGGCGTGCCTGCCAGTTACCGTGATGTCGGGCGTTTCGCCTTGAGTACGTCGTGGATGACCTGGCCGTTCCAGGTGCCGTTGTCCTGGTTGGTGCCGGACGGCGACAGCGCGATCCATTCCATGAAACAGCTCAACGGCGTACCAAAACTGATCTATCACAGTATCGATGATCAACTGGTGCCCCTTTCCAACGGCATCCGACTGTATCAAGCTGCGCCGCCGCCGCGCGTGCTGCAACTGACCCGTGGCGGTCATGTGCAAACCTTCGCCGACCCGGTCTGGCGAAAGGTCATGCTGCGCTACCTCGAAGACCCGCAGCATTTCGACGGCCTGCGCCGCCTGGGTGAGATCCCCAATTACCCGGCACCCCCGAATTCTGAAGATGAACCACCAGAGAGTCCGCAATGAGTGAAGAACGTAACGCCATCCCGCTGATCATCACCGGTATTTGCAGCATCCTCGGCACCGTTGGCGCCCTGTGGTGGTACGGCTACCTGCACTTCGCCAAACCCGAAGATGCGCTACTGCTCAGCGACTTCACCATGCTCAAGACCGTGCCGGGCGAAGACTATAAAGTCTCCCTGCAACCGGCCCCGCAAGTAGCCCAGTGCATCGATGGCGTGCTGGTGCTGTTCGACACCGAACAGAAAGGCCTGACCGGCGTGCTGATCAACAACAAGAAAAAGGCCGTGCGCTGCATGGGCGAGGAAACGCCGCAAAAACTCGAACAATAACGCCGGTCGTACACAAATACTGCGTTCACCGAAGATCCAATGTGGGAGCGGGCTTGCTCGCGAAAGCGGTTTAACATCCAACATCTCTGTTGTCTGACACACCGCTTTCGCGAGCAAGCCCGCTCCCACAGGTTCAGTGATCGTCAAATAAAAAAAGCCCCGCCTGATCAATTCAGGCGGGGCTTTTGTGTTGCCGCAGGTTCAATTTAGTTCGAGCTGATCGCCGAACGCGGTACGACAGGCTGGTTGTCATTGGAAATGGTCACTTCCACCCGACGGTTCATCGCACGGCCCGAGACGCTGGAGTTCTCCGCAACCGGGTATTCCTTGCCATAACCCTGGGCCACGATGCGCGCTGGATCTACGCCCATCTTGATCAGGGCCACTTGCACCGAGGTCGCACGACGCTCGGACAGCGACTGGTTGTACGACGCCGCGCCAGTGCTGTCGGTGTAGCCTTCGACAATCACTTTACGGTCCGGGTTTTCCTGAAGGAACTGCGCCAGTTTGTTGATATTCACCAAACCGTTGGACTTCAGGTCCGCCTTGTTGGTGGCGAACAGCACATCACCAAACGTCACCAGCGTGCCGCGATCGGTCTGTTTGGCGTTCAGACTGTCCTGCAGCTGTTTGATCTGCTGGTCGCGGGCATCCAGACGAGCCTGGGCCCGTTGTGCCGCGGCATTTTTCAGGTTGTTTTCAGCGGTGCGCAGGGCGATGGTCTGCTTGGCCACTTCAACGCGCTGATTGGTCAGGTAAGCCAGTTGGTCGACCTTGGCCTGGTCTTCCCTATCCAGGTAAGCCTTGTCGGCCTTGTCCAGGTATTCGCTGGCGTCTTTGGTTTCCAGCGCTGCGACTTTGCTGGCTTGCGGGTTGGCTTGCAGGCCGGTGTAGTTGGTGCGGGCTTGCTCCAGGTTCGCGTTGGGCGGTGTGGAGCAGGCAGCCAGTGCAACACTTGCGGCCAGGAGGGCGGGGATCATCAATTGTTTGCGCATAATAGTTCGTCCTTTCTATCGATAAGTGTTTCAGGTCTGAAAATCGGGATGGGCGCTTACTGCACGGTGCGCTGACTTTCCTGACGCAGTTCCTGAACACCTTTCTGGGAGTCCTTCACAGCTTGTTCGGCTTTCATCGCCTGGGCCTTGCGCTCGGCGACGCGGGCGTCCCACTCGGCTTGCTCGGCCAGCATTCTGGCTTCGTCATACTTCTTGTCGTGCATGGCGATTTCGGCCTGTTTGAGCTTGTCCTGAGCGGCCTTCATTTCCACGGCGGCGAATTCGGTACCACCGGCGCTGACAGCGCTGTTCACAGCCGATTGGGTGACGGCGTATTGCTCGCTCGGCGGGTTACCGGCGCAACCGGCCAGAACGAAGCTGCCGCCGATAGCCAGGGCCGCCAGTTTGAGACCGCGCAGATGGGGGAACGAGGATGATGCGATGCTGGTCTTCATGGTCTTCAACTCCATTGGATAACTCCTGAAAAACATCTGAATCCATCCTGGGCAAGGAGCCGCAACCATCAATTTCCAGAGTGCTTTTTGAAACGGCCGTCCCAGGCGTGGTTAATGGGTTGACCCGAAGTGTTTTTCAAAAGTTCAGAGAAGATGGCCTATCGCCCGAAAAAACTTTGACCGAGCGGACAAGGCTCTAAATCGGGAACTTTAGCGATGTGCAGCGGTATTCCCGACCGTTTCATGGCCCGGGAACATGCAATTATCGAAGGAATAGCAAGCCAGTGTGGGAGCGGGCTTGCTCGCGAAGAGGCCGTATCAGTTGAAATAAATGTTGGCTGACACGCCGCTTTCGCGAGCAAGCCCGCTCCCACAGATTCGGCGTCAAATTCAGTGTTTCTGCTTGTCGTTATCGCCCGACAAATCATGCAAATGACGCCGGGACAAGGCGAGAAAACGCGGGGTCGGGCCGACATCTTCGTACAGCGGATCACCTTCTTCATCGGTGGCCACCACCGTTGACCCTTTCACGTACGGAAAACTCGCTTCGAGTTCTTCCAGGGCGGCGCCGATCAGCTCGCCGAGCAGTTCTTCGGGGTGCCGCTTGGGGTACATGTCGATAATCGCCGCCAGCCGCGCGGCGGCTTCCACGTCCAGATGAATCGCGTAGCCAGAGTCGGTCAGACGACCCTTGGCGTTTTCTTCCCAATGCTTGGCGAGCTCGCGGATTTTCATGATGACCTCATTGCGCACCTGCTCGTGGCAGGCCGGGTGAGTGTCCGGCGGTGGCCGGTGATACGCCGTTGTACGGCTTATGGTTGAGATTAGCTGCAATGCCCGGTGTTTGAAGTCCTTGGCGTCGTCTGCTTGTAAGAAGCGCTTTAGGACGGCACTCTCTTTAACAGAGCTTCTATTTCAACGTCTTTACTATCAAAGCATAGCCGCCCGGATTTTCGCTGGAGAACTGCTGATGACCGATATTGATGCACGCTTGCGCGAGGACGTTCACCTGTTGGGTGAGCTGTTGGGCAAGGGGACGACTTTCTCGACAAGATCGAGCAGATCCGCAAAGGCGCCAAGGCTGACCGTCGCGGTTCGATGGACGCCGAACTCAGCGCCAGCCTCAACCAGTTGAGCGAAGACGAGTTGCTGCCGGTGGCGCGGGCGTTCAACCAGTTCCTCAATCTGGCCAATATCGCCGAGCAATATCAGCTGATTCATCGCCGTGAAGAATCGCAGCCCGCGCCGTTCGAGGCCCGGGTGTTGCCGGAATTGCTCGCTCGCCTGCTGACCGCGGGCCATGACCCCGAGTCCCTGGCCCGGCAATTGGGTCGACTGGAAATCGAACTGGTATTGACCGCGCACCCCACCGAAGTGGCGCGTCGCACGCTGATCCAGAAGTACGACGCGATCGCTGCACAACTGGCCGCACAAGACCATCGCGACCTGACTACCGCCGAGCGCGAGCAGATCAAAACGAAGTTGCAGCGCCTGATCGCCGAAGCCTGGCACACCGAAGAAATCCGCCGTACCCGCCCGACTCCCGTGGACGAAGCCAAGTGGGGCTTCGCGGTGATCGAGCATTCGCTGTGGCAGGCGATCCCCAATTATCTGCGCAAGGCCGATCAGGCCCTGCATGCCGCCACCGGCCTGCACCTGCCACTGGAAGCCGCACCGATTCGCTTTGCCTCCTGGATGGGCGGCGACCGCGACGGCAACCCCAACGTCACTGCCGCCGTGACCCGCGAAGTGTTGCTGCTGGCGCGCTGGATGGCCGCCGATTTGTACCTGCGCGATGTTGATCACCTCGCCGCCGAGTTGTCGATGCAGCAGGCCAGTGACGAGTTGAAAGCCAAGGCCGGCGACAGCGCCGAGCCTTACCGCGCAGTGCTCAAACAATTGCGTGAACGCCTGCGCGCGACCCGTAATTGGGCCCACGCATCCCTGACGGCAAACACGCCAGCGTCGGCCGATGTGCTGCAAAACAATCGTGACCTGCTGGACCCGCTGGAGCTGTGCTACCACTCGCTGCATGAATGCGGCATGGGCGTCATCGCCGATGGCCCGTTGCTCGATTGCCTGCGTCGTGCGGTGACGTTCGGGCTGTTTCTGGTGCGCCTTGATGTGCGGCAGGACTCGTCGCGCCACACGGCGGCCATGACCGAAATCACCGATTACCTCGGCCTGGGCCGTTATGAGGACTGGAGCGAAGAGGAGCGCATTGCCTTCCTGATGCGCGAACTGAACAATCGCCGGCCATTGCTGCCGGCGTACTTCAAGCCGTCTGCCGACACCGCCGAAGTACTGGCGACGTGCCGGGAAATCGCCGCGGCACCGGGGGCTTCCCTCGGCTCGTATGTGATTTCCATGGCCGGTGCCGCTTCCGACGTGCTGGCCGTGCAATTGCTGCTCAAAGAATCCGGCGTATTGCGGCCGATGCGCGTGGTGCCGCTGTTCGAAACCCTCGCCGACCTCGATAACGCCGGCCCGGTGATCGAAAAACTGTTGCTGCTGCCGGGCTATCGCTCGCGCCTGCAAGGGCCGCAGGAAGTGATGATCGGTTATTCCGACTCGGCCAAGGACGCCGGCACTACAGCGGCAGCCTGGGCGCAGTATCGGGCGCAGGAGCGTTTGGTCGACATCTGTCGCGAACAGCAAGTGGAACTGCTGTTGTTCCACGGTCGCGGTGGCACCGTGGGCCGTGGGGGTGGCCCGGCGCACGCGGCGATTCTGTCGCAGCCGCCGGGGTCGGTGGCGGGGCGTTTCCGCACCACTGAGCAAGGGGAAATGATTCGTTTCAAATTCGGCCTGCCGGACATCGCCGAGCAAAACCTCAATCTGTACCTGGCGGCGGTGCTGGAGGCGACCTTGTTGCCACCGCCACCCCCTGAGCCTGCCTGGCGCCATTTGATGGACGAATTGGCCGCCGATGGCGTCAAGGCATACCGCGCCGTGGTGCGGGAAAATCCGCAGTTCGTCGAGTATTTCCGCCAGTCCACCCCGGAGCAGGAGTTGGGGCGTTTGCCGTTGGGCAGCCGCCCGGCCAAGCGCCGTGCGGGTGGAATTGAAAGCTTGCGCGCCATTCCGTGGATCTTCGGCTGGACCCAGACGCGCTTGATGTTACCGGCCTGGTTGGGCTGGGAAGCGGCATTGAGCAAGGCGCTGGAGCGCGGCGAGGGTGAGTTGCTGGGGCAGATGCGCGAGCAGTGGCCATTCTTCCGTACCCGTATCGATATGCTGGAAATGGTGCTGGCCAAGGCCGACGCCGACATCGCCCAGTCTTACGATGAGCGTCTGGTCGAGCCGGATCTGCTCCCTTTGGGTGCGCATTTACGCGACCTATTGTCGCAGGCCTGTGCAGTGGTCCTGGGGTTGACCGGTCAGTCGCAGCTACTGGCACATAGCCCAGCCACCCTTGAATTCATCCGCCTGCGCAACACTTACCTCGACCCGCTGCATCTATTGCAGGCCGAACTGTTGGCACGTTCGCGGCAACAGGATGTGGCCCAGGGCAGCCCGGTAGAACAGGCGTTACTGGTGTCTGTGGCGGGGATTGCCGCCGGTTTGCGAAATACCGGCTAAGGTTTTCGTCGTGGGGAACAGGCACCCGGCGCGAGCGTCGAGTGCCTGTTGGCGAGCGCTCGAAAAGGTCTGCCACGCGACAGTTAATGATGGGGTTGCGACTTGGGTTACCCCTTCGCAGGGTCTCGTAAGGGGCGGGTTTCTCCGACTTTCGGCGGCTTGTGTGGGCAGGGCCTGCTGTGTATCTTGATCAGCCTTTGGCCGTTTGGGCGGTCGCGATCCTATTTTTGAGATTGGCCCCAAGAGGCGAATCTGACGTTATCTATATAAAAAATTGAGGAGCACATCTAATGCGCGTCATTCTGCTGGGAGCTCCCGGGGCCGGCAAAGGTACTCAGGCTAAGTTCATCACCGAGAAATTCGGCATTCCGCAAATCTCCACCGGCGACATGCTGCGTGCTGCGGTAAAAGCCGGTACCGAGCTGGGTGTTAAAGCCAAAGGCATCATGGATGCCGGTGGTCTGGTCTCTGACGATTTGATCATCGCCTTGGTCAAGGACCGTATCGCGCAGCCTGACTGTGCCAACGGTTTCCTGTTCGACGGTTTCCCGCGCACCATTCCGCAAGCTGAAGCGCTGGTAGAAGCGGGCGTGGAACTGGACAACGTGGTCGAAATCGCCGTCGATGACGAAGAAATCGTTCAGCGTATCGCCGGTCGTCGCGTTCACGAGGCCAGCGGCCGTGTGTACCACACCGTCTACAACCCGCCGAAAATCGCCGGCAAAGACGACATCACTGGCGAAGAGCTGGTGCAGCGCAAGGACGACACCGAAGAAACCGTGCGTCATCGCCTGTCGGTCTACCACTCCCAGACCAAACCACTGGTGGAGTTCTACCAGGGTCTGGCCTCTGCTCAGGGCAAGCCGAAGTACAGCCACATCGAAGGTGTTGGCTCGGTTGAAGTGATCACCGGCAAGGTGCTTGAAGCACTGAGCTGAAAAGTCTGATCGGCTTCATCTTCTACGGCCCGCTTGCGGGCCGTAGTTGTTTATACTGGCGCACTTTTTCTGACCTCTCTTACGGAAACATCGATGAGCACCTTGCTGGCCGAAGCTTGCTCCGTTGCTTTGCTGCATGACGGCAAAGTCACGAGTCATTACGAGGTGATCCCGCGCCTGCATGCGCAGAAGCTGCTGCCGATGATCCAGCAACTGCTGGCCGATGCCGGGACCACGCTGCAAGCGGTCGATGCCATTGCGTTCGGCCGTGGTCCGGGCGCGTTCACCGGTGTGCGGATCGCCATCGGCGTGGTGCAGGGGCTGGCGTTTGCGCTGGATCGCCCGGTGTTGCCGATCTCCAATCTCGCCGTACTCGCCCAGCGGGCCTATCGCGAACATGGCGTTAGCCAGGTCGCGGCGGCTATCGATGCGCGCATGGATGAGGTGTATTGGGGTTGCTACCGTGAAACGGCGGGGGAGATGCGGCTGGTGGGCAATGAAGCGGTACTGCCACCGGAAGCCGCTGCGTTGCCGGCCGATGCCAGCGGCGAGTGGTTTGGCGCAGGCACCGGTTGGGGGTATGCCGAGCGCATTGCCGTCAATCTGAGCGGGCAGGACGCGGGCATGCTGCCCCACGCCGAAGACCTGCTGACCCTGGCGCGCTTTGCCTGGGAACGCGGTGAAGCGATCGTGGCCGATCAGGCGCAGCCGGTGTATCTGCGCGATAAAGTCGCGACGCCCAAAGCGCGTTAATCCTTGTTGTCGGGTTGATCCCTTCGCGGGCAAGCCTCGCTCCTACAGGTTTTGTAGCCAGTCGAAATATCGGCGATATCCTGTAGGAGCGAGGCTTGCCCGCGAAGGCAATCTCCCCGGTTATAGCCAATCGTCACTTTCTACCCGCCGCTTTTAAACCTTTTCGCTTTTCTGTGTTCTAGTTATCACTCGGCAGTTTGCGAAGTGGGCTATGTGCCACTAAGCTGCCATCATCGATACCGAGCATGCACTTATGCGTATAGACGGCGTTTCCTCTCAGTCCTACCCCATCAAGCGCAAGCCTCGCAAAGGCCATGTGTCCGAGGATGACTCCGTCGATATCGACGGCGAGCTGGAATTCCCTACCGAAGAGCAATTGGCCGCCCGCGCCGCCAAAGCTTCCGCACAACGCCTGAGCAATCTGCCCGCCCGCCAACAAGACATGATTTATCACCGCGCCATGAGCAAAAGTGTGGCGATGGCACTGGCCAGTTACCTGAGCACCGCCACTTTTGTCGATTGGGATGCGGATGTACTGGGTCTCGACCTGTACATCTGATGTTGCCTTACTACCTCGGCTGCCCGTCCTGGAGTGAAAACGCCTGGCGCGATTACTTGTATCCGCAAGACGCCAGGCCCGCCGAGTTTCTCAATCTTTATGCTCAAGTGTTCAACGCCGTGGAAGGCAATACGACCTTCTACGCGAGCCCGTCTGCCGCCACTGTGCAGCGCTGGGCCGAGACCATGCCCGAACACTTTCGCTTCACCGCCAAGTTCCCCGGCGACATCAGCCATAGCGGTGACCTGCGCGAACAATTGACCGCCGCCGAAACCTTCCTGCAATTGCTCAGCCCCCTGGGTGAACGGGTTTCTCCCCTCTGGCTGCAATTGTCCAAAAGCTTCACCCCGCAACGTTTGTCCGAGCTGGCCGGTTTTATAGACGCGGTGGATCGGCCCTTGGCGGTCGAAGTGCGACACGATGAGTTCTTCGCCAAGGGCGATGCCGAGCGGATGCTCAATCGCCTGTTGCTGGATCGTGGTGTCGAGCGTATCTGCCTTGATCCGCGAGCGCTGTTCAGCTGCACCTCGACCGATCCTTCGGTGCTCCACGCCCAATCGAAAAAGCCCAGGGTGCCGCCTCGTCCTGCGGCGTTTACTCAGTTCCCACAGGTGCGTTTCATCGGCCATCCTGTGCTTGAAGCCAACGATCCATTCCTGGTTCCGTGGGTCGAGAAAATCGCTCTCTGGATCGAAGAGGGCCGCACGCCCTATATCTTCCTGCACACCGCCGATAACCTGCTGGCGGCAAAACTCGCCCAACGTTTTCACGCACAACTGATGCTGCGTTTGCCTGGCTTGCCGCCGCTGCCTGAGCTATACAGAGAGCCCGCCGCCGAGCAACTTGGCTTGCTCTGAAGCGGCTTCTTTCCCAGCTGTAGGAGCCAGGCTTGCCGGCGAAGGCGTCCTTGAGTGCGCCTTCGCCGGCAAGCCTGGCTCCTACGAAAAGCGGTTTATCTTTCCCCTTTTTCAGGAGCCTGCCAATGGATGCGCAAACCCTTCGAGCCCAGGCGTTCAAAGCACTGCACGAACGCGAGGGCGCTTTTGTCATTCCCAATCCTTGGGACGCCGGCTCGGCGAAAATGCTCGCCAGCCTTGGCTTCGAGGCACTGGCGACCACCAGTGCCGGTTACGCCTTTTCCCGGGGGCGTCCCGATGGTGGGTTGACGCTCGACGAGACCCTGGCGAACGTTGAAGCGATTGTCGCGGCCACTGATCTGCCGGTAGCGGTGGATCTCGAAAACGGTTTTGCCGACGCCCCCGCCGACTGCGCCAAAAGTATTGTGCGTGCGGCAAAGGCCGGTGCGGTCGGCGGTTCGATCGAAGATGCCACGGGGCGTGAGGACGGTCCGATCTACTGCTTCGAGCATGCCGTGGCGCGTATCGAAGCGGCTGTCGCGGCGGCTCGCAGTTTGCCTTTTCCCTTCGTGCTGACGGCGCGTGCCGAGAACTTTCTGCACGGCAATCCTGACCTCGACGACACCATTCGCCGCTTGCATGCATTCGCCGAGGCGGGAGCTGACGTGCTTTACGCACCGGGCCTGCGCAGCGCTGAAGAGGTCTTGGCGGTGGTTCGCGCCGTGGCACCAAAACCGGTCAATGTGTTGATGTCCGGCGGGCTTAAGCTGACGGTCGAGCAGTTGAGTGAAATGGGCGTCAAACGCATCAGCGTCGGTTCGGCCCTGGCCCTGGCCGCCTATGGCGAGTTCTTCCGCGCCGCCGAGGAAATCCAGCAACACGGGACCTTCGGTTTTACCTCGCGGTCGATGCCGTTCCAGAAGGCCAATCAATTGTTCAAAGGCTGACGATGCGGTTTCGGTGGGGGCTGTTGCTGGTGCTGTTGATCGTCGGCGCTGCCGGGTTGAGCGTCTGGCGCGGCTGGGTTTCCATTCCCCCGCAATGGAACCCGTGGGCGCCGCTGGACGTGAAGGCCGAACCGAACCTGCTGACCCGCTACAAACTGATGCGCCTGCGCAATGATCCGCAGTTATGCGACCAGGTCCTGAGCAGCTCAGGTTTGCGGGTGGCCCGTCAGGCCGACAGCTCGGACGCGACTTGCCCGTTGACCAACACCTTGCGTGTGCAAGGTGGCGAGACGGCGCTGAGCAGCAGTTTCCTCGCCAGTTGCAGCCTGGCGGTAGCGTTCGCCTTGTTCGAGCGCCACGCCCTGCAACCGGCGGCTCAGGCCGTCTACGGGCAGGCGGTGAAACGGGTCGACCATCTCGGCAGCTTCGCCTGTCGCAACGTCTACAACCGCGAAAACGGCAGACGCAGCCAGCATGCCACGGCCGATGCGCTGGATATCAGCGGATTCCGGCTGGCAGACGGCCGATCGATCAGCGTGCTCAGGGATTGGCCGAAGGATAACCAGGACGCGCGATTTCTGCGTCAGGTCCGCGACGGCGCCTGCGATATGTTCAGTGTGGTGTTGAGCCCGGACTACAACGCCGCCCATCGCAACCACTTTCATGTGGATGTCGGGCCGTGGTGGCGGTGCCGCTGAGGGTTATGCGGCGATGCGCAGGTTCTGCAGAACGATCGGGCGTGCCCAGCCGTTATCGAAATCCAATTGTTTCTGTTGTTCCACCAGCTCTTCGGGCGAGAAAGGCGGGAACGGTTTGTCCAGCAAGTCGAGCTCGAACTCGGCGATCGGCAAGCGCAGCGGACGCGGTTGCGGTTGCGGTGCGATGCCAGGCTCTGGCAGCGGTTGACCGGCGGTGAGCACGATCGGGCGTACCCAGCCGCTGTCGAAGTCCTGTTGTTTCTGTTGCGCGACGATTTCTTCCGGCGGGAACGGCGGGGAAGGTTTGTCGGCCAGGTCCATTTCGAACTCGGCAATCGGCAGGAACAGTGGTTCTGGTGGGCGGACGGGTGTTTCGATCACATCACATTCGCGCTGGGAAACGATGTGCGCCAGCAGCTCACTGCCAACGGTCGGTTCGACCGGGCTATCGAGATCAACCGGCGGAAAGTTGAGAGACTCCGGCACGACATCGCCCGACTGATCGGCCAGGGCCTGGGCAAAAAAATCCTGCCACAGGTGACTGACGCCGCTCAGTGCTTGGGAATTTCGCAGGCCAAAATCGCCGTGGGGCGAGATGTAACCTATCGATGTGCGTTGAATGTCTGACATTTCTCTCGGTCGACGCTCAGCTCTGGCATTGGTTATCGGCCGTTTTTGCCGATCATTAATTTTTTGAGCGTGTTTTCCCATGATTGAGCAACCTGCGGCCTGCCGCATCCATGTCGAGGCCTTGGGCACGACCTTTCAGCCACAGGCCGAGCAATGGGCCGAGCGCCTGGGGTTGCCGTTGCAGGTGGATGACGGCGAGTTTGCCTTGCAGGTGGGCGAGCAGGGGTTGCAGCTGCAACAACTGGGGCCGGATGCACCGGGACCGGTGAGGGTGGACTTCGTCGAGGGCGGTGCGGCCCATCGTCGGTTGTACGGCGGTGGCAGCGGTCAGATGATTGCCAAGGCGGTCGGCATCGCCCAAGGCGTGCGTCCGCGCGTGCTGGACGCCACGGCCGGGCTGGGCAAGGATGCGTTCGTGCTGGCGAGCCTGGGCTGCGAAATGAGCCTGGTCGAGCGCCAGCCGCTGATCGGCGCCTTGCTTGAAGATGGCCTGGCCCGCGGCGCGGAAGATTTCGACGTGGCGCCGATCGTGGCGCGGATGCGTTTGCTCAAGGGCAACTCGATCGAAGTGATGCGCAACTGGGAAGGCGAGCCGCCGCAGGTGATTTACCTCGACCCGATGTTTCCCCATCGTGAGAAAACCGCGTTGGTGAAGAAGGAAATGCGCCTGTTCCGGCCGCTGGTCGGCGATGACCCGGATGCGCCGGCATTGCTTGAAGCGGCATTGGCCCTGGCCAGTCACCGGGTGGTAGTCAAACGCCCGCGCAAGGCGCCGTGCATCGACGGGCCGAAGCCGAGTCATGCGCTGGATGGCAAGTCCAGCCGATACGACATTTATCCGAAGAAAGCGCTCAAGACTTAAGACCGCGTCGCCCCATTCGCGGGCAAGCCTCGCTCCTACAGGATTTGAGTTGTTGCGCAATAATCTGTAGGAGCGAGGCTTGCCCGCGAAGGCGTCAGTCCGGTCACTGAATAAACTATCAGACCGACTCCGGCCGATAAGCCCGCATAAACAACTCCACCACTTCCCGCACATGGGCTTCGGCCGCATCCCCGGTCACCGGCTCGCCGCAGCCATACAGCAACCGGAAATTTCCCGCCCCCTTGAGCAGGCAAAAGAAATGCTCGGCGGCATTGCGCGGTTTGTCGATACTCAATGCGCCGCTCTGATTGACCTTGTTCAGCAACCCCTCCATTCCGTGAAGTACGCGTTCTGGCCCGGCCTGGAAGAAAATCAGCGAGAGTTTCGGGTCTTGGCTACCCAGCGTCATCATCAGCCGATGCAGGTTCACCGATTCATCACTGTTGATCAGCTGATGAAAGCCGTGTGCGATGTTCAGCAGCACGGTTTCCACCGCGATGCCCTCCGGCAATTCAAAGAAAAGGGGCGGCAATTGCTCTTCGCACTTGGCGATGACGGCGGCGGAAAACAGCGTCTCCTTGTCGTTGAAATGACTGTAGACCGTCAGCTTCGACACGCCGGCTTCGGCCGCCACGGCATCCATGCTGGTGTTGGCGTATCCCTTGCTCAGAAACAGGATTTTTGCCGCATCGAGGATGGCCTGGCGCTTGGCCAGATCCTTGGGACGGCCCGGACCGCTGGGTATGGAAAGATTGTCAGACATTCTTCGCTTTAATACTGGACTGGTGAGTTTGCTATTAATAACATACTGGTCAGTATAATTATTCAAAGCACCATTAGCGAAAGGTCCTTTCCCATGTTCCGCTATGCCTTGCCCCTCGCATTGCCGGTCAGCCTGGCTTTTTTATTGTCTGCGTGCGGCCATGAAGAGGCGCCTCAAGTCACCGTCCGCCCGGCCATGGTCGTTCAGCCAGAGCCCTCGGCTCAGGCCATGGAGAGTTATCCCGGTGAAGTCCGTGCGCGCTATGAGCCTGATCTGGCCTTCCGCATTGGTGGCAAAGTCAGCCGACGACTGGTCGAGGAAGGCCAGCGGGTCAAGGCCGACCAGCCTCTGGCGGAACTCGATCCTCAGGACGTGCGGCTGCAACTGGAAGCCACCCGCGCCCAGGTCGCCGCCGCCGAAGCCAATCTGAACCTGGTGCGCGCCGAGCGTGATCGCTACAAGACTCTGATGGAGCGGCAGATGGTCAGCCGTTCGCAGTACGACAATGCGGAAAACCTCTACCGCTCCGGTGAAGCACGCCTCAAGCAAATCAAAGCCGAATTCAACGTCTCGACCAATCAGGCCAGTTACGCGGTGCTGCGCGCGCCGCAGGATGGGGTGGTGGCCAAACGTGCGGTTGAAGTCGGGCAAGTGGTCGCGGCCGGGCAAACCGTGTTTACCCTCGCCACCGATGGTGAACGCGAAGTGTTGATCAGCCTGCCGGAGCAGAACTTCGGTCGTTTCAAGGTCGGCCAACCGGTCTCGGTGGAACTCTGGACGCAACCCGATCAACGTTTCCCCGGACGCATCCGTGAGTTGTCACCTGCGGCCGACCCGAAATCCCGAACCTTCGCCGCTCGCATTGCATTTGCCGCCGGCAAGGTTCCCGCTGAACTGGGCCAGAGCGCCCGGGTGTTCATCCAGACTGCCGATGTGGTGTCGTTGTCGGTGCCGCTGTCGGCGGTCACCGCGGAAAATGGTGCCACTTATGTGTGGGTGGTCGGTGCCAACAACACCTTGAAAAAAGCCCCGGTGCGGGTCGGTGCCTTCGGCGAGAAAACCGTGCCGGTGCTCGAAGGCCTGAACGCCAGTGACTGGGTAGTGGTGGCCGGTGTTCATGTGCTTCACGACGGGCAGCAAATACGCCCGGTGGATCGCTCCAACCGCGTGGTCAATCTGGCGCACAAGGAGTAATCCCCGATGGGTTTCAATCTTTCCGAATGGGCGTTGCGTAACCGCCAGATCGTACTGTTCCTGATGCTCTTGCTGGCCGTCGTCGGCGCGTTGTCCTACACCAAGCTCGGCCAAAGCGAAGACCCGCCGTTCACCTTCAAGGCCATGGTGATTCGCACCAACTGGCCGGGCGCCACGGCCGAGGAAGTGTCGCGCCAGGTTACCGAGCGCATTGAAAAGAAACTGATGGAAACCGGCGAGTACGACCGGATCGCTTCGTTCTCCCGCCCGGGCGAATCCCAGGTCACGTTCATTGCTCGAGATTCGATGCACTCGGTGGAGATCCCGGAGCTCTGGTATCAGGCTCGCAAGAAGATCAGCGACATTCGCCACACTTTGCCGCCGGGCATCCAGGGGCCGTTCTTCAACGATGAGTTCGGCACCACCTTCGGCAACATCTACGCCCTGACCGGCGAAGGTTTTGACTACGCGGTGCTCAAGGACTACGCCGACCGCGTCCAGATTCAGCTGCAACGGGTCAAGGATGTGGGCAAGGTCGACTTGCTCGGGCTGCAGGACGAGAAGATCTGGATCGAGCTCTCCAACGTCAAACTGGCCACCCTCGGGTTGCCGTTGGCGGCGGTGCAGCAGGCGCTTGAAGAGCAGAACGCGATGTCCAACGCAGGTTTCTTCGAAACCACCAGCGAGCGTTTGCAGCTACGGGTTTCGGGGAATTTTCAGACCGTCGACGAGATCAGGAACTTCCCGATCCGGGTCGGTGATCGCACGTTCCGCATCGGCGATGTGGCGAACGTTCGTCGTGGCTTCAACGATCCACCGGCGCCGCGCATGCGCTTCATGGCTGAAGACGCCATCGGCTTGGCGGTGGCCATGAAGAGCGGTGGCGACATTCTGATTCTGGGCAAGGCGCTGGAAGTCGAATTCGCCCGGATCCAGAAGAATCTTCCGGCTGGCATGCAGTTGCGCAAGGTGTCCGATCAACCCGCCGCGGTGAAAACCGGTGTCGGCGAGTTTGTTCAGGTGCTGGTGGAGGCGCTGGCGATTGTATTGCTGGTGAGCTTCTTCTCCCTCGGTGTGCGCACCGGCATGGTGGTGGCGCTGGCGATTCCGCTGGTGTTGGCGATGACCTTCGCCTGCATGTATTACCTTGGCATCGGCCTGCACAAGATTTCCCTCGGCGCGCTGGTGCTGGCGCTGGGGTTGCTGGTGGACGACGCGATCATCGCCGTGGAAATGATGGCGATCAAAATGGAGCAGGGCTTCGACCGGGTCAAAGCCGCCAGCTACGCCTGGACCAGCACTGCGTTCCCGATGCTCACCGGTACGTTGATCACCGCTGCCGGTTTCCTGCCGATTGCCACCGCGCAATCGGGCACCGGCGAATACACCCGCTCGATCTTCCAGGTGGTGACCATCGCGCTGTTGGCGTCGTGGGTTGCCGCCGTGGTCTTTGTGCCTTATCTGGGGGAAAAACTCCTGCCGGACCTGGCGAAAATTCACGCCGCCAAGCATGGCACTGGCGACGGTCAACCCGACCCTTATGGCACGCCGTTCTATCAGCGCGTCAGGCGTCTGGTGGAGTGGTGCGTGCGCCGACGAAAAACGGTGATCATGCTGACGGTTGTGATGTTCGTCGCCTCACTGGTGTTGTTCCGTTTCGTGCCGCAACAGTTCTTCCCGGCTTCGGGGCGGCTGGAGTTGATGGTCGATCTGAAACTGGCCGAAGGGGCGTCTTTGAGCAACACCGCCGAGGAGGTCAAACGCCTCGAAGGCCTGCTCAAGGATCAGGCCGGGATCGACAACTACGTGGCTTACGTCGGCACCGGTTCGCCGCGTTTCTACCTGCCGCTGGATCAGCAACTTCCGGCTGCGAGCTTTGCGCAATTTGTCGTGCTGGCCAAAACCATCGAAGACCGCGAAACCCTGCGCACCTGGCTGATTGGAACCCTCAACGAACAATTCCCGGCCCTGCGTTCGCGGGTCACGCGGCTGGAGAATGGTCCGCCGGTTGGCTATCCGGTGCAGTTCCGGGTCACCGGTGAGCACATTGAGGAAGTCCGCGCATTGGCCCGTAAAGTCGCGGCCAAGGTTCGCGAGAACCCACACGTGGCCAACGTGCATCTGGACTGGGAAGAGCCGAGCAAAGTCGTTTATCTGAACGTCGATCAGGACCGCGCACGGGCGCTGGGGGTGAGCACGGCGAACCTGTCGGGTTTCCTGCGCAGCTCGCTGACCGGTGCCAGCGTCAGCCAGTACCGCGAAGACAACGAGTTGATCGAGATCTTGCTGCGCGGCACGGTGCATGAGCGCACCGAGCTGGCGTTGCTGCCAAGCCTGGCCGTGCCGACCGACAACGGTCGCAGCGTGGCGCTGTCGCAGATCGCGACGCTGGAATACGGCTTCGAAGAAGGCATCATCTGGCACCGTAACCGCCTGCCCAACGTGACGGTTCGCGCCGACATCTACGGCAAGGAACAACCGGTATCACTGGTGCAGCAAATCATGCCGACCCTGGATCCGATTCGCGCCGAATTGCCGGACGGCTATTTGCTGGACGTCGGCGGTACGGTGGAAGACTCGGCCCGTGGGCAGAGCTCGGTGAATGCTGGCGTGCCGTTGTTCATTGTGGTGGTGCTGACGTTGCTGATGCTGCAACTGCGCAGTTTCTCACGCACGGTGATGGTGTTTCTGACGGCGCCACTGGGGCTGATCGGTGTGACGCTGTTTCTATTGGTGTTCCGCCAGCCATTTGGTTTTGTGGCGATGCTCGGGACCATCGCCTTGTCCGGGATGATCATGCGTAACTCGGTGATTCTGGTCGATCAGATTGAGCAGGACATCGCTGCCGGGCTTAAGCCTTGGCAGGCGATTATCGAGGCGACGGTGCGGCGGTTCCGACCGATTGTGCTGACGGCGTTGGCGGCGGTGCTGGCGATGATTCCATTGTCACGCAGTGTGTTTTTCGGGCCGATGGCGGTGGCGATCATGGGCGGGCTGATTGTGGCGACGGCGTTGACGTTGCTGTTTTTACCGGCGTTGTATGCGGCTTGGTTCAGGGTCAAGCAAGAGCCGGTGTGATTGTTTGATCCTGGCGGCCTTCGAGCCGACCATGGTCACTCCATTGTAGGAGCGAGGCTTGCCCGCGAAGGCGGTCCAAGCTCCTACACATATTTCAGATCCGTCTGATATTGAGTCAACGTAGGTGCGCTGTTGTACTCAAGACTCAACTTCGTGAGTTTTTGAGACACCGATAATGAAAAAACCGCCCATGCTCAAGGGCAGATCCGACCCGGTGTTCGATCTGTTGGGGCAGTCGCCCCACAAGGAACGCCTCTCGGACTACCTCGCACTGCTCAAGCCGCTGGACGATCAGGGCCGCTACCTTCCTTTCGATGAGTTGCGCTACCGCTGGGCGCCTGGACTGGATGCGAACCTGTGCTGGGCCTTGGTCAAGAAAGCCCGGACCGCACAGTATTCCAGCATTTTGCCATTGGGCGAGCCCATTCAATGGGGCCAATTTGTGCTGACCCCATTGGCCCAGAAAGCTGTTTCGGCCGTCGATCGACAAGCGACGACGGCAGCGCTGGAATACATGACTGGCCAGATCGGCGAACGAGCGCATTTCAGCTATCTGCTCAACGATCTGATCGAAGACGAAGCCATCAGCAGCAGCCAGCTCGAAGGCGCGGCAACCACCACCCGGGTGGCCAAGGACATGCTCAAGCGCAAGCGCCTGCCGCGTACGCCGGATGAGAGGATGGTCATCGGTAACTACAAGATGATGAACTTCGCCTGGGAAAAGCGATATGAGCCCTTGAGCGTCGAGCTGATCGCAGCGATGCATCGTGTCGGCGTCGAAGGTATCGATGACCCGCAATATTCACCGGGTGCCTTCAGGGTCAACGATGACGTGGTGGTGCAGGATGGCGAAGGTAATACCGTGCATACGCCGCCTCCCGCAGCGGGGCTCGTGTCGCGATTGCAGGTGCTGTCGAAGTGGATCAACCAGTCTCACGACGATCCCGGTCAAGTGGATTACCTTCATCCATTGATCAAAGGAATCGCGCTGCATTTTGCACTGGGCTATGAGCATCCTTTTCGCGATGGCAACGGCCGGGTCGCACGGGCACTGTTTTACTGGTTCATGTTCAAGAATGACTTCTCGGCCTTTCGCTACATCGCGATCAGCTTGTTGCTGCGCAATGCGCCGGTGAAATACGGGCGCTCGTATCTGAATACCGAGGCCGATGATCTGGACCTGACCTACTTCATCGATTTCCAGTGTTCAGTCATCTCCCGGGCTGTCAGCGCTTTTACCGAGGCTTATCGAAAAAGCCTGGCCTATACCGAAAGCTTTGATCGATGGCTGCTGGAGTCTGGTTTTTTCGACCGATTGACCGAGAAACAGCGAGCCGTATACCAAGTGGCCAAGAGTGGTATGGCCAAGGAGTTCACGGCGGTCAATGTGAAGGAGAATCTGAACTGCTCTTACAACACCGCGTCAGCCACTCTGAATGGTTTGGTCGAGTTGATGGTGTTCGAGAAAAGGAGGATGGGGCGCGAGTGGGTGTTCTTCCTGCGGGCAGCGTCCGCGGTCTGATTCCCGGGGGCGTGAGATTGCTCGCGATGAGTCCGTGTCAGTCGACATACTGTGGCTGACACACCGCAATCGCGAGCAAGCTCGCTCCCACAGGATCGGAGTTGAGGCTTAGAGCGTACCAAACACCTTCTTCGCCAAACTGGTCGCCGCCGCCGCAGGGTTCTGGCGAATGGTTTGTTCCTGCTTGCCAATCATCTCGAACAAACCGTTCAACGCTTGCTCGGTCACGTAGCTTTCGATGTTGGCGTTTTTCGCATCCAGCACGCCCAGGGTCGCCGCTTGCCCGGCGAACGAGTTGTATTGCTGGGCCAGGCCGACCTGGTCGGTGGCTTGTTTGACGATTGGCAGGAATTTGGTGCGGATCTGCTCGCGGCTGGTTTTGCTCAGGTACTGAGTCGCCGAGTCCTTGCCGCCGCCGAGAATCCCCTTGGCATCCTCCACGGTCATCTTCTTCACCGCATCCACCAGAATCGGCTGAGCCTGCGTCACGGCCGCCTCAGCCGCTTTGTTCATGCTGGTTTCCAGTTGATCGACCTGATCGCCCATGCCGAACTGTTTCATTTTCTTGGCGACCTTGCCCAGCTTGCCCGGCAGTTCGATTTTCACGTCTGGGTTGTTGCTGAAGCCGCCGGGTGTGCCGAGTTGTTTAACGGCCAGTTGCGCACCTTGGGTCAGAGCGTCCTTGAGACCGCCGGTGGCGTCTTGTTGCGACAGGTCATTGAGCGACAAGGCCAAGGCGTTGGCGCAGATCATCAAGCCTGCGCACAGGCCAGCGAAGCGAAGAGTAGGGCGGAGCATGGCGGCTTCCTTGTTCAAAATAGAGAATTAGCGGGCGGCGTCGACGCGGATTTTCAGTGGCTGCGGATCGCTGCCATCCAGCTGCACAGCATGATGTTCGGTGGTGATGAACATCAGTTCGCCATTCACTTCGATCCGTGCGCTAACCGAATAGCGATGGCCCGGTTTGACCTGCGCTGGATCGTAACTCAGATGAAACGGCAGCGGCACCTGGCCTTTGACCGGGCCTTTGTGTTCGTCGAGGATAACGGCGGGCGCGTCGGCGAGGGAAATGTCCTGCAGGCTGACGCTCAATGTGGCGCTCGGCGGCAGGGCGATGCGTTGCAGGTAGAAAACTTCGCCGTTGAGGCTGGTTTTCGCGGCAGGTTGTATTGATTGGCAGGCAGCGAGTAGAGCCGTAAGCCCTAGAAATGAGAGTTTTTTCATGAATTGAATCCCTGTCGTTGGCGCTCGAAGTAGACGAACGCCAACGGCAATTTAACGGATTTTTCCGGTGATTTCGCCCCATGAGTCTTTTGATAAGCGCTTTTTTCAGGTTCTGCTAAAGGGTTTCAACACAACGGATCCTGGAGATACCGCAATTGAATTGCGGTATTCATTTTCAGTGGCTGTCAGCGTATAGCGTTTACCAGGTACGACAGTGTCCGGATCGTATTCCAGGTAAAACGCTTCCGCCATTTTTTCGCTGATATGTATTTGCGTCAATTGTGCAGCCGTATTGTCGTGCTCGTGGGCAACAACGGTTACTGCGTGTTCAGGTTGAACCGCTTGAGGCTCCTGTGCCTGGAGGTAGAGGCGGCCGATAGGGCTAAGGTGCAGGGTTTGTCGGTGCGGCGCACGATGGACGATCACGAAGTAGTCCAGGTCAATCAGCAGTGGAACGCCGTTGTGGGTCATGCTGACGGTGACAAGGTATTTAACGCTGACATCGGAATAGTTGTGTGCAAATGAAAAGTTCCAGCGCCCACTACGCAGTACGGGGTCACGGGATTGCGCCACTTTGATGGGGGTGGAAGAGTTCGCGGTATGAACACTTGTATAAGTTTCACCTTCGCCACCGCTGGGCGGCAGAAAGTCTTCAGGCAAACTAAAGGTGAGCGTTACGTATGGGTTAATATTTTCTAATGGGTTCATCGCGATATCCGTATCGGGATTAGTTGTAGAGGATCTCTATTAATTCATACCTTGGTGGTTATAAGAACGTCCTTGTTCTTGTAATCATTGTCAGAAAGTTACAGGTAACCTCAACTAAACTTGATCCGCAGCATCTTCACTGCGATGCAGCGCCACCTGACGGATCGACAAACGAATCTCCGCCGGTAATACCCGTTTGGCCGCACCTTCGGCCAGTTCGCCGAGCAGTTTGTGATAGCTCAACTTGCCGGCTTCGTCGCGGCGCAGCACGTCAAGGTCCAGCATCGTCTGGATGAAGTGACGGAACAGGCTCTTGTCGAAGAACTCCGGGGCGTTCAGGCCGTGGAGGATCGACAGGCGCTGGGCCATGACCGTGCACAGATCTTCCAGTTCTTCGGCGCTGATGCTGTTCTGGCCGCTGTTGAGCAGCAAGGAAACAGTCATGTAGAAGCGCTGCAAGGTCTGGGCAATGCTTTTTGATAACAGTGTCAGCAGCACGAAATGCCGCGAGCTCGGTGCCGGACGCAGGTACACGTCGTTCTCGAAACGCAGCAGGCCTTGCTCGACGAAGGCTTCGAGCCATTGATCGACCACGCCATCGAGTTCGTCCAGCGTCCAGCGTATGAACAGCTCCGATTGCAGGTACGGATACAGTGCGCGGGTGTAGCGCAGGATTTGCTCGCGGCTCATGCGCGAGGTGCTCTGGAAGAAACTCGCCAGCAACGACGGCAACGCGAAGATGTGCAGCACGTTGTTGCGGTAGTAGGTCATCAGGACGGCGTTTTGCTCGTCCAGGTACAGAATCTTGCCCAGCGCATCGCTTTGCTCGGACAGCAGGTCCATGTCCTTCACGTGCGCGATCAGCGCCCGGCCGTCACCTTCCGGCAAAGTGGTATGCGAGGAGTAGGGAACCTTGCGCAACAACGCCAGATACAGATCGAGCACCCGCGCCATGGCGCGATCGTCCAGGGCCAGACGGCTGGTGGACAGCAACGCCAGGGCCACCAGATTCACCGGGTTGATCGCCGCCGCTTCATTCAAATGCTGGGCGACTTTCTCGCCGAGGCGGTTGGTGGTTTCGTTGAGCCAGGCCGGTTTGAATTGTGGACCGAGTTCCTGTTGGCGCCAGTCTGGCTGTTCGCTGTCGAGGAACTCCGCCAGTTTGATCGGCTCACCGAAGTTGACCGCGACCTGACCAAAGCGCTGTTTGAGCGCGCCGATGACTTTGAAAATGTCGAAGATCGATTCTTTCTTCTTGCTTGCGCCACGCAATTCGCCGAGGTAGGTGCGGCCTTCCAGCACGCGCTCATAGCCGATGTACACCGGCACGAAGACGATCGGCATGCGCGACGAACGCAGGAAGCTGCGCAGGGTGATCGCGAGCATCCCGGTTTTCGGTTGCAGCATACGCCCGGTGCGCGAACGGCCGCCCTCGACGAAGTACTCGACCGGGAAGCCTTTGGTGAACAGGGTGTGCAGGTATTCGTTGAACACTGAGGTGTAGAGCGGGTTGCCCTTGAAGGTGCGGCGCATGAAGAACGCGCCGCCACGCCGTAGCAAACTACCAATCACCGGCATGTTGAGGTTGATCCCGGCGGCAATGTGCGGCGGGGTCAGGCCGTTGCGAAACAGCAGATACGAGAGCAGCAAATAGTCGATGTGGCTGCGGTGGCACGGCACGTAGATCACTTCGTGACCTTGGGCGACTTTCTGCACACCATCGATGTGGTTGACCTTGATGCCGTCGTAGATCTTGTTCCAGAACCAGCTCAGCACTACTTCCAAAAAGCGGATCGCCGTGTAGGTGTAGTCCGAGGCGATCTCGTTGCCGTAGCGCAAGGCCTGGGCCTTGGCTTTTTCCGGCGAGATGTTCTCGCGCTCGGCTTCGTCGAGAATCGCCTGTTTGACCGAGGGCTGATTGAGCAGGCCTTTGACCAGATTACGGCGGTGGGAAATGTCCGGGCCGATCACCGCGGCTTTCAGGTTGCGAAAGTGCACCCGCAGAATCCGCTGGGCCATGCGCACGGTGCGCTCGTGGCCTTTGTTGTGATCGATCAGTTCACGCAAATGAATCGGCGCCGAGAACTGCACCCGGGTCTTGCGCCCCAGAATCATGATGCTCAGCAGTCGACGCAAACGCCCGGTGACCGCCCAGCTGTCGGCGAACAGCAGTTTCCACGGGCTCGATTCGCTGTCCGGCGACTGGCCCCAGAACACGCTCACCGGAATGATCTGCGCGTCTTCGGCGGCGTTCTGGCTCAGGGCGCTGACCAGACGGGTCAGGGTCGGTGGCGCACCGCGTTTGTCCTGACGGCCGAGCCAGTCGGGCTCCGGCGTCAGGTAAAAGAACGCGGCGGGTTCTATCAACGCGCCCACCGATACCGGCAACACCGGGCGGGGCAGGCCGGCCTTGCCGCATTCGGTGTCGACCACGGCGAGGTCGGTCAGTGAAGGATTTTGCAGGACGTAGAACACCGGCCGGCTGCGGTCGAGGTTGAGGGTGAACGACGACTGATTGATCGTCTCCGAGCGAACCCAGAGGTACAGCAGTCGGCGCAGGGTGCCAAACACAAGACGGCGGAACGGGGAACGGGTCATACGACTTCTGCGTGAGTAGATGAAACCAAGCAATTGCTTGGGCGACCGATAGTGTGCCGTATTCGTCGAAAATCGGCAAAAAAGCAGCTAAGTAAAGTTGAGTTGAGAGTTTTGACGACTGTCATATACTCGGCCGTTCAAAATAAAAACAAGGGGGTAACTAGATATGGCTGCACGCGAAACCGGCAATGTGAAGTGGTTCAACGACGCCAAGGGTTATGGCTTCATTCAGCGTGAGGACGGGGTGGACGTGTTCGTGCACTACCGCGCGATCCGCGGCGAAGGGCATCGCTCGCTGACTGAAGGTCAGCAGGTTGAGTATGCGGTGGTGACCGGGGAGAAGGGCTTGCAGGCCGAAGACGTTGTAGGGTTGTAAATCTCAAGATCAAAAGATCGCAGCCTTCGACAGCTCCTACAGGGCTTTGTGTACACCTTTAGGAGCTGCCGAAGGCTGCGATCTTTTTTGCGAGCGAGTAAAACCTGAAAGCATGCTGTATGGATTGCCACCTGTCAGTTCTGACAGTAGACGGTTTTTACCCTCAAGCCTACCCTCGCGGAACACGGTCCCTGGAGTCAGAATTTTCAGGGCTTTGCTCCGTTCGAGAGGAAAGCGGTCATGTGGAAGAGCATTTCGATTTTGCTGGTCTTGGGTGTTGCTGGATGCTCGGTGCAACCCACTTCCACACACGTCCCGCCCGCGTCCTCCATCCGAGCAATGACAGCCCTGTCATTACCGCAACAGGATGATGTTCAGAGTATTTCCGCCGCGCAGTCGTCGGTATTCAAGGTGGTCGAAGCGCCAGCCGGCGAGTTGAACGCCGATACCCTCGGTACCGAGGCCAATGTGCAGGTCAGTTACCCGAACCTAGCGCCAAGGGACACCGTCGGCGTGCGCCTGACTGGCGTGGCACTGCGTGATGCGCCAATCCAGACCGTGTCCACCGTGGGCACGCTGACGTTCAAGTTGCCCAAGGCGTGGGTGACTGAAAACAAGGGGCGTACGGTCAATCTGACTTACACCTATAAGGTGGGCGGTGCGGGCAGTCTGATCACCTCGTCACCGTTGTCCATCCGGGTTATTGGTGAAGTGCCTGTAGGAGATGGGCAACGTGTTGCCAATGACCTCAATGCGCAGTACGCCGATACGCGACAAAATTGTGGCAGTGCTTCGCTACCTGCCGCGCTGTGCTCGGGTGTCATATTGCGGGCGACGATTAACGGCGCCGGCTATCGCGCCTGGAACCCCAGTCCACTCTCGCAGCAGAACGGTGGTGTTTCGTTTTTCTACTTGCGTAAAGATGCGCTCTTCAAAGCATTTCCTGCCAACTATCCAAACACCAGTGGTTTCGTTTTTTTTCCATCACAACAACGCCCGACGGGGAGTATGGAAATTCCGGTTCTATGCGCTTTTCCAATAGACGGGGGCAGTGACATCAGGGCCGACCAGGGTTGTGGCGTATCCAGTAATTATCCAACCGTCAGTCGCTCTTGCGAGCAGCAGGGAATTACCACGGCAGCAGGATGGCTCACCCATTACAATCAAGGGCCGGCAGGATGGAAATACCAGCGTCAGTGTGGTTTCAACGTACGATCCAGCCAAGGAGCTCTGGCTGCAAATGCGTTTTATCAGGGGATACTAGCCATGAAGTTAATGGGAGCCGAGTCGTTCAACTCCTGGAATGAAATCCGTCTGGCTACCTGGCCACAGAACATCCATACAACCATTCCGATCAAGGCGTTCTTTTATACGAGCAACGGTCTGGCGAACGCCCGATACAATCAGCAGGATTTTTACAAGTACTCGAGCAAGGCGATACCAATTATCAAACTGACGCTGCCCAGAACAACTGCCGAGTCCGCGCAGTTCGAATTCATAAAGGCTGATCAGGTCGTGGGCAACTGGAACTGAGGGCAGCGATTCCAGGTGCGGCTTGTAAACCTCAAAATCAAAAGATCGCAGCCTTCGGCAGCTCCTACAGGGGAATACATTCCAACTGTAGGAGCTGCCGAAGGCTGCGATTTTTTGCTTTCAAGCGGTTTTCCAGATGATCTCTTCTTCACCATCGGCGCTGAGGCGCATCCAGCGATCCGCTGTCTCCTCACCTTCCCTCTCAACCCACGTCGCGTAATTTCTCACCCTGATGCTGGATGTTTAACCACCTGTCATATCTGACAGTAGATTGCTTTTTTTCACCAGCCTAATCTCAGGGAACATTATCTCTGAGCTCGCATTGGCGGGCGCAGAAACAGTCGGGAGTGATCGACATGTGGAGAATCATTGGCTTTTTGCTGGTGCTGACTGTGGTCGGGTGCAATTCGCAAGGCATCCCATCCGACCATGAACTGCCGACTTCCGACCCGGCAAAGTCTTCGGTCATGACAATACCGGTGCAGGGCGGTGGCGAGGTGTTCACTACCCAGCAAGCCACAGTGTTCAAGGTGGTTGAAGCACCTGCCGGTGAGTTGAATGCCGACACCCTGGGCGCCAATGCCACCGTGCAGGTGAGTTACCCGAGCCTGGCGATCCGCGATACCGTCGGTGTGCGCCTGACTGGTGTGGCGTTGCGTGATGCGCCGATTCAGACCGTCTCTACGGTCGGCGTACTCACGTTCAACTTGCCCAAGGCGTGGATGACCGAGAACCTCAATCGCACGGTGACCTTGACCTATACCTACAAGGTGGGCGGCGCTGGCAATCTGATCACCTCGTCACCCTTGAGCATCCGTGTGACAGGCGCTCAGGGCCAGGCGGTGTTCAAGGTCGTCGAAGCACCAGCCGGCGAGTTGAATGCCGACACCCTGGGCGCCAATGCCACCGTGCAGGTGCGTTACCCGACGCTGGCGGTCCGCGATACCGTTGGTGTGCGCCTGACTGGTATGGCGTTGCGTGATGCACCGATTCAGACCGTCTCTACGGTCGGCGTACTCACGTTCAACTTGCCCAAGGCGTGGATTACCGAGAACCTCAATCGCACGGTGACCTTGACCTACACCTACAAGGTGGGCGGCGCCGGCAATCTGATCACCTCGTCACCCTTGAGCATCCTAGTGATTGGCGCTCAGAGCCAAGCGGTGTTCAAAGTCGTGGAAGCGTCGGCCGGTCAGTTGAATGCCGACACCCTGGGCGCTAACGCCACCGTGCAGGTGAATTACCCGACACTGGCGACCCGCGATACCGTCGGTGTGCGCCTGACTGGTGTGGCGTTGCGTGATGCACCGATTCAGACCGTCTCTACGGTCGGCGTACTGACGTTCAACTTGCCCAAGGCGTGGATCACCGAGAACCTCAACCGCAGTGTCAACCTCACCTACACCTACAAGGTGAGCGGCGCGGGTAGCCTGATTACGTCGTCGCCGCTGGTGGTCAGGATCGTTGGTTCAACAGCTCCGACCGATGGACAGCGTGTTGCGAATGAGCTTAATGCGCAGTATTCCAACACCAGCAATACCTGTCCGGGTAATAAAGCTGCATATGAATGCAACGGAGTGCTGATCAGGGTAGTCGATGCCTCGCCCGCATTTCGCGCGTGGAATCCCAGTCCGGGCGCTGTGAGGCTGGGAGGTGTTTCGTTCAGCTATATGCGGTCTGACCTGGGGATGAGTCGACTGCAGGAGGGGAGAAATCACGGGCTGATTCTCAAGCCAGCGCAGGCCTTCACCGAGAACGGCGGATACCCGCTTCAGGTGCTTTGTTCCTTTGCCTATGATGCGGGGACCGGCAATCGGTACTCGAGTGGGTGTGGTGACTCCTCGCAGTTTCCACAAACCAGTAGGCCCTGTGCTGCACAGGGCATCGTAACTGTTGCAGCCTGGCGCACGCATATGCAGGCTTATCCACCGACCAATGAAAGTCGCTATCTCCATCAGTGTGGCTTCGGTACCGACCAGTCCTCATTTGCCCTGAGCCTTTCTGCGAGGGACAACCCGATGGCCGAACACATTCGCTGGAGGCAAAACGAAATCGTGATCAAAACCTGGCCTCAGAACACCGGGACGCTCCCCATCAAAGCGTTCTTTTATCTCGACGGTTCGAATGGAAATGCGGGGCTTGAACAGGCGAAATTCATACAACGGGATTTCTACAAGATGACGGGCCGATCGATTCCGGTCATCCGGGTCGCACCCAACATGCCGGCAGCAAGCCTGTTCAGCTACAGAGCTGCGGACCAAGGTATTTAGAGGGCGGAAAAGGGCAGGTCGCCTGGACGGCCTGCCTGATTGTTGCTTAAGCAGTTTTCCAGGTGATTTCTTCTTCACCATCGGCGCTGATACGCATCCAGCGATCCGCCGTCTCTTCACCTTCTTCCTCGACCCAGCTACCCGGTGCGCAACGCACTTCGACGTTCAGCGCGGCAAAGGCTGCGCGGGCGCAGGCGATGTCGTCTTCCCATGGGGTCTGGTCGCTTTCCAGGTACAGGCTGTTCCATTTGCCCACGGCTTTCGGCAGCCAGGTGACCGGCACGCTGCCGGCCTTACACTTGTAGGTCTGGCCTTTCTGAACCCAGTCGGTGCACGGGCCTAAAGCCGCGCCGAGCCAGGCCGCGATGGCCTTGTAGTCGACGTCGGCGTCTTTCAGGTAAATCTCGATATCGGGTTGGCGCATGGATGTCCTCACTGCGGTCTTGAAAAATCCATTCGCGGATTTAGCCGGCTTCAAGCTATTGCTCGAGACCAAAAATTATTGAAGTACGAAGTAATCGTAGCGCATCGAAACAGTGACCTCGAACGGCTCGGCCTGTTCGATAACCGCCGCCCGGCGTTCGGCACTGGCGCGCCAGCCGTGGGGTGTCATGGCCAACAGGTTCGCGCGATCCTGACCATTGACCAACGTCAGTTTGAACTCCAGGGTTTCGCTGTGCTGCAGCGCCATGCCTTCCGGCACCAGCGCCAAATGCTTGTCATCGGTGTACTCGCGGACTTCGTCGTATAGTCGCTCGCGCAATTCCATCAGATGGTCGCTGGTCGGCCCGACTTTCATCAAGCCGCCGCCGGGGCTGAGCAGGCGCTTGGCTTCTTCCCAGTCCAGCGGGCTGAAAACGCTGGCGAGAAACTGACAGCTGCCTGAGGCCAGCGGTACTCGGGCCATGCTGGCGATCAACCAGGTCAGGGCAGGGTTGCGTTTGCAGGCGCGTTTGACCGCTTCCCGGGAAATGTCCAGGGCGTAGCCATCGGCATTGGGCAAGGCTTCGGCGATTTGCGCGGTGTAGTAACCCTCGCCACAACCGATGTCCAGCCAGCGTTGGGGCGCGTACTGCGCCGCCAGTTCCGCCAGACGCTTGGCCACCGGCGCGTAATGGCCGGCGTTCAAGAAGTCGCGACGGGCTTCGACCATCGCCAGGTTATCCCCAGGGTCGCGGCTGTTTTTATGCTGCACCGGCAACAGGTTCAGGTAACCCTGCCGCGCACGGTCGAAACGATGCCCGGCGGGGCAAGCCACGCCGTTGTCCACCGCGTTCAGCGGTTCGCTGCAGATCGGACATGCGAGCATCAGGCGAGCAACTTGATCAGAGTCTGGTAGTAGATTTCGGTCAGCACGTCGAGATCGGCCGCCAGCACGCGCTCATTGACCTGGTGAATCGTCGCGTTGACCGGGCCCAGTTCGACCACTTGAGTACCCATGGTCGCGATGAAGCGCCCGTCGGAGGTGCCGCCGCTGGTGGAAGCTTGCGTTTCGCGACCGGTGATGTCCTTGATGCTCGCCGACACCGCGTCGAGCAGGGCGCCCGGTTCGGTGAGGAACGGCAGGCCGGACAGCGCCCAGTCGATGTGCCAGTCCAGGCCATGCTTGTCGAGAATATCGGCGACGCGCTTTTGCAGGCCTTCGACGGTGGATTCAGTCGAGAAGCGGAAGTTGAACACCGCCACCAGATCACCCGGGATCACGTTGGTCGCGCCAGTGCCGGCATTGACGTTGGAAATCTGGAAACTGGTCGGTGGGAAGAAATCGTTGCCGTGGTCCCAGTGCTCGGCGGCGAGCTCGGCCAGCGCCGGGGCAGCGAGGTGGATCGGGTTCTTCGCCAGGTGCGGATACGCCACGTGACCCTGCACACCACGCACGGTCAATTTGGCGCCGAGGGAGCCGCGACGGCCGTTCTTGACCACGTCACCGACCAAGGTGGTGCTCGACGGTTCGCCGACGATGCACCAGTCCAGACGTTCCTTACGGGCGGCGAGGCGTTCGATCACAGCCTTGGTGCCGTGATGCGCCGGGCCTTCTTCGTCACTGGTGATCAGGAACGCGACCTTGCCTTTGTGGTCCGGGTAGTCGGCGACGAAGCGCTCGGCTGCCACGGTCATGGAGGCCAGGCTGCCTTTCATGTCGGCCGCGCCACGGCCGCAAAGCATGCCGTGTTCGTCGATCACCGCGTTGAACGGATCGATCTGCCAGGCGGTTACCGGGCCGGTCGGGACCACGTCGGTGTGGCCGGCGAAGCACAGCACCGGACCTTCGTGTTTACCGTGAGTCGCCCAGAAGTTATCCACCTCTTCGATGCGCATCGGTTCCAGCTTGAACCCGGCATCGCCCAGGCGCTGCATCATCTGCTTCTGGCAATCGGCGTCGACCGGCGTCACGGACGGACGGCGGATCAGGTCGATGGCGAGTTGAAGGGTC
>LNAP01000809.1_pt1 | contig 34691 bp, 31 predicted proteins | sample 602601 | NCBI WGS metagenome assembly LNAP01 (sample SAMN02440304, study PRJNA202911) | soil metagenome | biome: Subtropical and temperate rainforests or woodlands; isolation source: soil samples (1 kg each in a 20% v/v slurry with milli Q water) were... ...
ACCGGGGGGGGGGGGCCGCCGCCGATGACGTCAGACGGCCCTCGACGCCCCGCCCTTCCCGCCGGGCGGGCGGGTGGGTGCCTTGCGGGCCTCCGCCAGCTTGGAATCGAGGACGAACTGCGCCTTGATGCGCGCGACGCGTTGGTCGTCGATCTCCGGCGTCGGTCGGCCCTCGTCGATCGCCTTCTTGACCTCGGCCTCGCGGCGCGCCTGCTGTTGAGCACGGTGGCGCTGGGCGGCATGCACGTCGGCTTCCGTTAGTCCGAGATATTTCAGGGTGGTCTTGGTGTCCTTGTGCCCCAGGAAGGCCGCCGCGATCTCGATATTGCTGTCCCACCACAGGCGCCGGGCGGCAGTGCGACGCAGATCGTGGAAGCCGAAATCGACGATGCCGGCCTTCCTGAGTGCCTCGGAGAACAAGCGGTGCATTCGATTGTACGTGTACGGAACCTGCGACCCCTTCGCGTAGAAAATGCCGTCGAAGCGGCAGTCGCCCTCGGCTGCCGTGGTGAAGACATACTGGCTTTGAGCCCCTTTGCGGCGGCGGTCCAGGATTTCGAGCGCGCTCTTGGAGAGAAACACGGTATGAGGGATCGCGCCGTGACCTTTGCCCTTAAGGTAGACGCGGACTGACTCCTCGACCATGTCTACATCGTCCCAGTCCAGCCCGGCGACCTCGTTCCAGCGCAGCCCGTTTTCGAGCACGAAGCGGACGATTTCTGCGAGGTCCTCGGGCAGCAGCGCCAGCAGACGCTCCTGCTCCGAACCCTCGCGCAGATAGCGAGAACGCGGCGTCTCCGCCAGCAGCAGGTCGGTATAAGGCGGCAGCGGACGGTCCTGCAGCGCCAGATTCATGCGGGTGGCGCCGAAATGCAGGATACGGAGGGCGACCCGCAGCAGGTTGTTGACGCTGACCGGCGTCATGCCGCCGCCGCCGCTCTTGCGCGGGCGACCGCGCCTACGCCCCGGCGCCGGCTCGTTCAGCAGTCGGTCGCGGACTTCGACGAACTTGTGGTAGTCGATCGCCGAGCCCATTGTCATCGGGCCGAAAGCCGTCACCACGCGCAGGTATTCGCGGCGTCGGGAGTTCTTCGAAGGGCGCTCGCCTGACGTGCGCAACGTCGATCTGACCGCCTCCCAGCAGCGGCCGGCGATGGCATCGAACGTGGCATCGACCGGTTTGCCGGCCCTGCGGCGGTCGGCTGCGCCCTCGAGCATGCGGTCCTTGATCCGCTGAGTCACGACGACCGCCTCGGCAAAGGAGGTGCATTTGGTCGAGCCGCGCCTGCGCATCCCGTCGACCATGATGTCGTAATGGTAGAAGCGCCCCCTGAGCAGGACGTTCGTCGCCGCGGTGACGGCGAATTGGTGGTGGTTCATCGCGTTCATGTCACTTCTTCTCCTGTCTGGTTTCGGTTGCGTAGCTGGCCAGGAAACTTCCGCCGCCGACGTCCCGAGGACGCACGCGCACGTGCGCTCGAGGGCGCACGCCGGTGGCGTGCGCCGTCCGCGTCGCCGCGCCGGCAATGAAGGCTTCGAGGTCGGAAACCGTGAAGCACCGCCTGATCCGACGGCGTCCGTTCCCGATGTTCCGGAATGGAAGGTGACCGGCTGTCACCAGCCTGTAAAGAGATTTTCTGTCTAAATTCAACAGCTTGGCTGCTTCGGCAAATCCGACGGTCGGCCGGTTTCCGAATCCTTGACGCAGAGTTTCACGGACATGGTCGTCGACGGCGGTGGTCATGGCGGCGTCCTCTCGGTGGTCGCTCCTCGCCGCCTCCGGACCGTCCGGACGCGCGCGCTGGCGTTCAAGGATTCGTTCGGGCCTGGCCCGAGACGCTGGACAGGTCGTTCGGCCGCCCGTCGGTTCGTGGCTGAATCCGGGACGGGCAGCCGCCCCCCGGCCGAAAGCGCCATCTTCAGGCGCGGTCGGAATACCTGTCGAAGGCGTCGATGCGCCGCGCCTCGATGTCGACGTCCCGGAGGTAGATCTCGCGCCGCAGGAAGTCTCGCTCCGCCTCTAACGCGTCGCCTGCGACGTCGGTAAACCAGGCCTTCGGGAGTCCGTTCTCGCCGGGGTCCCAGCGGTAGCCGCGCCTCTTCAAGGATTCGCGCATCTCGAAGGGCGCCGCGACGGCGCGGACGCGCCAGCGGGGGGTGCGGGCGGATTCCAGCAGCATGTCGAGACCCAGCCGACCGCTCCGGGGAAGACGGCGCGACAGCAGCTCCAGGCCGGCGAAGCAGTCGTCCGCAGCACGATGTCCGTCGTGGAAGAGGCCAGCCGCGCCGAGCAACTGGGCGAGCTTCGCGCCTTCGGTAAATCCTTCGTCGGCCCATGGGATCTCGCGCCATGAACAGGCCCACGGCAGGCGGGCGAAGGCGCCGCAGAACCGCTCGGCAAAGCGGCGGTCGAAGCCGGCATTGTGAGCCACGACGAGAACCGCCGGGCCGAGGAAGGATTCGACCTCGGCGGGATCGACCGACCGGCCGGCCACCATCGCGTCGTCGATGCCGGTCAGCGACGTGACCGCGGGAGGGACCGGCCGGCCCGGATCGCGGAGCCGTTCGAAGGATTCGTGGATCGCAAAGATGCGGCCGTCCGCGCCGTAGTCGAATGGTACCAGCGCGATCTCCACGATCTCATCAGTCAACGGGTCCAGGCCGGTGGTCTCGAGGTCGAGGTACACCCCGCGCCGGGTCGGCGTCCCGTCGGGTTCGCAGCAGGCGGCGCGAGGCCGCATGCGCCGAAGGATTCGATAGAGGCCGGTGCTCTCCAGCCGATCAGCCATCCGCTCCAGATCATCGTGCACCCTTTTCCCTCCAAGATCCGCGCACTCGCTATGGCAGCCGGTCTGCGGTTGTTTGGCAACGGGTGTGCGGCGACCACGAATTGCGGCTGTCGGCGCCGCGGCCGCCTGCTGCCATCGCGATCGACCACGCTCTGCCGTTATGACGCCTGACGGAGGCCGCCGAGCACGACGATTGCCGACCGATCGAGTTCGAGCCATCGCCCGGCGGTATGGGCCCCACAGACGGCTTTGGCGGCGATCGAGGCGCTCGGGAACGACACCGCGGCGATCAGTCGCCTGCGGTCGTCGACGCCGGGAATGGAGGCGAGCACGCCTGCTGCGAGCAGATCGTCGCGGCGCGCGCGCGTGTGGGGATCGCATGAAGGATTGGTCGACGCGCGGACTTCCGATCCGGCGGTGACGATGAAATGGCCGTCCCGCGCCCAGTATCCCCTCGCCCAGACCGCGTCGTAGCGAAGTTCGAATTCAACCATGCCGACCGGCGTCGTGCTGACCCCGATCGAGATCGGACCGGTGTCGTCGCCGTCCGTCTCGTCGGCCGCGGGGGCCGTGCGAAGAGCCGCCGACGGCGCGTCTTGCTGCCGCCGACCGTGCAGAAAGCGGCATCCGGAGTCGAAGATCAGCCGCGCGGCGTCGGCGAAGATGCGGTCGTTGCTGGCGATGTCGGCAGGGGAAAGGTCGATTTCGGTCGGCCCCAAGCCCCAGATGGTCCTTGCGCCGACGTCCTGGATCCTGCGGGCGAGCCGGAACTGGAGGTCGAGCAAGACCCCTTTGTCGAACGGGGCGCCTTCGCATCCCGCCACCAAAATCGCATCGCGCGCGAAGGTCTTCGACGGGTCGGCGACGTGCTCCGCGAGCCGCCGGCCGGGGCGGATGCTCTCGCCCACGTAGGCGGTCGTGTCGTCCGATATGATGTAGGCGGCAGGAGCGGCGAGCAGCCCTGCCGCGGCGAGGCGCGGCAGCTCCGTCATCGGGAAGGCGAGCACGGCCACTCGGCAGGCACGATCAGTGATGCGCCGGTAACCGTCGACCTGGCCGAAGGGGCGGTGGACCACCGTCGACGAGGCGTCGCTGGGAGGATCGGCAAAAGCACGCATGATATCTCCGGGGGTTGATGGAGGACGGGCTCAGAAGCCGATCTGTTCGGCGCTGGCCATCGCCACGACGGCGGCAAGGTGGATGTCGCTGGAACTTGCACGTTCAACAGTCGTGCCGACCGAAGTTTCGGGAGCCCGACCCGATGGTGGCGACGTGGCGGCCGGCGCCGGTGCCGCGGATCGGGCCGACGATCGACGTCGAGCCGACGGCGCAGCGGGTGCCCGAGCAAGGTGCTCGACGGCGAGCTCAGTATCAGGGCAACCTTCTGTCGCGGCGCGAAGGCGGCGCGTTATCCGCGAAGATCTGACGGGCCGCGTCGCCCGTCAGGTGGCGTCGTTCCGCGAGGACCCGCGCCATCTCCTCCACGGCGCGCCGGTGCGTGCGCACGGTCTTCACCGCGCGGTCCTGGAGACGCCGCAGCTCGCCCTCGATGACGGCACGCAGGGGCGACGGAAGCCAGCCGCGGCGCACATCCGGATCGTCGAACGTGGTAAGCGTGTCGCCCAGGCCGAGTGCAGCATGGACGGCGGCGATCTGCGCCGTCGCTTCCGTCAAGTCGCCGTTGGAGCCAGAACTGATGCTGCCGAAAATCACCAGTTCCGCGGCGCGGCCGCCGAGCATCATGGTCACCCGGGCCTCGATCGTCTCGCGGGTTTCCAGATCGCTCCGCCGACGGTGTCGTGTCGACCCCAAGCCGCCGTCGGTGCCGCCGACCTGGATAGAGGTCAGGTCGTCGTTGCCGAGCGCCAGGCCCACGACCGCGTGACCCGCTTCATGATGCGTTATCCGATTGAGATCCGCAGGCGCGACCGTGACCGGGCCGACCACCGCCTCCATGAGATCGTCGGCGCTCAATGAGCGGTCAGCGGCGCGCGCGATGCCTTTGGCGCGCCGGACGATGGCCATCACGTCCGCTGCGGTCGAGCCGGCGGCCATCTGACCCAACGCGGAGAGGTCGACGTCGGCCAATTCGCCTCGCAGCTGGAATCGGAACATCGACACGATCCCGTCGGAGCCGGGCGGGAGCATCTCGATGGCACGCCCGAAGCGTCCCGGCCGGCGCAGGGCAGGATCTACCTTTTCCAGAAAATTTGTCGCGGCGATCTGGATCACGCCGGGCCTGGGCAACGCCGCCATCAGCATGAAATCGGTTATGACGCTGGTCCACCATGAAGCCGACCTGGAATCCAGCCCCACTCGCGAGGGTAGAGCGTCAACCTCGTCCCACAATATAATCGCAGGAACAGAAGCCTCCGCCGAGCGATAGACCTCGCGCATCGCCTTGATGACGCTGTCTAAATATCCGGGCGACGACGCAAACAATTCCGAAATAGACGTCGGAATGAACGTCGCACCTTCGATATGTCGCGCCAGGCTGGAGGCGAACGTGGTTTTTCCCAAACCCGGAATGCTATGCAAAATTACGGAAGCTTCGATCTCGGACCAAGGCAACCGGCCTTGTAGGAACTGATTCATATCCCTCGCTACTGCCAGTCCCCACGTCCTGGCGTCGCCGAACTCGATGGCCCCCTCGAGCGGCGGCACGTCGTAGCTGGCTTTCTGGCCGGTGGTGCCGCCGACGATGCGCGAGATGCGATCCACGATCGCCTTGGCCGAACCGGGTCGGAAGGTGGCGGCCAACGCGTGCAAGTCGAGCGTGTCCGCATCGATGGCTTTTGGGGCGGTCTTGCGGCCGAGGAAGCGGCGGATCGCGCCGCCGACGACCTCGGCGTTCGGCGACGCGATCACAATGGTCAGGTCAGCCGCGCCCACCAGCGCGTCCGGAAGCATCGCGGCGGCAGGAGCGATCCCCACCACGTTGCGGCCCCTCTCGAGATATTTGACAAGGTCGCCGGCACCGGAGTCGTCACGGCTCTTGGACGAAGCTTCGCGCAAGATGGCGCTCCAACCTTCTCCGAGCAAATCCCCGCCGCTGATCCGGCGGCCAACGGCCTTGACCCAGGTGGCGTCCGGAACGATCAGAATTACGACTTTCTGGCCCGGAAGCCCGAGCTCGCGCTGGACGCCCGCCGTGAGGGCGGCCGCCCATGCGGCTTCGACGATGCTCGCGCACGCCGAATGAGCTTCGCCGGTTTCTTCGGCGGTATCGTCGTCCTCGAATGCCATCAGCGCGGCCCCCTCACGGTCGTTTCGCGGTCGAAACCGCGGCTCAAATCGAGGTGCAGCAGGGTTTCGCAGGCGAGAGCCATGATCGCGAACACCGGGTCCCGGGGGCCGGACACGCGGCTGCAGAGTTCGCCGACGGTCAGGGTCGCCTCGTCGTCGAACGCGGCCGCGAGCGCCAACCGCATAGCCGGATCGACGCTGACGTGGCGCTGTCGCCACACCACGCGCGCCGTCGTCGCGAGCGGCTCCCCCCCGAGTTCGGCCCGCGACACGCGCTCGATCCCCAACCCGGCGGCGGCGATCGCCTCGGCGACGAGGCCTTCTTCGGCGTCGCGGTCGGGATGCATGCCGTTGAGAAGGACGACGGACATGCCCTCCTCGCGCTCCATCACCGGCGCCGCGACGCGGACCGGACGACAGTCGAGCGGAAGTACGTCGACGTAGCCGATCCCGCGGATCCGGAAATCGAACGTTGCCTGCACCAGCAGGTCGTGCGCGCTCGGTCCGACGTATCGGATCGGGTCGGTCGCCTTCGGCGAACTGAAGAACAGCGGAACGCGCTGCGGAATGACGTTCATGGAGTCTCCGTGCTGGAAATAATTTTTAAATTGAGATTTGGAGCAGAAAGCCGCCGGCAGCCTCTGCTTCGTCGCGGCTCGGCGATGAAGACGGCTCCGAAGGCATCTCCGCAGGTCTCGATGGCCTTCGGCAGTGGCCATGCGGATGTATGGCGGCAGGATCGGGACATTCAGACCCACCGCCGGGCGACAATCCCCGCTACGCGAGGAGGGCCTTCTTCATCGGAGCGAGGAACGGCGCTTACGTGCCGTAGGAGAGGCGGCCGGTCTGGACGCCGCTCCGGGATCCCAGCCGCACGATCGTCCGGTCGTCGAGCGGCCGGCGCAGATCGATCTCCAGTTCGCCGCTGCATGCCAGCGCGAACACGACGTCGGAGACGTGGCGGGAGGTCGCCGTGAGACCATGCAAGGCGCGGATCGGCACCGGTCCTTCATTCTCCAGCGCGTTCATCACGTCCGCCTGATCGTCGGTATGGATGCGGGTGTCGTGGTGGCGCCATACGGTGCGGGCCGACGAGAACCGCGGCTCGCGGCGGATGTCGTCCGCGGTCACCACCATGATGCCGCCGCAGCCCTCCGAGAAAGCCAGATGCATCAGGTGCTCGGCCATCGGATCGCAGTCGGGGCGCGCGTCCGCGAAGTCGACGGCATGGCGCCCCTCGTCGGAATCGACGATGAGCCCGTCGACGCGGACGATGCCCTCGTCGACCCTGAGCGCCGGATGGTATTCGATGCGCCTGACGCAGCCGTCGAGCGTCGACTGGATGAGGAAGTCGCGGTGCAAGGCGCAGCGGACCGGGACGGCGCAGGTCGTCTTCGGGCCGACGAACAAGCGTGCTGGATTAATGGTCATTGATCCTCGCGGGGGGATTCGGGACAAGCGAAATCAGAGGCGGCCGCGGTCGTGCGGACGCCAACCGGGCGGGCGGCTGGATAGGGTCGTGACGCTGGGGAGACGAGTCTTAGATCACAAAAACAGGCAAAAGTCAACAGTAAAGCGGAAAATCAGATATCTATTAGATATCTAAAAGCTGTCATTTTGCCTACTCTGGTACGCCAGCGGCCGTCTACCCCGCGCTGCCGCGACGGTTAACTAGCCGGCATCGCCCGCCCGCGGATCTGTCTAAAATTTGGCTTACCTCACCGGCCGCGTGTCGGTACGATGAGGTTGGCGGGGACGGGGCTGCAATGGCGAAGGCGAAGATCGTGCGGAGGAAGTCGACCAGGGCGGACGGTCGGCTTTCGACCGTCGTATACCTGCGCGAAGACCTGCTGGACGAGATCCAGGCAATCGCTCGCATGAACGACGAGACGGCCTGGCGCTACGTCGAGCGGGTCCTCACGAAGGCGGTCAAGGCGGAGCAGAAGAAGCGGGGTTAGCCCCGCATGGGCCGGCTGGCAGCGTTTGAGGACGGCGCCCCGCCTATGAGCTGGCGAAAGAAGCCGTCGCCTCTTCCTGAAGGCGCGCAAGCCCAAGAGATGATGACGCAACTGACCCTTTCGTAAGGTCGCTACCGCGGCCACGCCCTCCCCTCAACTGTCGAGATACCGAGTCGCGGTGTCGAGGCCGTCCCGCCCCTGACGCTCACCGATGACCCGCCGGACGAGGGCCCAGTGGCCGCGGGGGCGGTTACCGTCGAGCACAGTGTGTTGCTCCTGCCCGCGAGACCTCCGCCGAGCCTCGTCATAAGCAAGGTCGCCGAACTTCTCCATGATCGCGTCGGCGTCCGCCTCAGCTAAATTCAAGCGTGCGCGCCGACGTTTCAGCCAGCCGATGATCATCGCTCCTCCGGCCGAGACATTAGTTGTATCGACCCTTCGCTAGCCTGGAGTGCGGGACACATCGCTTCATGCAATCGGCCGCCAATTGGGCATGCACTCATGGGCAAAAGTATTCGCGTTGAAGCATTCGACGCCTTCCCAGCTTGAAAAAGTCTTCCACCCAAGCCCCAGTCGTGTCCAAAGGCGTGACCTTATCCAGCTCTTCCTTCGTCTTGCCCGCGGCCCAAGACCGGAAGGACAGATGATTGTACATCCGCATGAATTCTCCGAGGTAGATGTCTGCAACCCGCTCGCTTCCACGGATCACAAGCATGTTCTCATCGTTCTGGCTGGTCGAAGCGGTGCTGAAGTTTGCGGACCCCGTCACGACCACCGGGTCGGTGGAAAGAGGATCTATGAGCATGAACTTGGTATGCAGATACTCGACGTTCTCGCTAAACGGATTCTTCGTTTCCTCGAGCCAGTCGTCGAACGCGTTGAGCGAGAACCACTTCGGCGGTCCGACCACGACCTGGTTGGAGTGCACGGCTTTGATCTCGCGGAGAACGTCGCCGGCATCGGCGCCCTGGCCGGGCTTCTCCAGCAAGACATAGCGCACCACGTTCGACTGGGTCTTGAGTAAGTCGACGAAGGGCGCAGGAACGCCGAAGGCACCTGTGAGGAACGCCGCCGCGTCCGCCTTTTCCATCATGCCGACGTACCAATCCAACGCGTCGAGGTCGCTCCTCGGACTGAAGACCGCGACCGAGCCGCCCGCCTTCGGCAAGGGCGCCGGCGCTGGCGAGGCGTTGACGTTTTTCGGCTTGATGACCTTAGCCTCCGGGTCCTCCGCCAGATCTTCCCAGTAGGCGAGATATTTCGCGGCGATGTCCGGATCGCGCACGATGTGGCCCACATTCAAGTGACCGAAGATACCATTGGTCGTGACGTTGGTGGAGCCCGTCCAGACCTGCTCCGGCTTGCCGTCTCTCAGAAAGACAATGAATTTGTTGTGGGCGATGTAGCTAGGATTGGAGGCCCTGGGCGTGCAGAGCTTCTTTATCAATTCCGCCTTGATCGCTTCCTCATTCTTCTTTTTTGGCCCCTTTGGATTGCTCTTCGCATCGTAGATGATCTGGACGTCTGCGCCATTGCCATCAGCGGTATGAAAAGCGTCGAGAACCTCAGTATACTGGAATTCGTAGATGGCAGCGCGCAGCGAGCACTTTTTGTCTTTGGCCATCCCGATGAATTCGACCAGCGCCTCTTTGAGGCCGCGCGACAACCATTCGTAGGCTTCCGGGCCGACGTCATCCGGCTTCCGGTTTCCGAACCGCGTCGCGTAGGCTTGGGAAGAAATGGCGCCCCGATTGAAGAACACATCGTGCAATTCTGTCGGATCATGGGACTCGGTCGAGACGTTCAACTCGACCGCCTCTGCTTCTTTAGGCGCATCCGGGGTCCCCCGAATTGCGACGATCTTGTAGACATATTGGTGCGCCCCTTTGGCCGTGAAGTCGGCCCAGAGGAAAGACTGGACGGGATGCTTATTGGTCGGCACGCCTGTGCCGGCCGGAAGGCCGGGGTCGGTGATTCGGAAGCGTTTCTGCCCTTCGAGCCAGTAGGCTTCGTTCTCCGTCTTGTCCGTACGGTGGATCCCGAAGCCGAGAAGGTGCTCCGTATCTTTTTCCGCCATGTTGATCCCAAAGGTGACGACATGGTTTCCAGCGATTGCCTGGGCTCTGAGCGAGCCAGTCGCGGCTGAGGCCTTTATGCGCATGTCGCCTTCCTGTCTTTTCAAGTTCCTGCAAGGTGGACGGTGATGGATGAGAGCCTAGGGTTTCCGCAGCGCCTGGTTAAGGATCATGGCGCGGCGGACCCCGGCTTTGCTGAGTTGGACCGAAACGTCGTACGTTGGCGCGAACCGTCGATATTTGCGTCCCTATACTTGTCCGGCCACGTCGCTTCCGATGCCATGTCGTGGGCAGTCAAGGCATCGGCGCCTGCAGCGAGGAGAGCTGTGACCTTTTTCCGGACATCTGGATCGAGAAACGACTGCGCCACCAAGGCGACGACCTCATGACCCTCGTCACCCCAAGCCAGCGCTTCGTGCGAATGGCTGAAATTGAAGGTGGCAGCCAACGCGAAAGCCACAACGAACGGGCCGCCGCGCATCGCAATGTCCTCCCTCGAGCAACAGAACGATACTACCTTTAATTGCAAAGTGGAATATGCTATCGAACGTAATGATCGAGCCGCTTTCGCTAGTACGACTATGTGACTACTATCGGACACCCAATGAAGCTCGCTGTTATTGCGCTTTTCGCCACGTTGTTTCCGATTCAGCACGCTCTTGCCTGGGGACAGGAGGGGCACTCCATCGTCGCCGAAATCGCGGAGCACCGCTTGGAATCGTCGACGCTTGAGAAGGTGCGCGGGCTCCTTCGTGCGGAAGTGCCGGCCGTCAACGGAAGAGCCGACGTTTCGCTCGCTTCGATAGCCAGTTGGGCTGACGATTACCGCGCTGCGCACCGCGAGACCACGAATTGGCACTTCGTGAACATTCCGTTCGACCGGCTCACCTACGACCCCTCGACCGACTGTTCGGCCGATCCGCAAGGAGACTGCATCGTGAACGCTCTGGAGCGGAGCCGTGCCGACCTCGCAGATTGCGCCAAGGCGCCCGATGTGCGGGAAACGGCGCTCAAACTTGTCGTCCACTTCGTCGGCGACGTCCATCAGCCGTTGCATGCCGCGCAGCGCAACGGCGATCACGGTGGCAACGATGTCATGGTGACTTTCTTCGGCCAGCCCACGAAGCTGCATGCGTTGTGGGACACAGGCCTGATAATGCATACCGTCTTTGCCTGGGGCTCCTACGTCAGCAGGCTGGAGGCGAATTGGTTTCCGGGTAGAGACTTGGCCGGACTGGATGGCGGCTCGCCGGCGGACTGGGCGATGGAGTCGCATCGGTATGCGCGGTCAGTCGTCTACGCCATTCCCGATGGCGCGGTGTTGGAGGCGGGCTATTACGACAAGGCGCTGCCTGTGATCGATCGCCAGCTGGCGCTCGCGGGGGTTCGGCTCGCCAGATATCTGACGGATGCGCTCAAGCCGACGGCCGCCTGCCCGTGACTAGCTTCGAACAGATTGGAGGGCAGTGAGAAGATGTTGAAGGAAGTGCTCCTAGCCGCGGCGACAACCCTCGCGAGTTTTCCGTCCTTCGCGGCCGACGGACTATCGACTGAATGCTCGGCCAACGCAGTCTGCTATTGCGTGAGGACCGACCTCAAGACGACGATCGAGTCGAAGGTCACCCAGATCCGCGCGCGCATCGCAGAGCAACGGGGCATGGGCAAGGCAATCGGCTACCTCAGCATCCCGATCTCGACGATATCCGGCAGCTACTTCGGCGTCAACGTCAAGATAGCCGCGCAGGCGAAGGAGCGTGTCGAAGAAAGGTTCGGAGTGCGTTCGGTATGGCTTCTGAACACCGCAGCAACCGAATTCGCCCTTCCGGGCGGTGCGAAAGGTCCCGACTACATGCTGATGTGGACGCGCGTGCTAGAAGGAGAGAAGGGCTTCGGTCCGGATTTTGACTTCGTCTATTTCGCCGGTCCGTCCGACTTCGGTGGCTTCTTCGCTTTCGACGGTCACGGCGACATGGAGAAGCTCGACCGCTACTATGACGGCCTGTCGAAGACGGACAGCGGCCTGACGTCCGCCGTCAGCAAGATTGACTTCCGGAATTACTATTCTCTACGGGCTTCCGTCTCCTACAGCCTCGGCTCGCATGACGAGTGGAACATCGTTCGCAGGATCAATGACCGTCGCCGGACCCCGGAAGGGGTGGAAGCCGGATACGGAGTCGCCAAGGAGATCGCCGTGCTTTTCGACGGGAGCGGCGTGGCGCCCGGTTTGTTGAATGCAGCTACCGGCGAGGGAAACGAGTTCGCATGTCCCATAAAATAGCTGCCGCCATCCTGGCCGTCACATTGATCGGCGCTCCTTCGATCATCGTCGCAGAAACATCGACGATCTATCGCGGAATGTGCGACGCGTCCGCTGCGGTTCCGTTGGATCAAGAACACTTCATCGTCGCTGACGATGAACATAACACGCTTCAGATCTATCGGCGGGGCAGGCCCGATCCGGTCTCGGCGGTGCCGCTTTCTGACTTTCTGGACACCGATGAAGACAAAGAGTCCGATCTGGAGGGAGCCGCAGCAGTCGGGTCGCGCATCTACTGGATTTCGTCGCATGGAACGAACAAGAACGGCAAGGTGCAGGACCGTCGCCGGCGACTTTTTGCCACTGATATCGTGAGCGGTTCTCCTCCGACGGTGACCCCGGTCGGACGCGCCTACAACATGCTGGTCGACGATCTTTCGACTCATCCAGCCCTGTCGAAGTACAAGCTGGCGAAGGCAGCGACGCTGCCGCCAAAATCACCCGGCGGGCTAAGCATTGAAGGACTGGCATCGACGGCCGACGGCCGACTTCTCATTGGATTCCGCAATCCGGTGCCGAACGGCAAGGCGCTGATCGTCCCCTTGCTGAACCCCGACGCGGTGGTTCGGGGCGTGCGAGCCTCTCTCGGTGCGCCAATCGAGGTCGATCTCAAGGGGCAGGGCATACGCAGTGTCGAACGTGATGGCGACAGCTACCTGATTATCGCAGGGGGGATTGACGGCGGAGGGCTCTCGAAACTTTACCGATGGTCGGGCCGTGAGGCCGACGATCCGAAGCCGGTCGAAGGTGTCGGCTTCTCGGGTTTCAATCCAGAAGCTCTGTTTCTTGTCCCTGACCGGCCAGAGTTGCAGATACTCAGCGATGACGGAAAGGTCGACGGCGATAAGTGTAGCGAGAAAGCTTTCCGTAGCATGACCGTTCTAAAGTAGTGGGTCGGCGCCGGTATGTGAGGAAAGCCTTGTTGCAGCTGGGTTGACTTGCAATAATCCGGCAACCGTGGGTAAGTTTTGCGCCGTTCTGCCTAAACGCCGTAGGACTGATGATGTCGAGGTCGCTGATCGCTATCTTCTGCGTCGTGGTATTGCCGGTCTTCGCGGCGGCGCAGTCGGCCAGACCCGGAGAGCAGGCGAGCCCGGTCCAGGCCGAAACGCAGCAATTGCCACCTGTGGCACCCACCGCCGCTCAATCGGCAGCATCGCCGGCGAAAGACACGAGGACTGGCGCTGCCTCGCCCGCCCGAAGCAACGATCCTCAGAAACAGTGCGTCAAACCGGGGGAGTTCGCGGTCGAACTGAAGTCCGGACGTAATCCAGTCGGCGGCACGATCGTCTTCGCGTCGAACTTCCTGCCTACGAACCAGCGCGTGGACGTCGGGGTGCGGGCACCGTTCGTGGACGGAGTGAGATATTTCGCAGGGATCGACTACGGCGACGAAACCTATCTCCTCAAAAGGCAGGATGTCGTCACCCGTCGCGCTGTCGAATCCGACCCCCTCGTCAAAAAACATCTGCTGGAGCCGGACCAGGCGATAGTGACCCTGAACATGGGGGACGACTTCGCCTCGATGTGGAACAGGGTCGACCTCTATCTTTACACCTGCAACAGCACCGTCGGTGAATCCCCCGGTCGTGTCTCCCTCGCGACAGTGCGCTTGAGTCCCTATTGGCTGAGCATTGGGATCACAGTCGCGGCCGTGTTTTTCCTCTATCTCTGGATCGCCTTTGCGCTCCGCACGCGGGACCACACATTGGCGTCCTTCGTGCGTACCCTAAATCCGGCACGGCTCACGGCGGGCCCGGACGGCAAGGGGAGCCTATCCACCTTCCAGACTCTTTCGTTTTCCATGGTGGTCGTCGGATTGATCTTGCTGCTTCTGTTGCAGACTGGGATGCTCACCGATATCTCCGGAACGATCCTGACGCTGCTCGGGATCAGCGGCATCGGCGCGACGGTCGCCAAAGGCGCGGACGCTCAACGCAACACGCTCTCAGCCGACAACAGGGCGTGGCTTCTGCGGCGGGGCTGGATTCCGATGGCCAAGACGCCAGCCGACCCGTCGAACGCATCGTGGCGCGACTTCTTCACCACGGACGGGGTGTTTGACGTCTATCGGTATCAGAGCTTCATCTTCGCGCTCGTCGTGATCGGCGCGTTGATCGCGGCGGGCGTGACGCAGCTTTCCACCTTCGTCATCCCCGACACCATCCTCGGCATCGTAGGCCTCAGCCAGGTGGTCTACATCGGTGGGAAGCTCGTCACGCCGACCAACATGTCCGACCTCAACACCGCCATCGCTGGCCTGCGGATTGAAGAGACGAAATTCAAGGATGCCGCTGCAGCTGCCAGGCAAGGACCGGTGGCAAACCTCGCAGACGCGATCAATTCCGCGGGCCAGGGCGCCTATGCCGCGTACCGTGAAAAAGCCAAGGACGTTGCGGCGATCTTCACCTCGGAGACAGGAATCGTCGTCGCCGACACTTCACTCGATCCGGCTTTGGCGTAGGCCACGAGGAACTGCCATGAACAAGAACATCCTCATTTTCGCGGACGGCACCGGAAACGAAGGCGGCCTGCTGCCCGACGAGAGCCGCACGAATGTCTACAAGCTCTACCGGGCGACCCGGACCGGGCCGGAGTCGATCGTCGATCCCGGCATGCAACTGGCGTTCTACGTGCCCGGCATCGGAACGCCGACGCCTCGGCACAATAGCTTCATGGACCAAACCAAAGAAAGCGTCCGGCAGATGTTCGGGGTGGGACTCACCGAGAAGATCATGGACTGCTACGTCGCGATCATCGGCGTCTGGCAGCCCGGCGACCGCATCTACCTGTTCGGCTTCAGTCGCGGAGCCTATACGGCCCGGTGCCTGTCACACGTCCTCGAGGTCTGCGGCGTCCCCACGAAGCAGCCGGGCCTGGCGACGCTGAGCCTGGACCCCAAATCGCTGCGGGGGGTGGCGAAGGAAGCGGTGGCCTGCCTCTACAAGCTCGGCATGCCGATCACCGACGAGAAGACCTTAGCCGAGAGGCAGGCGAAGTTTCGCGCGGACTACGGCTCCAAGGTGGGCCTGGCGGCGGGAGGCTCGGCCTATTTCATCGGGATCTGGGACGCCGTCGCGGCGATCGGATGGCAACGCTTCTTCCCGGATTGGACGTACGACCGGCACTTTTCATCGGATGTTCAATATGCCCGGCACCTGCAGTCGATCGACGAGGGCCGAAAGGATTTCAAGCGCGTACCGTGGGGAGGCAGCGGAACGGTCAAGTGGCCCGACAGGAAAGACGAGCCCGAACAGTTCGACCAGATCTGGTTTGCCGGCAATCACGCCGACATCGGGGGAAGCTATCCCGAAAACGAATCCCGTCTGTCCGACATCACTCTGCAATGGATGGTCGACTTCATCACTAAGAAGATTCCCGAGCCGAACCGCGTCGTCGTCGACGAAAGCCTGCTGAAGCTCTATCCGTCCAGCGACGGCATGATGCACGACGAGTGTATGGTCGGCGTCGGCGGCACCTCCTTCAAATGGGCCAAGGCCATCCGCGAGGTTTCCGACACGGCCCAGCTTCATAAGACCGTCTATGAACGTCTCGAGATGAAGGCGGTGCGGAACTTCACGAGCTTCGGACCCTACCGCCCGGCCGCGCTCAAGAATCATCTGAAGGCGAAGAAATACTTCGAGGCCGACCAGGCCGATGCGGCAAGCACCGCGTCGTCGCCTAGTACGGTCGCTGCCAGCGCCGGTGAATATCCGCCTGCCGCGGCAACGTAATATCTTTCTGTCGAAAGTGCGCGTGTGTTTCCGTAAGGGCCAAGTTGCCATCCTTCTCCGTACTGCAATAGCGTTCAGAGATCCGGCCGAGGTCGAGGCTCATATCGCACTTGCGAACATGGCCTGCGGACTACGCACGCCCCCGATTGTAAATGACTTTGGAAAAAATTGCTGTTCAGGATTGATTCAACTTTTAATTGATGCTTCGGTTTGTTTGGGAATATTTTAGCCTGCGGTGTCGGCTGCTTATCGGGAAGTCAACACCTGCAAACGTGTAGTTTGAACAAGACTGATTTTTTGGGTGACTGATGGCCTCTAGACGTGGCTCCAAGAAGGCGGGGTTTCTCTCCACCTTCACCGATGATGGAAGTTATCTTGTCCGCCCCGATAAGAAAAGTGGTCGACCGGGTATCTTTCCCGCTAGGGACTCGGAAGGGCGCAACGTTCTTGTGAAGTTCTGGCCTTCAGAGCATCCGGATTCCGATATTGACCTGCTGGAAATCTGGAGAAGCGAAATTCGCCAACTCCAAAGGTTGGCCGCCCTCCCGGGCGGCGAAGACCTGCTGATTCCGATGATAAGCAGCGGCAAGGACGGAGAGGGCTTCTATCTGATTCTTGATCCGGGGCGAGGCAGTCCACTTGAACCGTTCATTCAGACGAAGAATCGGCACCCAGTGCTCAACCAGCCGCGGCTGCCGAGGAATCGGCGTCGCAATTGGATGAACGCGCGACGACTTGTGAGCGCGTTGGAGCTGCTGCATTCCCAGGGAGCGGTTCATCGGAACATTGATGGCTGGTCAGTCGTGACGGCGCTCAGCGACGAGCCTGACTTTCGACTCACCGGTTTCGAATGGTCGATTCGGATCAGCTCGATGAAGGAATTGGCGTCGGCGAAACTGCGGCTGCCGCCCGACAACAACGGTTACGCTTCGTTCGCCCGAGACTGGCAGAAGCTCGGTTTGTTGTTTACTCGCCTGTTCGGGATCACGGAGTCGCGAATATTAGACCTGACCTTCGCGCCGTCGGACGTAGCAGAGAATTTCTCGGCCGCTGAGGCGATCTTGTTGCGCACGATGTTGGGACTGCAGTCGTCTGAGCGAATAGACGCTGATCATTTACGCCGCCGCATCGATGATATCGTGTCTTCGGCTTCCTCGGAAGCGGCGGAAAAGGACGCGAAACATTGTTTGGCGTTCCGGCTCGGCCGCGGGTCTCCGATTGCTGAGGCCATCCGATCGAAGTCTCCGGACATCGAGACGAACGACGTCGAAGATCAGTTGCGTTACGTGATCAACGACCTCGATCAGGAGCCATTCTTTGCCGCGATCCAGGAAACAGACGCGTCTCCGGTTCGGTATGCCCTGCTTGGTCGAGAACTAACCTATCGGCTGGAGCCCTTTCGAGCGGTGGGAAGCACCGACGAAGCGACTTGGGAGTTCACATCGTGCGAGCGCGTCGACCGCATCCGTCCACCGGGAGGATACATCAAGGGCAGCGTCCTGCTTGATCCCGCCACGTTGGAGGCAGTGTTGTGGAACGACGCATCCAGAGCATTCGCGCGACGGCGGGGAAAGGTGTCGCATTGGAGCGATCTGATCCAGAAGGCCATGCCCCAGGTCGCGGTGCGGTCGTCGCGCGATAAGGCCCACCAGGCACTCGCGCTTCTGCTCGTTCTGGAGATGGCCTACGCGGTGGCCGACGTTTTCGCCGTCGAAGCAGAGCCACCTCGCCCCTTTCACACGGGTGACGGCTATCTTTTGGCGGTCAGGGTGCGCACCGACAAGAGCCGGAGCGACCTTTCGGAAATACTGGGGCTTCGTCCGCCAGCGGTCAGACTCAAGGAGCTTCTCGACGCGGAGGGATTAAGCGAAGCGGGCTCTTGGTCACTGTCCGACAGCGGCGCGCTCGGCGAACGCATCAACGATACCGAATGGCGGTACGACCGCACCACGTCAGAAAACGGTCGCGAAACGTTCTGGTTCGAGGGTGCCTCGCCGCAGCAAGTCAGCGGTGCCGCGTACCTCGCGCCGGCCGGTATGATCGGCCGCACCTCACAATTCAAGCGGCGCATGAAGGCGTTGAAAGCCCTTCGCGAGCATTCAGAATTGCTTGGCGTAATCGTCGACCGGCGCCTACGACTGCAGGAGAGTCAAGATCACTTAGATGACAAGGACGATCAGTTCAAAGAGATGGACCGATCGAAGCAGGATGCATTGCGGGAGATTTTGGCCACTGTCCCGATCTTCCTGCTTCAGGGGCCGCCCGGAGTAGGCAAGACTTACGTGGTCGGGGATCTCGTTCGGCGTCGCTTTAAGGACGATCCGACTTCCCGAGTGCTCCTGTCCGCACAGAGCAATTCAGCCATCGACCATCTGATGGAGGAGGTACGGGACGTCTTCGAAAAAGAACCCATGATGATCCGCGCGCGAGCGGCCGACGACGACGCGCAGGATGGCGGCCTTGAGTTGGATAAGCAGGCGGAAAAACACCTGAAGGCGCTTGCCTCGAGTCCGTTGGCTGCGGCGGCTCCCGCGGCACTTAAGGCGAGACTGGATCGGTTGACCAAAGCGAGCACTATCCAAGTAGACGCCAAATTGGGCATGCAGAACTACAGGACCAATGCGGAATTGCGCGCGTTTCACGCTATGATCCTGCGGGCCGCTAACCTTGTATTCGCGACTACGAATTCAGCCGCCGTCGAACGGCTGATCGACGAAGGCTCGCTCTTCGATTGGAGCATTGTTGAAGAAGCAGGAAAGGCGACGGGAGGAGAACTTGTGTCGCCGCTGCTGCTTTCGAATCGCCGCCTGATGATCGGAGACCACAAGCAATTGCCCCCTTACGGCGTCGACAAGATTATTCCGCTTCTCGGTGCGGTGAAGGACGTTAAGGAAGCCCTGAACCTCTGCGAAGAATCGATCTCCCGACATCTGAAAGACGAAGCGATAGAGGAACTTTTTGAGGAAGTAGATGCCGATACGGACTTCGGCGCACTATGCGCGGATGCTCTTCGGCTCCTGACCATGTTCGAGACTTTTGTCGAGAAGGAGTTCGACCGACAAAAGAGTACGAAGAAAGGGATGCCAATCGCACGGCGGCTCACCGAACAGCGCCGGATGCATCCGGCGATCGCAAAAGTGGTTTCGGACTGCTTCTACGGCGGCGAGCTAACGACCAATCCCGAGAAGGCCGCCCTCTACCGTTCGAAGAAGCCGATCGCCGGCACGTGGTCGGTCGACACGGAATTTAAACCGATCACGTTTATCGATCTGCCCTATGTACGCAACGATCCAAACTGCGGCTGCGAAGACCGGCGTCCGCCGTGGAATAACCCGAAAGAGGCCGATGCGGTGGTCTCGGCAATTTCCAAGTTGAAGATCGTTGGACAAGTGAGCGAGTCGGGGAAGCCTCCAACCTTGGCCATCCTTTCGCCCTATCGCGAGCAAGTGAAATTGATAAAGAAAAGGATCGCCGAACGGGATGCGATCCTTGGAAATCTTGAGCAATTCGCTTCGCCGTTTGCAGATGGAGGGTTTTGCGGGACGGTGGATTCGTTCCAAGGGGATGAGGCGGACGTCGTCGTGGTGTCACTGGTCCGCAACAACCATCATTCGACGCCGGCGAAAGCGTTGGGCTTCCTTCAAGACAATCGTCGCACGAATGTACTGCTCAGCCGCGCAAAATGGATGATGATCATAGTGGGGAGCCTTGAATTCTACCGCAACGTCGTCGACTTCGCGCAAACCCAGCCCGATGCGAACGTGGGCTTCCTCAAGCTGTTTCTCGAAGCGCTCGATAAAGCAAAGGATGACGCGCTCATCATCGACTTCAATAAGACAGGGGGAGGAAAATGACCCTCGTCCAAGTGGCGTTTCCTGTGCTGAGGGGCAAGAGACAGTTCAAGATCGAAAAAGGACGTAGGTGGAGCATTGTCGAGCATCTGCTGCTGCAAGCTGTCGGCGATGCGCCAGCGTCGGCGGAGGCACTGGAAAAGACTTCCGGCCTTCCGCGACGAGTGATCGTTGAAGCATTCGTTCGACTGATGCGCGCCGGTTGGGTGGAAATGATCTCGGGCCGCGATGGTACAGAATTTCAGGCGACGGTTCTCGGTCGCATACAAGCGAAATTGGATGATTTGCCGACGTTTCCGATCATCCAACACCGTTGGCTAGGCTTCAACTTCGATCAAGTCACGGGCACGGTTTTTCGGGGAAGGGAGCTACGCATCGTCCATCAAAAGGAACTCGGTGCAGACGTCGTACGTCTCGGCGCTTCGGATCTGTATGCGATGGAAGATATGGGTGACGTGTTCTCTGCGCTAGAAGGCGAGGACGAGGTGATAGTCGGAGTGCGTCCGTCGCCCGACAAGCTTGTCCGAAGGTTTGCCGTGGTGAGCGTTCGGGACTCACAAAAGATCGACGGTCTGCCGTCGCGGGCGCCGCAAACCCTGTCAGACCGCATATGCGAGGCCGCAAGGAACGCCGGTAAGCCAGGGGCCAAGCTACCCGCGGTAGCCGTTACTACCGAGACCGAGGCTGCGGCCGGTCCGACCGAAGGCGTTTTCCGCCAGACGGATCTGATTGTCGACGGCGCTGCGCACCGCGAGTTCCTTTCCAAGACCATCAGAGCGGCGCGCGAACGAGTTATAATTCACTCGACGTTCCTCAATGAACACGCTCTCGCATTTCTGCCTGACCTCCTCCACGCTGCGGGCAACGGTGCGAAAGTCGATGTGTTCTGGGGGCAAGACGAGGACCGCAAGAAAGAGGCGACGTCACGCGCCCATGCCGAAAAGCTCAAGGCGCTTATCCGCGAAAAAGGCAGATTGGACGCGATTTCCATCCACATGTTCAGCACAGGATCGCACTCCAAGATCGTGGTGAGTGACGACGGGCGGGGAGGCTGGTTTGCGGCGCTCGGCTCTTGCAACTGGCTCGGTTCGCCTTTCGAGAGCTTCGAGGTTTCCGTAAAGATCAGAGATCCGGCGTTCTGTGGCAGGATCGTCAGACACCTCGCGACCATGTCGATGGGACGCGAGGCCGTCTGGCATCAACTCGCGTCCGACATCACAATCTTGGGCCGTCGGATCGAAAAGATGCCGAGAACCTTGGAGAGGACAGTCCCAATGAAAATCCTTCTGTCCCATGACCATGCTGTTCTAGCGCTAGAAGGAAGCATCAAGGCGAAACAAAGGTTGTTTGTCACCAGTCATCGGATAGGGGTGGCGGGCCGTCCGATGGTCATCCTGCCTGCGTTGGCTGCTGCGCGGGCGAACGGAGTGGCTGCTGATCTCTACTTCGGGAAAGGCACTGAAACATTAACCGGAGCAGCGGCAGGTGAATTGATGATGGACCTCGGTCCAAGCGGAGTGAAGCTGCGCCCGGTGTACACCCCACGCCTGCATGCCAAGTTGCTGGCCTGGGATGACGACTCGCTGGCCATCACCAGTCAGAACTGGTTGTCGGCAGATCCGGCGGACAACGCAGCTCTTCGGGAAGTTGGGCTTTTCATCAACGCTCCAAAGGTTGCCGATCAGATTATCCGGTTGTTCAAGATGCAGCTGAACTAATGCAATTCACAGTTCTCTCTCTCGGAAACAGGGTACGTCGGATTCGACGCCAAGAAGGAGGGGGAAACTTCCCAACGCTTCGAGAAGATATCGATAGAATGGAAGATTAGGTCTTGTCGTCCATCAGATTTCTAGGTCGAGTTGCGGTGCTTCGCCTTGGTCGACCTGAAGAGATGAAAGCGAAACGCCCAGCAGCCGCACCGCCTTTGGCAGCGGCATGGACCCCTCGAGCAATCCGACGGCCAAGCGCTCGAGGTCGTCGCGGCTGCCTACGGCAGAGGGGACGGAACGGCTTCGCGACATGGTCTCGAAATCCGCGAACTTCACCTTCAGCGTTACCTTCCGGCCGCGGTTGCCGGTGTGCTCGCAATGGCGCCAGACCTTGTCGACGAGCGGCCGCAGCTCGGCGACCATGGCGTCGAATTCCGTAAGATCGGCGAAGAAGGTATTCTCGGCGCCGACGGACTTCCGGATGCGGTCGGCGCGGACCGGCCGCTCGTCGATGCCTCGGGAGATCCAGTAGTAGTAGCCGCCGGCCTTGCCGAAGTGTGCCTCCAGGAACGCCAGCGTCTGGCCGCGGATGTCGAGGCCTGTCTGGATCCCCAGTGCGTGGAATCTGACGGCAGTCGCCGGGCCGATGCCGTGGAATTTTCCGACAGGCAGGGTCTCCACGAACGCCGGTCCCGTCTCCGGAGAGATGACGAATTGGCCGTTCGGCTTGCGGTGGTCGGACGCCAGCTTCGCCAGGAACTTATTGTAGGAGATGCCGGCCGACGCGTTGAGGCCGGTCTCCACCTTGATCCGGGCGCGGATGTCGAGGGCGATGTCGCGCGCAAGCGGGATGCCCTGCAGGTTGTCGGTAACGTCCAGGTAGGCCTCGTCTAGCGACAGCGGCTCGATGACTGGCGTGTGCTCGGCGAATATCTCGCGTATCTGCTGGCTGATCGCCTTATAGACCTCGAAGCGGGGCTTCACGAAGATCAGGTCCGGACACTGCCTCCTTGCGGTGACCGAAGGCATCGCAGAGCGTACGCCGAACTCGCGGGCTTCGTAGCTTGCTGCGGCTACGACACCCCGTTCACGCGACCCGCCGACGGCAACCGGCTTGCCCCGGAGATCGGGATTGTCCCGCTGTTCGACCGACGCGTAGAACGCGTCCATGTCGACATGGATGATCTTGCGCTGCCGCTGCGAGGGCGCGGCGCTAGCAACCTCGTCGGCATCGTCCGGATCTAGGTCAGCCACGGTCAGCTCCTGCCAGCCGCAGCGAGCGCGCTCTCATTCGGAGGCACCGGTGTGCGACGGGCAAGCGCAACCGCACTCTCACTGCAATTAGTATAATCCAGATTATTATAATCGAGATTATAATGCTCTCAATCGTATATTTATAATAGTAATGCTCGGAATAGTTGTTGGTCATTTTTGGTGATGCCGGGGGCGCTTGGTGCCCCGAAGGGCCAAAATTTGGTCCCCAGACCTGCCCAAGACGCCTGTAGAGCCCGCCATCGGTCTCAGACGGGTCGCCCAGAGGTGAGGCGACCAGAATGTCATACGTGCCCACGCCAAGGGACACCCTCACCAGAACGCGCCTAGGACGGATCGACCGGCCGGCGTGCGGAATGGCTCTGGTCAGCCTTGTGTCCGGAACGGCGGTCATGCTTAGGCTCCGTCGCCGTCTTTCTTGACGCCGCGGGCGACGATCCGCAGCGCGCCGTCCGGAAGCGGTCGCTGCAGGGTCTTCGCCTCGTCCCACTGGGCGCTCATCCAGACGTCGACCTCCTCGGGCGTCGTCAGGATCACCGGCATGGCCTTCGGATGAACCGCCTCGACCTCGGCGTTCGGCTTCGTCGTCAGGAAGCCGAAGATGTCCATGGTGACCTCGCCCTCCCGGACCTTCCGGACGGACGTCCAGTTCGTCCACAGGCCGGCGAAGCAGACCAGCGGCCGACTCTCGTCCAGGGCAAACCAGATGTCGCCGCCAGCGTCCTTGTTGAACTCGCTGAAGGACGACATTGGCACCACGCAGCGGTTCTCGACGCTGAGCCATGGCTTCCAGTGCCGGCTCACGACGTTCCGGATGTTCGTCGTGCCTTTGTCGGGCTCCTTCCGGAGCAGCTCATTGAAGTCGACCGGTTTGCCCTTGGCCTCGAGCGTGGCGGCCCGCTTCTTGGTGGCGTCGAACAGCGCCTTCGACGATGACGGCATACCCCACCTTGCCATCGCGAGCTCCCGGCCTCCGTCGGAGTTGCGCACGATCGGTGCCGGGTAGTCCGGAAAGATGCCGGGCATCGACGGCAGGTTGCCGGCGCTGTCCCTAGTGACCTTGAACAGGTTCCGGATCGAGGCCTGACCTTTGGTCATCGAATAGAGGTTGCACATGGGGCCCTCAGTTCACTGCGTTGCAGAGCTTTCCGAGCACCGGGTCGGACTGCCGCCGGCGCGCTTGCACTCCCGGTAACGCCACGGCACGACCCACTGGCCGCCCCACATGCCGTCACCGGTCCGCTCCGCTTCTTTTTGCGCGGCAGCATACTTGCCCTTCGAGAATTGTGGCCAGTCGAACGCCCGGCCGCCACGCACGAGCCAGTCCGCAATGTCGACGCCGGCGACGGAACAGATCGCGACGGTACGCCCATAGCGATCGAAGTCTTGCGGCGCACACGACATGGTCTTCGCTCCGATGAAGTCCGAAAGCGCGATCGCGGTCTGCTGCCCACACCGATACAGCTTGCCGTCATCATCGTGGCAGGTCTGATCGCTCTCCGGAGCGTCGATGCCAAACAGCCGGATCCGGATGCCACGTATCTCGACCGTGTCGCCGTCGATCACGGACGCCTGGCCGACGGTGCTCGCCTGTGCGAGCGCGGGGAGCGACCCCGCAAGCAGCAGAAACAACGCAATTAAGGGGGCCTTCATTCTTGGTCCTTCCGGTTACCATGCCTTGGCCTGGGCGCCAGCTGCAGCAGCGTTGCCGGTGGCCGCCGACCGGCTTTGGTGCACTTCTGGCAACGCAGGCGGCTGGCCAGGTCGTGCACGCAGGTCGTCGGCGGATGGTTGAGCGCAGCGAGGTCGACTTCGTTCGGGGTCCTGCAGCGCGAGCATTCGATCTGAAGCCATGGATAGCCTCCGTTGACGGCCTGGTCGATGGTCGGCGACGGATCGATCGGCTCGCCGTCCGACCACATACGCTCGTTCCAGCTTTCGCACGCCAGTCTGTCGGCCTGCCGGATCAGGGCCTCGCCCTTGGTCCGCATCTCGTCGGATTGCGCCGCCAGGATGCCCGTCATCGCGCGCGAGTGGCCGAGCTCCTTCTTCAGCGCCTTGCGATCGCCGCCGGAGAGAGGCGTCGGGTGATACTTCGGAGCCATCGTTGAGCATCACATTTAAGACTGGAAGAGATCGCTAGGTCTTTGCGCGCCGCCGGCTTGCCTCATGTGCACGTCCGCGGCGTGCAGGATCCAATCAACGATTTGGTCTTTGATCGAAAAGCAATCTCCGGAACGCATAATCTGAATCGCTCTCATCGACATCGCGTTGCAGTTCGTAGTTCTCAAGCGAGAACGGCGGCATATTGAGGAATCGATCTCGCGCTTCTGCGGTTTTCGAATCGTCAACCTTTGAAGTTTTGTCGGGGAAATCTTCAGTCGATTTAGTCATCACGTGTCCTATGGAAGACGTCCAAGCGGGTTGGCACAAGTTAGATCATTTCTGCTCGAAGTCTGGCCAGCAGCCGTCATACCGGTCTGATTCCTTCAGCCTTCAGCTTTGTGCAAGTATCGTCGATATAGATGACGGAAAACACCAACGACCGCTGGACGGCACACCGCAGTCGGTCGGAAGAAGGCCCATGCCGCCAGCGATCAGTAGATTGGCCAGTGCCGTCCGGAATTCGCCCAATCCGAAGCGACAATGTGGGAGCGTCCGCGTCGACTTGCCAGATCCCGAAGTAGGCGGGCGGACTGCCCTCCATGTAGACGGCGCCACCACAGAAAAGCAGACGAGAGGCCGATAGATGGGCCAAAGTCCAACGACGGTCTCTCGACGAAACGTCCACCTGCCGTATTGTGTGATCCGCATCGAACCGCCTCTGGCTTATGGCGCGGGAAGAATAGAGCGTGGCTGGCGACAGGTTTAAAGTCGCTAAGAAGCATCCATCTGGATCGCTGAGGCTGCCGAGGAAAGCGTCGACGGACATTGCCCGTGGTCCGTCGCGCAACGGCCACCACGTCCTCCCATCGAATGAAAGGATGTCGTAGGCAGGCTCCGATGCGCTGCGTGATCCGATGTTGAAGGCTACGGACGTCTCGGAACCGTCTGCCTCGATGATGGCTACCGGGCCTTGGTCCCAGACGATGAGGCCTTCTGCCTTGCGGCAACCTCTCCGGACGATTTCGACGGCATAGGGGACCTCGACGGTGACGATTTTCTGCTTCATGAGCGTAGTGGGTCCTGTGCCTATCCCTGAGGCGCAAGCCAGTTTTTCGCATAAGCCGATTACCTCCCTCTCCGAAAGAACAGGAAAACTTGATCGTTTGCGTTAAAACGTCGAGGTCCGTCGCCTGGCTCGACGGACGACGCGCTCTGATCTTGGGGACGCCTGACCTCTGGGCCTTCGGGGCGCTGTCGGGCCATGACACGTCGCCGCTGACATCGAAAGAATCGGCGTGTTAAGCTATCATCGGACCGCCGGCGGCGGCTCTAAGCCTGCATTTCGGGATTAGGTCAGCTGAGTTCCAAGACGCGTTCGCGCCACTAGGTTTCGATCGATGACCTTTAGGATTGGCATCATTTCCGACACGCACGGCCTGCTTAGACCTGAGGCCGAGCGATGTCTGGCCAGCGTCGACCACATCATTCACGGCGGTGACATAGGGCGACCCGACATCATCGCGGTGCTCCGCCGAATTGCACCCGTCACTGCTATCCGAGGAAATGTTGATACTGCCGATTGGGCTGAAGAGTACGCCGAAAAAGAGCTTGTCAGCCTCGCCAACCAGTCGATCTTCATCCTGCACGATCGCAAGAACTTGCGGATCGACCCCGCTACGCAAGGGATCGATGTTGTCATCTCTGGCCATTCCCACGTGCCGAAGCTCGAAACCGTCTGCGGCGTGCTGTACCTGAATCCGGGAAGCGCGGGTCGGCGTCGTTTCAAGCTGCCAATCACGGTTGCGACCTTGGATGTCACGCCCGACGGGCTGAGACCTATGATCCACGATCTTGGCAACGTCTGAACGTCGTCGCAGGAGTGAGCTTTTCATCCTGCAGTACGATCAACCCATTCTACGAAGACGTCGAGGATTTCGACGATGACATCGTCATCGCTTCGTCCGGAGCGGGCGGGCACGTGAAAGGCGTGGTCGGCCTGATCGATAAGGTGCACGGTTGCCGGCTTGCCGAGCTGTTTCGTCACGGATTTCAAAAGGCTTGGCTCGGCGAGCTTGTCACGCGTGCCCTGGACGAACAGCATCGGGACTTTCACTTCTGACAGATGCTCCGCCCGGACGATCGAGGGCTTGTCGGGCGGGTGTAACGGAAAGCCGAGGAAAGCGAGGCTACACACGCCGGCAAGCGGCCGCAATGCCTGCGCCTGTGACGTCATGCGTCCACCGAACGATTTGCCGCCGGCGACGAGCGGCATTGCGCGGCATCGCTTGCGCGCTTCGGCAACGGCCGCCCGGACCGCGGCACGTGCGAGTGCGGGCGAGTCCGGCCGCTTACTCCCTTTTTCCATGAAGGGAAATTGATAGCGCAGCGTGGCGGTGCCGCGACAGTACAGGCCGGCCGCGATCTGCTCCATGAAGGGGTGCGACATGCCGGCGCCGGCGCCATGGGCAAAAACAAGGCAGGCGCGTGCTTTCTGCGGCTTCATCAGGATAGCCGAGAGCGGCGCCAGATCCTTGCCCTCAATGGTCAGATATCTGGCGCGCGGGGTGCGGCCAGTCATTTCACCGGAAGGCTCTGGCTGGCTGCCAGGTCCTCTTCCCATCCGAACACGGAACGGCCCCCGAGCGCCGGCGAGGCCTTTAGCTCGGCTTCGACGAAATCCTCGAACGAGGGGCCATTGGCGGATTGCTCCAATTGACGCGCCTGGTCGTCGAGACGCCGCAGCGTCTGCAGTTCCTCTTCGCGGCCCAGCTTCGCGCTCTGCACGGCCGACTTCAGCACGCGGATCGTCTCATCGTAGACCTTGATCGGGACAGGGTAGGGGTGGCGGTCCTTGCCGCCATGCGCGAGCGAGAAGCGGGCCGGATCGGCAAACCTGTAGGGCGCGCCATGTACGACCTCGGCGACCATCGCCAGCGACTGCACTGTGCGCGCGCCGACGCCAGGGGTCAGCAGTAACTCGGGGAAGTCGACCGGACCGCGCTCGGCCGCAGCAGCCAGCGTGCCGTGCAGCCGGCGCGTAAACACGTCGCTCGACCTCACGTCGTGATGCGCCGGCATGACCAGATGCGGCAGCATGCCCTGCGCCGCCGGCTCGGTCGTCATCGCCATGTATTCGCGGACGATGCTGTCAGGTCCGAGATCAGCCAGCAGATCGAGCTGTGCATTGCGCGAGGGCGCGGCGCGCTTGTCTGTGAGATTGACGATCTCGCCCTGCAACGGTCCATCGATCGCGCTGTGCGGCGTCTCGACGAAGCTGGCGAGGCTTTCCGAATGCCAGTGATAGCGGCGAGCCTGCCGCTTGTCCCCGTTCATGCCCTGCTGGACCACGGTCCACTTGCCGTCATCGGTTACGAAGAACCCGTGCAGGTACAGGTCGAAGCCGTCCTGCACGGCGGCGCTGTCGACCTTGGCGACGAGGCGGCTGGCACGGGTCAGGGCCTGGCCATCGAAGCCGACCCGGTCGCCGAGGGCCATCAGTTCGTCCGGCGTCCGGCGCGAGTGCCGACCACGGCCGCCGCAGACATGAATGCCGAGTTCGTTGCCGAGCGGCGCCAGCCCGCGTTTCAGCGCTCCAATCACGCTGGTCGTGATTCCGGAGGAATGCCAATCCATGCCCATCACCGCGCCGAATGACTGGAACCAGAACGGATGCGCCAACCGAGCCAGCAGATCCTCGCGGCCGTAATGGTGGACAATGGCCTGACACACGACGGCGCTCAGCGACGACATGCGTTCCGCCAGCCATTGCGGCACCCGGCCGCCGTGCAGCGGAAGGTCCGCGCTTCCGCTGCGGCGGGTCATCTGGTTGGGGTCTGCCGGGAAATCATGCTTGAACACTAGAAGGTGCTGCCACCTTTGCCAATCGGCACATCCGGAGCCGGGCCATCCGCCCTTGCTCGACGCACGTCGGTCTATCCGGATCGAGCCCCATGCGAGGGGAGCCGCGGGCTGCCCAGGCAGCGCCGGAGCCGGCGCCGGCGGGCGGGCGGGTAGCGGCGCAGCCAGGGATCGGGGCGATTCCTCCGACGTCGGCAACATCAGGATCGAAGGCTCAACACCCACCGACTGAGGCCGGAGAGCGCCCGGCGATGATTGGACAATTGCTTTTCATGGCTGGAGTTGACTACAATTCTGAATTTCAGGAAGTGATTTAGGTTGAGGTCTTTGGTGGGACTTCCGTTACCAGTCGAGTTTGTTTTCTGGCGCCGTCGATACAGGAGCGCCGTGCGGGCTAGTGGCCGAGCGGAAATGCGGACCAACTCTAGTCCGGATGCGCCTCCCGTACCTGCGGAGTTCGAAACAGGCGACGCTCCGTCGGAGGTCGACGGTCGCGATCCACAAGCGTTCGAGGCTACAGTAGAGCCCGTACCCGATGAGGTGGTCCTTTTAGAGCGCCCCCACAGCCGCACCCGCCGAAGAAGGATCTTGTTGCATAGGGCGGTCAACCGAGCGGCCGACGTCCCGTCGCTCGTCGGTTACGATTTCTGGGTCGCGCTTGAGTTATCGCGACAAAGGCTGTGGGAGCGTTTTCTGAATCCTCATCTCCGTCCCGCGGGGCCCTCCATTGGGTTCGACGTAGCCGCATTGCTGCTCGCGACCTTGCTGTTCCTGTTCGGCTCGAACGTCGGCGGAGCAGCGGTTCTTTTGTACGTCTTCTTCACGCGGGGGACCCATGAACGGCAACTTCCTTAAGTTTACAGGTGCCACGCTCCTACTGCAGGCCATCCTCGGCGTGGTCGCGAGCAAATGGCCTCACTGGTTCGAAGAGACGTTCATTTCCGAAGGCAGCAAGTACGGCTATCTGGCACGAAGCGAGCTTATATGGGACCTAGCTGCCATCGGTGTCATCATCGCATTCCTTCCCCAAATTGCTTATCTTGTTCGCGGATCTCTGATGAAGGTCGTCCGGCTTTGTTTTCATTGCTCGCTGATGCTGACCGACGGGCGCGCGCTTCTCGCCGTATTGGCCGTGCCAGCCATGCTCTTCGCGGGGTTATCGGCAGGCTTCCTGTTACTTAATCTCACCGTCTACGCGAGGACGTGGATGCGCGAGTTGGAGGAACATGAAAAAATTGGCATGAACCGCCTCATAGAGAAGGCCAACGATCTGGAAAGTTCCGGCGGACCCGAGGCGTCGCTGCCGATATACAAGAAGATTGTCGCGCTCTACGGCGTCGATGATACACGGAATGTGCAGAGGAAGGCTCATGCTAATCAAGAGCAGATCGAGGTTGCTGCGCAGCTCGAAGACCGGGCAGATGATTTCTTGAATGAACGCAAGCCGGCAATCGCGACCCAATTCTACAGATCGTCGCTCAAGATCCTCCCGACACGGCAATCCGCAAAACGTAGAATCGCGGAGGTAGAGAGCAGTTTCGATCTGGCGCGCCCAAAGCTGGAGAAGTTCTTCGCGCTCTGCAAGGCGAAGGATCTGAACGGTATCGCTGCCGGTATCGACGATTTCGAATTTGCCATCCGCGATGTCAAGACGGTGAGAAAGATCGTAGACATGAAGTCCCGCGATAACCAAGACCGGGTGCTGTTCCAATTGTGTGCAGAACCACTGAGGTCCGCCGCGGTCGACCGCTACGTTCAGTCGCTCAAGAAGCAGGTGCTGGCAGAATGAACAAATTCAGATTTCTCTCGTCGCTTGTCTTGCTCGCCGTCTTTCTCTCGGCTCTGGCTATTCCAGTCATCGTGGTCGGGACGACACTGCCGCAGTCTGGCGTGCGGCTGGGCAAGAAGTACATTACAACTTGGGTGGAAGATCGATGAAGGCCACCGTAGGCACGTCTTCGTATCTATCATATATCATGATGGTCGCGGCGGTGGGGGCAGCACTGCTTGTATGCTCGGAACGGTTAGCCTGGCATACCGTCCAGATGAGAGCTACGCAGAAGACTTATATTAGAGGCATTGGCGTTGCTGCACCATGGGAAAAGGAGAGCATCGCTCAATCGGGCGGCGTAGTTGGCTTTCTCGTCGAGAACAACTTTTTTAAGACTAGGCTGGCCGAACCTCCTGCGGTCGGCGAACTGAGAAAAAGCCTCACGCTTCCCGCCGAACTCTACTTTCCAGACATATGGACGCTGTTCAATTATTTGTCCTTCATGGAGCAGAGGTCCGAGTTGTTCCGCGCGATAGACGAGTCGTTCAAGCGTGAATTCTTCCGGGATGGCAGGCCATGCAACGCAGCTCAATGTCCTCCCGGCGACAGCTATGGACTTAGTGACGAAAATGCCGACAAAATATTGACGCTTATTTCGCAGAACTATCTCGATCGTTCGATCAGCGCTTTTCAGGTCGTCTCGATCGCAGAGGGACGCCAAGGGATTGCCGATCTGCAGACCCTAACGCAATCCGTGAGCTTTTCGGCTGCGGCCACGGTGGCGACGGACACCTACAACCGCATCCTCGTACTGGGCGCGTTTCTCGGCAGATATGATCTGCAGAGTTTTCGCCAGTATAGCAAGGCGGATTACGACCTTCTGGAAACTGTTGTCAGCAAAGGGGAGGCGAGTGGCAAGGCGAACGACGTCGCGATATCGGCCTACATTGACGGTCTCAGCAAGTTCCGAAGTAATTGTTTCATGAGCGCATCGTTTTTCTTCGAACAGCAGATCGGAAAGAGCAGGCACGCGCCGTTGACCGAACTCATGAGCTTCATGGCCATGCGGTCGCTGACGCGCCCCTTTGTGGACCTGAGAAATCTGCAGATCGAAAAGAATGATGGGGCGATCTTGGTCGTCGATTGTGAAAAGGAAAAGAACGCCAAAGAGTATCTTGATCGCTACGCCGAGTTGGACAGGAAGTACCGCGGAAACCTAAGACGAAAAGGCTTCCTGGCCGATATAGCGTATTATCGAACCCAGATGCCATACGATCCAGCCCGCGCGCAGGAGGTCCGTGACGCGGTTAATACGCTCCGCGGCGACGAGAGCAAGGAAGAGGCAGAACCGGCCCCGGCAGTCGCCGATCAGAACCCGACCAAAGAGGACGCAGCGCCAGCACAAACGATCGACCCGGCGCAACCTGAGACGATAGGCTCGAAGCTGGAAAGCTCTGCTGACGTCGTTGCGAACGACAAGACCATGAAAGGGCTCCCTATATTTGCATGGCCCGTCCGCGCCCGGATAGTTACTGCGTTTGGCGCCAAGACGAACGGTAAATCAAACGAAGGGATCAATCTCGCCGTGCCCGAAGGGACGCCAGTCAAAGTTTCCGCAGCCGGGGTTGTCGCCTACGCTGGAAATGAGATTAAGGGGTATGGAAATCTAGTTTTGGTACGGCATCCAAATGGCTACGTTACTGCCTACGCTCATCTGAGAGACCTGAAAGTGGTAAGAGGCGAGAGCGTGGAGAGAAGGGCGACCCTCGGATTTTCGGGTCAGACGGGCGAGGTGGGTTCGCCACAACTTCATTTCGAAATCCGAAAAGGTTTAAGCCCCGTTGATCCGCTGCAATTCTTAAGCGGCGGCTGATACGCGATGACCGAACGAATGAAGCGCATGCCGCACTGGCTTGAGGAAAGCGCATTCGGATGAGCCGCTATTCGTCGATCCGCTCCCAACATTCAGTGCCAGCGGGATTCGTTCGCTCGGTCGGGACGGATTTCGAAGTCGTGCTCGCGCGCGTCGTGGACGATCTAGGCCGGCGCATAGAACCCACCGACTGCACATTAAGGAGCGACGCGCAGGCCACCTTTGGAAGGTGGTACCCATGACGACGCATACCCACTGAGATGGGCTCCAAGTAGGCGAAAACCGAGCCAAACTTTTACCGACGGGGAGGAGCGCGACCGCCAGCGACGTCTTGCTTCTCACGAGGAGGTGGTAAACAGTGGTGCCCCAACCGTCGCTGGCCGTTTAGGAATGCTCTATTACGGATTTTCTCGAGGCTTGGCGGCCTCTGACGGGGAATCCCACTCTCCGCCATTCCCTAAAAAATACATTAGTAAATGCAATGGACTTCGCTGATCGACGAGGCCAAGCCTACGTTGTACCCCACATTCTGGCACGCCCGAAAAGGCCGTTCTATTCGAGAATGTTGGAGGGCTATTGAGGCCTGCATTCAGTCCCGCGCAGCGAGTCCACCTCCCGCCCAGAATCTTACATGCTCGGTGGTCGCGGTGATTATGCAGGCCATTGCCGCGGCATCCGAAATAGCCGCGCCCGATACGTCCGATGCTACCAATTCCGCTCGATATGATTTATGCTGCCTGCAATGCCGTATCATTGCACGCGGGCAGCCGGCCGCGGTGTGGCGGGGTCATGATGAGTTTATTGTTCAAGATCATTTATAGCGCGCTGCTGTTTGGAATTGGCGGGCTCGCGGCCCGCGAGCTCTGGACGGTGTGGTTGGACACGCGGGTTTATATCGGTGCATTCGACGTCGTCACCGATGCCGGCAAGGACGACCTGGCGAGCGAGGCATTTCCGAAACGTATCGTGGCGGCGCAGGCGATATTGGCCCAGCAGATGAACGGCTATCTGGCGCGCCGCTCCGTCCAGGGGCCGACCGACGTCACTTACGCGATCGCGGGCCTGGCGCCGCTGCAATTGCCGCCGGAGGCCTTGGCGGGCGTCGATATCACCGTGCAGAACATCAATTTGAAGCAGGTGCTGACGGTCGTTCGTCGCGGATTCCTGGCGCCGAACGAGGTACAGGGTCATGTCACGCAGCGCGACGGATCGGTGCTTGCTGCGGTGGATTGGCCGCGCGCGCCTGCGCCGGCCGATGGCGATCCCGCCCAGACCAAGTTCCTTGTGCCTGGTCGGAGCACTGTGCAAGAGTCCGCTGCCTATGTCGCGTGTGCGATCGGCTGGGCGCGCGCTGCGAGCACCGACAGAGCCCTCGCGGCCGTTCCCCGGACCCAGGTCTGCGATTTCGCCGGGGCGCTGGCCGATCTTTATGCGCTTGAAGACAAGGCGAAGAGCGACACCGGACTCGAGGCCGCGCAGATCGCGGTGGTGCGCCGCCGTGCCGCGGCGCTGCATGCGCATTTCGGCGATCGCGCCGTGCTTCCGGACCTCTATCGGCTGCGCGCCGACCTGCTAGAACTGCTTCCCGAGACCAGGCGGACGCCGAACGAATTGATCGACGTGCAGGAAGACCGGCTGCGTTACGCGATGCAGAGCGCGCAATTGCGCGACCTGCCCGAAGAAACCAAGCGGCTGGCCGCGCAGGCCCTGGCGCGCCCCGCGATCATACTCGATAACGGTGCGCCGAAGGATGCTCCGGAGAATTGGGCCGGGCTGCTGAACCGCCACACCGGAGAGATCGGTGCGGCGGCAGCGGCGACCGGGATTGTAGTCGGCGCCGATGGCAATCCGGTGGGTACGGCTTTCATCGTCGCACCCGGAATGATGATGACCGCCAGCCACGTGATCGATGCGGCGCGACGGGAGCCCCACGCGGAGGCGGTGCCGGGTGCCGGACGGCCGCGCCTCTGCCTCGGACCGAGCGCGGCGGATTGCGCGAGAGGCTTTTCGATTGGCGACATGCTGTATGACGGAGCCAAGGACGGCTTCAAGATCGAGGTGGTGGACGACGCGCTGGTCGTCAGCGGCGAGAAGCGCTTCGAGCGCGACAGCAGCGACGGTCGTTGGCGCAC